>Ga0105152_10000038_pt1 | contig 27091 bp, 20 predicted proteins | sample LakBais05cmmetaG_FD_81534 | JGI IMG/M metagenome (GOLD analysis project Ga0105152, IMG submission 81534) | Lake sediment microbial communities from Lake Baikal, Russia to study Microbial Dark Matter (Phase II) - Lake Baikal sediment 0-5 cm | ecosystem: Environmental > Aquatic > Freshwater >...
AGATTAATAATCGGGTGTTTCCAATTGATCTTAGGTAATCCCGCATTTAAGGCAACCAGGATGATTGTCGTAGCAGGCAGGTAAGCAAATATCATCAGTGCAAAAGACTTGATAATATCACCGCCAGGTAACCCAAAGTAATCGAGATGAGATACAAACCAAAGACAAAGGAACCAGATGATAAGCCAAAGCAGCTCCTTCAAACGGGACCATAACCCCCATAAAATACATATAGCAAACGACCCCCAAAGCCATGTTGGTAAATATATATCTAATTCCTGTAGACTTGGTATGATTGTAGGTAATACAGTATTCGGGAGCGCTTGTTGGATGGCTTGAGCTGCGGTGATTATCAATATTTTTCCGTCGAAGATATGAATAAACCAAGGCAAGAATAGTACAATAGCCCCGCCCGCCAATCTGGCCAATCGGATGACTAGTGACTTGAACCCGGCATCTTTGATTGTTAATGTGAAATAGATAACAACGAATATCACATAGAATATAAGAACAACATAGTGGGTTAATGCCAATCCTGAAATCACTACCCAGCCAGGAATAAGTTCTTTCCAGACAAGTTTTTTCCGATTGAGAATATCTACCGTAAGCAACATCGCTATCGGCAGGATTGCTTGCCCGGCAAGCTGGGTATATCGTCCCCAATTGACATAGAACATTGGCATCGGCGAAGCAAATCCAGCAATTATCAAAGCTATTATGCCTGCCCAATTATTCTTCGTTAATCTCACTACCAGGAGGTAGACGCCTAAGACTGCGATGATATTTAATAACTGCCCTACAATCAGTACAGCTTGAGCTGCTTCCACCCCGGTTATCCAAGAAAAAACTGCACACAAGGAATGAAATCCAAAATGATAAGTAAAGGTCGTCATATCAGCATAAGGCTGCCAGGATGAAAATAACCCTCCATGATCAAGCACAAGTTGTGTAATAACAGTGTGTTGATATGAATCACCCCACATGGGATAATCCAATAACCGTATTGGGTAGAATCGCGAGAAAATGAGCACCCCTAATACAATGACAAATGCAATATCATCCCAATGCGTCTGGCGCAGATTGGATTTAAGCTTACGAACCAAGTCACTGACAATAATCGAAATATTAAATCGTTTTCCTTCTTTCTTTAACTCATAGATCTTTCTTGCCAGCAGGAAAATAAAAGCAGATACTGGTGGGACCCACGCATACGCCTTGCCAATATTCAATCCGACGAGCCGCGTCCATAACATTAAAACCGGGTAGATTGCCAGGCTTGTTCCTGCTGCAAAGATTAATTTCTCTGACCAGCGTAATTTTCGCCAACTTAACCATTTGCTATCTGCCCGGTTAGTTAATAATCCATCTAACAATCCCCATCCGGGAAGGATGAATAATAGAGTGGCTGCCATCAACCAAACAAGCCAGACAAGCCCTTGATGTATTAAACCTTCTGCAAACCAGCGCATATCATAGACTAAACGAAATGCCAATTGTGCATCATCAAGGGGTAATCCATCCTGATAGGCTGAACCTTCAATATAGGTATTCCCAGAAGCATTTCCGATACCGACATTCCCCTCCCCGCTGATCTGCAGGTAAAACTGATAATCCCTTTTATAGGATTCTCGTTGTGGCGCAAAGTAAAACCGATACCAATCGGGTGTTGTTATTGCGGATATTGGAATGCTATCAGATTCAATAACCTGGTTATTTCCCTTTTGATTGTTAACCAGAGTAAGAACTATTTGTCCATTTCCATCCGAAATTGGAGTGAGATAAACATCAATACCCTGTAAGCCACCGTGTTTGGCTGTAAGTGTCTGTCCTACTTTATGGTTCTCATCAAGGGTGATTGGATGATCGCCTGATTGTGATTGACCAATCCCCACAATTGGATTACATCCAACCATTATTGATAGAAAAAGAGCAGATAAAAATAATAGGATAGCTCGTCGCATTGTTAATGCCTAATCAAATTATAACGGTATAAATATATTGGAACGAATGGATTAATATTCATTTGATGAGAACTGTACAACTTTCATCCTTTTCAGTCACATCGATAAAATCATATGGCATATCCCAAGTTGGCATATATGTACTATCCTTAAGCAGAGGGTAATCTGTTCCCAGATAAGTATTCAACACCAGCCGGAAGGTATTGACGGGTGTGATCTCTGGATACAAAACATCCTCGTTTACTTCCGGTAATAGGTAGGCATTCAAAATAGCAGTGCGCTCAATGATACAGGAGTTGTCAGCGGAAGACCAATCAAGATAAGCACCAGGCCCGTGATCCGCCTGCAGGACGATTACGGGTGGAGTCGCCGAATGGGAAAGAATGGAATCGATCATAAACTCGAGCTGATGGTTGATAAACAATAATTGCTCCCGATACCCTTTCAGGTAATCTTCACGGGTTCCCGGGTAGCGGCTGCCATCGCGCATGACCAGCTCCGGGGGTGTGACCGGATTGCCTTTAGCCTCAAAAACAAATGGCGGGTGAGGGGCGACGATATGAATGAATACAAACTTAGGGGATGCTATCCAACTCAGATCCGCTCCCAGTTCAAATTCATTAAGAAGACGTGCGCGGTATTGCTCGGTGATATCGCTTTCAACCACAGTTCCGATGATTGAACCTGCCAGTATTTCCCGTTCAAAATAATTTACCAGCAAACTGCGGCTGGGTGTCAGATAGTAAGGGGCATCCTTGATCTGGGTAATCGGGTTGCCACTGTTGACATCCACGAATGTGTAACCTGCCTGTTCAAGTGCCTGGCGTAGCCGACTGTGATCGATGGCATTATATAGCGGATCGCGATTCTGTGATTCCTTACCGAGAGTGGCAGCATATGCATCCAGATAATCAAAATTCAAGGAGGATGCTACCGAAAGAGCTGTCTGATCATAATTACTATGGCTGCTATCAGCGACATAAAACCCCTTGGATTCAAGATAATTAATGAACGCGCTGTAATCTAATTCATAAAGATCATTAAGTACATCCTGCCGTGCATACCCGTCGGGAATGATATAATAGATATCTGGGAGCATTGGTCCCGGGGTAATCGTTTGTGTCGGTTCACTGTTCGTTGGCAGGAAAGAGGTTTGGCTGGGTGCACGGTTGGCATAACTAAACAACATAATGGAATAAACAGGTAAAACTAACAGAACGATACTCATACCATTTAAAACAAGTGTCAGTTCTCCACTGTTTTTCATTCTAAAAGCGATCACATAGACACCGATAACAAAAATCAACCCGTAAGCTGCGGCAATAAACCAGGGCTGTTGCCCCAGAAACGGACCAAAACGCGTGGTTGATAGACGGTTGACCAAATGTCCATAACTAAAGAAAAGTAAGAATCCAAGCGACGTGAGCAGACCCGCCCTGCCCCAATCCTTAAGGATGAGTTTTAATAAAACCAAAACGATCCCGGCCAGAAGCGGCAAAAGAACGAAGGCCCTCAATGCATCAGCCAAACGGGACTGACCCATATTGAAAGCATATAGTGCAATGACAGGGTAAGCGGCAAAAAGAAATGGGTGCAGTACAACTTTCCGCATGCTCGTATTATATGTCACTTATTAACTGATAGTCTATTTTAGCTTTTTAGTCTTGCGGCACACACTGGTGCTGGGAAGGATTGCTGAGTTCATATCCTTGCCCCACATCACCTGGCACAAAACTGGTATCAGGCAACGCAGGATAGTCACCACCGAAAAGACTGGAAAAGATCACACGGAATGTGTTGACGGGTGTAATGGTGGGGTAAAGGTGAGAACGGACAGCCTCGGGTACCAGGTAGGCATTCAGGATTGCATCCGGGTCACTCCCACTAATTCCGTGATCACCCTGCAGAATGATGACCGGAGTCTGGTCCGAATTCTGGATCAAGCTTTCCACGATATCCAGCATCCTTTGATTGATGTATTGGACCTGTCCAATATATCCTCCCGGTTGTCCACCATCCGATTGATTGCGGGTAAAACCTTCCTCCGCCGTCTGGATGTCTACCAGCTCCCCATTCTGATCAAATACATATGGCGGATGAGGTATTGTAATATGAATGTAAGCAAATGTCGGCGCAGAGAGGAAAGGCAGTTCAGGAATTTTATTTAATATATAGAGCTGTTGCTGGACATGTTCAGCATAAGGATAATTAATATTACGCGCAAACTCACCCATAGACTTGGTTTGCAGGTCCAACGGAATACGCAATACAGTCGTCCGCATCAGGATAGCCTCAAAAGGTGTGATGACGCTTGAAAATTGAGATGATCCTGAGGAAGTAGCCGGATTATAAAAGAGATCAGCATTATGCCACTGCAGGTTCTGGTATGCAGTCAGACTGATGCTCTGGTAACCGAGTGCTTCCAACAGTTGACGAACAGCATTTCCACTGATGTATGGTTGGAGAGACGATATATTTTCCTGCCAGCTTTCCACCCCGGTCAATTCGTCCAAATAATCCATGTTCAAAGCACTCGCCATGGATGGTAATGTTTCGGGATAATTACTACGGCTGCACCTGGCGATATAAAAGCCACGTTGTTCAAGCGCCCGAGTAAACTCAGAATTGTCATAATCCAATTGCGACTTAAGAATGTCATCCCGCGCATAGCGGTCAAGGATAATGTAATAAATATCCGGTAGCTGTCCTTGCGGAAGGATAAGCTCAGAAGACTGTGCGCTATCAGACCGGGAAATTTTCGCGTTCCTGCTTTGCACGATGGCATATGCACCGATCTGGACTATCGGGAATATTACAAGAAGAAAACCTACCAAATTCAATACCATGGTCACAATCTTGTTTAAATGAATCCGTTTTACAATCAGCCAACCTCCCACGATGGTTAAAACAGCCCAAACGATCCCCAGGATCCTATGCCGGCCATAATCAAATCCAAACAGTGACTGATTTTTAACCAGGTTATAGACATGACCATAAGTAAAGAACAAGAGGAGATAAAATGTGGCCAGGAGGGCGGCTGAACGCCAGTCCTTAGTCCCCAACCGTAGGATCAAGAACAACGCGGAGGCTACAAAAAGACTTGCAACCGCTGATCGGAAGAACGCCGATAGATTCATCTCGCCGAGATTGCCTGCCAGCAGGGTCAACACCGGAAAAAGTGCGAACAGAAAAGGGTGAAGCGGTATTTCCCTCGATGGACATTTCATAATCACACAGATTATATCGTACCGTATTACCTCCAATGGATTGACCGCATTCAATATGGATATTCTCCTAATTATTCGTCTTCATTTTTATTGAATTCCATATTCGATTACCGTATAATATATATACAGGATTTAACATTGCGGCTTCATCGTAATCCAAAAAATAGATTTCACTGGAGGACCGCATGAAAAATCAGAGGGACACAAACACAATAATTCGATATAGTAAACTATTGAAATCCCTGGTTACATTCGTTTTTCTACTCACCGCAGCAAATCCTGAAACCATCTCCGCCCTACCACTATCCACCCATTATGTGACCACCGATGGGAACTGCGGTAGTGCTTCTCCCTGTTATTCATCCATCCAGGATGCCATTGATGCAGCCAGCAGCGACGATGAGATTCGCGTCGCGGCTGGGGATTACACCCAGATCACCACGGTTGGAATTCTAAAACAGGTTGCCTATATCACCAAAAGTCTGACCATCAAAGGTGGATATACATCCACGGATTGGGAAAACCAGGATCCAATTTCCAATGTAGTGAATCTCAACGCACAAACCCAGGGGCGGGTGGTATACATTCAAGGTCCTGACATATCGGTTGACCTGAATGGCTTGACAATGAGTTATGGGAAAGCCAATGGTCAGGGAGGAGGGTCGTCGGGGGGTGATGTGGGCGGCGGGATGTATATGCACTGGATGCCACAGTAATCATCAACAATAGCACTATAAGCCATTCAACGGTCACAACCACCAACAGCGTCGGCGGTGGAGTATATATGCGCAACACTCTAGTGACCATTATTGATAGTAACATTCAAGCAAATACCGCTCCATCAGGCGGGGGGATCTATTTCAACAATGTCATCTCAACAATCGATGATACGACCATCCAGGAAAACACTGTCACCAGCACCAATGGCAGCGGAATGGCTTTGACTGCAGGGAATAACAGCCAGACCAGCATCAAAAACAGTGAAATACTCAATAATGTATCAACCATCGGATCGCCTTTCTCAGGGGCAATAAACATCAGCACCGGCAGCGCGAGTCTTCAGGATACCCATGTCGACCACACGACCAAAAGCAACGGCATCGCCCTTAGCTCAGCCACGACGACACTCACAGGCTGTGTCATTGAAAATAATGTCTATGTCAGCAATAACCAGGGCGGTGGCGGAGGTATCTATATTACCCGTGGAAATACCATTATTTTTAACAACACCATCCAAAACAACCGGGGGCAGGGAATCTATCTCTGGTTGATCGATCCTGGCACTGGTGCATCGATACAAAAAAATCTGATCAAGGGCAATAAAACCGGCACCGGCCAGAATGGGGCTGGAGCAAACTTACGATCATCTGGTCAACCCATTCTATTTTCAGATAATATCGTTGAGGACAATGTAGCGGGATACTATGGCATTTACCCTGGCGCCTACGGAGGTGGGCTATACCTTAATGATACGAGTATAACCTTACGCAATAACATCATTCGGCGTAACACCTCCAATTGTGATTCCTGCGATGGGACATTCGCCGGGTCAGGCGGAGGTATTTACATCCTTGATGACATCCTGCTCGAGAATAACATCATTACGGATAACACGGCTGATGTAAATGGCGGCGGGATAAAAATTGTTGGCGCTTCACCTATCGCCTACCATACGACCCTGTCAGGCAACTCTCCAGAAGGCATACATGCGGTTGAGGACAGCGGCGGCAATCCTTCCTCACCCCAGTTTTACAACACCATCCTGGCCAATCACACAACAGCTATCTATGTGGACGGTGATCCGCTGAGCACAGTCTTCCTGGAAAGCACGCTGTGGTGGAACAACACAACAGACATCAGCGGAACCGGGACGGTTTTCGAGAGTTACAGCCAGGACGGTGACCCAGCCTTCATGGATCCCGGGAATTATGATTATCACATCACAGGCTCCTCCGCAGCCTTGAATGGTTGTCATACGGGATATCTCGGCTTCGACGTCGATCATCAGCCACGCCCACCGGCTCCGGAGTGCGACCTGGGCGCCGACCAGTACTGGGATCCGGGTGAACTGTGGAGCTTGTTCCTGAGTTTGATAGTTAAATCATAACTGCAACTGGCGAACCTCACCCATCAAAATAATGTTAATTTTCAATTCATCGCCACCCCATAGAATATAGGGAGGGATTAGAGGAAGTGTTTCTTTTCCCCTTATATTTGTGTTTAGATATGTATACTAGGAATGACTAATGAAAGACGCTATAATCGACCCCATATTAATTAACGATGACACGACTATCGAAGATTCCCTTCCATCCACTGCTGCTTGCTCTCTATCCCACCTTGGCGCTCTACACGTATAACATAGATGAGGTATCAAGTTCAACCATCTGGCGCCCGCTTTTCATTTCGGTTGCAATGGCAATCTTGCTGTTTTCCGTCTTATGTCTGATATCGCGTAACAGGCATAAAGCTGCACTCTTAACCTCCATCATTTTGCTTGTCTTCTTCTCGTATGGACGCATCTATGATTATCTCAAGACCACCCCTCTGGGGACGATGAATATCGTTCGTCACCGCTATCTGGTGTTGTTTTTGTGTGTACTATTGGCGCTGGGCAGCTGGTTAGTGCTCAAGTACGTCCGGGATTGGAAGCCGGTCACCGGTATTTTTAATTTCATCGCGATCGTAATGGTTCTCCTGCCCGGAATTCAAATCGGCTCCTATCAAATTAAAACCTCAAGTAGTGAACTGGCTGGCGCAAAATGGACGCCATCCACCAGCCTGGTTTCAAATGCTCAGCCTGAGAATAAACCGGATGTGTATTACATTATCCTGGATAGCTACACACGAGCTGATGTATTAAAAACCGAGTTGGATTATGACAACACGGATTTCATACGGCAAATTGAACGGCTCGGCTTCTATGTGGCAGACTGCAGCCGTAGCAATTACAACAGTACAAAAACTTCGATGATCACCTCGCTCAATATGAGTTACCTACCTGAGCTGTATGCCGAAGCTGCCACACAGGGTATCTCAGAATCGGATGTCTGGACGCTGATCAGCTCCAATACAACACGTATAAACCTTGAGAAACTGGGATACAAGTTTGTTGCCTTTGCAACCAGTTACAAGTGGTCAACTATCAGAGACGCCGATCTATTCCTTTCGCGAGATCGCAACGCATATGGCGTACAATTCATCACCCCATTCGAGCAGATGCTGGTTGATAGCACTGCACTCTCGATTTATAGCGATTACCAGCGTAAGATAACCGGTGAAAAATTCTTTGGCGGTTCCCATCCCCTGGCAAACTATATCGGGGAGGAAGAATTCATCCTCTACCAGTTGCCAAAGATCGCCGAGATCAGCGACCCGACCTTCACATATGCCCATATCAATATTACGCATAAACCTTACGTATTTTCGCCAAATGGTTACCTGGTTTACGCAGATGAGATTTCAACCGATGTTGAGAATAATAGACATTTCCCAGAAGGCTACATCTATGCAATACAATATATAAACGCGCAGATGCTCACAATCATTCAGGAAATCCTGGCAAAATCAAGTAGTCCACCGATTATCATCATCCAGGGCGATCATGGATACTGGAAGGAAGGGTATCCATATTTCTCGAACATCTCACCGATCTTAAATGCGTATTTTATCCCCGGTATGCAAACCGATGATTACTATCCGACAATATCTCCAATAAATACGTTCCGGCTTATATTCAATGAGTATTTCGGTGGCCAGTACAAGCTGCTGCCGGATGAGAGTTACAATATCAGTGATGTGAATACTCCACTTCCTGAGTTTTATCCAGATTGCCGAAAGTAAATCACCCGTACAGGATAATCAGCCCGTTACTTCTTTGTGACCATGCACAATTTAGCGAAGATACCCTTTCATCCACTGTTATTCGCTCTCTTTCCCACCATAGCCCTTTATGCCTATAATATCCATGAGGTGTCGAGTTCGGTCATCTGGCGCCCGCTGCTTATCTCGCTGGCAGGAGCGATCCTGTCCCTGGTGGTTCTGCGCCTGCTAATACGCGATTGGCTCAAAGCTGCGCTTATCACTTCCTTCGTATTATTGCTCTTCTTCACATACGGGCGTGTGTATGATTACCTCAAGACCACCCCATTGGCTACCATGAACGTCGTCCGCCATCGCTACCTGATTGCAATCTTCACCGGTCTGTTGTTTCTCGCTGTTTGGTTGATGCTGAAGCGCATCCGGAATTTAAAACCTGCGACATCAGTGTTCAACATTATGGCAATTGTGTTACTCCTCCTGCCCGCCTTTCAAATCAGCACCTACACGATCGAGACCTCCAGCGGAGCCCAGGAAGCTTCCAAATGGATGCCCTCCACCATCTTGACTGTATCTGATCAACAAGCGGACAAACCGGATGTTTATTACATCATATTGGATACCTACACCCGATCAGATGTTTTGTTAAATGATCTGGGTTACGACAACTCGGATTTCATCAATCAACTTGAGAAGGTGGGATTCTATGTAGCGGACTGTAGTCGCAGTAACTATAACACTACGCGATATTCACTTGTCAGCTCATTAAATATGAGCTTCCTGCCCGAGTTATATGCCAAAGGAGCCGAGCAGGGTATATCTAAAGAAGATATCTGGTTATATATCAAGCCCAGTCTAGTGCGGCGCAACTTTGAATCATTGGGCTATAAAATTGTCACCTTCGATACCGGTTATATCTGGACCACCGTCGATGATGCCGACTTATACTTGCAACGGGGAGAAAATGCCTATGGCATGCAATTCATCAGCCCCTTTGAACAGATGTTGATGGATAGCACAATGCTATCTATTTACAATGATTTTCAATTGAAGAGCAATCGGGATAAATACTTTGGCGCAGCCAATCCAAACGCGTATTACATTGGGCAGCAGGAATTCATCTTTGACCAGCTACCGAAAATCCCGGAAATATCGTATCCAACCTTTACCTTTGCACATATCAACCTCCCCCATCGGCCTTATGTATTTTCTCCCAAAGGATACTTGATTGATCCGGCAGTGATGCCCGGCAACACTCCCGAAGAGGTCCAATTCCCGCTCGGTTATCTGTATGCGACAGAATATATCGATGCAAAGATCCTCGCGATTATCGAGGAAATTCTGTCTGAATCCAAAACACCTCCCATTATCATACTGCAAGGCGATCATGGCACGCCTCCGATGAGCATACTGAAAGAAAATCCCAACGCTCCCCAGCCGGATTGGTACGACTCACCAATCCTTAACGCTTACTACCTGCCCGGAGTCAAGTCTGACAAACTCTATCCAACCATCTCGCCAGTGAATTCATTCCGAGTTGTGTTTAATGAATACTTCGGCGGCAAATATGAACTGCTGCCGGATGAAAGTTATCAGATAACCGATGTAACCAAGCCTGTACCAGAGGTTTATCCAGACTGCCAGAAGTAAAACGATTGGTTGACCGGTCTTTATCAAGGCAACATCCCGCCTGACGATTCACGCACTAGCCTGGCAGCAGTCCATCCAATCAGAAGGATCTTACCGAAAGACGCTATAATCGATCTATCTCGGTTTTTATGTCCATGATCCGATTTTCGAAAATCCCATTTCACACTCTACTTTTTGCCCTCTACCCGGTACTGGCACTCTTCGCAGTAAATATACGCGAGGTATCGAACTCGGTCATCTGGCGCCCGTTGTTTATCTCGCTGACAGGGGCAATCCTGCTGCTGGTAGTTACTCGCCTGATCCTACGCGACTGGCTCAAGGCTTCGCTTATCACTTCTTTCATTATCATTCTATTCTATACTTACGGACGCCTGTATGAAGTCCTCAAGACCACACCGCTGGCAGCCATGAATGTCGTCCGCCACCGCTATCTGGCAGTGCTCTTTGTTGTTATCCTGGCCCTGGGAAGCTGGTTGATGATCAGAACCATCCGCGATTTCAAGCCGATCACGGGGATATTGAATGCAATTGCGGTCGTGCTGGTGATCCTGCCCGGTTATCAAATCGCTTCCTACTCTATCAACACATCGAGCGGCGAACAGGCAGCCTCCAACTGGACACCCTCCACCAGCCTGATCTCTCCTGCCCAACCCAAAGAAAAACCGGATGTTTATTACATCATTCTGGATACCTACGCGCGCTCTGACCGTATCAAAGCCGAACTGGGTTATGACAACTCGGGTTTCCTCCTACAACTCGAAGGATTGGGATTCTACGTGGCAAGTTGCAGCCGCAGCAACTATAACAATACCCATAATTCGATCGTCAGTTCGCTTAACATGAGTTATCTACCGAAATTGTACGCAGAGGGTGCAAAACAGGGCATCTCCATCCCCGATATCTGGATGTTGATCAAACCCAGCGCGGTACGCCGTAACTTCGAGGCATTGGGCTACAAGACCGTGGCTTTTGACAGTGGTTTCGAGTGGACACGTATCGACGATGCCGACCTCTACCTTAAGCGCGGCAGTGATGCCTACGGGGTGCAGTTCATCAGCCCGTTCGAACAGATGCTGATGGACACCACCCCGCTCAAGATCCTCTCGGATTATCAGGGCAAAGCCAATCTGGAGAAATACCTGGGTGGGACGCATCCCCAGGCGAACTTCATCGGGCAGGAGGAATTTATCCTCGACCAATTGCCGCAATTGGCAGAGATCAGCGACCCAACCTTCACCTTCGCCCATATCGATATTCCCCACCCTCCCTACGTCTTCTCGCCAGACGGTTACCTGGCCGACCCGGGCTACTGGTCTGTACCGGTCAAAGGCGCAGTGGATGAAGAACACTTCCGTTCCGGATATATCTATGCGGTGGAGTATATCGATGCGCGCATACTTGAGATCGTCCGGGAAATCCTGTCAAAATCCAGCACCCCGCCCATCATCATTATCCAGGGTGACCATGGCTACGGCGAGGGCGTCAACTTCCCGATATTGAACGCCTATTTTCTGCCCGGCATCCAACCCGGCACGCTTTACCCCACCCTCTCACCGGTTAACAGCTTCAGGCTTGTATTCAATGAATATTTCGGCGGGCAGTACACGCTGCTGCCGGATGAAAGCTTCCTGGTTACAGATGTGACCAAACCGATTTCAGAATCAATGCCGGATTGTCAGAAATAATGGATAATCAAAAGTAGATATGTCCTGATCTTTGTTCTTTATAAATTGAATATCTTCCCAAAGCATTACCAGGTCATAATACGTGAAATAATGCAAGCGATATTAATATTTACGTTTCTTCCCAGGAGGATTGCATGTCAATATTCCGCCCAGCCAACATCCAAAAATTAAAGGAAAAGGGGGATATCCGCGGATTGATGACCGTCATGTCCCAGGATGCTGATCATGCCCGCCGGCGTGAAGCTGCCGATGCACTGGGAGCGCTGGGTCAAAAATCCATCCCTTCCCTACTGGAGGCTACCCGTGATCCTTCCAAGGCCGGTTATGCCATTCGCGGTCTGGGTGAAACAGGGAATCCATCCGTGGTCGAGCCGTTGATCGAAATTTTCAATGCCGGGCGCTGGACCGGAGAAGCCGCATCTGCCCTCGGCCGTTTGGGTGACCGGCGGGCGGTCGAGCCGTTGATCGCCGGTCTCCATCAAAAGTATAAAACAAACACACTGGCTGCACTCGGGAAACTGGGCGATAAACGCGCAGTGCCGGCTGTTATTAGCTGCCTTGACTCTGATGACTTCACCGACCGCGCAATCGCCGCACGCGTATTGGGTGAATTAAACGACTCCCAGGCCATCCCGGTGCTCGAACTGGCTTATGCCAGTGAGGATGCGACTGTTGCAGAGCCTGCCTTGAATTCATTGAAGAAGCTGGGCTGGACGCCCCTCGTTGCAAAACAAATGCTCTATATGGTGATGACCTGGAACCGTGAAGGGAGCCAGTTCATGACTCACCTGCATAACCAGTATGGAAGAGAAGATGAAATACGCGCGCGTTTTCATAATCCCTGGGCGATGGCGCAGGTGTTCGTGGTTCAGCAGACTTATGAACACAGCGCTGATAAGTCGGATACTTGCAAAGCCTGCGAAAGGCTGGTGCAGGCACGCATAAAAACTGAATTATCCCGACAGAATCCGATTGATAGCTATCACTTTTAAAGATATTGTGTTATTAATGTTATGATGTGTATGTGGCCGTGATTTGATAAGGAGAAATATAAATGAAACTAACCCCCCCTTCAAAATTGACATTCTGGATCGCCATCATCGCCGGTGTTTTGGGTGTATTGGGCTATGCTGTTCGGATCCCGCTTGTTACGACCTATGCCTTCCTTCTCCTGCTCGTCGGTTTCGTGTTGCTGGCATTGGGCGTGCTCGTCAAGAAGATGTAATATCGTTTACTAATCTTTACCTGAGATCGAGAACCTCGTAATTACAACCACATACACTATAAACCCAAAGCCCCGCCATTCCAGCGGGGTTCTTTGTATATCTGCACCAGGAAAAGCTTCTCAAGAATGAAACCTTTTAGGTCATATTCCGTAATCATTAATGAGAATAACAAGACATCCGGTTTATCAACCGGGTGTATCTAAAAGAAAGAAAGGGTTCTTCTTATGGATAATCATCGTCACTATCGCTCCATTTTCTGGCCAATCATCCTGCTGGGCGTCGGCGCTGTCTGGCTACTCAGCAACCTCGGCTATATCCAGACTATTGACCTCGGCTTTCTTGTACGTCTGTGGCCGATACTTCTCATCATCATCGGTCTCGACATCCTTTTCGGGCGGGTAGCCCCCTGGATCAGCGCTTTGCTCGGGCTGGTCGTCATTGGCGGGTTGATCGCCGTATTGATCTATGCCCCATCACTCGGGCTTGCCCGACCGGCAGAACTGACCACCGAGCGGCTGGTAGAGCCCGTTGGTGGTGCCACCACCGCCATCGTGGACCTGCGTCTTTCGCTGGAACCTGCCACGGTCACAGCACTTTCCGACAGCCAAAACCTGATCGAAGCTGACCTGAAACACTACGGGAAAGCCTTCCTGACGGTCAGCGGTGAGACTCAGAAAAAGGTTGTATTGGGCAAGGAAAGCACAACCTCGGGCAACAACTGGTTCACATGGCCATCTCTTTCCACCGGTTGGAATAACGATCTTTATTGGAATATCGGGTTGACCGATCAGATCCCGCTCGACCTGAGCGTGGATGGCAGTCTGGGCAGTTCTGAGCTCGACCTCAGTGGATTGAATCTCTCTGACATGAATATAAATGTCAGTATGGGCTCAATGGAGATCATCCTGCCCGAAAGCGCAGAAGCGTATGCGGTTGATATCAACGGCAGTGCCGGTTCGCTTGAAATCTCCCTGCCTGAAAACACGAACCTCTCCATCCACCTGGATGGCTCGGCTGGATCTTCAACTTTTTATCTGCCGGCGGGTTATGCCCTTCGTGTCGAGGTGCTGGATGGTGGTTTGGGCAGCGTCGACCTGCCTGGAAGCCTTACCCGCATCTCAGGTAGTGGAGATGCCCAAGAGGGTGTCTGGGAAAGCGCGAATTATGCAAATGCCGCCACCAGCAAGCTGTTGATCATCATCAGTCACGTCGGCCCCGGAAGCATCGACTTCGAATAATTACACCTTCACTACTCAGGGCACGCATTTTTGCGTGCCCTTTTTATTTTCCCGTTATAATGACACTGATAAAACCAGAAGGTTCCATACCAATCCCAAAAAACGCCGTGATTTACCAAACCCTGAGGAATAAGCTGCTGTCTCTTAACCCACGGGAAGTGGATATCACTGCCACCACAGAACACCCGACTGTATGGGGTGTCATGATGGAGACAGCATATCCTGAGGCGATTGTGACCCTGGCAGCTCTGGTGGATGGTACCACCAGCTTATATTTCAGCAGCGGGGGTGGCATCCTAGGCAGTGGCAACCATCCAACAGTCGGTACCGCTGCGCGACAGATGGTTTCCATCGCAGAGATGGCGCTTGAATTCACACAACCGGTGAAGGAATACCCTTCGCCCATAGCCGGGAATATCCGATTTTACCTGTTAACCTTCGAGGGTATCCACTCAGCCGAATGCCCTGAACGGGAGCTGCAAAGCGGGAAGCATTCCCTCTCTGAACTCTATGCTGCCGGTCAGAAACTTATAGCCCAGATACGGATGGTAAGCGAAAAGAAAAAACCGGGTTAAACAATGCCTCAAAAGAAAACACCCCTTATCATGCAATTGCGTCCTCTTCTGAGGCGTATGAATGGTTTCATGCGGCGCATTTACAGCCCCAAATTCCCGGGCCGGCGCATGATCCTGTTGTTGACCACCACCGGTCGGAAAAGCGGCCAACCACGAGTAACCCCCCTGCAGTATGAGCTGATCGATGGATTTCACTACGTAGCTTCAGGGTGGGGCAAGGATGCTGATTGGGTGAGAAATATAGATCGCGATCCGCGGGTGACCGTCCAGGTTGGTGGTCATATATATCCCGCCCGGGCTGAGCCGATCAACGACCCGGAAAGGATCGCAGATTTCCTTGAAGTTCGGTTGAAACGACATCCCCTCATGGTTGGTGCCATGCTGCGCGCACAAGGGTTGCCGTTGAAATACGAACGCCAGGATCTGGAAAACCTGGCGCAAGATATCACTCCGATGAAATTGATCCCCCTCAAGAAATAAGGACGGGCGTTGCGGAGTTGCCCGCTTTTATAGAACGGCACTTAACTGCCGGCAAACCTCCGCCACCATTTCCTCTGTCATCTTGCCGGAGAATGGAAGAGCCAAACCCCTTTCGCCCAGGCTCTCAGTCACCGGGAAGTCCCCCTTTTTGTATCCGAATCGTTCCACCATGTACGGCTGAAGATGGATTGGGGTGAAATAGGGTCTGACCGGAATATCACGCGTTTTCAATTCCTTCGCCACACGATCACGTGTCTTTTCATCTTCCAGCCAGACGATGAATACAAACCAACTCATGCGTGTGGTCTCGGGCATAATACGCGGTCGGTTAATGCCAGGGATTCCCTGTAAATGCCGATCATACCAACCGACCACCTGTTCCCTATTTCTCAGCAGTTCCTCCAGACGACTCATCTGGACGGCACCCAATGCGGCGTTGAACTCATTCAAACGATAGTTGTAGCCCAGGTAGGTGTGCTGCAGCCAGGTGTCGCCGGGTGCGCGCCCCTGGTTGCGTAGCGACTGCATCAGCAGAGCAGACCGTTCATCATTTGTGACCACCATGCCACCCTCGCCAGTGGTGATCTGTTTATTGGGGTAAAAAGCGTACACTGCCATATCACCCAGCGTGCCGGCTTTTTGGTTCCGATATTCGGATCCAAGGGCTTCACAGGCATCCTCGATCATCGGAATGTTGTGTTCGTCTGCGATCGTCCGCATGGCTTTCAAGTCACAAGGCTGTCCGAAGATATCAACCGGCAGGAGCGCTTTTAACGGCGAATCCGCCTCCTTGGCACCCCGGCGTGGAAGCCAACGCTCAGCAGCTTTACCGCCTTGCATCAGATCATTGGCTGCCTGACGTGCCAGACCAGGATCAATATTGCCGGTGTCAGGCTGCACGTCAGTAAAAACCGGGATGCCGTATTCAAATAAAATGACATTGGACGATGCGACAAAGGAGAAGGGGGAGGTAATAACGAGGTCTCCCGGTTCAATACCTGCCGCCCGGATACATAAATGTAATCCGCTCGTACCAGACGACACCCCAATGGCGTATTTAAGACCTGTATAGGCGCGGAAAGCTTCTTCAAACTCGCCGATTTTTTTACCCATGGAGAGGTAATTGGTAGAAAATACATCCAGGACTGCCTGACGTTCCAGATCGGTCAGATCAGGGGATGACATTGGGATGTTCGTTTTATGGGTCATGCAGAATATTCTACTATAAAACAACACCCTCCCATAGACCGGTCAACGAGACATCTATTATTGTTAAGGCGGGTTAATAAAATGATTGCATCTTCCGGTCATTTATGATATATTAATCTTCACAGCGTTATGAAGGTTCACCTTCACGGCGCTGATTGTGTTCTATACATAGGAAAATAATGGAAAAAGGATACCCACGATGACAACCTCGTTCCTAACCCGCGAAGGTTTCCAGAAGCTGCAGGAGGAGCTTGAATTTCTGCGCAGCACCAAACGGACAGAGATCGCCAAACGCCTGCATGAAGCCATGGAAGGTGGCGAATTGATCGAGAACGCCGAGTATGAGGCTGCCAAAAACGAACAGGCTTTCGTAGAAGGTCGCATCAAGGAATTGGAGATCCTGCTTGCCACCGCCCGGGTGATCAGCGATTCTGGCAAAGCCGGCTCAATCCAGGTTGGCGCAAAGGTCACCATTCAGGAAGGCAAGAGTTCGCCTGAGGTCTATACCATTGTAGGGGCAGCCGAAGCCAACCCGCGCGCCGGGCGCATCAGCAACGAATCGCCGCTGGGTCGCACACTCCTGAACCGCGTCGAAGGTGATATCGTGCATGTTGACGCACCAGCAGGTGCATTTGAAGTTAAAGTTGTAAAGGTCGAGTAGCCATAGGGGCATCACGCACCACTGGTTATGGAATGGACCACATTGCCCCCTCTCCTGGCAGGAGAGGGGGTTGTTAAATCAAGTCAAGAGGAATCTCTTATGGAAGAACATTTCAGCGATCTTGAACGCATCCGCCTGGAGAAAATTAAAAGGCTGCAGGAACAGGGCATTGAGCCCTATCCGATCCATGCCGAGCAAAGCGCCACCGCCCGCGAGGCGATTGCCGCCTTTGAGGCAGCCGAGAAGCAAACACCTCCCGGCAAGCCTGACGACGTGATCCTGGCAGGCAGAATTCGCGGCATGCGCCCGATGGGGAAGCTGGCTTTTGCCCATATCGAGGACCGCAGCGGACGTATCCAGCTCTTCTTCCGTATTAACGAACTGGGCGAAGAGCGTCTGAAACAACTGGTGGAAGACTACGATCTGGGTGATTTCATACAAGCCGGCGGTGAGCTGATGCGCACGCGCAGCGGAGAGATCACATTGCTGGTAAAGGATTTCAAGCTGCTATCCAAAGCCATCACCCCGTTGCCGGCAGCCAAAGATGAAATCGTAGAAGGGGAGGTCATCCGGCATGCATCCTTGTCCGATCCCGAAACCCGTTACCGCCAGCGCTATGCCGATCTGGCAGTCAACCCTGAGGTGCGCGAGATCTTCCGCACGCGTGCCCGGATCATACGCTCACTGCGCGAATTCCTGGACAGCCGCGATTTCCTTGAGGTGGAGACGCCTGTGTTACAACCGGTGTATGGCGGCGCTGCCGCCCGTCCCTTCATCACCCACCACAACCAGCTCAAACAGGATCTATACCTGCGTATCTCATTCGAGTTGTATTTAAAACGTCTTCTGGTGGGTGGGTTGGAGCGGGTTTATGAGATCGGCAGGGACTTTCGCAATGAAGGGGTTTCCTTCAAACACAATCCCGAGTTCACCATGTTGGAATTCTACATGGCCTACGCCGATGCAGAAAAGATCATGGCCATGACCGAGGAGATGGTCAGTACAGTTACCAAACAGGTGAAAGGCAGCTCCACCATTGAATTCAACGGTCAAACGATCGACCTGACCCCACCCTGGAAGCGTATCCCGCTGCGCCAGGCACTTAAAGATGCCACCGGTATCGACATAGATGAACACACCGATGCGGAATCACTGGCTACCGCCATGCAGACCAAAGGCATGGATGCTAAACCCGGAACACCACGCGGCAAACTGATCGACGGTTTGATCGGCGACCTTCTCGAACCTAAATTGATCCAACCCACCTTTTTATTCGACTATCCACGCGATATATCCCCACTGGCAAAATCAAAAGTGGGTGATCCCCAAACTGTCGATCGATTTGAAGGATTCGCTGGTGGGTTTGAACTGTGCAACGCTTTTTCAGAATTGAATGACCCAATCGATCAGGAACAGCGCTTCATTGAAATGGGGCGCAGCTATGCTGCTGATGATGAACAGCGCCACCCGATGGATGAAGACTACCTGAAAGCCATGCGTTATGGTATGCCACCCGCCGGCGGCTTCGGCTTGGGCATTGACCGCCTGGTCATGCTACTGACCGGGATCCGTAATTTGAGGGAAGTGATCCTTTTCCCCCACTTACGGAAGAGCGAGGATTCTTAGTATCTTTCGATCAACTAGATCAACAGGTCAGAATTCATTTAGAAACACGCACCATCCAGTCATTTTTCCCATGAATATAGTCCTATTAATTCTAAAATGGACTATTTATGGGGGTTTGGTTAAACAATGTTCAACTTTTTGTATATAATTAATAAATTGATATATCAATTTATACTGATGGGTCATTTTGAAAGTAAATAATTCATTCCATCAGTAAGTCCTGATACGAAACAAGGTGGTCAGAGTGCGGACTATGCTGGAGAGACCAGCAGTATGATGGATAAGCAAAAGGCTGTTTCTAAATATTTGGGGAAATCCCTTATCTTCGTCATTTCATATTATATTGGTATACAACTCGGATTATTTATCACCCGTCATCTCAGTGTGGTTTCGACCGTCTGGGTGCCGCTGGGCATCAGCATTGCCCTGGTTTATCTGTGGGGTTATCGTTATCTTCCAGTTTTTTCCGCCATCAGTCTGATCACAGCAGTACTTTACGGCCTACCGGTGCTTCCCAGCGTGCCGTCGATCATCGCATCAACCCTAACCTGTTACCTGGCAGTCCTGTTATTAAAACACAAACTGAAAATCAATCCAGCGCTTACCTCATTAAGGGATGTCATGGTAGTGCTATTTGTGGGCCTGCTTATGCCAATTATCCCTTCCAGTATTGGAACGGCAAGCTTTCTGACGGCGGGAGTGATAGACAAAACCAGGCTGCTTAATTTCTGGCTTGGGTGGTGGGGTGTAGATCTACTTGGTATTATTTTAATCGTACCCTGGTTCTGGTCTGGCATTCCAACCTGAAAGGCAAGTCCAATTACATCAGAAAACGGTGGGATTGGATTATCCTGATCCTGGTGGTATTGCTTACCTGGTGGATCTTTCGCCAGGAAATCGGCACGCCGATATACTTCGGTTCATTGACTTACCTGATCTACCCCTTCCTGTTCTGGATCGCGCTTCGGCTTTACCAACCCGGTGTCACACTTGCCAATCTGTGCATCTGTCTAATGTCAGTATTCACAGCAATTGTAGGTTCCACGTACGGGATGAAAACCCCCATTCAAAGCATGATCATGCTGGAGGTATTCATGCTGGCGCTCACATTGACCTCCCTGACAATGGCCTCCCTGTTCACAGAACGGAAGGAAACTAATTTACGTCTGCAGGAATTTAATCTTAACCTGGAAGATCGGATCAATCAGAGAACCAGGGAATTTAAATCCCTCAACAGCCAGTTAAAACAGGAACTACGTTCCAAACACAACGTGGAAAAAGAGTTGCGGGTTTCTCAGGAAAACCTGCGCACCGTCATTGATAACATGTCTGATGCGATGGTCCTGATCAATACCGAAGGCAAAGCGGTTGACCTGAATGAAAACGTCTTGAGCCTGTTTCGTGTAAACCGGGAAAAGGCATTGCACGAGTTTAACCTGTTGGAGTTTTCGTCGCCAAAGTTAAACCAGAAGGAATTAACAAAGTATTTTCATCGTGCCCTGAGTGGCGAGAATGTATCGTTCGATTGGGAAGCCCGACGACCGACCGACAATTCGACCTTCGATGTTGAAGTTTCGATGAAACGCATCCGGCTGAACAATCAGCAGCTGGTGGTTATAAGCATCCGCGACTTGTCTGAACGCAAACGGGTTGAAGCCGCCGAACATGAACAGCGCGTTCTGGCAGAAGCCCTTAAAAACACTGCAGGAGCGCTCTCGAGCACTTTGGAACTGGACGAGGTCTTTGACCGCATTTTGAAAAACGTCGGCAAAGTGGTCCCCCATGACGCTGTCAACCTGATGTTGATTGAAAACGGGATTGCCCGAATCGTTCACAGCCATGGCTATCAGAAACTGGGGATGCTGAATTACATACGTAATATCCGGTTTGAAGTCGATAAAATCCCAACCCTGCGCTCAATGATCGCGAGCGGCAATCCAATCATCATACCGGATGTCAAGAAATCACCCGATTGGGTTTTACCTGAGGGAATAAAATGGATCCAATCCTATGCCGGAGCTCCGATCCGAATTCGAGGGACAGTTATCGGCTTCCTCCAGCTTGACAGTGGCACACCGGAATTTTTCAAAAAAGAACATTCTGAGCGTCTCCAGGCTTTCGCAGATCAAGCAGCGGTTGCGATTGAGAACGCCCGCTTGTATGGCGAATTACAGAAACTTGCAATTACCGATCCATTGACCGGATTGTTGAACCGGCATGGATTTAACCCACCAGCGAAGCGTGAATTTGAGATTGCCCGCCGTTATAATCGAAAACTATCGATGTTATTTTTCGATATTGACCACTTAAAAAATATCAATGACCGCCACGGTCATCCATCCGGGGATAAAGCGCTGCAAATGATCGCCGACTGCTGCCGCAGCACGCTGCGTGAAATCGACCTCATCGGGCGATATGGCGGCGATGAATTCATTGTCATGATGCCCGAATCCGGTCTGGAGGATGTCATCGATATTGCCAGGCGGTTGAAGAATTGCGTCAATGCCTCACCCATCGATCATGCCGATGGAAAAATACCGGTAACCACCAGCATGGGTGTGGCAGAGCTAAATAAGGATATAGGGTCACTGGAGGAATTGATTGACTACGCCGACCGTGGATCCTACCTCGCTAAGTCACAAGGGCGCGATTCCATCGCTACGGTACAATCGGTACGCGAACACACACGCCAGAAGAAAAATCCAGCCCGGTAAGTAAATTCCCTCAAATACCAAAGATCAACAGGATCCCTGCCAGGATTGGCAGGAACGCCAGGATGATATTATCGTAAACAAAGCGGAGCTGATAGAGGTTAAAAAGAGCCATCAAGATCAACCAGATGCCCGCCATGACCAGCCCCACACTGCCATGCGATCTGGATAACAAGGCAGCCACCAGCAGGATCCCACCCAGTGCCATCATTCCATAGATCACGTAACCATTTCCACTGAAAACCCGAAAAGAAAAAATGATGGAGATGATTCCAAGGATGATCAACAGGATCCCGCCCAATAATAAGAATGGATTTTTATCTTGATTCATTGTGTCCTCCGGAAAAGTATAGTAAAACAAGCAACCGGACGGTAATCATCCGGTTGCCTGATATTCTAGCAAGAATTTCACTATTTTACAAGCTCGATCAGCGGCGCGCGGGTGAAATTGAATTGTGCATCATCGGTTACGTCGATTTTGGCAGTCCCATGAACTTTTACCGAATAGCCAACCAATTCGGTGGCGAAGGGAATATCTGCCGTCCCGCCTACATCAATAGCGCCAGTCGGAGCATAGACCGTCCCGCGGAAGGATGAACCTGACGTACCGGTCAGCGTAACAGCACCGGCATTAGTAGGTGGCATGTAAATCAACATACCCTTGATGGCTGGCGACTGATTGACAGACGGAGCCCGAAGGATGATCGTGCTGTTGCCGTTGAAAGAAACATCTCCGGCTGCCATATAGATCGTCACCCCCTGTTCGTTGGGGCTGGCCGGGTTGACTTCAACCGTCTGCCCTCCCTGTGTGGTGAACGATCCATAAAAGCAGTACAATCCCGGGTTCATGATCAGGTGATCGCTGCCACCGAGATTGATCGAGGTGTAACGTCCGGGATCGATCGTTTCGGTCCCATTTACATCTTTAACACCATAATCTGTCAGTGAGAGGCAATCCGGGGTAGGAATCTCCACAATGGGCAGTTTCTCCGTCGACTGCTCTGCTGTTAAATCCACAGGAAATATATCTACGTTATTTGTCTCAGTATATGTGGTCACATAACCGATGCCGCCTAAAACCACATTGATATTTATGTCGGTACTTCCTTTAAAAATCAAACAAGAATTAGAAAAGATACCGCCTCCGGTAACAAAAATATCTCCAGTTCCAGTCATCTCAATCCCGGGACAATCAGGACCCAATGAGGCTATAGCGTTACCCCTCGACAAGCTTCGGCGTGGTTGAACCCTGGCAACTGCCTCCACCGTGTTGGAAACACCGTTTGGCAGGAAGAATCGCGTAAATCCGGTTTCAGATTGGTGTACAATTTCCACCCTGATATCCAGATAACGCTCCACCAGACCGGCAACAACGACAATACGGCAGGTGATCTGCACGCCATTATGGTCGCTGATATCGGTATCGATCGGATACCCATAGGTACCCGTGCGGCTGATGGCAGCGTTGATGGCTGCTATCTCGGCAGCCTGGATAGCGGCAACCTCTTCAATATCATCCGGATCTGAAGATGAACAAAGAAACGTCTGGTAATTGATGGCGTCGTTATCCATTGATATTGCCGCTGCGCCAGCCGCGCTCATGGCTGCATTATCCGCAGCGCTCTGCAGATCGCGCCGGTCAGCATAGACCATTGAACCATCGACCGCCATGGCGACAACGGCCAGGAGACCGATCATAGCCAGTGCGATCAGGACCAGCACCTGCCCATTCGGTTTTTTATTGGATTTTTTATGTATCATCTGTCTACCTTATGCGTTTTTCTACCCGTACTTATTGTACAGCCAGGGTTTGATAAAAACAATAGTCAGCCGGGTGTCCCTAACTTACAGATTTGTAAGGTTGATATGACCTTTTGAAGATCGTAGACATAATATGTCTGATTTCAAAACTTTATTTATCGGATTTTTTTACTCTTACACAAGATTTGACGTCTCACCCCTTTACTGCAGAAAAAGCAGTCAGTATGCGCGACAGATCCGGACGTGTTTATGGGCAGGGCGGCCGGAGGATCGTATCGTGGACCGTAGCTATCAGCGGGATGGTCTGGCTGCCAATGGCTGTACCGATGAACGGCATGGTCAAAGCGAATGCCGGGTCAGTAATGATGATGGTGATTTCATTACCAATGCATGCCTGGTTGGCTGCCGCCGAGCTGCAATCCGAGCCGCCGATGTTTATCGATACCTGGGCCGGTTGCGGACCGAACAGGTTGGGGGAGCTTTCCACAACCCGCCCGATGATCTGGTCGCAATACGTGGGGTAGATCGACCCGTAGGCAATGCCCTCCTGGGCGGCATCCCGCATGCTCATGTAAGCGATTAACAATCGACCAAAGTCCACTGCCCCGGCCAGCAGGATCAGTAACAAGATCAGGCTGACAGCCATCTCGACCAGGCTTTGACCGCCTTCTGAACCGGGTAAAACCAACCGACGTGATTTGCGTTTTATGTTTATCATACTGGCATTCCAACTGTTTTCCATTATAAAACCAAATTTCACTCCATCTTAATCAATAAAAAATCCGATCAAGAGCCTGGCATGTCAATGCCGGTACACGGCGGGCAGGAACACCCGTTCAACTGCCAGGGGAGCGTTACCCAAACCGTTCGTACTGATCTGTGACAGCGGAAAGGTCGATCCCACCCGGCGGTAGAGCATGGCGGGTGTGATCACTTCGCCATCGGAGCCAAGCATGGCATAATAGAGCTGTTCCTGCCAGTCGCCGTCCTGCCAGGTAATGATCGCATGCCCTTCTGCATCGTGGGTGATAGAAGGCGAAGACATGCGGCGGTAATTCGTGTGGGGAATTGGTGTTAGATCTTCCTGGTAATCTATGTAATCCACGTAATCAAGATCAGTCGGAGTATGTACAACCGTGGTGTAATCCTCGTCCAAAGCAGCATAAGCGATCTTCGAATTTATCAGGTTGGTCCAAGCGAAGATGATGGTGCCGTCGGTCAGCTGTTCCACATCAATCTCATAGCCCTTTGTCCCAGGGATGGCGGTTACATCTTGGATCGGGACGCCATTGGCATCCAGAATCGTGTAACTTACCGGCCAGACGTTCCCGATGCTGGAATAATTGACAAATGTGACCAGGATATTGCCATCGCGCAGATGCAAGGCTATCGGATAAACATGGCGATGGAGATCATCATAGCCCTGGATCTCTGTATAGACCGGGATGTCTCCTGTGGTTGTCACGACGGCATATTCAATCCAATCCAAAGTGGGATAATTTTCCTGCCAGGCGAGGAAGAAGCGATCCGTTCCATCCTGTATGATGGTAGGTCGCAGATACTGAGGGACGTTATCAGGAGCTCCGCCATCAATATCAAACCAAGCGGAATTACCGGTCAAATTCATGGGATAGCCACTCAGGAGCGTCCCGTTACGGTCCAGCAGGGAAAAATACATATTGGAATTGACATCCAGGTTCCCTAAAGTGTTAATCCGATATGAATTTTTAAGATAAAGCATCCCGATGTGTCCATCCTCGGTCGCGGCGAATGCCGGGCTGTAATCGATCTTGTGTCCAGCGTTCTGTTCTCCGCCAGCGATCTGTTGCAACGATGAAAATCCGCTGGCGTACCTGCGGAAAAGCCGGTATTGGATCAAATTTCCATTGCGCCATGCCGCCATGTACTCATTCGGCCACAGCATGGTGAATGCCATGTGGTCGCCGCTGAAATCTGATTCGACGATGGTTATCTCCCCCAACTTGGGCGTGGTCAGGTCGAGTTTCAGGCTGCTGACGCCGTCGCGATAGAGCTGTGTGAAGGCCACGCTGACTGCCACCTGCAGGTAAGCTTGTGTGCTCACTGCGGAGTTTGCCTGGGAGGTCAGATCGACCCGGATGCGCGCATTGTAGCCAACCTGGATGTTGCTATCTGTCGTGACCTGCACGCACAGATCCGCGCTCGCATCTTTTGCAAGCGGTCCGAAGGTGCTAAGCGGTGTCGTACACGAGACGTTAAAGAATTCCACATTCCAGTCATACGCCAGCGGGTACGTCGATTCAATTTCATACGACAGCGCATAGATGTCTGTCGCAGGTGTGCCTGAAGTCGTTGTATTCGTGATCGTGACCGCAAAACGGGCGAGCGTGGAATTGATATAGCCGCTCTGCACCTGGGGACGGGCTTTTACATGAACGCCTGCCGGCGGCGGTGCAATGCTAACTGATTTCCCGGCGCTGAGATCACCACCAACCAATAACGAAATACCATCCAGTCCATCCGCGTCTTCGATGCCAGCCATCGCAAACAGCAAACTTTCGCTTGTCGGTTTGTACACAAAATAGATCATTCCGGTTTCATACAAAATCGCCTGGAATGTGATTTTCTTGGTTCCAGACACTATGAGATTATTCCACTGGATAACGACATGATTGATACCTCCCGTGTGTAAGGTATAGCTCACTTTACTGGTACTGTCACCGCTGTCTATCCCAAGGTCCATCCAAAAGGGCGCCACCAGGTTATTGGGGAATGAATCCGTCGGTAGAGGTTTGTTCTCCTGCGTAAGCCGCACGGGGTCAGCCAGAGGGCTGAAGGTGATAAACCCGTTCTCGCTGACATGCAGCAGGTTTAAATTAGCCTGACCATAAAAGTTAATATTATACGGTAGCAATATATCGCCTGTGCCGTTGTCGGCAGGGCTTATTGTCAGCTCAATACCAGAACCGGATATATCCTCGAAAGGATACGAAACCGTATCGTCGTCCAGTTGATTGCCATACTCATCCTGATAGATCGTCGTTATGGTTTCGGGTCCGAACGGGGGCGGTGGTGGGTCAGGCCGAACCGGGCCGGTAAATCCGCTGTTGGTCAGGGTCAGAACAGCGATAACACACAGGAACATGAACTTTCTGATCACGCTACGGCACCTGGCAGGTATTTGTAAACGTGACCAGAATGGACTGGACCACGAAGGATTCGGAGGAGAAGACCAGCGTCAGGGTCTTGGTCGAACCGTCGACGATATCCAGGTTGGCTCCTG
>Ga0105152_10000040_pt1 | contig 26683 bp, 25 predicted proteins | sample LakBais05cmmetaG_FD_81534 | JGI IMG/M metagenome (GOLD analysis project Ga0105152, IMG submission 81534) | Lake sediment microbial communities from Lake Baikal, Russia to study Microbial Dark Matter (Phase II) - Lake Baikal sediment 0-5 cm | ecosystem: Environmental > Aquatic > Freshwater >...
AAGGATTGGGTTGACCTGGGCTACAGCGATTCCGATTATGTACCCTGGCATTCCAACGTGACCATCTATTTCCTCACCCCTGTTCCAACCAATATCCCGTGGATCCTGCCGTGATGACAGAAAGCCATAACTTCCCGGAGCTACTCCGGCAACACGGTATTACCCCAAAAAAAAGCCTGGGGCAGAACTTCCTGTTCGACGACAACATCATCAACAGCATAGTCGATCTGGCCGGCATCACCCCTGAAACGACTGTGCTCGAGATCGGCGCAGGACCGGGCAATCTGACCCGTACCCTCGCCGCGCGTGCCAACCGTGTGGTGGCGGTCGAATTGGACCAGCGTTTTCTGCCGCTGCTCGAACTAGCGGGTTCCCAATACCCCAACCTGGAGATCATCCACGGCAATGTTCTGAAGCTTGACCTCGACCAGATCATGGGCAAACAGGGGTATGTCGTGGTCGCCAACCTGCCGTACTACATCACATCTGCGGTCATCCGCCAATTATTGGAGACCCGCTTGAAACCCGCACGGTTGGTTTTGACCGTCCAGAAGGAAGTCGCGGCACGCATCTGCGCCAAAGCGGGCGAAATGAGCCTGTTGTCGGTCAGCGTGCAGATCTTTGGGAAACCCTGTCTGGCAGCCCACATTCCGGCCGGGGCTTTTTACCCGCCTCCCAAGGTCGACTCAAGCGTCATCCTGATCGATACCCATGCCCAACCGCTCATCCCAGTTGAGCAATTGGCTGTTTTTTTCCAGCTCGTCAAAGCCGGTTTCAGCCAGAAACGCAAGATGCTGCGCAACACACTTTCTGCCGGGATGCGGCTTTCCATCCCGGAATGCGAACAGCTGCTATGCGCGGGCGGGATCGATCCCGCCCGCCGGGCCCAGACTCTGGAACTGGGCGAATGGGCTACCCTGACCGGAATTTACATTAGCCAAAATTTGAATTCAGATGCATAATTAGGGATGTGAAGAGATTCAACCACGGGAGTGTTGCAGATGGATATAACTCTTTTACTCATCATAGCCGGAGCAGGCCTCATCATCGGTCTGTTGATCGGATTAATGATCAATGCTCTGCGCGGGGATTCCTCCAGACGGACGACCGTTCCACCGGAAATCGAGGGTCGTGCCATCGACAACATCCTGCTGTGGCATGACCGGTCAGGGGGGAACCTGATCGTGGATATTGACGGTGCCACCTTCACCGAGCTTAATCAGATGCGGAATGATCAGCGTTCCCGTCTGGAGACATGTTACGGCCAGCTCAAGCGCTTCCTGGGCATCCAGGAACCCGTCGCGCAGCCTGCAGCCGGTAAAAGCAGACTGCAGCCACCCATCCAGAAACCCCCCAGCGAAACGCCGGTGGTACCTGCCGTTGAATCAGTACAACCGGTGCCCGTAAAACTGTCTCTAACAAAGAAAGTTGTTACCGAGCCGATCAAACCCCTCAGCATCGTAGCGGAAATCGATGAGATCCTTCAGAGTTCGATCGAAGCAACCCCACTGGCTGAGCGTGGGTTAAAACTGCTCGAAACACCCAGCCACACCATCAGTGTCTGTATCGACAAACAGCAATACCAAAGCATCGATGAAGTACCCGACCTAAATATCCAGGAAATTATCCATGCCGCAGTCAGGAAATGGGAAGACAAAGTTCCTTAAGCTGTCGCTCTTGACGCGGTTTGGCGTTTCTGTATAATACGAATAATCCTCAGCCCGGAGGCACAAGCTGGGTAACCTGTCAGAGAGCTGGCGGTCGGTGCGAGCCAGCAGGCCAGACAGCCCATTCCACTCCGGCACCCGCGAGGGAGGTCGCATCCGCAGAGACACCGCTTGGTGCCATAAGGATGCCGGTGGCAGCCGTTATCTCCAGTAAAGAGACCTGATCCATTCAGGTAAAAGCAGGTGGCACCACGGAACCCCCTTCGTCCTGTCGTGATGAGGGGGCGTTTATTATGTGTCACAGGAGACATGCCATGCTGGATATCAATCTGATCCGTGAAGAACCCGAACGCGTCCGTGAGGCCATGCGGCTGCGATCCGAAAACCCCGCCGCGGTGGATACGATCCTCAAGCTGGACGCAGTACGTCGAAAATTATTGACCGAAACCGAAAGGAAGAAGGCTGAACGCAACGCCGTCTCAAAAGAGATTGGACAGATGAAGGATGCCAAAGCCCGCCAGGAGAAAATCGACGCCATGCGCGTGGTGGGGGATGCCATCACAGCCCTGGATGAGAAACTGAGGCAGGTCGAAGAAAAACTTACCGGTGAACTTTCCACCCTTCCCAACATCCCGGATCCGGAAGTGCCGGTTGGCGCCGGCGAACAGGATAACCAGGTGGTCAGGACAGTCGGTGAGATCCCGGTCTTCAACTTCACTCCAAAACCTCATTGGGAACTGGGTCCTGAACTCGGCGTGATCAACTTCGACCAGGGCACCAAACTATCAGGCACGCGCTTCTATGTGTTGAGCGGCGCAGGCGCCCGCTTGCAGCGCGCAATCATCGCCTGGATGCTCGACCTCCATATCCGCCAGGGCTACACCGAGAAATATCTGCCCTTCATGCTGCATGGTGACATCCTGTATGCGTCAGGTCAATTACCTAAGTTCAAGGATGGTCTGTATCACGATGCTGAGGAGGACTTCTGGTTTGTACCAACCGCCGAAGTACCCCTGACCGGACTGCACGCCGGTGACATTCTTGAAGAAACAGCCTTGCCGCTCAAGTACACTGCCTACACACCCTGCTGGCGGCGAGAAAAGATGAGCGCCGGCAAGGACGTACGTGGCATCAAGCGCGGACACCAGTTTGACAAGGTTGAAATGTACAAGTACTGCCTGCCGGAAAATTCCCCGGCCGAGCACGAAGCTATGTTGAAGGATGCCGAAGAAACCGCTGCCGGGCTGGGTTTGACCTACCGGGTGGTTGCGCAATGCACAGGCGATCTGAGCTTCGCATCACAGAAAACCTTTGATATTGAGGTGTGGGCTGCCGGTTGCGGTGAGTGGCTGGAAGTCAGCTCGGTATCCAACGTGGGTGATTTCCAGGCACGGCGGGCCAATATCCGCTACAAGCCCTCAGACGGCGGTAAGCCGCGCCTAGTCCACACCCTCAACGGCTCCGGGCTGGCATTACCGCGCATCATGATCGCCATCCTGGAGAATTACCAGCAACCCGACGGCAGCGTGCGCGTGCCGGATGTACTCAAACCCTGGATGGGCGGCATCGACCTCATCAGGAGCGAAAAATGAATCCATTTCTCGAGGGATCGCTCGACACCATCGTGGTGATCGGCCTGCTGATCGGGATCCTGGGGAACTTCATCCCCTTCTTCCCGGCAGTGACGGTTACATGGCTGGCAATATTGGGTTATGGTCTGATCCACGGTTTCAACTGGGGCAGCGGCGTTATTTTTGCCGTTATCACGATCCTGCTGGTGACAGGCAATCTGATCGATAATGTGCTGATGGGAGCGGGCGCGCGTCAGCGCGGCACAAGCTGGATTGCCATCGCAGTCAGCTTTGTGACCATGGTGATCGTCAGTCTGTTTGCCACACCCCTGATCGGGCTGGTGGCAGCCCTGGTGGCGCTGTTTCTGGTCGAAGTGATCCGCATCCGTGACCTGAGAAAAGCCTTCAGTTCGATGGGTGGTATGTCCCTTGGTTGCGTCTCAGCCATGGTCATACGTTTCTTTATCTGCCTGATCATGGCCTGGTTGTGGCTGATCTGGGTGCTGTTTGCCACACAATAATCCATGTTGTACCTGGTCGCCACCCCGATTGGTAATCTGAAAGACATCAGCCTGAGAGCGCTCGAAGTCCTGAACGCTGTGGAGCTGATCGCCAGCGAAGACACGCGCAAGACCGGCCTGCTGTTGAAGCATTTTGACATCAAAAAACCCCAGGTATCCTTTCATGCCTATAACGAGCAACAGACCGTCAGCAGGCTAATACAGATGTTGGAAGACGGGAAGGATGTCGCGCTGGTGACGAATGCCGGTACGCCGGGCATCTCAGATCCGGGTTATTCGCTGGTGAGAGCAGCAGCCGATCACGGCTTGGAAGTATCCGCCATACCAGGTCCGGCGGCCGTGATCCTGGCGGCAACACTTTCAGCACTCCCGTTGCATAGCTTCACCTTCCGGGGTTTCCCGCCCCATAAGGCCAATGCACGCCGCAAATTCCTTTCAGCCGACGTGGAAAGCCCCTACACGCTGGTGTATTACGAGAGCCCCTATAGATTGAAGGCCTTCTTAGAGGATGCCCTGGCAGTATTTGGTGACCGTCAAGCATCAATCTCCAACGACCTGACCAAAAAGTTCGAGACCACCTACCGAGGCTGCCTCTCAGAACTCAAACAGAAAATGGAAAATGAGACCATCCGGGGAGAATACACTGTGGTGATAGCGGGAAAACCGGAAAAGTAGTTTTATCCCTTTGCAAAGGGGGAAAAATTGGTGTGAGCATCATAGTAATCCTCACGCTCGCTGCGCTTGAGCTTGCCGACCACCAGGTAGGTCAAAGGTGTCATCAGTGTTTCAATGCCAACCTTGAAGAGATAATTGGTGATGACCAACGTCCAAAACAATTCCCACGGAAATACGCCGAATAGCGTGGCGATTGCGATGAATGCGATCGTATCCACCCCCTCACCCACCAGCGTGGAACCGATGGTGCGCGTCCACAACCAGGCACCTTTGGTCGCCACCTTCATCCTGGCCAGGATAACCGAATTGGTAAACTCTCCAACCAAATACGCCAGCAGACTGGCGATGACGATGCCACCGGTGCTCATGCCGCCCAGGATGGCATCATAAGCAGCCTGCCCCGCGTAGGATTGCCAGGTTGCTTCTCCCGGTAAAATGCGCACGACCCACAGGACGATGGCGGAAATCGCCAGACAGGAAAATCCCAACCAGATCACACGGCGCGAGCGCTTGTAGCCGTATACTTCGGTCAGGATGTCGCCAAAAATGTAACTAACCGGAAAGAGCAGCGTCCCGGCATCAAACGCCATACGAATGCCTGCGATGGAAAAACCCCAATCGATGATCTTGGCGGAGGAAGCAATGTTGCTGCTGATCAGGACGGTAACAAACAATGCCGTGATGGCATCCAGGTAACGGTACGCACGGAGCTTCGGTTGATCCGTTTTCGCGGCTGGTTTCTGTGAATGAGTATAATTACTGGCAGTCATGTTTCCAAGTATAGCAGTGATTTAACCATGCACCGATTTTTCATCCCACTCGAATGGATCCAGCCGCCCCTGGTCAGATTTCAGGGCGCGACCGCCCGCCAGATCGTCCGAGTGCTGCGATTAACCCAGGGGGAGATCGTCACCGTGCTGGATGGCAGCGGAACTGAACACTCGGTCCATCTCATGCGGGTCGAACACGAGCGGGTGGAAGGGGATATCATCGCCTCCCGGCCGGCATCCGGAGAACCGCGCACGAATTTATCCCTGTATGTCGGTATGACCCAGCGCGCCAAGTTCGAATGGATCCTTCAAAAAGGGACCGAGCTGGGGGTTTCGGCGTTCATCCCGGTCATCACGAGCCGCAGCCTGGTGAGGGAAACCGCCGGCGATTCAAACAAGGTAGCGCGTTGGGAGAGCATCCTGCGCGAGGCAGCTGAACAGAGCGGACGCGGGAAGATCCCAAAGCTGCTGCCGGTCGTGCCGTTTTCAAAGGCATTGATCGACGGGCAAAAGGGCAACGCCCTATGTCTGATCCCGTGGGAAAAAGAAACTAAAGGCGATCTGAAAGACTGCCTGTCTCACTTGGATCAAAGCAAACCAGCAGCGGTTGCCATCCTGATCGGACCCGAAGGCGGTTTTTCGGATGACGAAACCGGCCAGGCGATTAAGAATGGATGGAACCCCATCAGTTTGGGCTTGCGCATCCTGCGCATGGAGACGGCGGCTCTGGTTACGACTGCCCTGGTTCTCTACGAACTGGGTGAGTTCAAGCCACCAACCGGCGCGGCAACAGGTTCTTGATCCGCCCTTGCAGGGCTTTCCCCCTGCCCAAAAATTGCCCGCTCTCATCAAACATACACACCATTAAACCCTGGCTGTAATCTCCGTCATGTTGCAACATTAAGTCGCTACCTCTCAACCAGGTCGGGATCAGATCAGCCGGTATCACCATTCGCCCGGTGGTAAACCGGTCAGCAAATCGGGCTGCCCACTCATGCGAAGGTAACAAATTACCGGTAATCATGCTGCCCAACTCCATCCCGCAGGAGACGACCGGGAAATCCCTGAACCGTTCCAGAAATACTTGGGGGATGGCGAAAATGCGCTCGTCACGCTTCCAGAAGGTCAGCGCCTGACGTTCAGTGATTGGTAATAAGTCAAACCCATACTGATCATTAATTGCCTTCACGAGTTCGTTGAATGCACGAGAGTAAAGGTTAGACCATCCCTGCCGCTCCCATGTCCTGCGTGGCGGTTGTATGTTTGCATCCTCATCCAGAGCGGTATGCTTGCGGATCAGGGCAGTGAAAAAACCAGCGGTGTTGTAAAGATGCGGCCAGATGCGCAGGGCGTGCTCCAAGTCTGGATAATCTTTGCCTTCCGGGAGGTGCAGTGAAGGAGCAGTCAACTGGAGCCGGGGAACCAGGATCTCCACAGACGAGCCATACTTCCTCTTGATCGCCAGCAGCACCTGCTCATCCTCTTCGGGTGCCAAGGTACAGGTCGAGTACACCACCTGCCCGCCGACCCTGACAGCGCGCAAGGCACTGATGAGCAGCCTGGTCTGACGACCTGCCAGGCTTTCACGTTCACGATCCGTCACTGGCCGCATGGGGTGCGATTCGGCCGTGCGCAAACCTTCCATACTGCAGGGCACGTCGATCAATACCTTGTCGAAAACTCCGGGGAACCACACCCCGAACAGCTCGCCCGGCTGGCAGGTGACAGCGGTGTTCAGCGCACCCCAGCGTTCCAGCGCCAGCCGGAGAGCCTGGATACGCGAACGGCTGGCATCGTTGGCAATCACCACTCCCCGGTCACCCAGCTTGTCAACCAGGTGGGTGGTCTTGCCGCCTGGCGAAGCAGCCAGGTCAAGCACCAGCTCGGGTTTGTCGGGATCATAATCAAAAAGCTCTGCCGGCAGCATTGATGAGGCTTCCTGAATGTAGAAAGCGCCCATCAGGTGCTCGACCGTCTGGCTGGGGGGCGTGGCTGCAGAAAGCACCTGCCAGCCGGTGTTGCAGAATGGCACGGGTTTTACCTCCCAGCCGTACCTAGCCTGCCAACGGCTCACATCCTCCGACCGGATCCCTTTTATTTGATTGATGCGCACTGCCTGGGGTAAAGGCTGATCCAGCTCGGACACGATACAGGCGTAGGTGCCGGCGGGCACCAGCGCTCGATAACGCTCCAGGACATCGCCTGGGGCTACCTTTTGATTTTCGGCGGGGGGGGTGTGCTTTGCCATTGCAGTCAGATCATTTCTCAATCGCGAATACCTGCTCGTTAGGAAAAACCAGCTCGTTCACGCGCCAGTTCTCCGGAGCGGTGATGCCCGTCACCAGTTTGCGGTTTTTTACGGTCAGGTCGTGCCTTCCGCTCATGCTCAAAGGTGGCAGCGAGACGAAAAGGTACTTGACCTTTAGGGCCCGCCACAAAGGGCGGTTGCAACCCGCTTCCCGCTCTTCAAAGCGATGGGCTTCTTTGAATAGAAACGCAACATCAGCACCCTCAGTTGGAGGATCAATCAGAATATCGCGTAAACAGCCAGCCGGCTGCATGCCCTCCAGACGGAAATATTCATTGAGGAATGCCACCCGCGGCGCATGGATATCATAAGCCAGGTAGTGTATGCTCACTGGCAGACCCATCCAGCGAAAGGTCAGTGGGTTCAGCCCGCAGGCAAGGTCGAGTATGGATGTAGGCTTGCCGCTGACCTCAAATAAGCGCTTATAAAAACCATCCAGAACAGACAGCCTTTCCCGCGTCGAGGTGTGGCTTGACAGGATTTCCTGGCAACAGGCTTGAATGCTCTGAGAATTACCACTCTGAAAAGCAGATTTTATCGCCCGGGTTGCCTGCTCGTAATCAGGATCACCCAGGTAGGGCGCAGTGATCTGGTGGAGTTTGCGCCGCACGGTCTTCAATGCCAGCCGGGCTGACGGTTGGCGTGCGAGTGCCTTCTCAGCCAGGTCGCGCAGGGTGGATTCGGGGATCTGCATGGCACGGTAGGCGGGTTTTCTGCCCACCGCTTCAACCAGCTCGTTCACCCGGGATTCATCAGGCATGTTCACTTCGTGATCAGAAAAGCCAGCTCGCCCAGGAATTCGAAACGCTGGATTTTCCACAGGTGCCCCTCGACCAACCGCATAAAATGTATTTCGTAGTTGGCACGCATGCCCTTGCCGCGCCCGCCCAAACTGGCAACCGGGAACGAGACCAACAGGTGCTCTGCCCTGATCCCTTCCAACAGGCGCAGGGGCAATTGCTTGTCGAGCTGCTCGAGGCAGGGGATGGACTTTAAAAGCAACGCCAGGTGGACTTTTTCATCCGGAATGGTTTGACTCAAATCGCAGCCCCACACCTGCCCGCTCTGGTTTATGTGGGAGAAAAAAACTCCGAGGAAGTTAACCATATCGCCATAGATATCGCAGGCATGATACGGAACAGAAGCATCCAGTGGCATCCAGGGCAGTGCCAGTGGGTTTAAACCGCAGGCAAGGTCCAGCACCGAGGTGATGGGGGTGATGCCAGCCAGTGAGGTGGAGAAAAACGTTTCAAGGATCGGCAACCGTTCGCAAGTGGAAGCATGCGCGCGCATGACTTGCACGCAGAAGTCTTTAAGCGCAGGGTTATCCCGCCCGGCGGGTAGGCTTTCAAGCTGTTGTGTCCAGCCGGCATAGTCAGGCAGACTTTGCAGGTAGGCTCCCCCAACCTGGTGGAGCCTGGAGCGTGTAGCCTTGACCGCCTCGCGCAGGTTGCGCCGGTCACGCAGCTCACGCCTGCCAATGGAGCGGATCAGGTCAACCTGGATCTCGCGATAACGGTCTCCCAGCCTGACCTGTTCCACCAGGTTTTCCAGATCATTCTCGGGATCAGCGGATTTCACTGCACCCTTTCTTTAAACACCGCTGCGCAGCCGCAACCGCTGCTCGAGCTGGCTCATGAAGCGCAGGTTGTGCATGGTCGCCAGGCGGTGGAAAAGACCATCATTAACCTTGAAAAGGTGATGGAGAAATCCGAGCGAGTAGCGCCGGCAGCACAGGCAATCACATCCGCTTGAGATGGGACCGTCCGATTTAATATGCCTTTTATCATCGATATACACATACGACAACCAATCACCAGTAAGACCGGCGGCAGGATCGGTTTCAGGTTGGTTAAAACGGCAAAGCCGACCGTGACGCGCATCCCGGGTGGGCATGGCACTGTCAAACAATGTGTAGCCCATGTCGTAACACGCCAGGATGTTCTGCGGATGACCAACTCCCAGCGCGTGCATGGGATAGTCCCGGGGGATCAGGCTGCGGGTGTAACCCAGGATGTCGGTCAAAAGATGTCTTTCCTTATCCAGCGGCCAGCCTCCAAAACCAAACCCATCAAAACCGATCTCCAGTAACGCCTCGGCGCAGGCTTTGCGCAATTCCGGATGACCACCACCCTGAATGACGGCGAACAACCTGGGGCGGGTATCTTCACGGCTCTTGGCGTGGTCCAGCTGGTCGAGAAATTCCGCTTTGCATTGTTTCGCCCAACGGATGGTGCGCTCTACTGCCTGCTTCTGCTGGTCATAGGGTGCATCCACATGCGTGCACTGATCCAGACAGATGATGACTTCGGACCCATAGCCAAACTGGAGCTGGATGCATTTCTCGGGCGTCAACAGGTATTTTCGGTCAGCCCCATCAGGTTTGAAATGGATACCCTTCTCGGTGATCGCACCGAGTTTGGGATTTTCCTGTATCAGTGAGTAAGCCTGAAACCCTCCTGAATCGGTCACGATCGGTTTATCCCAGCCGCTCATGTCATGCAGCCCGCCCAGCGAGTCGATGGTGGTTGATCCGGGACGCTGCATCAGATGGTAGGTATTCATCACCACCGCCTGGATGCGGCAGTCTTCCAGGTCGCCGGCATCCACCGAACGGACGACACCCAGGGTGGCATCCGGCATGAATACAGGCAATTCCAGTTGATGGTTCCTCAAGCGCAGGAATTTATTTGCCATGCTCAACAACCTCACCGGTCAGACACCCGCCTTTTACCTCCCGGATGACCACCTGATCAATGCTATTCGCGCATTCTTTTTTTGTAATGGCTGACACTTTCACGTAATTATCCGACAGGCCTGAGGATAACCATCCATCTGCACAACGGGCAGAGCGCTCCCACAACACGTCGAGTTTTTCGTTGATGAACGTCTGCTGAAAGGAATAAGATTGAATTGAAAATAAATCGTGCAATTGCTTGCTGCGCTGGCGGCGGGTGGAAAATGCGACCTGATCTGGAAAGCCGGCTGCTGGTGTTCCCGGTCGGGCGGAGTAAACGAATACATGCCCGCCGGAAAATCCGATTCGCCTGATGAAATCCCGTGTTTCTTCGAATTCAGCTTCGGTCTCGCCCGGGAACCCGACGATGACATCCGTGGTGATCGAGACCTGGGGAATGGCCGTTCGTATTTTGGATACCAGCGCCAAGTATTCCTGCGGGGTGATCTTGCGTGCCATGCGTTTCAGCATGGTGGGGGACCCGGATTGAAGCGGCAGGTGGAAATGACGGCAGAGGCGTGGGTTTTTCCACAAAGCCAACAAATCCTCATCCACCTCCCAGGGTTCAATCGAACTGAGCCGTAAGCGCGGGATATCGGTTTCATTGAGAACAATATGTATGAGTTCTGAAAGCCGGGTGGTTGGCTGCAGGTCTGTTCCCCATGACCCAATCTGGACCCCGGTAAAGACGGCTTCTTTAACACCACCGGCTGCCGCGAAGCGGATCGCTTCCACAACTTCTGAGGCAGGACGGCTGTGACCCTTACCACGTGCCAAACGGGTGATGCAATAGGTGCAGTGGTTGTCGCACCCATCCTGGGCTTTGATGAAAGCGCGCGTCCGTCTGCGACTACCCGCGACCGGCTGGCGCATTGCATCCGGTTGCTTAACCAGGTGATCCCCGAGCAGCAACTCGACCAGTGCATCTTTTTCCCGATTGGGTATGACCGTCTTAACCCCGGGCATAGCCTGCGCCAATTCAGGATCCAGGCTGGACCAGCAACCTGTGACCACCACCGCCGCGCCGGCTCTGGCTGCCTGGCGGATCTTCTGGCGTGAATCGGATGCTGCCTCGGTTGTGACCGTGCAGGTGTTTACCACCACCAGCTCGGCTTTTTCAGGCGATGCAACAATTTGATGACCGGCAGCCCGCAGTTGACAGGCATAGGTTTCGATCTCGGCCTGATTGAGCCGGCAGCCGATCATATCCAGATAGATGTTCATGGAACGGTCACGATAAAGTTATCGAAGAAAATGTCAACGCCGGGTTGTGAATAGGTCCCCACCAGGACGCCCACTTTGCCCGACGCCAGCCCGCTATCCACCACCTCTGCCACCAGCAGGTCGTTGACGTAAAAAGACAGGTTCTCCCTGTCGCAAACAGCCCGCAGGCGATACAAGCCGGTCGAGGATGTGACGGCGTCACTATAGGTCATGCTGTCAGCATTCAACATGTGATAAGAGCCGGCTTGCCGGCGGGATATACCGAAGTAGCCATCGCTGCTGATCAAAAATGCATAAAAATCACCATCCTCCTGTATGCGGCAGAGGATGCCAAAAGTGTTATCAGTCGTGCCTTCCAGTTTGGCTGCTTCCACCCAAATGATGGCATCGCTGAACTGCTGCTCCGGATATGACCACATATCGAAGTCTGCCCGGTTGATACGGAAGCGCAATCCGCCCCAATCATATTGCACCGAATGATCATCCGTGTATTGAATGTACCAGCCGGACTGGTTGTTGGAAAAATCGTCATAGTATACACTGCCGGGTACGGCGGAAGGCGCTGGATTAATGAACGGTAAATACGACCAGCCTGGAACTGCACATGCCAGACAGGTAATCATCACAATCGCGGCGATCAGGACAACTTTGACTTTCATGAATAACCAGCTGTTTATTTTAACATACCCATCGCACATGACTGTGGGATGGGAATTCCTGGTTTTGTTCAGGTTTATAATAGAAAACTTGCAAAGGAACCCCGCCATGGAACAACAACCGGTAAAAAACACCAAACTACACCGCAATGTCTGGATCATGACCTTTACATCGATGCTGACCGACATCTCATCGGAAATGCTGGCCAACATCATCCCGCTCTTTCTATACAATGTCCTGGGAGTGCGCACATCCCTGATTGGGCTGATCGATGGTATCGCCGAATCGACCGCCAGCATCACCAAGATCTTTTCAGGTTACCTTTCAGATAAATTGCGCCAGCGCAAGTGGCTGGCAGTTTTAGGCTACGGGCTTTCAACCATTGCCAAGCCCTTTTATTATTTCGCCACCACTTGGGGCTGGGTGCTGGGGATCCGCTTCACCGACCGGGTGGGCAAGGGTGTCCGCACGGCTCCCCGCGATGCACTGCTGGCCGGTTCAACCACACCGGAACGAAGGGGCATAGCTTTTGGCATCCAGCGCGCCGGGGATACAGCCGGCGCTTTTATCGGTATCCTGATCGCCACCCTCATTATTGCCTTCACCCAAAAGGGAAATACGCTGCTCACCCGCCCGACCTTTCAAACCATCGTCCTGGCGAGCATCATCCCCTCCGTCCTGGCAGTATTAATCCTCGCACTGGGTGCCAGGGAAATCAAGCCGAAGGAAGGCGCCAAGGCACCGGTTTTATCGCTCAAGGGCATGGACAAACGCTTTTTGACCTATCTGGGCGTCACGATCCTGTTCACGCTCGGTAATTCTTCGGATTCATTCATCATTCTTCGCGGTCAGGAACGCGGTCTTACTGTCCTGGGCGTGATGGGCATGCTGCTCACCTTCAACGCGATTTATTCGCTGCTTTCAACGCCAATCGGGATCCTGTCGGATAAAATCGGGCGCCGCCGGATGATCCTTTTCGGCTGGCTTCTGTACGGATTAATCTATCTTGGATTGGCGCTCTCCAAGACCGGCAGCGAGATCTGGGCACTATACGGTCTGTACGGGATCTACTATGCCTTCACCGAGGGCAGCGGCAAAGCCATGATCGCCGACTTCATCCCGGATGAAAAGCGCGGTACCGCCTACGGGTTGTATGCCATGGCGGTCGGTCTGACTGCCCTCCCCGCCTCGCTCATCGCCGGTCTGCTTTGGCAGGGTGCCGGTTCCTGGCTGGGTTTTGGGGCTCCCGCTCCGTTCTTCTTCGGTGCCCTGATGAGCCTGCTGGCAGGTGTGCTCTTCTGGGCATTGGTCAAATAGCTTAAAGTTATGACAAACACATCCTACTCAGGCATGTAAAAATGTGATATAAGGAAATTGCCCTACCGTGTGCGTGATGTGACGCTTTCGGTTTTGAGCCAACAAGATTTAAAAGTGGTTCCTTCTTGCGTAAGCAACGCGATAGGCCAGCGCCAAGGCGGCGTTTACGAGGCGAACCACACCTGCGAAAGCAGGTTCAAAACTTCGTTACACACGGCATGGTGGGGTAACCATTTATGGGGGCTGAGACACAACCGAATAACAGGGATACGGCGGCTGCATCTCACCCGGTGAGATGACGAGGAAGAGGTTCTCCTCTGCAAAGAGGACGCTAACCCGGCAACGGGAAAAATCGATCGATCAGCGGATGCCTCTGAAGCCCGATCACAGGCTTCCACCACCCTTCCGGCAAGTGTAGTTCGAAAAACATCCGGCGACGGGTGCGACAAGAACAACACAGTGATGAGGAAACCCCTCTTCTTCAGGAAGGGCAGTCAACCTGTTTATCAAACCAGGGTATGCCCAGGCATACCCGTATTTTTTTAATAATTGGAGGTTGAAATGGACCAAAAATCTGTAATCAGTCGGATCAAGCAGGACGAGATCAAATACATATCCTTTCAGTTCGTGGATATCAACGGCGTCGTAAAGAGCGTGGATGCACCTGTCGAGCGGCTTGAGCTCGCCCTGGATGAAGGCATCTGGTTTGACGGTTCCTCGGTCGAGGGTTTTTCGCGCATCCAGGAAAGTGACATGCACCTGCGACCGGACCCCGCAACGTATGCCGTACTGCCGTGGACGCCGCCTGAAATGCGCCGGGCGCGGTTCTTCTGTGACATCTACACGCCGGATGGAAAGCCGTTTCCGGGCGACCCGCGCGGTATGCTGCGTAAAAGCCTGGCAGCCCTGAGGGAACGCGGCTACATCTACAATGTCGGAACGGAACCCGAGTTCTTCCTTTTCCGCCGCAATGACAACGGCGTCACCCACCCCGTTCCGCATGACGTTGGCAGCTACTTCGACTTCTCTCCCAATGACGAGGCGGTCAGAGTGCGCACAGAGCTGATGGATGCCTTGCGCACCATGGGGCTCGAAGTCGAGGTCGGTCATCATGAGGTGGCGCTCGGTCAACATGAGATCGATTTTGAGTTTACGGATGCACTCAAGACAGCTGACAATGTGGTGACCTTAAAATACACCGTCAAAGCCATCGCTGACCGGCATGGCTTGGTTGCCTCGTTCATGCCAAAGCCGGTGTTCGGTATGAATGGTTCCGGCATGCACTGCCACCAATCCCTGTCGGATCTGAACGGTCAGAACAGCTTCCATGACCCATCCGATCCCTTCCGGTTGTCACAACTGGCATATGGTTTCGTTGCCGGTCAGCTCAAACACGCACGCGGGATGTCGGCCATCCTCGCGCCAACCGTCAACTCGTACAAACGCCTGGTGCCCGGTTATGAAGCTCCGGTTTATATCGGTTGGGCGCAGATCAACCGCTCGGCATTGATCCGCATTCCCTTTGCCCCGCCCGGAAAGGAAAAAGCCATCCGGGCTGAGCTGCGCTGCCCCGACCCCTCCACCAACCCGTATCTGGCATTCCTGGTGATGCTGGCGGCTGCGCTGGATGGCATTGATAAAGCTCTGACACCGCCTCCTCCGCTCACCAACGTCAATGTCTACGAACTGGACCCATCAGAACGAGATGAGCACAACATTATGGCTTTACCGGGATCACTGCCTGAGGCTCTGGGAGAAATGCAGCAGGACCAGGTGATCCTCTCGGCGTTGGGTGAAACGCTGGTTGAGGCATTTCTGCGCGCACGCCAGGCCGAATGGGAAGAATACCGGACGGCAGTGACCGACTGGGAGATCAAGCGCTACCTCGAGACGATATAATACGCGACACGACGGTCAAATCCGGCTTCTTGTTATAATGCATTGGATGACCGCACGACACAAGGATCTCTCTGTCACATTAATCGCAGTGGCACTGGCGCTGTTGCTTGCCATCGCGCCTGATCGGGGAACATTCCCGTCGACGGGCGATATCCTCTTGCTGCAAAGTGCCCGGGATGCCGGGGCGGATCTGGACGAATGGCGTTGGCTCGCCAGGTTTGTCAGTGAACATCCTCATAATGCCAGGGTTTGGGAGCGCATGGCAGTCTTGGACTATCGCAACGGATTATGCCAGCAAGCAACCGTCGAGTTTAACCTGGCATTGAGTTATGGAAAATTATCGGCCAACAGTCTTGCTTTCTACGGGGAATGCCTGATGGAACTCGGAAAGTCTCAGGAGACGGTGGACCTGTTATCGCCTCATCTTGGCGATGCTAATAAACCAAACGGGCTGGACCTGCTGCTTGCCAGGGCATATCTCAAACAAGATAACTTTGAGCGCGCGTTGCTTATTCTGAATGATTGGGCAGCCCGCGAAACGCAAAATCCCCAGGCAGCCTATACCCTCGGTCTCTACCAGGCGCTGGCAGAACCTTCCGAAGCGCTGAAGAATCTGCAAAACGTTGCCACACAAACATCGGAGTACAACAAATCCTATCGGGAAATACAAACGGCGATCAACACCGCCCAACTGAGTGACAATAAAGCCTATCAGGCAGTCGTGATCGGCCGGACATACGGCAATCTGAACGAATGGGACCTGGCAGAGTATGCCTTTTTGACCGCCTTGCAATCTGAGCCAAATTATCCCGAGGCACATGCCTGGCTGGGGGAAGCGCGCCAGCATCTGGGCCTAGACGGCTCCGATGAATTGCAGCTCGCGCTGGAGTTGAACCCCGACTCCATCATTGCGCAGGCGTTAAATGCACTGTATCTGCAACGACAGGGGAAACCAGAAAAGGCGCTGATCTATCTCAACCAGATCGCTGAAGCAGAACCCTCGAACCCGGGATGGCAGATGGCGCTCGGTCAAGCCAATGCCCAGCTCGGGAAGCTGGCAGAAGCGCGTGGATATTTTCAACAGGCGGTGGCGCTGGAACCCGCAAACGTTTCCACCTGGCAGGCATTGGCGGAGTTTTGCTTTACTTACCAATATGAAGTTCAATCAACCGGCATCCCGGCAGCCAACAAGGCTGTCCTGCTGTCACCCGACAGCCCGCGTTCGCTTGACTTGGCAGGGCAGGCAGCTCTGACCGGTGGGAACCTGGGCAGTGCGGAGGCTTACCTGCGGAAAGCCATCGAATTGGATCCACATTATGCACCTGCTCATCTTCATCTTGCCCTGGTCCTGCTCCAGCTTGAAAACACCTCTGAAGCGCAGCAGGAATTGGTAAAAGCCGCCACGCTGGGCAGCCCGGAAGCAGAAAACCTGCTGGCGCAAATGAAGACGCCATGATTTCATAACATTCCCGACCTGTAGTATATTTATTCAACCAAATTTGTAGAGCATCGGAGCCGACATGGAAGACAAAACCCTGTGGTGGAAAGACGGGATCATTTATCAGATCTACCCACGCTCATTTTCAGACAGCAACAACGACGGCATCGGAGACCTGCCAGGCATCACCGCCAGACTGGATTATCTGCGCGACCTGGGGGTGGATGCAATCTGGCTTTCCCCGGTCTATCCCTCCCCCCAGACTGATTTTGGGTACGATGTCAGTAATTATGTGGATATCGACCCGATGTTTGGCAGTCTGAAGGATTTCGACCGCCTGGTCAGGGAAGCGCATAAACGCGACATCCGCATCATCATGGACCTGGTGTTGAATCATACATCAGATGAACATCCCTGGTTTATCCAGTCAAAACAATCACGCGACAACCCCTACCACGACTGGTATATCTGGCGCGATCCCAATCCGCGGGGCGGTCTGCCCAATAATTGGTATTCCATTTTCGGCGGGAAGGCGTGGAAGTATAACGAAGTCACCGGACAGTATTATTTGCATCTATTCCATGAGAAACAACCCGACCTGAACTGGCACAATCCGCAGGTGCAAAAAGCAATATTGGACGTATTGAAATTCTGGCTGGAGCGCGGAACGGATGGTTTCAGGCTGGATGTCTTTAATGCCTATTTTAAGCATCCGGATCTGCCGGATAATCCTGTGAAAAGGATGGGATTACGCGGTTATGAACGCCAGGATCATCTGTATGACGGTGACCAACCCGAAATGATCCCCCTGTTAACCAAATTCAGGAAACTCCTGGATCGCTATCCAAAGCGTTACGCCATCGGTGAAACATTCTATTCAACCCCGGCCAAAGCCGCCCTTTACAGCGGCGATGACCGCTTGCATGCTGCCTTCAATTTCTCGTTGCTGGAAAGTAAATGGGATCCCCGGCAATACCTATCTGCGATCATACAATGGGAAAAGGAGGTCGGTGATCGCGTCTGGCCGAATTATGTTCTCAACAACCACGACCAACCGCGTTCGGTCACTCGTTGGAAGGACGACCCGCAGGATCGCCGTGCCAGGGTGGCAGCCACCCTGCTGCTGACCCTGCGGGGCACGCCCTATATGTACTACGGTGAAGAGATCGGGATGCGCGATATTAAAGTTAAACGCAGCGAGATCATGGATCCCCCCGGAAAGCGTTACTGGCCGCTCTATAAAGGTCGCGATGGCTGCCGCAGCCCGATGCAGTGGGATGCTTCCATATATTCCGGTTTCAGCAAGTCACGCCCGTGGTTGAGAGTTCACCCTGAGTATCCGCGACGCAATGTATCCTCCCAGCTTCAAGATGAGCACTCCCTGTTGAGTTTCTACAAACGCCTGATCGGCCTGCGCCGACAGAGCATCGTGCTCAGGCGGGGAAATTTCTCGGTCGTCGAACACAATAACCCCACCTGTCTGGTTTACCTGCGCAGCCACGCAAAGAAAAGCAACCTGATCGCCTTGAATTTCAGTGATAAATCACAAAAGCTCGAATTGGAACTCACTAAAGGTACTCTGGGGAGTGAGATTTTTTCCACCCACCCGCTCCAGAAGACACCCAAAACGCTTGACACGATCCGGTTGGAACCGTATCAGGCGGTCCTTTTTGATTTAACCGAAGGCAAATAATCCACTATAATCAATTCCGGTGACCCTGCAGTGGGTCGGATTGTGCCATGCGCCAAAAAAAGTCTGAAAGCCCTTACAGTGAAGCTGAGCTCGAGCGTATGCTCAGGGAACAGAAACGCGCCAAACACCAGGCGCGCCTGGAGCACTACCGCCGGACCGGAAGGATCGTGGGGACGCCTCCACCGGTCGAGAACACAGCGAAAACCACCCGCAAGCCACGCAAAAAATGGGTGGACCGGCTGTTGTTGGGGATCGAGATCGCTGCCGTGCTCGGTCTGCTCATCATTCTGGCAAGCGGTGTGGGATTGATCCGCGAGCTTAACCGTGAGGTCATCAGCGCCCTGCAACAGCCAACGCTCACCCCCACGCCACTCTACCGGGCAGTCATCCTGCCTTCCGGGCATACCCCACCCAATTCACCCGGAGGGGCTCAGCCCAATGAGGAGGAGATACCCGCTCACCTGAGGCCGGTCATGCAGGCCATGGCGAACATTCCTCTGCCCACCCCCAGCGCCATGCAGGCCATCCGCATCCAGATCCCCGCCATCCAGGTGGATGGCCCGGTCGTGCAGGGCGATGGCTGGGAGCAGTTAAAAAAAGGGGTTGGACAGCATCCGTTCACACCGGATCCTGGGCAGCCCGGCAATCTCGTGTTTTCAGCACACAATGATGTGTACGGAGAACTCTTCCGCGACCTGGATCAACTTAAACTGGGTGACACGATCATCCTCTTCACACCCAACAATCAGTATCTGTACATCGTAACCACCACACAAATTGTCGCACCAACCCAGGTGGACGTCATGAATTCAAGCGGGGGGTCGACAGTTACGCTGATTTCGTGTTATCCTTATATGGTTGATAATAAGAGGATTGTCGTAACCGCTCAGCTGCAGGGCAATCCTTAGAAATTCTAATCAGGAGAAAGTTTCATGAGCAAAAGACAAAAGCGACGCGGCTCGAAGGGCAATCGACCCGCCATCACCACACCTGTCGCCGCGACCAATCAACCCGCGACACCCAGCTGGACCCCCCAGCGTGGGTTTGTTGCCAGCGAGTTCAAGCCGGATTATTCAGCCGTCAAGAAGGACCTGAAACGGATCGGCCTGCTGGCTGGAAGCTTTTTTGTCATCTTGATCGCATTATCATTTTTCCTGCGATAACCACATTATTCTAAGGAGAGATTATGTCACCCATGTTTGTCCCCGGTCCGGTTGACGTCGCCCCGGAAGTTCTGGCTGCCCAGACCAAACCGATGCTCCCGCATCGCAGCAAGGATTTCGAAGCGATCTTCAAAAGCACTGAGGAAAGATTAAAGAAGGTTTTCTTCACCGAACAACCGGTCTACCAGATCAGCGCATCCGGCTCCGGAATGCAGGAAGGTGGCATCCGTAACTTCGTTCAGGAATCCGTCTTATCCTGCCTCAACGGCGCCTTCGCCGACCGCTGGTTCAAGGTGGCGGTCGCCAACGGCAAGCAGGCGGATAAAGTCGAGGCTCCCTGGGGTCAACCGATCACCCCCGAGATGGTGGCAGATGCCCTGAAGAAGAAACATTATGAAGCGATCACGGTTGTTCACAATGAAACCTCGACCGGTGTCGAAAGCCCGGTCAAAGCCATCGCCGATGCCGTGCACCAGGTCAGCCCGGATACGCTCATCCTGGTCGATGCGGTTTCCTCCCTGAGTGGCGTCAAGATCGAATTCGATGCCTGGGGTCTGGACTTCCTGCTGACCTCTTCGCAGAAGTGCTTTGCCCTTCCGCCTGGCATGTCATTCGCTGCTGCCTCTGCGCGCGCGATGGCAAAAGCCGAGACGGTCGCCAACCGCGGCTGGTATTTTGACCTGCTGCTGATGGAAAAGCACCGTGTTAAGGATTCCACCCCGATGACCCCCGCCATGGCACTGATCTTCGCGCTGGATGTACAGCTCGACCGCATACTGGCGGAAGGGCTCGAAAACCGTTTCGCACGCCACGCCGCCATGGCCGAGCGCACCCAGAAATGGGCCATCTCCCACGGCATGCAGCCACTGGCGCCCGAGGGCTATCGCTCGAAGACAGTCTCGACCATCAAAAACATCAAGGGTATGGATATCTCTGCCCTCAACAAGTTCCTCCTCACCAAAGGTATGCGTATCGCCAACGGCTACGGCGACCTGAAGGAAAAGACCTTCCGCATCGCTCACATGGGCGAAATTCACATGAAGGACGTGGATGCCCTGCTTTCGGCCATGGAAGAATTCCTGGCCAAGATGTAATGCACGAAGTCTCTCTAACCACCCTCTCCTACGGCGGTGACTGCCTTGGCAGGCTGCCGGATGGGAGGGTGGTTTTTGTTCCGTATGGCATCCCCGGTGAGCGGGTGGCAGTCGAGATCGTCGAAGATAATCGCAACTTCGCGCGTGGCAAGCTGGTTAAGCTGCTTGAACCTTCACCGGAGCGGGTCGAACCGCGCTGCAAACACTTTACGCACTGCGGTGGCTGCCACTACCAGCACATGGACTACAAGGCTCAACTCGAACATAAAAGCCGCATCGTGAGCGAACAGCTCACCCGCGTGGGGAAGCTGGTGAATTCACTCAGTCCGCAGATCATCCCCTCACCCATTCCCTATCAGTATCGCAACAACCTGCGTTTCCATGTGGATGAAAACGGCCAGCTGGGTTTCCTGGCGGCGCGTTCCGAGCGTATCCTCCCACTGGAGGAGTGCCATCTGCCGGAAAAAGCGATCACCGAGGTATGGCAGTCTATCGCTCTGGAAGAGGATAGCGGCATCGATCAACTCGAACTGCGTTGCGGGATGGAGGATGCCATCCTGATAACGCTCGAGGGTGCACAGTCTGAAGCACCAGCTTTTGAGACCGAGGCAGAGCTTTCGGCGGTGTATGCCGGTCCGGGTGGCAGGGTGATCCTGGCTGGCGAAGATGTGCTCACGATGCAGGTCAAAGCGCGCACCTTTCAGGTCTCGGGCGGGTCGTTCTTTCAGGTGAACACACCCCAGGCAGTCGCCATGGTCGAAACCCTGCAGAAGGATCTGACCCTCTCGAAAGATACCATTTTGATGGACCTGTATTGCGGCGTGGGGTTGTTCAGCGCCTTTTTCGCGGGGGATGTTAAAGAAGTCGTAGGCATCGAATTGTCAGCGGATGCCTGCCGCGATTTTGCCACCAACCTGGATGAATTTGACAATGTCTCGTTATACGAGGGGGCGGTTGAAAAGATCCTGCCGGGACTGGAGCTCAAGCCGGATATCATCCTCCTCGACCCTCCGCGTGCCGGGCTGCACCCGCGCGTGGTCGAAGCACTGCTGGCATATAAGCCAGCCCAGATCGCGTATATTTCCTGCGACCCTGCCACGCTGGCGCGCGACCTCAACCAGTTATGTAACGCCGATTATGCGCTTGAAAAGAGTTTCCTGATCGACCTTTTCCCCCAGACCTATCACATCGAAAGCATCAGCTTTCTGCAGCGCTCCGGCTAATCCCCCTCGCCTTCCTCCCCTTCACTTGAAATGATCTCACCCGCCAGTTTCTGCAAACGCGGCAGTTGATCCTCCGGCGTGTGCATCTCGCGCCAGTAGATCTCCAACAGTTCCATCGGTCCCATGCTGCTGACCGACTCGTCGCTCGGGATGCGCACACGCGATTCGAACTGGGGGCTCTTCCTAAGATGAAATTCAAAGCTGCCCTCCGCCCAGTGTCGCAGCCAAGTTTCGTCGATGCGCGCTTCGAGTACCTCGGGGTATTCAAGCACGACTTTGACCACTGCATCCTTGATCTTTTTGCTGTCTGGCAATGCCTTTTCCAACTGGGGGGTGATCTCATCCTCTGGTTTGAGTTTGATGCGGTATTCCAGGAATGGGCGGATGCCGGGGATCTTGCGCCAATCCACAACGGTCTTGCCTTTTTCCACCCGGGCGATGACGAAGTACTTCTCATCCTCGAGTTCGCCGAAATCCACGCGTTCGATCGAACCGGGATAGACCACCGGTGGTTGGGAACCTTCATTGACATCTTGCGGTTTATGAATATGCCCCATGGCAACATAGTCTATGCGGCTGTCCTTGACTAGCGAGCCCGCCAGCACCAGGTCCGCGCCGAGCATGACGGTGCGTTCGTTGCCGTACTTCGCCCCCTGGATCGAGGCATGCGCGGTCAGGATAACCGGGATTTTGGGATCCGCCTGCTCCAGCCACACGCCGATCAACTCTCCCACACGCGCTTCCAGTGCGCGATTCGTTTCGGTCGTATCCGCCGCGCTCAGGTCGAGCTCCGCCATCAGGCGTGAGCGCGACAGCCAGGGGATGGCCAGGACCTGTGCCTCCAATCCTTCGAACTCACCGGTCTTGATAAAACAGGGCCTGTCAGCCACACGCACATGCGGCACCTGCAGCGTGTCGTATTCCTGGACGGCATGCGCGCGTCCCAGGGCGGGTGAGGTATCGTGGTTACCAAGCAGCAGCAAAGTGCGGATGCCCGCCTGCGACAGGCGCATGATGCGTTTGCCCCACTCGCGCTGGAAGGTGGGCGCCGGGCTGCGATCCTTGTAGGCATCCCCGGCAAAAAGCACCAGGTCAACCTTCTCTGCGATGGCAGCGTCAACGATTGCATCCAGTGCATGCAGGAAATCCAGCACGCGCAACGGCAGCCCGCTCTCGGGGTCATGTCGCCCGTAGTTGGCCATGTCGATATGCGCGTCGGCGAAATGCAGGATCTTGATCATCTGGACAGCTTCGGCATGTCGCGGCTGGCAAGGATGTTGATGCCGGTGCCAAGCGCATCCGCCAGCACCACCTGGTTCATGCGGATGGGGGCTTTAACGCCCAGCTTTCTGAGAGCCGTCATCAAGTCCGGGATGCGCGGCTTGGGAAAGGCATCCGCAGTGTAGACCGGCAAAAGCGGATGCTCACCGCCCGTGATCTTTACGGTCGAGGAGATCATGCGGCGCGGGTCGACCAGCTCGCGACGGGCATATTCATGCCCGCGCTTGCAGCCCTGTTCGACCTTCAAGACGGTATCGCCGTCGCGCTGCACTTCCAGCGTGCAGCCTTTCGGGCAGGTGATGCAGATCAGTTTGGTGATTTCTTCCATGTACATGTTCGCCTATCTCTTGGTCACATCCACGCGCAGCTGCCCGGCTTTGGCTACCTGGTCGTAGGCGCGCTGCGGGATGGTTAACGTAATGATCTCGCCCGGGCGCGCATAGGGCGCCCTCTTGCGGGTGATGCTGTTCTCGCCATCCGAGATCTCGATCCACACCAGCTTTTCGAGCGGCTGGGTGACACGCAGCTGCAGGCGGATATCGCCTTCCTTCAGGTTTTCCTTGTCGATCGCCTGCGGAACGATGTAGCGCACATTTAGGCCGGCGATCATCGGGATGTGGCGGCGTTCCTTCTCGCGTTCGCGCAGCGCAAATTGGGCGGCGCTTCTGCCGGCGGCATAGCCCGCCTCGGTCACCCAGTCCACCAGGTCGTAGACATGCACGACGTTACCGGCGGCAAAGATGCCCGGCACGTTGGTTTCGAAGCCGTCATCCACCCAGGGCCCGGCGGTGATCGGGTCGATCTTCACACCCGCCTTGCGCGACAGCTCGTTCTCGGGTATCAGTCCCACCGACAGGAGAAGGGTGTCGCAGGGCACCACCTGGGCGGTGCCGGGCACCGGCTGCCAGCGTTCATCCACCTGGATCGATTCGATCGCCTCCACCCGCTTGTTGCCGATGATGCGGTTGACGGTGTGCGACAGGTGCAGCGGGATGCCAAAGTCCATCAGGCACTGCACGTAATTGCGCGTCAGCCCGGTCAGGTAGGGCATCACCTCGAGCACCTGCTCGACTTTGGCACCCTCCAGCGTCAGGCGGCGCGCCATGATCATACCGATGTCGCCCGAGCCCAGGATGACGAAGTTCCTGCCGGGCATGTAGCCTTCCACGTTCACCCAACGCTGGGCGGTGCCGGCAGTGTAGACGCCCGCCGGGCGCGTGCCGGGCAGCCGGATCTGGGCGCGGGTGCGTTCACGGCAGCCCATAGACAACACCAGCGCGCGCGCCTGGATGTCGATCAAGCCGCCGTGCTTGCCGCAGGCGAAAATGCGCCGCCCGGGGGTGATATCGATCACCATCGTATCCAGCAGCAGCTCGATGCCGGCCGTCAACGCATCACTGATGAAATGCTGGGCGTAGGCGGGACCGGGCATGTCCTTGCCGAACACCTCCAGCCCGAAGCCGGAGTGGATGCATTGCAGCAGGATGCCGCCCGGTTCGACGTCGCGCTCGATGATCAAAACGTCCTCGGCGCCGTTCTTTTTGGCTTCAATGGCAGCCGCCAATCCTCCCGGACCGCTGCCGATCACGACCACATCGTATTTCTCTTTAATGGGCATCCGCCACCTCCACGTCCTTGGTGGACCGGATGAGGAATTCGGAACCGGGCCCCTTCTTGGTGACCGTTTCGGGCGGGATCTTCAACTCCCTGGAGAGGATGTCGACCACGCGCGGCATGTCAAAGCCCCCCAGGCAGCGCCCGGTGCCGAGCCAGGTGCGGCGCTTGATGGCGTCGTAGGTGGTGGCAGGTATGGGTCCGTGGATCTCGGCCATGATCTCGCCCTCGGTCACCAGCTCGCAACGGCAGACCACCCGCCCATAGCGCGAGTCGCGCCGGATCAAGCTGGCCTGTTCGTCATGGGTCAGATGGCGGAAGATCGGACGTGCTGGCCGGATGGGTTGGAAATCGTGTTTTTCTGTCAGTTTCTCGCCCGCGTCCTTCAACAGCTCGACCACGCGCAGCGCGATGGCTGGCGCGGCAGTCAAGCCGGGCGATTCGATCCCGCCCAAATTGACCAGCCCCTCGACCTCGCGCGGGATCTCGATCACGAAATCGTGTCCATAATCGACCCCGGGAGTCGCACAGGCGGCGTTGCCGCTGGCACGCAAGCCGGCAAAGACGGCGATGGTGTGCCTGGGCTGCAGGCTGGGGATCAGGCGTTTGGCGCCCTCCCAGAGCTCGGCCATGCCGCCCGGGGAGACCGAGTGCTCCTCCTTGTCAGGCAGGTTCTCGGCGTTGGGCCCCACCAGCGTGTTGCCGTGCAGTGTGGCGGTTACCAGGATGCCCTTGGAGATGTTGGAAGGCACCGGAAATAAAACGTTGCTGATGGTGATCTCAGCCCGGTCGAGGATGGCGTATTCGCCGCGCCGGGCGGTGATCTGGAATTCGGGGCGGACGCCGGCCTGGTGCATGACCTCGTCGGCGTACATGCCGGCGGCATTCACCACCCAGCGGCAGCCGAAGTCACCGTGTGAGGTGTGAATGCCGGTGATCTTTTTTCCTTCAATTATGAAACCGGTGAAGGCGGTATCCAGCTTGAGTGTCACGCCGTTCTGGAGCGCATTCTCGGCAGCGGCAATGGTGACCGCGAAGGGGTCGCAGATACCACCGGTGGGCGCCCACAGCGCGCCGGAGGTATCGGGGGTAATGTTGGGTTCGCGGTGGCGCATCTCGTCGGCCGAGATGGTATGCATGCCGGGCACCCCGTTGGCTTTGCCCTGCTCGAGCAGCTTATCGAGCCGTGCCAACTCACCGGGACCGACCGCCACCACGTAATCGCCGCGCCGTTCGAAGGGGAAGTTGAGCTCGCCCGCCAGCGCGTCCCACAGGGGATTGGCTGCCACGTTCATTTTAGCTTTGAGCGTCCCGGGCAGCGGGTCGTAACCGGCATGCACGATGGCGGAGTTGGCCGAGCTGGCGCCCATGCCGATGTCGGCTTCCTGGTCGATCAGCAGGACCCGAAGGGTGTAGCGCGAGAGCGTACGGGCGGTCATGCAGCCCACCACCCCGCCGCCGATGATGATCACGTCGTAGGAGTCCAATGGTTACCTCGTGAAGGTTCTCAGCCGGTTAACCCGGCGCTGGTGTGAATTGTATTGTCAAAGCGGGAAAGTGACAACCCATCTAACACTTTTCTCCTCTCGCACATAGTTCTTGTAGGGCGGCATTCTATGCTGCCGATATTATGGCGGGATAGCCCCCTGAGTACGGGGGTCTGGCACCCTAAGTATGGGTGTAATTAAGAAATCCCGCTCTACTTCTTTACCCTCTCCACCCGCCTTTTTACTATCATTGCGAGCCCCGCTCTTGCACTCTGGGGCGTGGCAATCCATTAACCAAAGAATATTCTTGTGTTAATAAATATCATTAATGGATTGCCGCGTCG
>Ga0105152_10000042_pt1 | contig 26248 bp, 21 predicted proteins | sample LakBais05cmmetaG_FD_81534 | JGI IMG/M metagenome (GOLD analysis project Ga0105152, IMG submission 81534) | Lake sediment microbial communities from Lake Baikal, Russia to study Microbial Dark Matter (Phase II) - Lake Baikal sediment 0-5 cm | ecosystem: Environmental > Aquatic > Freshwater >...
GTGTTGTAGGCCGTGTAGGGATACCGGTCGGCGGTTACATCCAATCCCCTCTCCCTGGCCCGTTCCACAAGGTCGAACAGCTTGGGGAGCTTCCACCAATAGGTCGTGCCGCAGACTTTGAAGTGCGAGATCTCAAGGGGAAGCTTCGCGGCTTCCGCGATGTGGATGGCCTCCGCCAGGGCTTCGACGACCCGGCTGTCCTCGCTCCGCATATGGGTCGCATAGAAGCCTCCGTAGGCGGCGGCCGTCCGGCAGAGCTCGATGACCTCTTCGGTCGAGGCGAAGCCGCTGGGCGAATATTCGAGGCCCGTCGAAATGCCGATCGCCCCCTGCTCCATGGCCCGGGCCACAAGGTTTTTCATCCTCTCGAGCTCTTCGGCGTTCGGTTTTCTTCGCGCGTCGCCGAGGACAAGCTCGCGGACCGATCCTTGACCGACCAGGGTCGCATAGTTGAAAACGAGCCCGGTTCTCTTCAGCCTCGAAAAATATCCCTCGAGGTCGAACCAGTCCCGGGTCAATCCGGACCGCTCCGAATACTGCCTTTCTTCCTCCGAAACGTCCTTTGACATTGGGAACGAGGAACCTCCACAGTTCCCGCTGATCTCCGTCGTCACTCCCTGCCGGATCTTGCTCTCCCCCCTGGGATTGAGCAGGAACTCCCGGGCGTCGGTGTGGGCGTGGATGTCGATAAATCCCGGCGCGACGATCTTTCCCGAGGCGTCCAGAACCGTCCGGGCTTCGGCCTTCGAGAGGGGGCCTATCACCCGGATCCGGTCTCCTGTAATCCCAAGGTCCGCTTTAAACGGCTTGTTGTTCAGGCCATCGACGATCATGCCGTTTCTGATGACGATGTCATAGGACGTGGTGGACAGAGAAGCCATGTCCTTGCCCGCTCCGAAGCTCAAGAGCAAACCGGCCCGGGCCGAAGCTTTAAGGAAATCACGGCGATTGATCTCTGATGTCATGAGGTCGTCCTCCTTCACTTTTTTCACATTGTATCCCAACGCACCGGAATATGCATCCGATCTTTCGTTTCCCGAAATTGCCTATAGGACGCGAGTCGGAATTCCTGGACATGAATCCATTCTCTGGAATTGGTATCGTAGCCCCCCCCCGGAATTCCTGGCATCACCTGAAGTCGGCATCATCGCTTGAGAAGAAAAAATCTTATCGGCAATTTTGGGTGGTTTTCCAAAATGCCCGCGAGGATTCTTTCTTTTCAAGCGATGGGACCCCACCGGAAACCGTCAATGGCTAGGAGCGGTGCGGGACAAGCGCCGAGACGACAAGGACGAGCCCGATGACGATGAGGAGGTAGGGCCACCAGACATTCAGGCCGATGATGTTCGCGGCCCCGATGACGATGAGCACGACTCCTCCGATGAACCGTCCGCGGGTCGGGCCTCGCCCGTGGCGGCCGATCCCGAAAAGTCCGGTCACGATCAGGATCGCGCCGAGCCCGACGAGAAAATATGCCCATAAGTGCGCCCAGGAAATACGATCCATCTGGGCCAGAAGAAAAATGGACCCGATGAGGATAAGGACTAACCCACCCATGACGCCGGGCGCGGGCTTGCGACTATTTTGTTTCGTTTCTGTCATGGCTTGCCTCCAGCATGCCGGGGTTCGGATTTTCTGAAATCCGCAACCCTTATCTTACTACGAAATCGCCCGCCGAAGGTTCAATGGAACGAAACCTTGATCCGGACGATCTCGGGAATGCTGCCGGTCCGGACAGGCGGACCCCACGTGCCGACACCGCAGGAAATGTAATACTGGGTCTTTCCCTTCCTCAAGTATCCCCAATACTTTTCCCAGATCTTCTTGTTGATGAGGTTGAGGGGAAAGAGCTGGCCGGCGTGGGTATGGCCTGAAAGCTGGAGGTCGATTCCCGCCTCCACGGCTTCCCCCAGACGGACCGGCTGGTGGTCGAGCAGGATGACCGGGAGCTTCGGGTCGGCGCCCGTTTTTTCCAGGATCTCCCGGATCGACATTCTGCGCTCTTTTGACTGAAGGACCGTCGGGTCCTTGCGGCCGGCGAGGACGAACGCCCCGCCGACGAGGACGGCTTCATCCTGAAGGACCCGCACCCCTCCCCGCCTCAGGTATTCCAGGTTCTTCTCGAGACCACCGTAAACCTCGTGGTTCCCCGGGACCGAGAAGACCCCGAGCGGCGCCTGGATCGAGCGCAGACAAGAGATCATGTTCTCTTCCTCGGCCCGCGACACGCTTTCGTCCACGATGTCCCCCGGAAGAAGGACGATGTCCGGTTCGAGGGCGTTGAGCCTCCCCACGATCCTTTCCAATCTCCGGCTTCCCATGACCGTTCCCAAGTGGATGTCCGAAGCCATGGCGATGTTCAAGGTTCTGAACCCCGCTCCGGCCGGCTTGTCGATGTCGATCTCGATGGTCCGCAGACGCAGGTGGAGAGCATTGACGTAGCCTCCGGCGACCACGCCCAAGCCGATGCCCATAACCGCGATGAACGCGATGAGTCCGGTTTTATGCGGGTCGGCGGCAAAGCCCTTTGGGAAGAATTTCAGGAGCGCGTTCGCCAACCGGAAGAGGTCCACAACAACGAGCAGGAGGAACAGGTGGAGCATCAAGGCCATGTAGAAGGAGCCGGAACGGATGAGAAGATCGGAGACGACGCCCCGGGAAGCCCCGTTCATCATCCGGCCAAGGGGATAAGCAAGGATCAAGAGACCGAAGACGACGAAAAAAACGGTCCGCGGGGACGGATATCCCGCAAGGGCCTGCCATCCCCGCCTGAGGATATAGAAATTGGCCAGACCATAAATCCCCAGAGCGACGAATAAAAAAACGAGCATCTTCGATGTCCTCATTTCGAGAAATCGGCCTCAGCGGGTTATTCCCCTATTTTATTGAACCAGGCGATCTCTTCAAGGGGTTTCCGCTTCGTCTCGGAAGGCGGACGGCTCGCGGCATGTCCGACGGCGAAAAGACAAACGATCTTGTATTTTCGCGGGATCCGGAGGAGCTTTCTCGTCCTGCGGACATTGAACCAGCCGATCCAGCACGTCGAAAGGCCCATTTCCTCGGCCCGGAGGACGAAGTGCTCGCCGGCGATCCCGATGTCGATGAGATAGAATTGCGTCCTCTGGATCCGCCTGGCGACCCGGTGGGCCATCACATCAAGCCTGGCCAGGACGACGACAATGACCGGCGCTTGAGCCGCGAATTTCGTCATCGAGTAGATCCCGGAGAATGCCTCCCGGGCCAGTTCGGACTTGAGCTCCGGGTCATCGAGGATGAGGAACCTCGACGGCTGCGCGTTATCGGCCGACGGGGCGAGACGGGCCGCTTCCAGGCAGGACAGAAGCTTCTCTTTTTCCACAGGATCGGGCTTGAAGCGCCTGATGCTCCGCCGGGTGCGGATGAGCTGTTGAAGAACCGATGGCATAGCCGTCTTTCCCCTTTCAGACCTTTTTGAATGTCACGAGCCCCACTTTTTCGGGAAAATTTTTGCACGAAAAACTCATGACTTCACCCTCCATGGTTTGACTTAACCTTGCGGACCTCGTGGTCCAAGCCATTCTGATGCAGGACGAGGCGGGTCACCGCTCCTGTAGCGTCCCGGACGAACGTAACCTGGATGTCCCCCATTTTCAGGAAGAATTCCGTCGGGCTTTCGGCGAAGAGCTCGAATTGGGCAACGTTGGATTCGGATCATTTGATCAAAAAAAACTTCGTCTGACGTTCATCCAGGAAATACACGCCATTCTTGGTAAACGCGGCGTCCTGCTCGAGGGCGATGGTGACTTCCTGGTTGTCCCATTCCGGGGCATTCGTCTTCGCGTTGAGCTCGATGGAGTAGACCGTGACGATCGTTCACATGGCGAATTTACACCATTTCCCGCCCGCGGGCAACAAACGAGAGGGCACCCCTACTATTTTTCTTGTTTTTTTGATATAGTCACTCTCGAGCGGAACTTTGAAAGGGATATTTCGTATTTCGGAGTATGACAAGGAGGATGTTTCTATGAAAAAAATCACCGCGCTAGGGATCGTCGTTTTTCTGGCCCTATTCTCTTTTGAAACCTGCGGCAAGAAGGCCGGGGCCCCCGCGGCCGGGGCCGAAGACATGCTCAAACTTCTCCCCAAGGACGCCCAGGGAGTCGTCGTGGTCGACGTCCACAGGGGTATCACGACCGCGTTCGCCGACAAGGCGATCAAAGAGGACAAGAACTACCAGAAATATCAGGACTTCATCAAGGAGACGGGCCTCGACCCGCAGAAGGACATCTATTTCCTGGCAGTCGCCATGGCCGGACAGACCGAAGGCGCCAAGCAGGAGGCCGCGGCCGTCGTCAGCATGAAGTACAACAAGGACCTCCTCCTGGCCAAGATGAAGAAGGAAGGCTCGGAAGTGAAGGAAGAGGTCTATAACGGCGTCACGATCTACTCAGGGGTCAAGGTCGAGTCGAGCAAGAACCCGGCCAGCGGGGCTTTCTTAGATCCCACCATGGCCGTTTTCGGTACGGACGCCATGGTCAAGAAGGTCATCGACGTTTACCAGAAGAAAGCCGAGAACATCTTGAAGAACGAGGCGTTGGCCGCCGTCATCAAGACCGCCAACAAGAACGCCTTGGTCTGGAGCGCCTTCGTCATTCCGCCCGACGCCACGAAGAAGCTCAGCCAGCAGAATCCGATGATGAGCAGCCTGGAAGGCATCAAAGCCATCATCCTGTTCTTCGATTACAGGGACAAGAGCTTCCTCATGGAGATCAAGGCTTCGGGCGGCGAAGCGGCCAAGAACAAGCAGTTAGCCGATATGCTGACCGGCTTCAAAGCCCTCGGGGCCGGCGCCGCCGCCAAGAACCCCGACGTGGGCGAGCTCCTGAACCGGATCGAGATCTCCTCGGGCCCCGACTTCGTCAAGATTAACGCCGGTCTTTCCGAGGATATCCTCCAGAGGCTCACCAAGTCCGCGGCTCAAAAGGTTGAGGGCATGATCAAGCCCAAGGAAGAACCCAAGGAAGAGCCGGCCAAAGAAAAGAAGAACGAAGAGAAGACGGAAGACGTGAAGGACTAGTCCTCGAACATATATTCCTTCAGGCTGAAGAAGAGGCAGGCCAGCCCCAGAAAGCCGGCCGTGATCAGGAGGAGGACGATAACCGCCACGGCAGGGGACGTCGGTTCCAGGCGGAACATCAGAATGGAGAACTTCCCCTCCGAATAATAGGGCAACAGCGACTTCAGGTAGTGGACGATGGAGAAGCGCTGCGTCGAGCCGGGGAAATACTGGATGGCGGTCTCCCAGCCGAATCCGAAGGCCAGCCCGACGAGGATGGATTTCTTCAGGAAGGTCCCCAGGAACGTGAACAGGGCCGTGTAGGCCATCAACCCGAGCAGGAGGACCCCCGCATAACGCAAGAGCGCTCCGTATGTGGCCGCCTCGCCCAGCTTTTCGAAGCTCATGATGAGATAGGACGCGGCCAGGCTGACAAAGACCATCAGGGCCGAGAGCGCCGTGTAGGCTGCGAATTTGCCGATGATGATGCCGCCCTTTGTGAGCGGCCGGGTCGTAAGGTAGGGCAGGGTCTTCCCCTCGATCTCCTCCGAGCAGACCGAGGTCCCGTAGAACAGCGTCAGGATGATGATCAGGAATTGGAGGAAATAGACCATCAGGATTTCCTGAAAGACAGACATCACCTCGCTCGAGCGTCCGGCGAAGGCGATCCTGACGAGGACGGCCAGAGCGACGGGTAGCAGGCTCAATAGAAAAAACACCTTCATCTTCCGGGACCGCTTTCCCAGAAAGAAGAAGAACGCGAAGACCTCCCGGATGGTTTTCAACATGTCATTTCCCCACCAGATAATCGAAGACCGCCTGGAGGTTGTCATCCGGCGACGTGATCTCCTCGACCCGGAGCGCGCTCTCCAGGACGACCTGGTTCAGGCGTCCGAAAAAGGCGTCCCGCTTGTGCGTCTCGACGACTAGGCTGTCGCCGGAAGAACCGAAAAGGATCTTCAGGACATAGGGCTCATTCACGAACTTCGCGGCCAGGCCGCGCGGATCGCCGCATTTGATCGAGATGACATGCGGGTGGGCTTCGATCAGGTCGCGGATGTAGTGGATGTCGCCCTGGGCCAGGATCTTCCCCTGGTGGATGAGGATGATGTGCGAGGTCATGGCCTCGATCTCAGGGAGGACATGGCTCGAGACGAGGACGGTCCGGCCCTGGTCCCTGTAATCCTTGATGAGATGGATGAGCTTGCGCTTGCCGAGCGGGTCGAGCCCGCTGAGAGGCTCGTCGAGGATGATGATCTCCGGGTCATGGGCGATGGCTTGGGCAAACTTGACGCGCTGGCGCATGCCGCGGCTATAGCCGCGGATCTTCCGGTCCTTATCCCCCGTTAGGCCCACGATGTCCAGGGCCTTCGCGGCCCGAGCCCGGACCTCGGCCTTGGAGAACCCGTGGAACGAAAGGAGCCCGGTGAGAAATTCCAAACCGGAGATCTCTTCATAAAAGGCGTCCGATTCGGGGCAGAACCCGATCTTCGCGAACGTGCCGAAGTCGTTCCAGATCCTCCGGCCGAAGATGGAAACGCTCCCGATATTGGGCTTGAGCTGGCCGGTCAGGAGCTTCATGAAGGTTGACTTTCCCGCCCCGTTGGGACCCAGGAGACCGGTGATCCCCGGCTCGATCCCGAGCGAGACGTCGCTCAAGCCGAGGACGTTCCCGTACCACTTGGAAAGGTTCCGGGTCTCGATGACGGCCGTCACTTGATCACCTCGACCCCGCGAATCCTCCTGTGGAGGACGGCCGCCGAAACGGCGCAGATCCCGAACAGGACGAGGAAGGACAGATAGCCCGGATACGCATAGGGCAGTCGCTGGCCGAAGATCACGGCGCCCGCCTGCTGGAAGTTCGCCTTCAAACTGAAGAGCGCGACGTAAGGAGAACGGAAAATGCCGAAGGTGATGCCGTAGACGACGTCCGAAAAGATGTAGATCGCGAAAATGAGGATGGTCACGTAGCGCCTGTTCTTGCTGAGCGCAGACAGGAGAAGCGTGTAGAAGGCAAAGAAAACCGTGAGCAGGGCCGAGTAGCCGATGATGGCCGGGAGGAGCCATGGGTAGCTCGTCAACAGCTTGAAATTCCCCGAAAAGACGAGCTTCATGACGAAGAGAACGAGCCCGGGGACCAGGGTCAGGGCGAGGATGAAGAAGAAGATGACCGCGGCCTTACCCAGGAAGTAATCCTTTTTGTCGATGGGCCTCGAGAAATAAAGCTGGAGGGCGTTATGCTTCAGGTCGTCGGCGATGAGCCCGGCGCCGCTGAAGACCAGGAGCATGACCATCATGAACAGCAGGAAATCGTTCGTGAAGTAGGTCTTGAAGAAGGCCGGGTTGATCTTGATGAGGTTTTCCGATCCCTGGATCATGAACTTGAAGTCCTCGATCCGCTCGGAGATGTAGATCCCGACGAGAAAGACGACCGCCGGGAGGAAGGAGACGGAGAAGAAGAACTTGAAGTGCTTCCTCCGGAAGGCCAGCTGGATGCCCGTCCGGGTGATGGGCCACCAGGGAAGCTTCCGCTCCACGAGCGCCCCGTCCCAGTGGCTATATCCCTTCTCGCGGATCGTCGCCATCAGTCTACCCCCACAGTCTGGGCAAAAAGGTCCTCGAGGGAGGTCTGACTCTTGACGAAGTGCCGGACCTGGACCCCGGAGGCCGCCGCCGCCCTGAAGATCTCCATGCGGTCCCGTTCCGCGGGCATATAGACCTTGAGGATCCTATCCTCGGTTTCGTCGACACGGCAGCCCAGGCTTTCCAGTTCCCTCCGGAAGAGGCCTTCATCCCCCGTCACCTTGAGCTCGAAAAGGCTGTAGTCGATCGACCGGAGGTCCTGGAGCTTTCCTTGGGCGGCGACCTTTCCTTTGTTCAGGATGACAACGTCGGAGCAGATGATCTCGATGTCGGACAGGATGTGGGAGGAGATCAAGACCTGGATGTCCTTGGCCGAGGAGATGTCCTTGATGAGTTCCAGGACCTCCTGGCGGCCGTGCGGGTCCAGGCCTGCCGTCGGCTCGTCGAGGAACAGGAGTTTTGGATCGTGGACGAGAGCTTGGGCCAGCTTGAGCCTCTGCTTCATCCCGGCCGAGTAGGTATCAAGGAGCCTGTAGCGCGCCTCGCCCAAGCCCACATAGAAAAGGACTTCGTGAGCCCTTTTCATCGCTTCCTGGCGCGGCATACCCGACAGCTCGCCGAAATAGGAGGTGAACGAAACGGCGTCCAAGCCCGCGATAAAGCAGTCGTCCTCCGGCATATAACCGACGGAACGCCGGATGAGCGGCCTTTGATGGCGGATGTCGTAGCCCAGGACCTTCCCATCACCCTTGGCCGGGGTCAGGAAGCCCAGAAGGATGCGGAGGAGCGTGCTCTTGCCGGCGCCGTTCGGCCCCAGAAGGCCCGCGGCGCCGCCATCGAGCTTCAGGTTCACGCCGCTTAGAGCGGCGATCTTCCCATAGCTGAAATGAAGATCTTTGACTTCCAGGCTCATATCTCTATCTTATACGAGAAGTCTCTTTAAAAGTTCCAACTCTCCTCCTCACGACCGGCACCGATGGTCGGACCGTCGCACCTTGGTCCCGGCGCCGTCGACGAGGGCCCGATAGGCTTTTTCGATGCGGTCCCAGTTCTCCTCGCGGTCCAGGGACCAGAACCGTCCCATGACCGTGACGACTTCGCCGACACCGAGTTCCCGGCACGCCTCCTCAACCTTCTCCACATAGAGGACGCCGCTCTCCGGCCGCTCTCCCCTCCTCCCGATGAAGGAGTGGACGAAAACCTTCTTTACGCCGGCCTCCCTGGCCAGGCGGAGCAGGGCGAAGAGGTGCTTGATCGTCCCGTGCGAGCTGTAGTGCGAGACGATGCCCATGAAGTGGAGCGCCTTATCTTTCTTCCGGGCCTCATCCGCCGCTTGGAGGAAGGCTTCGTTCCGGAAAAAGCTTCCGTCCGCGATGGCCTTGTCGATTTTGACCCGGTCGAGGAGGACACGGCGCCCCGCCCCTAGATGAAGGTGCCCGGCCTCAGAATTTCCGACCGTGCCTTGCGGCATTCCCACGGCCTCGCCGAACGAGTCCAACGTCGAATGCGGGCAGGTGGCCCAGAGTCCGTCGAAACACGGCGTCAGGGCTTCCGCAATCATATTCCCGAAGGCGTCCTCGCACCGGCCCCAGCCGTCCAGGATGAGCAGGAGGACTTTCGTCCTGGGTCGGCCGGGATTTCCCGCGGCCTCGACGAGATCCCGCCCCGTCATCTCGACGGGGACGGGGATACCCGCGAGTCCGAGGACCGTCGGCGCGACGTCGGCCAGCTCCCCAGCGGTCCTCAGCGTCAGGGAACCGCCCCCGGCGCCGGAAAAATCGGCCATGATGAACGGGACCGGGTTCTTCGTGTGGCCGGTGTTCACCGTTCCATCCGGGTAGAGCCACTCTTCCACAGTCCCGTGGTCCGCGGTCACGATCAGAATGGCCTTCTCCCTCCGGGCCGCCTCGACGATCCGGCCGAGCGTCCGGTCCACGGCTTCGACGGCCGCAAGCACCGCCCCTTTGTCCTCGATGTGCCCGACGACGTCCACGTTGGCCAGGTTGGCAAGGATGAAAATCTTGCCCTCCCGGGTGAGGGCATGCTCGACGGCCGTTGCGACGCCGGCCGCGTTCATGTCCGGGACCGCAGCGTAGTCCGCGACCTGAGGCGACGGAACAACAACCCGTTCCTCGCAGGGAAAGACATCTTCGCTCTTGCCGTTGAAGAAGTAGCCGACATGGATGGCCTTTTCGGACTCCGAGATCTTGACCACCCGGAACCCCGCGGCACCGAGGACCTCGGTCAGCGCGTTCTTGAGGTGATCCTCGGGAGGGAAAGCGACCTGGACGTCGAGGGCCCTGGAGTATTCGATGAGCGTGACATAATGGAGATCGAGTTTTTTTGCCGGGAAATGGGAAAAACGCGGGTCGGTCAGGCTCTCCGTGAGTTCGACCTCCCGTTCGCCGCGGATATCATAGAAGATGAGGGAGTCCCCCTCCGAGATCTTCCCGACCGGACGGCCGTCAGCGTCCACTTTGACGAGGGGTTCCAGCGCCTCGTCTTCCTGGCCGGACCGGTAAGCGGCGCGAATGGCGCCCGCAAAGCTGTCGTGAATCTCAGGGCCGTCTATCATAATCACGCGTTTTTTCATAAAATCAGACCTCATGGATCTCGAGCATCCTGTCTATTCGGAACGTACGCACCTCTTCCCTCCTGGTGCAGTAGGCGCGGACCCCCTCGAACGTCCGGCCGATCCACCGTTTAAGGCTTCGCGCGTCCGCGGCCTTGCATGAGCGAGTAAACGACCGGAGTTGCGATCAGAGAGAGCAGGACCGAGATGCCCAGGGCGCCGATCACGGCGATGGCCAGGGGCCGCAACATGTCGGCTCCGGAGCCGACGCCATAAGCCAGCGGAAGCATGCCAAGGGCGGCGGCCATAGAGGTCATGAGCACGGGCCGGAGCCTCCTGCGGCCCGAGCGGACCAACGCTTCCTCGAGCGGCAGTCCCTGGCTTCTCAGGTATTCGACGAAGTCCAGCATCAGGATCCCGTTCTTGGCAACAATGCCGACTCCGATGATCGCTCCCAGGATTGAAACGACATTGAGCGACGTACCGGTCAACCAGAGGGCGAACGCCGTCCCGATCAAGGCCAGGATCGCCCCCAGGACGATCGCCAAGGCCTCGTCAAACGAATGGAACTCCACCAACAGAACGGTGAAGACCAGGACGATCGCCATGCCAAGGACGATGAGGAGATTGCGGAACGATTCCTGCTGCTGTTGGTAGAGACCGCCGTATTCGATCGCTCCTGAGGGCAGGGAACGGTCCGCGCTTAATATCTTTCGGATCTCGGCCATGGCGCTGCCGAGGTCCCGGTTCTCAAGCCGCGCCGTGACCGCGACGTCCTGTCTCATGTCCTCGCGCCTCACCTCGAGCTGGCCCGGCTCCTCGACGACATCAACGACCTGGGACAGCTTGACGACGGTCCCATCGGCGGCGCGGACCGGGAGCTCCCGCAGCGAGGCCAGCCGGTCGATCCTCGATGGATCGACCTTGACCCGGATGTCGACAACCCGGTCGCCTTCGAGGACACTCGACGCCGTCCGGCCGAGCATCGCCGTATTGACCGCGACGGCCACGTCCTGGGCGGTCAGTCCGAACCGCCGGGCGTCAAGGGTCCGCATCCGGAGGCTGAGGGCAGAGCCGGTATAAACGAGGCCGCTGAAGGTGTCCACGACACCCGGTACCTGTTTGATCCGTTCCTCGATCTCCCGCGCCTTCTCCTTCAAGAGCCCGCTGTCGTTCGAGAAGATCTTGACCTCGATCGGCTTAGGCGCCCACATGAGATCTCCAATCAGGTCGCCCAAAATGCCGGGGAACTCCCAATTGACCCCGGGCAGTGCAGCATTGAACCTCCGACGGAGTTCCGAGATGACCTCAGACGTCCTCCGTTTGCGGTCAGCTTTGAGTTTCACCAGAAAATCGCCGGTGTTCGGCTCAGCGATCGATAGCGCCAGGCGCGCTCCCGTGCGGCGCGAATAGCTCTCGACCTCGGGTACGGTCCGCAGGATCTCCTCGGCTTGCAGCAGCTGACGGTGGGTCTCGGAAAGGCTGGTCCCCGGGGGGGTGAAGTAGTCGATGACGAATCCTCCCTCGTCCATAGGGGGGAGGAATTCACTCTCGAGACGGCCGTAAAACCCCAGGCCTGCGGCCACGGCGATAAGGCATAAGCCCACCGTCAGCCACCGGCGGCGGAGAGCCCGGCGAACCGCCCCCTCATATATAAGAATGACGCGACGTAAGAGGCGCCCGCCTTCGACCCGACCCTGCTCTCCGGTCAACTTCCGGGGCGGCCGGACCAGGCGGATGGCGATCGACGGGGTCAGAGTAACGGCCAAGGCCAGAGACGTCAGGAGCGAGACGATCATGGTCAACGCCAGGGCCCGGAAAAAGACGCCGGTGATGCCGCTTAAAAAAGCCAATGGGATGAAGACGACCACGGGCGTCAACGTCGAGCCTACCAGGGGCCGGACGATCTCGCCTACGGCTTCGCGCACGGCTTCCCGCCGGTCCCTCCCCGTAGATAACTTGGCGTGGATCGCTTCGACAACGACGATGGCGTCGTCGATCACCAGGCCGATGGCCGCAGCGATGCCTCCAAGCGTCATCAGGTTGAAGCTCAGCCCGCTGAGTTTCATGGCCACGAAGGTGATCAGCACAGTAACGGGGATGACAAGGGTAGCGACCAGCGTCGTTTCCCAGTTCTTGAGGAAGAGGAAAATAATGGCGACCGAAAGGATCAATCCGAAAACGATCGCCTCCCAGACGCTCCGGACCGACTCCCGGACGATCAATGACTGATCGTAGAAGAAGGCCAGCTTCATGTCCGGAGGCAGATCTTTCTTGAGGGACCGGAGCTCCTCTCGGAGGCGTTTGGCGATGTCCAGCGTGCTGCCGTCGGGCTGGCTGCGGACGTTCAGGAGGACCGCGTTGACCCCGTCGGCCGTGACGACATTGAAGACCGGTTCCGGACCGCGCACGACACGGGCCACGTCCTTGATCAGGACCGGATGCGAGCCGATGACGGTCGCGACCATGCCCTCGATCTCGGCGATCGTGCGAACGCGACCATCGACCAATGTCAAGTACAAAGTATGGTTTTCCTCGAGCATGCCCGTCGAAGCGACAAGGTTGTTCCGTTCAAGGGCGTCGGTCAGCTGGTCTAAGCCCAAGCCGGCGGCCTGAAGGCGCAAGGGATCGACAATGATGTGGAACTCCGGGGACCGTCCGCCGACCAGGTCGACGCGGGCGACGCCCGGGATCCTGAGGAATCGCAGCTTCAGGTTGTAGCGGGCCGTCTCCCAAAGCTCCGTGATGTCCCTGGACGGGCTGGTGAGACTGATCCCGATGATGGGAAATGCCGAAAAGGTCAGCCGATGCACCGTCGTTTCGGCTGTGACCGGCAGGGTGCTCCGGATCTGAGAAAGCCGGCCGAGCACATAGAGCTCCGACTGGACCATATCGACCGACCAGTTGAAGAAGACGCTGATCTCGGCCGAGCCGCGGCCCGTCGCCGATTTGATAGTCGTCGAGCCGGGGATGTCTTTCATAGCCTCCTCGATGGGACGGGTGATGACGGCCATCATCTCGTCGGCCGGCATCACGCCGTTGTCCACGAGGATCACGACCCGTGGAAAGTTCGTCTGCGGGAAAACGGATGAGGGGACGTGGAATGCCGCATAGATGCCGCCCAGGCATAGAGCGAACGCCATAAAAGCGATGGCGGTCCCATAGCGTGACGCGAAAGAATCCCGCCGCAACCCCTCGTTCGCCGCCCTGTGTCCGCCCGCCATGTCGTTCTCTCCGCGATCGCGCTAACGGTCGACGATCCTGATCCGGCTCTCCTTCGGCAAGCCGTAAGCTCCGACCGTGACGACCGTCATCCCTTCCTTCAATCCCTCGCCGTCGACTTCCACCAGGCCTCGGTCTCTAAGTCCAGCCGTAACGGGCCGCTTGGCCGCCCGATCTCCCTCGACAACCGCGATCTCACTGCGGCCGTCTTCAGTGACCAGACTCTCGATCGGCACTGCCAGCCGCTCCCGCCTCTCCTCCGCGGCAATGCGGATGTTCAGGAACTGTCCCGGGAGGAACCCTGCGCCTGGCGGGAGCGATACGCGGACGACCACCGTGTCCGTCCTTGGGTCGATGTCCTTCCCGACGAGGGCCAGGGTCCCAGAAACAACGCTGTCCGGGCCGAAGTTCACGGGTTGCCCCGGTTTGAGCGCGAGGGCTTCCCGGCTGGGGACTTGGGCCGTCACGACGAGCCGGCTGAAGTCGATGACCTCGGCGAGGACCGTGTTCGGCTCTATGGACCGGCCGAGCCGGGCATCGAGCCGAACCAGCGTCCCCGCGATCGGGGCCTTGATTTCAAGAAGGGAAAGCTCGGTTTGCGCGGCCGCCAGCTCGCTCCGGGCGGCGGAAAGAGATTGCTCGGCCTCTTGATAGCTTTTTTGAGATGTTCCGTCTGCGGCAAGAAGCTGCTTCTGCCGCTCGAAGGTCTGCTCGGCGAACTCCAGCTGTTTCTTGGCTTTGAGGACGGCCACCTCCGCAACGCGCGCATCCAGACGGAACAGGATCGACCCCCGCTCCACCGCCTGGCCTTCAACACATCTGACCTCCGTCAGGATGCCGCCGACAGGAGACGAAAGAAACGCTCCAGCGGCGGACTTCCCCGCCATCGCGGGCTCGGCCTCGACCGTCCCGTATGCCGAAACGTATCGGTAAAGAGTTGTGCGGACGATCTTGCCGACGTGCACGGCGACCTCCGATGCCGCCCCTTCGCTTTCTTCAACCGGCTTCGGCCCGAGCGTTTTCCAGAGCATAGTGGCGGCCAGAGCGGCCGCTGCTAGAACGATCGACCCTATCACAAGTCGGCGTTTAGTCATCCTTGCGCTCCTTTTCGGGCCCGGATCCCTCAGGGCTCTTCACAAAGAACCAGTCCTTGACATCCAGCGGGCTCTGCATCGCGTTCTCCAGCCGGCCGACCGATTCCTGGGCTCGGACCAAAGCTTCCAGCTCGGCCAAAGCGCTCGAGTTGAGCTCAATCTGGATGCCTAGAAGCTCCAACCTGGAAATCTCCCCGGCGGAATACCTGGCTCCGGCGGTCGATTCTTGTTTCGCGAGGTCGGCCAAAAGGTCGTCCGCCGCCTTGGATTTCTGCAGGGCCGAGCGGCATGCCGCGACCGCGGCGTCGAGCTCGCCGATGACCTGGGACTGGAGGCCCAGGAAGCGAGCGGCGCTTTCGGCCCTGCGAGCCTCGGCCTCCGCGATAGGGCCTTTGTTGCGGCTGAGGATGGGGAGGTCAAGCGCGAGCCCGATCGTCCATTTGCTGTCGGTCTGATCAAGCTGGTAATTAGGGCCGATCCGGATATCAGGATATTGCTTGGCAATTTCGAGCCTCAAAGCCGATTCGTAGGCCGCGTATTCTGAAAGTGAGGCCAAAATGTCGGATCGATTGAGAAGGGCGTGCCGGCGAGGTTCGGCCACGGGGATATCCGGTTCAAGGCGCCCGAAGCCGTCATAAGAGAGCTTGACCCCCTCCAGGGCCTTGCGCGGCAGCCCGAGCGCCGCAGCCAGGCGGGCCCGGGCGTCCTCGCTCGCCCGGAAAGCTTCGATGGCCGCCAACCGGCCGTTGTCGAGGGCGACGCGGGCTTGGGTAACGTCGTAGGCCGAGACCTCACCGGCGGCCTTCTGGAGCTCAAGGATCCTGACGGTTTCCCCCTGAAGGTCCCGTCGGCCCGTCAGGAGGGATTCGGTCCGCTCGGCCGAGAAGAGTTCAAGTAAGGCACGGCGCAAGCGGCTTCGGACCTCCCAGGCCACGGACAGGACATTCCAACGCGCCGCTTCGGAGAGATGCCTGGCTTCGGCGATCCTGAAACCGCGCTTGCCGGCGACTTCGATTGGGAGCTCCAAGGCGATCTCGGGGATCCAGGGCGAAACTTCAGAGATCGGCGACGTGACGTTGTAGCCGATCATGGGGTTAGCGGAGGGATTAGGGCGCTCCCCGGCCGTGATCCGGCCCGCGAAAGCGACGCCCCACTGGGCCCTGGCCACGTCCATGTCGGGATGATAATAAAGCGCCGCCGCGGTCAGGGCCTTCAGGTCCCAAACGCCCGGCGGCCAGCCCTTGACCTCTTTGTTGGCGAGGAGGAATTCCCTGAGCTCTGGAGCGTCCAGCCTTCTGGCCTCGAAATCATCCATGGATGCCGCCGCCGAAATCGGCTTCGGGTGGAAAGGGACGCAGGCCATCATTGCCAAGGCCAATAAGAGCAACAGCCCGGCATATGGCGCGCGGCGGGCGAGCGGGGAATCGAGATGTTTTGTTTTCAGCATTGGTGCGATACTATCACACGACCGGAGAGGACTGTCAATTATCTTCAACGGGACCCCGCCTCTTTCCCGGAACAGGCCCTTTTCATAACGTCTTCTAACCTTGGGCGATCATGAAAATCCGTCCTGGAGCGCAGCCGACCATCAATAAGCATCTTTTCGGTCCTTGACCCGGTAGATGTAGACGGCCTTTTTTTCTTCATCGATACGGTAGAGGATCCGATAATCTCCCGACCTTAAGCGATACCCCTCGTCTGCGGTCAGCTTCAAGCTCCCGGGAGGTCGAGGGTCGTACGCCAGGCTCTTGACCCTCTCTAAAAGCTGACGCAGGACCTTATGCCCGAATCGGTCCATGTCCTTTTGCACGCGGGGAAGAAGGAATAGGCTATATTCGCTCATAGGCCTTGTCCTTGAGGTATTCCTCAAGGGAGACGGCCTCCTTCTCGGAAGGTCTCAGGACTTTAAGGTCCAGCAGGTCCTCTTTTAGCTCCTCCCGCTGAAGCCTCTCTTCCAAGGCTTTCTCGATGAAAAACCCGTACTTGACTCCCCGTTCCCGGCAGAACGACCTGACCCGCTCGGCCAACCGGACGTCGATCTTGAAAGCCAGGCTGGCTTTTTGTTCTTTCATGGAAACAGCTTATGCCATTGATCTGTAGATATCAAGTTTTATCTAGATAATTCTTTATTATTATAGCTTAGCGACCCGAATTCAAGCAGGGAGAACGGGTCGACGCGGCTGTCGAAGACCCGGACGGCCCAGTGGAGGTGCGGACCGGTGGACCGTCCCGTCGTGCCGCACTTCCCGATGACGTCGCCCTTCCCGACGGCCTGTCCCCTTTTCACCAGGATCTTCGACATGTGGCCGTAGAAGCTGAAGACGCCGAGCCCGTGATCGATGATGACAGCGTTGCCCGAGAGATATAAGTGGCTCGCGAGGACCACTTTCCCCGCGTTGGCGGCCCGGATGGGATCGCCTTGCGGGGCGGCGATATCGACGCCGGTGTGGGTCGAACGGGGAGCGTCGTTGTAGATCCGGCGCTGGCCGAAGTTCGGAAAAACCTTCCCTTCGTTCGGCTGGAGGAACGCTCCGTCCCCGAGCCACCGGGGCGTGATGTTTCCGTAGACCCAGGCGACAAGCTCGGCTTCCCGGCGGATGCGCTCCTCGACCTCTTTGGGCGGCACGGCGAAACTCTCTTTGACCCAGAGCTTTTTCCTGGGGAATTTCTTCGCCCCGACGACGATGTCTCTTCGAACGGCCTCCCGGCCGCCGTTCGTCCTCTCGAACGTAACGGTCATCGGGTACGATCCGGGCTCGAGCCCCAGGTCGAGACCGATAAAGGCGAAGCGCTGGGCGCTAAATAAAACGTATTCCTTCTCCCGAAAAACGACGACCGCGCCGCGAACCCCGGGGGCATCCGGCAATGAGACCAAAAGGACCTCGCCCGGCTGGAGCGACCGGAATTCCAGCTCCAGGAACGCGCCCGAGGGGGCCTGGAAAAGGGCTTTTTCGGACGGCAACGCTATCCCCGCCGCCGAGAGACACGCCAGGAGGGTCAGGCAGCCAAAGGATTTCTTCACGCCTCCTCCCGCCTGTCTTTCCTGAGGACCTTTCCCGGAAGCCGGCCCGTGTGCTCGCCGTTCTCGATCACAGCCCGGCCGTTGACGATGACGTGCGGGATGCCCTCGGGGTATTGATGAGGGTCAGCCCATGTCGCCTTGTCTATCACTTTGTCGGGGTCGAAGATGACGATGTCCGCGAAGTGACCAACCTTGAGGACCCCCCGCCGGGCAAACCCGAACCGGTGGGCTGGAACAGACGTCATTTTCCGGACCATGGCTTCAAGAGGCATGAGTTTTTCTTCCCGAATGTATTTTCCCAAAACGCGAGGGAAAGTCCCGTAATAACGCGGGTGCGGCTTGCCCTTTCGGAGCAGGCCATAGGGGGCGACCGCCTCAGAGTCGGAGCAGACGCCCACGAGCGGATGGGACAGGATCCGTTTCAGGTTGTCCTCGTTCATAGTGAAGCTGATCATGCCGACGCGGCCCTTTTCATCAAGGAGAAGGTCCCTCATGAATTCGTAAGGGGGCTTTCCGGTCCGGCCCACCGCTTCGAGGATCGTCCGGCCCTCGACCCAATTGTTGGCATCGGAAACGACATCGGAGATGAGGACCTTGTCCCAGGAGCCCAGCTTCCCCTCTTTGTCCGCGAGCGCCGCCCGAAGCCTGTCCTGAAGGGCGGGGTCCTTGAGCCTTGTCAGAAAATCAATGGTGTTGCCTTCCCGCGCCCAGAGCGGGAAATAGAGGCTCAAACCGGTGGCGCCGGCGATGTAGGGATAGCGGTCGCAGAAAATATCCAGGCCGGAATCCCTGGCTTCCTCAATTTTCCGGAGCACGGCCGGGAGCTTAGGCCAGTTTCCCGGGTAACCGACCTTGAGGTGGGAGATCTGAAGGGGAATCCTCGCCTCTCGGCCGATCCGGATGGCCTCGTCCACGGCCTCCAGGATAAAGTCCTGTTCGTCCCTCATGTGGGTCGCGTAAAGGCCTCCGGAGGAGGCCGCGACACGGGCCAACTCGATGATCTCTTCGGTCGATGCGAAGCTCCCGGGCGTGTATTCCAGTCCGGTGGAGAGGCCCAGGGCGCCGTTCTCCATGGCTTCCGCCACCATCGTCTTCATGAAGCCGATCTCTGAGGCCGTGGGTTTCCGGTCGCCGTAGCCCATGGCGGCCGCCCGGACGGTGCCCTGCCCGACAAACGTCGAATAGTTCAACGCCATGCCGCCCCGCTCAAGGCGCGAAAGGAACCCTTGGATGGTCTTCCAATCGATGTCCACTCCGTATTCAGCCTTGTTCGCTTCGCGGACCTCCTCGAACATACCGTCTGAAAAAGGAAAAGGCGATTCCCCGCACTGGCCGCTGACAAGTGTCGTCACGCCCTGGCGGACGGCGCTTTCGGCCTTCGGATTGACAAGCAGTTCGATCGCCGTGTGATTATGGACATCGATGAAGCCGGGCGAGACGGCCAGCCCTTTGGCTTGGAGGACCGTTTGAGCACGCGAAGATGGAATCTTGCCCACGGCGGTGATGGAATCACCGTTAATCCCGATATCCGCGACGGCGCCCGGGTTCCCCTGGCCGTCAATGACGAACCCATCCTTGATGATGAGGTCATAAGAAGTTTTCGAGGCGCACCCTTTGAGAAGAAGGCTGTATCCCCCGGCCGCCGCGAGGCCGGCCCTTTTCAGGAAATCCCGTCGCGTAACCTCGGCCATCGTCTTGTCTCCTTTCCGATCAAAATGGGCGGATCTGATCTGCGAAAAGTGTCCGGCAGTTTCAAATCTTCACACTCCTGCGGACAGAATGATCTTCCTCAATTCCGCTTCCAGCTTGGGCTCCAAGGGGACCGGATGGTGGGAAGCAAGGATGGCCTTGGCCTTGTCGCGTGCCCAGTCCCGGGTGCCGTCCCTCCTGCTCTCCCAGACCGTATAAGGACGGCGGTCAAGGAAAGTGTTGATCCAGAGCCCACGCATGTTCCGGAGGGTATGGTCATGGGTCAGAAAATCTCCTCCGGGGCCGGCCTCCCGGATGGCCTCCAGAGCCAGCGTCTCGGCGTCCACGGGAATGCCTTCCATCATCTTGCGAACGATGCTGAAGATCTCGCAATCCATGATCATCTGCTCAAAGGACCAGATGGTGCTCCCATTGAGAAGGCCCACGCCGAGAAGCATATCGGACATGACCGCCGAGGCCATGAAGGTCGAGAGGCCGTTTTCCAGGCCGGCCTGCCAGCCGGGCTCCTTGGCGCCCGTAGCGAAGGAGCCCATGGAGAGCGGGATGTTGTAAAAATCGGCCAGCTCGTTGGAAGCTGCGCCGAACAGGAAGTCCTCCGGACCGCCTCCCGTATAGGCGCCTGAACGGAGGTCCATGACGGTCGGCGCGGAAGCGTAATATACCGGGGCGCCGGGGAAAGCGAGCTGGATGAGGGCCAAGGCGCTGAGGACCTCGGCGTTTCCTAAAGCGAGGTTCCCGGCCATGGTAGCCGGTCCCGTGGAGCAGCAGGAGGTCATGGTCATGAACCCAACGGGACACCCGGCCTCGGCGCCGACGAGAGCCGCTTCGAGGCTCCCGGTGTCCTGGGCTAAGGGGGAGATGGTGCATTCCATGATGGATAGGAGAGGCCGCTTGCGGAGGGCATCCCGGCCGCCGGCCAGGACCGAGGCCATTTCCACGGCCGCCCGGGCTTCCCGTCCGGAATAGATGCTTTCCGTCTGGACATGCTTGGTGGAATTGCTCCAGATTGCGAGGATCTCGTGAAGTCCCCGGGTTTCGGGCGGGCAGTCCTGGGCGGAGACGGGAACCCAATGGAAGGCCACTTCCTCCAGGTCATCGGCGACGCGCGCGATGTCCGCCACGTCCTGGACCGTTGACCGCCGCTTCAGGCCCGTTGCGATGTCGATCACCTCGATGCCGCAGCCGTCCGTGCCGACATAGACGTGGTTTCCGTCCAAAGGAAGGTCCTGGGAGGGGTCCCGGGCGGCAAGCGTGAAGACGGGCGGAGCGCTGCGCAGGGCGGATTCGATGAGGGCCGCGGAAATCTTGACGACCTGCGTTCCGCGGTTCACCCGGGCGCCATGAGCCTCCCAGATGTCCAGGGCCCTTGGGGACGGGAATTTCACGCCGATGGTTTCGACGATCTCCAGGGTGGTTTCATGGATCCTGCGGATATCCTCGACACGGAGGACCCTGAGGTTCAGTCGGGGGTTTGTGATGGATTTTATTTTCGCAGACACGTTGACTCCTTTTGGGCGACCGCGCCCTTTTTTTGCCAGTGGAGGTAGGCCGGTATCCCAATGAGGAGGATGGCCAACCCGATGAGGGACCTGAGCGGCTGGGCCGCGATGGTGTTGCCGAAAATGGCCAGGTTGATCAGGACGAAGAGGACCGGGATGAAAGGATAGCCCCAGACCCTGTAAGGCCGGGCAAGGTCAGGCTTCGTGCGGCGGAGGACGATGACCGCGAACCCCGTGGCAGCGAAGAAGATGACGAGGGCGAAGACGACATACTCGTAGAGGGCCTGGTATTTCCCGGAAAGGCAAAGGAGGCAGGACCACACGGCCTGGCCGATCAAGGCTTTGCTGGGAACCCGGAAACGGGGATGGATATAGGTCATGCTCCGGAAGAAAGCCCGGTCTTCGGCCATGGCCATATAGACCCTGGGACCGTATAGGATGGTCGCGCTCAGGCAGCCGAAGACGGAGACCATGATAGCCGCCGCGATGGCCGACGTGGCCAACGGCCCAAAGAGTTGGGTGGAAACGAGTTCGCCGATGCGGACCACTCCCTTCATCTTCTCCACCGGCAGGGCCAGGACATAAACGACATTGACCACGAGATAGATCAAGGTGACGCTCAGCGTTCCGAGCAGAAGGCTCAGGGGGATGTTCCTCTCCGGTCTCTTGATCTCTTCGGCCGTGCAGTTGACCGCATACCAGCCGTCATAAGTCCAGAGAACGGCGATAAGGGCCAGGCCGAAAGCCGAGAAGATGTTCGACCCCAGAGCTTCTCCGCCTGAAAAGAGCTGTCCGAAGTTTGTGATCCCCGCCCGTTTCCCCAGGGTCAGCCCGAACACCGCGATGGCCGCCACCGATCCCAGCCGGAGAAAGGTGAAGATGTTCTGGACGACGATCCCCGTCTTGATACCGAGATAGTTGACGGCGGTCAGGAAGATGATCGCTCCGGCGGCCAGGAGCTGTCCGGCGGAAAGCGTATAGGGCAGACCGAAAAGGGTCAACTTCAGGATGACGGCCTGGGTGGACAATGAAGGAAGAAAATACCCCGCGAATTCGGCGAAGCCCACGGCCAGGGTGGCGATCCCGCCGCACATGATGAACCAGAAGAAACCCCAGCCGAAGAGAAACCCGGCCCAGGGACCGTAGGCTTCGCGGATATAGACATATTGTCCTCCGGCCCTTGGGAACATGGCCCCCAGCTCGGCGAAAGAAAGGGCTCCGCAAAGCGTGAATAGGCCGCCTACGGCCCAAACGATGAGGAGCAGACCGGGCGACGGCAGGTATCCGGCAATGATGCCCGAGGTCATAAAGATCCCGGAGCCGACGACGGAGCCGATGACCAGGAAAGTGGCGTCCAGGAGGTTCATTTTTCGGAGCAGGCGCGGCTGCTGTTCGGGGTTATTCATGGTTCTTGAAAATTCCGGCCAGGCGCTCCGGAGAGATGGTCTCCAGGGTGCGGCTGGATCTTCCCCGGACCGGCCGAGCTTGAAGAAGAGAATGGACGACGGCTTCCTCCGCCGCCCGGCAGGCGGCGGCCGTGATGACCTCGAGATAATGGTCGGCTACGGATCGGAACTCGAATTCCGGGGGCCCCTCCTCCGAGATGGTCATGGCATTGGCTGTTGTGAAGGTCGCCCCGAGGACCTCATCCGAGAAGCTCTCCGATGGAATGGCGGCATCCATCCGGGCAACCAGGCGCCTGGTAATCCTCTGGAGCTGATGAGGGAGGAGGGGAACATCCATGGCGGTGACCAGGATCAGGGCGCCTTCGTCCTCGCCTGTCAGTTCTGTCGGGGGCTTTCCGTTCGCCCCGCCCGCGTTGCCGAAATGAGAGGCGGCCAAAACGCCGCAGGTGTATTCCTCTTCCCCGATGATAACGCGGCGGGAGGATGTGCCGATCCCTCCTTTGGCGCCCAAGGCCCGCAGTCCGGTCCCGGCCCCGACCGAGCCCTCTTCGACCTTCCCGTCCGTGGCCCGGCGGAAGGTTTCCAGAATGTCCTCTTCCTCCAGGCATTCCCGGTCCATCTCGTTCAAGTAGGAATCGTTGAGCCCGATGATAACAGGAGGCCAGATTTCGCCCCGCTTCAAGGTGAAGCCGTAAGAGAGGGCGGCGTTGTAAGCCTTGCCCAAGTTGCAGGCGTTGGTGATGACTAGGGGCGAATTCAGGTAGCCGAAATCCTCCGTGACCTCGAAGCCCGTGATCTCCAGCCCTGCCCCCAGGGCATAGGTGGAGAAAAAGAACCTCAGCTCCTTTTCCATAAGCGAAGGCAGGACGGCGGTCAGACCCGTCCGGGCCGCAATCATATCTCCCGACGGACCCTCAAGGTCCCGTTGAAACGTGAGATGCCCGACCCTGACCCCGCTGACGTCGGTGATGGAATTCTTCTCGCCTCGCATGGCTTACTCTCCCAGCCTTCGGTATTTTTTCATGATCCTTTCGATCTGGTCGAGAGGGATCCCATAGCTCGTGTTTCCGTCCTTGCCAACGACGGTCCCGGCGGAGGTCAAGGCGTTGAGAATGGCTTCCTGGGTGGCCTCGACGGTCGCCTGATAAAGGGGCGTGATCAGGAAATCGTTGACGGCCCGGATATCTTGGACCGGCCCGGGCGGGACCCGCGGGACCCGGTTGGCCGTGGAGAAGGCCAGGATGATGTCGCCGCTTCCCGTCCCGGAGATGGCCCCTACCCGGGCCAGGCCCAGGGCGACCCGCTTAGCGATTTTCTTCAGCTGATAAGAAAGGAGCGGGGCGTCCGTAGCGGCGATGAGGATGATGGACTTCGTCCGTTTTTCAGCTTCTTCGTATCCTCGAATTTCCCGGCCGACGGGCGCGCCGTCGATACGCAACTGATCTCGACCTCCGGTATTGGTCATGACCAAAACGCCGACCGTGAATCCGCTTTTCGTTTTCCGGGAGGACGTGCCGATACCGCCCTTAAAGCCAAAGGATGTCATCCCGGTCCCGCCTCCGACCGCTCCCTCGGCCACCGGTCCTCCCGCGGCGTTCTCGATGGCGGTAAAAACGTCCTTTGCGAAGATCGGGCGGCTCGACGTATCGCTCAGGAAATCATCAAAGCATTCGGCCACGACCGGATGGACGGTCCCTCCTGAAAGCCCCAGCCTCGGGTTCGTTTTCCGGAGATAAGCAGAGGCGGCGCTCTGGACAATGCCGACATTGTAGGTTCCGGTCAGGAAGATCGGCGTCGCGAGAAGCCCTGTCTCTTCGATCGCGGCCAGCCCGGTCATCTCGCCCCAGCCGTTAAGCCCGAATGAAGAGGCGAAGAGACGCTCCTCATAGATATTGCCTTCATGGGGCAGGAGGACGGTGACCCCTGTCCGTGCCGCTCCCCTGCCTTGGCCCTTGATGATCGTCTCATGGCCGACCCTGACTCCCCGGACGTCCGTAATGGCGTTGAAGGGTCCCGGGGCCAGGTCGCCGATGATGATGCCGATCTCCCGGAGCCTTTTTCGCCCGCCCTCGTCGGCAAGCCCGGGAACGGAAAAAGGAAAAGACGCCGAGGGGAGAATGGCCGCCCCGGCTAAAGTGGTTCTAATAAAATCGCGACGGTTCATGACAGCCTCCTTCAACTCCCGGGATAACCGTGCATAAAGCTTAAAATATCTTCTCTAAGGGAGAAATTCAAGCGAAAAAGCTTACCTTAAAAATATTGTCCGTGCCGTTCATGCTCGACCTTGCCGACGCGGCCCCTCCCACCGCCTCGCCGGCCGCAAGTTCCCCCCAGGAACCCTTCGCCTCCATCAAAGAGGTCCTGCCCTTCGCCTACTGCTGCATCGTCCACAAAGGCCCCATCTCCGACATGAGCGGCGTCATCGGTCAATTGATGAAGACCATGCAGGAGCAGAACATCTTCTCCGCGATCCGCGGGCCCATGGTGGCGGTATATCACAATGCCCAGACACCTGCCGACTCCCCGGACTTCTCCTGGGAGGTCGGGTTCATCGTCACCGAACAGGCGGTGCCCCAAGCCCCTCTCATCAAGAAGGTCTGGAGCGATACCTGAACAGCCCCATGCAGGTCAAGCCGCAGGAGCTCCGCACCGAAATCTGGATCCCTGTCGTCAAGAAATAGGTTCGAGCGGGCGATGAAAATATTGGCTGTGGACGTTGATTAATAAGTTCGATTCTTATCCGATGGCCTTCTCGTCAAAGCGGCGGCATAACCGAAGGCATTGAAGCAAGCTCTCCAGCTTCTATCTGAAGAAGCATACTGATTATCCCCGAGGAAATAATCCACGAGAGTCTCGCGAAGCCGGGTCAACTCGCGGAGACGGCGGCTGTGGCGAGGGTCGGCGATCGTCAGGTCAAGAAGCTCCAAGGCTCGGTCAAGAGCCAGAAGGCTGTAATCGGCGTTTTGCTTTTGGCGCCAATTCATCGTCCGCTCGACCTCGCTCCCGACGTTGGCCAGCTGTTCAACAAAGGACAAACTCCGCCAGCGTCCAGCCGCCAGATCCCGATGCTGAATGTTCATGTTGATATCAGGTTTTGGACCACTTGAATGATCTTTTCGAAGCCGCCTTGGGCCATGGCCTTCAGGTCTGTCAAGGAGACGGGCCCGCTGATAATTATCATGCCCTCACTATAGCACACGCCCTCTCGCGGGACAAAGAGCCGCGAAAAGTCGCGAAAAGATTGCCCGATGATCCAATCAGGATGGCCGTCGGCCCGCTTCCCCATTCTTCAGAACGGTCCCAAATGCAAAGCCTGGGCGATGACCACCGCGGCCATGCCCAGGGCCAGCCAGATGAGAAGCAGCGGCAGGAGCCAGCGGACCCATTTCTCCCAAGGGATCTTGAGGATGCCCAGGGCGGCCATGAAATAGCCTTGCGTGGGGATGAAGACGTTGGTCAGCCCGTTTCCCAGCTGGTAAGCCAGGACGTTGGTCTGACGGGTGATGCCGACCAGGTCCCCGAGGGGTGCCAGAATGGGCATGGACACCGCGGCCTGGCCGCTCCCGGAAGGGACGATGAAATGGAGCAGGTTCTGCATGAGATAGATGCCGATGACGCTGATGGAGGACGGCCAACGTCCGACGACAGCCGCCATGGCGTGGGTCAATGTATCGATGACGTTGGCGTCCCGAAGGATGACCAGGGACCCCCGGGCCAATCCGACGACAAGTCCGGCATAGGTCATGTCCTGGGCGCCCTGGATGAAACTCCGGGCCGTATCATCGAGCGACAGCCCGCCGATCGGACCTGCCGCAATGGCCAGTCCGAAGAAGAGGCCCGAGAGCTGTAAAAGGCCCCAATGCCAGCGGATGGCGCCGAGGACCAGGACGATGAGGGCGGCCACCGTCACGACAAGCACAGCTACGTGCCTCCGGGAAAAAAGAACGTCCTCGTCCCTCGGAGCCCCAGCCTCCCTCTTCAGGTCGAATTCGCGCATCAGGCTGATCCCGGGATTGGCCTTGACCCTGGCCGCGTAGCGGGAGAGAAAGATGATGGTTACCGTCGTCATGACCACCCATAGGATGACCCGGAAGCCGATTCCCGA
>Ga0105152_10000044_pt1 | contig 26197 bp, 17 predicted proteins | sample LakBais05cmmetaG_FD_81534 | JGI IMG/M metagenome (GOLD analysis project Ga0105152, IMG submission 81534) | Lake sediment microbial communities from Lake Baikal, Russia to study Microbial Dark Matter (Phase II) - Lake Baikal sediment 0-5 cm | ecosystem: Environmental > Aquatic > Freshwater >...
AGATCCTGCCCGCGATGGGGAGCATTACGGGAACGCTTTCCACGCATCCCACCAAAACCGAAAAACTCGCCAAAAAGGTCGGAAAGGTCGATGGTCGAGAAATCCGGCATGCCACCCATGTTGTTGACGCCGGCATGGCCGTAACGGTCGTAAGCCGCCCGTCGCTGTTGATCGGATAGGATGGCATAGGCTTCGTTGGCCTCCTTGAATTTCTCCTCTGCATCCGATGCCTTGTTCACATCCGGGTGGTATTGACGTGCCAGATTTCGGAATGCTGTTTTAATTGTGTCCTGCCCGGCATCGCGTGGCACTCCTAGGACATCATAGTAATCTCGTTTGGTCATGAATCGTCACTTGTTTAAGGGTAAACGGGTATCGGAGTTTTAACCCCGATACCCGGTACTTGATCATCCCAATAAAAGGTCAGACCTGTTTGAATTCGCCATCCACAACATCCTCACCACCTGCATTGCCATCTGATCCTGGAGGATTGGTTCCACCTGTTCCGTCTTCCGGTTTGGGGGGTTCCGTGGGCGCTTGCTGGTAGACGCTTGATCCGATTTTTTGTATGGTTTCGCCTAATGCATCCGTTTCGCGACGAATCGCTTCGACATCTTCACCGGATAATACTTCACGTAATTTCTTGACACCATCATCAGTCTGCTGCTTGATGTCGGCAGGGACTTTCTCGCCCAGGTCTTTAAGGGTTTTCTCTGCGGTATAGATGGTATTATCCGCACGGTTTCTAGCCTCGATCAGGTCCTTGCGCTTGCGGTCAGACTCGGCATTCACTTCGGCTTCCTTGCGCATCCGTTCGACCTCAGCCTCACTCAAACCCGAGGAAGCCGTGATGGTGATATGTTGGCTGCGTCCGGTGGCTTTATCCTGGGCGGTGACGTTCAGGATACCATTGGCATCAATATCAAAGGTGACCTCGATTTGAGGAATACCGCGTGGAGCCGGTGGAATGCCATCCAGGTTGAACTTGCCAAGCGACTTGTTGTCTGCCGCCAGCGGGCGTTCACCTTGAAGAATATTTACTTCAACAGAGGTCTGACTGTCAGATGCAGTGGAAAAGATCTGACTTTTACGGGCCGGAATGGTGGTATTGCGTTCAATGAGTGGGGTGGCTACACCGCCCAGTGTTTCAATCGAAAGGGTGAGCGGGGTTACATCCAACAGTAAAATATCTTTTACTTCACCACCCAATACGCCGGCCTGGATGGCTGCGCCGACGGCCACTACTTCGTCTGGATTGACACCCTTGCAGGGCTCCTTGTTGCCGAATTCTTTTCGGACGGCTTCCTGCACGGCCGGCATGCGTGTCATTCCACCAACCATCACAACCTCATTGATGTCTGACGGTTTTAGGTTGGCATCGGAAAGTGCATGCCGAACAGGTTCCAGACTGCGTGAGATGAGATCGCCTGTGAGTTGTTCAAGCTTGGCGCGCGTCAGGGTCATGACCAGGTGTTTGGGTCCGCTCGCATCGGCAGTGATATAAGGCAGATTGATTTCCGCCTGCATGACACTGGATAGTTCGATCTTGGCTTTCTCAGCCGCTTCTTTCAGACGCTGGAGCGCCTGGCGATCGCTACGCAGGTCGATGCCGGATTCTTTCTTGTATGTATCTGCGATATGGTCAATGATGCGCACATCAAAATCATCGCCACCCAGGAATGTATCGCCCGAGGTTGATCGTACCTGGAAAACGCCATCCCCGACATCCAGTATTGAGATATCAAAAGTACCGCCACCCAGGTCATAGACTGCGATGACCTCATTCTTTTTCTTATCGAGACCGTATGCCAAAGAGGATGCGGTCGGTTCGTTGATGATGCGCAGCACTTCCAATCCGGCGATCTTACCGGCGTCCTTGGTGGCGTTGCGTTGGGCATCGTTGAAATAGGCGGGCACGGTAATGACTGCCTGGGTGATGGACTCACCCAGGTAGGCTTCAGCGTCTATCTTTAGTTTGGAAAGGATCATTGCGGAAATTTCCGGCGGTGAGTACTCCTTGCCGTCGAGAATAACACGCAAGTCCCCGTTGGGCGCACGGCTGACCTTATATGGAACACGCCCAATCGTTCGTTGGACCTCGGGATCGTCATATTTGCGACCCATGAAACGTTTTATGGAGAAGACCGTATTCTCAGCGTTGACCACTGATTGGTTGCGTGCCACGCGACCCACCATGCGTTCATGGTTTTTATTGACCGCGACAACGGATGGTACCAGGCGTTCGCCTTCAGCCGACGGGATGACGACTGGTTCACCCCCCAGCATGACAGCCGCCACTGAGTTTGTCGTACCCAGATCGATGCCTATGATTTTTCCCATTTATATGCCTCCTAGCGTGCTACCTTGACGCGTGCCGGGCGGATGACCCGGTCACCGATCAGGTAGCCTGGTGAAATGACTTCAATGATTTGACCACTGATATGGTCGGGATTTTCTTCCTGTACCACTGCTTCGTGCATGGTTGGATCGAACATCTCCTGATCGGGGACCATCTGTTTTACCCCCTCCAGTTCGAGTAGGGATAATAATTTGCGATAGATATGTTCGATGCCTTCCACCCAGGTCGAACCTTCAAGTTCTTTGGGGACGGATTTTAACGCCCGCTCCAGATCATCCTGAACAACCAGGTACTTCTGAACGACATCACAGACCGCATTGGAATGCGCCTGTTCCCTGTCCTTATCGGTGCGTTTTTTGTAATTCAGGAAATCGGCACGTTCCCGCTGCCAGCTATCAAGATATTCCTGTGCCTGTCGTTTGCCTTCCTCGACGTCTTTTTGAAGTGTATCGTATTCTTCCATGGTTAAAGCAACCATGGTCTGTTGCTGTTGATTTTCTCCTTCGTTTTGTTCTTGAGGAGTTGTGGATTCTTTATCTTCAGGCAAAGGCTGCTCGCCATCTTTATCGTTAATAGGATTTTTCTTCTTATGTTCTGACATTAATGATCTCCGAAACAAAATAATCGGTAGTTGTTATTCAACCAGTGTGTCTGAGACGAGGTCGCTCAATAGATCCGCGACGAAGCGAACTGTCGAAATTGTGTGTCCATAAGGCATGCGCATAGGACCGAGTACACCCAACGTGCCGGTTGTAATACCAGGTGAACCGTAACGCGCGAGGACGATACTGCAGTCGCGCAAGATATCCCAGGTGCCTTCACCACCGATCAGAACGTGCACGCCGGTGGCATTGTTGGACATGATCGTACGTGTGATCAGGTCGTCCAGAACGGAGCGTTCTTCAAATACCTTCAAAGCCCGCCGGCCTTCTTCGGTACCGGTGAACTCGGGCTCTGCCAGGACGTTACTGATACCATCCAGGAAGATCTCGCCGGTAATGGTCGAGTCAGCACGATTCATTTCTTCTATGACCATGTCGGCGATGCTTTGCTCAAAAACAGAGAGCTGGGTCTTTGCTTTTAAGATACCGTCAACATCGCATCCGGTGCAAAGTTGTGTGATTTTATTCGCGGCGAGTGATAGATTCTCCTGATTAATCAGATCCTGGGTGGTTATTAGACGCTGGTGAATACCCCCGCCCATCAACACAAGAACCATGAGCACCTGGTTACCATGCGTTGAGACCATTTCAAGATGCTTGAATCGTGATTGCTGGGGGTGCGGTGAGGTGACCATCGAAGCCCCGCGGGATTGCTGAGCAAGAACGGATGCCGCCAGTCGCAGCCATTGTTCCACATCCTGCCGCATTTGATAGAACTGGTGACTGATGGTATTGCGTGTGGTGAGGGGTAACTCGTTTTCCTGCAACAAGCGGCTCACAAAAAAACGATATCCGTTTTCCGTGGGGATGCGTCCGGCCGAGGTGTGGGGTTGGCTAAGATAACCCATATCGGTTAGGGCAGCCAGCTCATTGCGTACTGTGGCGGAGCTCATATCGAGTTGATACTTCTCAACCAAAAGCTGCGAGCCTACCGGTTGGGCAGAGCTGACATACTCACGAATGAGCAACGTCAAGAGGATTTTTTGGCGATCAGACAGATTACCCATCATATTAATACCATTTTAGCACTCAAAGGTTGAGAGTGCTAAAATATTAGCAATTATGATACCATGCTCTTAATTCACAGTCAAGCAAGGGAGCATTAATATTTTATAAAAGTTTTCACGGACCGAACGTGGGTTACTGTCCTGCTAAACGGGATAATTCTTCCAGCGCAGGTGGGAAATCCTTATGGTATTGCAATGCCAGGTTCAAATCTTCGATTGCACCACTTGTATCCCCCAAAGCTGCCCTTGCCCTCGCCCGCCAAACATAGGTCTCCTCTAATACCGGTTCGCTCATCGCGGACAAGGTAGAGGTTGCCAGGGTGAGAACATCGTAATACCTGCCAGTATAGTAATAGGCAAAATACGGACCGGTCTGGTACCAGATCATGCGCCAGGGACGATCACCTTCCTCCAGAGTGGGATATATCTTGTAGGCTTCGTCGTATGCAAGCGCAGCACCGGTGTAATCGCCAAGGTTCACTAGGTTGGTTCCCCTGTTAAACCAGGCAAAGAACTGGTCTCGTCCAGTTAGACTGACGGTTTCTACTGAAGCAACCTCAGCCGTATGCTCCATGTTATATGCAGGATCTGCCTGAGGACCCAGTAGGTTCAAAACTTCTTTAGTACGCTCTGTGGGGAAAATAATTATATAGATATAATTAAATGCGCGCCAGGCAGATTCAAACTGGGAATATGGGATGGGAATATCCGGACCGCTATAAGAATCCTGGACATAAATCTTTTGTTGCTCTATGTCATACCCGTAAACTACTTCATAATGTCCCATCCAACCTTGAAACCTGGTACCTTCATAGCTGCTTTCAACCAATACGGGAATTCCGGCAGCGATGAATGAATTCAGTAATTCGATATTACCGCCAGTACGGATGATCACCGAGAGCTCGGTGTTTTCCTCAACATATGCCTGCATTTCATAGGGCATGACGTTCTTGTCGCGCGGATTTGGTTTAAGATAGGCAGCGGTATCACTTTGATCACCTTCCCAGCCCCAGTACGACAGGTTCATATCAAGGCTTGCTGGGCCGCAATTGTTCCATATTTCAAACACATGCTCAATCCCTTGAATTAATTTACGATTTGGTATCGAAGTTGGGACGATAGTCGACGTGCGGGTAACTTCGGGCGTTGGAGTGCTGACTGAGGAGGGCGGCGGAGTTGAGGTTGCCGTCGGGGTCAATGCTTTCAGCGTTGCCGATACCATTGCCGCCAATTGATCCTGCGGTATAAAAACCACTTTTTCCGGAGGGGCGATGGCATATTTGATTCTTGCCATCAGGGTGTAATAATACCGGGTTGCCGATTCGTTGGTACGGATCGTAATCAGACCCGCCAGACCGACGATAGTTATAAATAGAAATATTCCCGCTATCAAGAAGAATATATTTCTATTTTTTTGATCTGGTTTCATTGTTGTTGGGAGAAATGCCTGTAATCGGGTATGGTTAGAGCTCGACCATGATCGTCACCGGACCATCATTGGTAATCTCGACCGACATGTGAGCGCCGAACTCACCACTCCGGGTTGGGATGCCTTGATCCTGTAATGCCTTGATAAAAGCATCCACCAGCTTCTTGGCAACATCCGGGGCGGCGGCATCGGTGAAGGCGGGTCTGCGCCCTTTGCGTGTATCTGCATAGAGCGTGAATTGTGAGATAACTAGGACAGCTCCGTGTGTGTCTAGGATCGACAGATTCATTTTTCCCGCTTCATCCTCAAAAATCCTCAGTGTGGCAACTTTCTCCGCCATCGCTTGTGCCTGGGCATCACTGTCAGCATGCCCGATACCGACTAGGATAACCAGGCCATTTCCTATCGAAGCTATAGATTTCCCCTCCACGCTTACACTGCCGGAGGATACACGCTGGAGCAGAGCTTTCATCGTCTAAGGCAAGCCTACCGCTGAACGCACTTCTTCCATGGTGGCTTCGGCGATCTTTAATGCACGCTTGTCGCCTTCAGCCAGGATCTGCCAAATTTTATCGGGTTTTTGCGCAAGTGCGCCACGTTTTTCGCAGAACGGCATCAGGTCGGTATTCAGGTTTTTCGCAAATAACTTTTTACAATCTACACACCCAATACCTGCCCGCCTGCATTCAACATCGACCATCTGGATCTCATCACTGCTCGAGAAAATTTTGTGCATTGAAAACACATTGCAGACATCCGGATTGCCCGGATCGCTGCGACGCAGACGCTGCGGATCAGTGACCATTTGCATTACACGCGTCTGGATTTCTTCAGGTGATGCTGCCAGCTCGATCTGGTTGTTGAGACTCTTGCTCATTTTTTCCTTGCCATCAATGCCCAGCACTTTTGGAACAGTTGTTACTTTTATTTGCGGCTCAACCAAAACGTGGGTGTGATAGCGGTAATTGAAGGAGCGAACTACTTCGCGTGTGAACTCAATGTGCGGCGCCTGATCGATGCCGACCGGAACGAAATCCGCCCGATACAAGGTGATATCCGCCGCCTGCAATACCGGGTATCCAACCAGACCATAGTTCACATTATTGGGATGCATGCGGACTTTTTCCTTGAATGTCGGCAGGTCGGTCAGCTTGCCCAGAGGAGTTACCATGGAGAGGATGGTATGCAGCTCGGTAACCTGGGGAACGTGTGACTGGATAAAAACAATGCTGTCCTCCGGGCGAATGCCAGCTGCCAGCCAATCGAGAGCCATTTCATACGTATTGTTCTTTAAATCCTCGGTGGTTTCCAATGTGGTCAGGGCATGCAGATCCACGATGCAGTAAATGCAATCGTAGTCATCCTGCAAGGCTACATAATTCTTGATGGCACCCAGATAATTACCCAAATGCTGGCGTCCGGTTGGACGGGCGCCTGAAAAAACGCGACCTTTTTTTGACATTATATTATTCTTCCTGATGCGATTAACCCATCGACCCTGGGATTGAACTTGTGACTGTTATGACAAGTCGCAACCTAAAGATCGAAAAGGTATTGATGAGCACATACTCGTTTAAATCATCGAGTGATCACCATTCAATTTGCCGGAAAATTATATCACCCGTGTCAATTAAGCGCTTTTTGACTGAGCTTGAGCTTAATGAACAGGAATGGCGCCAGAGCAGTTAACCAAATCCCAATCATGCCATAGCGGATGAAACGAAGTGTATAACTGAACAGGTCGGCGGTCTCGGGGAAAATGAATTTCAGCCCATAGCGGATGGCTAGAATACCGGCCACACCCAGCAGATAGCGCAGGATCATCTGCAGCGGAGTACCTGTGGTTGTGAATCCGCCGGCCCGACAAAGCCAGGCATATCCGATCAACATGCCAAACAGGGTTCCGTTGAGCGTGAGGATGCCTTCCATATTAAACGGATCGATGTTACTGACCAGCCAACCGGTCGGGATTTGCCAGCCCGCATTGGCATTCCGAATGACCGCCACCACAAGAATCGGTATTAGGGTAACGATCAGACTGACAATCGCGATGGTCCACAATGACTGCTTTTTCGCCCAACGAACGACCGGTGTTTCAAGTTTCATGTAAATGACCAGAAAAAGTATACTGACCAGCAAACCGGTCAATACGTCACTTAGAAAATGGACTCCCAGATAAAGCCGGGACAGGGCGACCATGATGATCAAGAAAATTGACAGTATCCATAACCATGTTTTTTTGAATGAAACAGCCATGGTTCCCCATAAAGCGATTGCTTTCTGGCTGTGACCGGAGGGCAAGCCAAAGGAGGTCTCTTGCGCAAATGCCTGCACTTTCGGAAACAACCAGTACGGTCGAGGGAAACGACAGGCCATCTTAAATATATCCACCATGGAGGAACTCATTATGATAACAATACCCACCCGCATGCCAATGGCTGAATCAACACACCAATAAAGAATTGGCATCGCTAGCATGAAAAACTTTTCGGTAGCGGTAAAACTAAAAAACTGCATGATAGGCAGCAACCACGCGCCTATCCCCTGAATAAAGTAAGTTACCAGGATTTCGATTGACCATACTGTTTCCATATACTTATCTCCATTAAAATTTAAATAGCTGGCTATTATAGTTGAGATGTCTGGTTTCCGAATTTTTTCGATTATTAAGCAGCGATGTTACAGTTTTGTCACCTTGATGTTTTGTAATTGACGACGCATGGGATTGTATTGTACACTCATAGAGATGAAGAAGGATTCTACCCGCTGGTGGGATATTTGGGTAATACTATTACTTTTGGGCGCATTAATGGCCGCCGCAGCCCGGTTATTGGTAACACATTGGACCGCCCATTTGGCACAGGTGGTCTTTGTAATCCTGATTGCGTTTGTTTTGGGTTTGGTTTTGGGGTTTAGCCACCACCGGACATTCATGCAGGTCTTTTATGCCAGCAGCTATGGTCTTGTTGTGATTACCTGGTTACTGGCTGCTATCGATACCACCTCGTTGATATTTCGCGAAAGATTCATTTCTGTCTATCACCGGTTATCGGATGCCTTCAAGCTATTCATGGATAACCAGGAAGTCTACGACCCAATTCTCTTCATTCTCTTCCTGCTGGTTATTTTCTGGATTCTGGGATTTATTTCGAGCCTTAACCTTATCCGGCATGGGTCGATTTGGGGAAATATCCTGCCGGTTGGAGCAGCGATCCTGATCATTAACCACTACGATCTTTCCAATAAATCGGGCGGCTTATTAATTGCCGTTTACCTTTTCTTGGCTTTGCTTTTCATCGGACGCATCACTTTCCTGAGACGACGCAAGGAATGGCAGAAAGCCAGCATTCACCTGCCGGCGGAAGCAGCGGGGGATATTTCGCGGATCGTCATAATGACCGGTACCGTGCTGCTTTTCTTAGCATGGCTGTTCCCAGTAGTTACAAAACAGGACAAGTCGCTTTCACCAACCTGGCGGTCGATCGAGTCGAGCTGGATCAGGATTCGTGAACGATTCTCCGGAGCTTTGGAGGGCATCCAAAGCGGTGAAAAGGGAGAAATCGTGCTTTATGCTGACCAGTTTAAACTGGGTACACAGACCCGCGGGGGCGAGAATGTACTGTTTGTCGTTGAACCTAATGTACGGGTTGTGCAGGTCATTCGCAACTACTGGTATGTAAGAAATTATGATCGTTACCAGAACGGTTCCTGGTCTTCCACGCTGGATGAACGAGTGGATGTGGAGGCGGGCAATTACTTGCCTGTTTACCCTGAATGGGAAAGCAGGTCTTATTCAAGGTTTTTGATTACCACGAGCATACCCAAGCAGGGCAGTCTGATCGCGCCACAGTACACCTTTTGGGTTGGGCGCTACACGCAGGTATTTACCGGTGATGCTGTGCATCCCTCCCGGGATGTGGGTTATATCCGTACGGTGCCACCACTGCAAATTGGCGAATCGTATGAAGTGCGCGCCTGGTTAAATGCACCCACTCAAAAAATATTAAGAGATGCTTCTACTATTTACCCCACGTGGATTCAGTCGCGATACCTGGCGTTGCCTGGAGGTTTGGATCCCAGAGTGGCTGACCTGGCACATACGATCACAGCCGATACTACTACATCATTTGATGCTGCGCTGGTGGTAACACAATACCTGCGCGAAAACATGACCTATAAAAAAGAGATCGAAAGCCCGCCGAAGGGTGTTGATCCGGTGGCGTGGTTCCTGTTGGATTACAAAACCGGCTATTGCAATTACTACGCCTCGGCAGAGGTACTCCTATTACGCTCCCTTGGCATCCCTGCTCGTGTGGCAGTTGGATATGCTGAAGGTAAATATCTCATCGATAAGGGTTATTATGAGGTGCGCGGTGAGGATAGTCATGCCTGGCCTGAAGTTTATTTCACCGGCTGGGGGTGGGTGCCGTTCGAACCAACAGTATCTCAGCCCGACATAGTCCTTCCGACTGGTGAAGAGGTTGTCGCCCAAGATAATGGTCCACTGGTCAATGAACCGGTCACACCCGGCACGCAGCGCTTCGCGGCACCGAAGGAATTTCTTGAAGGAGACCAGGGCAACGGTGAGGTTTATATCCCGCTCCAAAACCGATTGGACTGGCGATACCTGGCGGCGATCCTTTTGGGTAGTCTTGGAATCATGGTGCTGCTATGGATCATAGTATTTCCACGCATTCGGTTTGATCGTGTTATCAGCTGGTTGCAGCGATGGCTGGAAAAAATCGGTGCTCCGGTGCCGCGACAACTGGAACGCTGGCGCCGCTATATGGCGATGACCCCAATCGAACGCGCCTATTTGACCCTTGACTGGGCGTTCGGTGTCCTGCATCAGGAGCAGGATGCGGCAGAAACCCCCTCTGAAAAACTCAGGCGCTTCAAAAAGGCTTTCCCGGTCGCCGCCCAACCAGCCGCTGATCTGGTCGAAGAGTTCCAGTGTCATCAATTCAGCCCGCGTCAGGCTGATATCCACAGGGCAAACTGTCTTGGATGGAAAATCCGCTGGGTGATCATTAAAAAGCAAATCCGTATCTGGCTCGGACTGGAACTCAAGGATTCTACTTACCGGTAATTCCACCGTGCAGACTGTTCAGAATTACTCCTTATCCTGATCGTAAACAGAAGAACAAAAGTTGGCATGATTATTGTATGAAACAACATGCCCATCTGCCTGGTCATTGGATAAACCAGACATTGGGATCAGTATGCTATAATTTAATTAATCGACCATTTGTTCGAAGGAGAATTGTGTCGTGCCAGCCAGAACCAGTCGGGTAACCAGAAAACCCCAAAAAACCATTAAGAAGAGAAAATCAACGCGCTATACGTCATCGCGTATAACGAAGGCAGATCGCTCACGTGGAGCGCTGGGGCAACCTTTGGCTGCATTACGGGACATGCCCCCAGATCGTAAATTGGATCTGTCAGGTATCATCCTCATTGTGTTCGGTGCTGTCAGCACACTGGGCTTGATCTCTTACCCGGAAGGCGGTTTTGCCATCTGGTGGGTTAATTTACTTGGCAGTCTGACCGGATGGGGTATCTACCCCCTAGCACTGGGTTCTGTGATCCTGGGTTTGTGGGTGTTGCTGCGTAATAAGCCCTTCCTGCCGCAGTTATCGCCGCAAAGAGTGATCGGCGGGTTCCTGCTGTCCTTAAATCTGTTATCCTGGTTCCACCTGTTTGCTGGCGGTACGAAGGAGATCATCCCCACCGGCGATGGTGGCGGTTACATTGGATATGGAGTGCTATCAGCCATTCTTTCCATGTTCGGTGATGCTGGCGGGATCATTGTAATGCTGGTCTGGTTCCTGCTGGGTTTGATCCTGACTCTCAGTGTTTCAATCAGCCAGATCGGTAAGTGGCTGGACTCAGGAATTGGTGCGATCAGTAGCAACCTGCCGCGACACGATTCCCGCCATGAACTACCTGTTATCCAACAGGCTGAGGATGATGGATTTATTCCGCTGGAAGAACTCAGAGATTCAACATCACTTTTACAAGAGACACCCTATCCAATTTCACAGTCTCAAAAACGCAGGACAGTCCGCACTGAGTCGTATTCACCATTATCAGCTCCTCAAAGTGAGATTGCGACCCGACGTATGTGGGTGCTGCCACAAATGGAATCGATCCTGGAAGGCGGCATTCAGGCCAAGGATAGCAATGACCTCAATCAACAACGGGCGCGGATCATTGAAGAGACGCTCGCATCGTTCGGAGTGCCGGCGCACGTCGTAGCGATACAGAGTGGACCTGCAATTACGCAATTTGGAGTAGAACCGGATTATATTGAAACCCGCTATGGAAAAACACGTGTACGGGTGAATAAAATTGAATCACTTGCAGATGACCTGGCATTGGCGTTGTCCTCCACCCGCATCCGCATCGAGGCACCCGTCCCGGGTCATTCCTATGTGGGCATTGAAGTACCCAATAACGAACGTGGACGGGTTGCTCTGCGGGATGTCATGGAAAGTGAAGCCTTCAAGCGCATCAAATCATCACTCAAAATCGCGCTCGGGAAGGATGTCGCTGGCCGTCCGGTGGCAGCCGATCTGGCTGCCTTGCCGCATTTATTGATTGCCGGCACGACCGGATCCGGCAAATCGGTATGTGTCAATTCAGTAATCTCCTGTTTGCTGATGACCCGAACACCTGATGAACTGCGTTTTGTATTGGTGGATCCAAAACGCGTGGAGTTGTCTGGTTATAACGGCATGCCGCATCTGCTGGCTCCAGTGGTGGTGGATGCAGACCGGGTTGTGTCTGTCTTGCAATGGATGATGCGCGAAATGGACAACCGCCTGGACCTGTTTGCAAAGACAGGCGCGCGAAATATTGAAGACTACAACAACCAGACCACAGCCACTGGGAGCCGGCCGCTTCCACGGTTGGTGATTATCATTGATGAACTGGCAGACCTGATCATGATGGCGCCCGAAGAAACCGAAGGCGCTATCGCGCGCATCGCCCAAATGGCGCGCGCCACAGGCATGCACATGATCCTGGCTACACAACGACCTTCAGTCAACGTGGTCACTGGCAGGATCAAAGCCAATCTGCCGGCACGTATTTCCTTCAACGTATTTTCCAATGCCGACAGCCGGGTCATCCTCGATCAAAGCGGTGCCGAGAAATTGCTCGGCAAGGGCGATATGCTTTTCCAGGCACCGGATGCCCCGACCCCCATTCGCTTGCAGGGCGCTTATGTCTCAGATGATGAAATCAGCCGGCTGGTGACCTTCTGGATGGATCAGGCTGCCCGGATTGGGCAGGTGGAGCAGCCGGAAGCCGCAGCTGATGGATATAAAACAGATGCCCTGCTTAAACAAGGTCCACTCTGGATAGAGCCAACCGGAGGAAAGAGCGGCGATTCACTGTACGATGATGCGGTTGACCTCGTGCGCAGGGAGGGAAGAGCCTCCACTTCCATGCTCCAGCGCCGTATGCGCATTGGCTATTCCCGCGCAGCACGGCTTATCGATGCAATGGAAGAGCAAGGCATCATCGGACCAAGTCGCGACCGCTCCCAGGTACGTGAAGTATTGGATTATAGCCGGGCAGCCCCGCCGGTTGATGATTAGCTATACTTAATACCAGGTTTTGATGGGTTCAAAAACCATACGTTCGATCTATCTTATCATTGCCTCCGCCTTTATTGTTATGTTTGTGATCTTGTCAGGTTGTCAGGCAGGCTGGCCTTTTAGCGGTCAACCCGACGAAACTGCTCTGTCTTCGTTTACCCCAACCCTGACTGTCAGGCCGGCGCGCACACGTACCTATCCGGGGCCAATCGAAACACCCGTCACACCGATACCGGATCCCTTGCAGGGTGTAGGCAGGCAAGACGAGGTGGAGTCCATCGTCCTGTTGGGTTTGGATCAGGATTTCCCGTTCTCGGGACGGACGGATGCTGTGCACCTTATCCTGTACAACCGTCGTACTGCCATGGCAAGTATCATCTCGGTTCCACCAGATCTGTTTGTTTATATTCCAGGCTATACGATGCAAAGGATCAACACTGCCTGGCCGGTCGGGGGTATCGAGCTGGTTAAAGATACCCTGGAATATAACCTCGGCATATATCCGGACCATTACCTGGTTGTGCAACCCAGCGATTTTCCCCGTTTGGTCAACGCTATCAGCGGGATCGACGTGACCGTAATCGACGATCTGACCGACCCCTGTCAGTTGACTCCCGGAAGTATCCATATGAACGGCGATCAGGCATTCTGCTATGCCATCCACCGCAGGGGAGAGGATGACATCGACCGTAACCGCCGCCAGCTTCAGGTGATGCGGGCATACTTCCTGCGTTTGACCATGGATGGCCAGATTGCCCGGCTGCCTGAACTGTATGACGAATTCCATGATAGTGTTCAAACCGACCTCACGTTGACGGACCTGACATCTGATCTCCCACTCTCTATCATGCTGGCAGACCCTCAGCGCGTTGGATATTACCAGATCAGTTGGGATGAGGTGACCCAATGGATCATGCCCGGTCGCGCCAAAACGCTCGTCCTCCTGCCGAATCGGAGTGCCTTGCTGGCACTGATATTGGCAGCGATTGACAACGTCATGACCCCTGCGCCCCTTTCGGATCTGGCGGTTACCCTGCAAGCTCAGTTAACCAACATAGTACTCTCGTCTTTTACGCCAACGCCGTCGTCGTCGCTCCCCATCCTAACCTCTACAACAGGTTTGACCAGCACGCCGTATACAGCAACAATCACTTTGTCTGTGACGCCTACAACAACTGGTACATTGGAACCATATCCATATCCATATCCAACTCCATCTCCAACTCAAAATCCATATCCATGATATACGTTCTTTGGTACCGTCTTTCAATTCTCTATTAGCGATAAACAAGTTTGTCAACTCAAGTATTTGTATGAAATTTGACTGCATCGTAAATTATTATTCATCGATTAATTACAATCACTCTACATTCCAAGAGATTTTGATTTCTTTCCCAAAATCTGGTTATAATGTAGGAAATAGTACTACTACTATACAAAAACAATGACCAAAAGGGACATTGGTTCTATTGTTGTATTAATTGCCCTGCTAACAATGGGTATGGGGGCTTTCATGAAGCCTGAGCGTGCATCCGCGTCTGGAGAGGAAGCGGGTGTTGGTCCCAATCGCATGACGACCATTAAAGTCTCTTACACGACCTATGAATGGTGGCTGGCAACCTGGCGCGATAATCAGGTCGCCTGTCAGGTTTATGTTGAACATGAAGGGCTGCCTGATCCAGGTGAGATCTATTATTACTGCGGGCAGGCAGTCTATGATACCTGGCGCGCAACACAACCTTGCAAGCTCGGTAGCCTTGAAGTACAGCGCCAGTGTTCAGGTTATTATTTCCATTTGTACCGGACGACACCGGGTGATCGTGAGATTGAGGTGACGCTTGCGCCTGCCAAGGCATGGCTCACCTTGAGTGGATGCGAGCCTACCTACCCGGAGAATCGCTGTTCAACTTTGCCTAAACTGTTGATTACCGGGGAAGAGCCCTTACCCAATGAGCAGATCATCAGCGTTCAGGGTTTGCTCAATGGGGAGCCTTTCAGCTGCCGCGGGGGGGTCTGCGAAATCCCCTTACCCCCTACTGGGACGAGCGGCATCCCGCTGGAATTCTGGGTGGAATCCAGTTATGGCGATTCAAGTATTAATTACACTGCCCAATTGCGAGTGATTCCCTGGGGCGATTTCATGGACCCGGAGGGTGGTATCGCTGACCAGCCTGCCTGGTATGTGGATGTGATCAGTACACAATGGCGCGGATCACCGCTGGCAAGCTGCTCTCAGGTCTGGATGTCATTCCCCGATGTGGGGGGACCACCTGCCTGGTTGTTGACTCCTAAGACATCTGGAGAGCTGCAAACCACCATTTCCTATTACTACCTGGCTGGTTCTTTAATTAAACGCGGACTGGTGGATGTCAGCACTTGTCAGGATGGTGGGCTGTCAGGTTATGATATTGCCAGCCCATGCGGACTCGAAAGCGCCATGCCTCAAGTTTTAAACTGGCAGAACCAATTTGACACCGAGATCATCCGGATTGCGACTGAGACCGGCGTCCCGGCTCAATTAATGAAAAATATTTTCGGACGTGAAAGCCAGTTCTGGCCTGGGATTTTCAAGACGCTCGGTGAAGCCGGATTGGGCCAAATGACCGAGGGCGGAGCTGATACCGTCCTGCTTTGGAATCCCGATTTCTTCAGTCAGTTTTGCCCGCTGGTCTATAAGACTGATGTCTGCCAGGCAGGTTTTGGTAACCTGACCGAAACTCAACAGAATACATTGCGTGGAGCATTAGTTCAAAAGGTCAATGCCGCCTGTCCGGGCTGTCCCACCGGGATCGACCTCTCACAGGCGAATTTCAGCATTAGTGTGTTTGCGCGCGCACTGCTGGCGAACTGTGAGCAGGTCGGTCAGATACTATACAATCGCACCGGTACCTATCCAGGCAAGATTTCAAGCTATGTGGACTTGTGGAAATTCACATTGACCAATTACAACGCGGGTCCGGGTTGCCTGGCAGATGCCATTACCGATGCCATGGCGGTCGGCGACCCGTTGGATTGGGAACATGTTTTGTATTACCTGAAACCTGCCTGCCAGGGTGCTGTGGATTATGTCAGCGATATCACGTCTGGCATTCAGGTTGCAACTGATCTCTTACAGTTATCGAACGAATCTGACACGAACATCGCTACACCCACCATCACATCACAGCCATAAGCTGCCGAGATCCAGCACTTGCGAACAATCAGAATTCTCCTTTTAACCATTCTCATCATCAGTGGGCTATTCATTCTATTTTCAGCTCCTGGCGCGTTGGGCATCACAGCGGCTGAATCCACTGGAACAGCGGAGCCGGATCAGGCGATCTGGAATGCGATCCTCCGGGAAGTCGAATCCAGGCCGGATGCATTTTTATTTCAGATGTATGATTGGGAGCTCTCAAGTGTTACTTTCAATTCGGATCAGACTCATGCGGTTGCCTGTCTCGACCCGCTCGATCCTGTCACCGGCATGACCATTGCCACCGAGCCGATGGTGGTGATTGTTGAACGTTCTCCGGAAGACCTGATAACCGCCAGTACGAGCTGGCAGGTCGTCTTCCAGGGTGATTCCAACTGGAATTCCAAAGCTGGTGAAGTTGTTGACCTTCTCCCGAAAGAGCTGGCGCCCAGCCTGGAAGAAGCGCCGGAGTCGCCACAGCAACCCCTGGCGGCACTGGGAGGTTACAAACTGCCCTGGGCGGCGGGTCTCACCAAGGCGCTTGTCTGGAGCACGGAACACACTTCCTGTTCCGGAAACGATTGTTACTACGCGTTTGACTTTGCCGATGGAACCATGTTTCCCCTGCTGGCTGCCAAGGGTGGGACGGTATTATATGCAAAAGACAGTTGCACGAATGGCGCTACCGACTGCACGAACTTATTCATCTTGAGGGATTTATCAACCAACCCAACCGCGTATCAACTTTATTATCACCTGGCGAATGGTAGTATTCCGGCTGCCTTGCATTCAGTGGGGACGCCCGTCTCTCAGGGACAGTTTATTGGAGTGGCGGATGACACGGGAGCCAGTTCTGGTCACCATTTGCATTTCATGGTTCATACCACCGATCCCGGCTATTGGGGTCATTCGGTGGATATCACATTCCGGGATGTATCCATTAACTGGGATGCTGCCACTCAGGGCGGACGCCCGCGTACGCAGGCTGGCGCACAAAAATCTGGTGGCGAGTGGCTGACCAACTATACCTCGCAAAACTACGGCACGAATCCCCCCACCGGTGGCCTGACCTTACCGGATGATAAGGTCACACTCTTTTCCCAGGGTGTGGCAACTGCCGGCTGGGGAGCGGATAATATTGCTGTGACCCGCCTGCAGTTAATTGCGTATTATGACAATACCTGGCACGAAGTGGGCGCGCCCCAGACCGCCAACCCGTTTAACTACAACCTGGATGTTTGCAGCTCCGGTATCCCGGCGGGACCCTTCGATCTGGCGCTCAGAGTGTGGGATTATGAAGGGAATCAGTCGATTAACCCGCTCGGTACCCGCCACCTGGTGAATGCGGTCGACTGCCCGCAGCAAACAGACCCGGTCTGTATTCCTGATTCGAACCAGGTTGCGCTATACAGTGAAATTAATTTCACCGGAACATGCCGTCTTTTGGGCATCGGTAACCATAACGCCAGTCAATTTGCGCCTGTTCTAAACAATGATGTCTCATCTGTAATTCTTGGTGATAATGTTCAGCTACGCATGTATGATGGAGACTCCTGGAGTTACCGGCGCGAGACGCTCACAAGTTCCGACCGCAATCTGAGCGACAACCCGATCAATATCGATCATCTGTCATCAGCTTCGGTACAGTTGAGGACCATGATCCCGGTTCTTGAACTGGATGGAACTGATCCACATGGTCCTGATATACGGTACGAACTCACTTCGGTTGATTCCATTACCCTGGCCTGGAGGTCAGACGGTTCCACCAAGTATCAGACCAGGATATTTTCCGGCACACTAGGTTCAAATAATGATTGCGATGGTTCATCACCATTGATCGCGCGTGAACCGGTTTGGGCTATTTCCCCGATCTGGTCGATTGGTGCGTTACCGGTCGGGAACTACACCTGGTGCGTCCAGGGACGCATAGTTGAACCCCCACCCGGAAATACCCCCCACCATAGTTCATGGGCAATGAAAACAATTACCGTTTCATCGGGAGCATTACCTTCGCAAACGACACGCACTCTGCCATTTAACGATTCCATGGAACTAGTTGTAAGTGACTGGACGGCCAGCGGTATGTGGCGTCGGATCCCGGATTCATGGAACGCTAGCAACAATCTTTGGGCGTGCAACAACACCGATGGGGATTATGGTGATTCCTATCGTGGTGGTGGTGACCTGACCTCTCCGCCTATTCAAATCCCCGGCGGGGGTGCCACACTGCGCTTTAACTACCGCTATGAAACCGAAAGCGGCCAGGTTTTCTGGGACCAGCGCTGGGTACAGATCTCAAGCGATGGCGGGCGGTTTGAAAACCTGCTACAACTCAGCGGCGATCCCATGAACGCTTGGCTGACCAGCCCGGCCATCGACCTGGCCGTCTATGCCGGTTCAACCGTGCGCATCCGCTTCCACTTCTCGATTGCCGATAAATACTACAACGGCGACCTGGAAGGCTGGCTGGTGGATGATGTCAGCGTCACCCCAACAGTACCTGAGGGTTGCGAGGAGTATGATAATTCTCTGACTACAGCTGAGACCATCTCCTACGGGGATGAACTCCCCGGATCGATTTGCCCGGCAGGCGATGTGGATTACTACAAGTTCTCCACAATTGCCGGAGATAAGCTTCTCGCAACTGTTAAAGCGATGCAACTCACACCATCTTCTCAGCTAAACTCACACCTGACATTGATGGACCAGGATAAATATGGCAACAGTCTGTTGGATGAAAATGATGACCTCCAGCCGGGTGTGATGACCGACTCGCAACTCTATTTCATCGCTCCCGAGGATGGGTATTATTATCTGAAAGTGAAATCCAGCGACTACCCTGTCAGTGGCGGCAACAGTTATTTTTACACCATCTCCCTGACCGAACTACTGGATACGATTGATACAGTTGCCCCCAGCCTGACGATCGAATACCCGGCAAGGAGTGACGGTGTACGATCCGAAGCTGTCACGTTCTCCGCCCTGTCAGAGGATGTGGAGAGCGGGGTCAGCCGGGTGGATTTCTGGTGGCACTCCCCGAACTGGACCTCAGGCACCTGGACCTTGCTGACCAGTGATGCCTACAGAGCGGATGGCTGGCAGACCGGGTTCGATGGCTCCGGTTATATCGAAGGGCAATCCGGCGCCCTGGCAGTGATCGCCTACGATTGGGCGGAAAACGCACGGGTGGTGGCTGACTGGAACGTACCGATCGATGACAGCCCGCCGGTCACTGCACTTAATCCTTTACCGGTACTGATCAACGGCAACGGGATTTATTTGTCGTGGAGCGCAACGGATGCCTACAGTCGCATCCAGGGTTTTGATATTCAATATCAATTGGATGACATTGCCTGGCAAACCTGGCTCGTTGGCATCCAGGGTGGTCAGCGCGGTACCTGGTTTGTGGGTGAGACCGGTCATCAGTATGCTTTCAGGATGCGTGGCTTGGATTCGGCGGGGAACCAGGAAAGTTTCCCTACCGGAGTTGAAGCTGCTACAGAGATCAGCGGGAGTTGTAATCCAGATCCTTACGATCAGGAAGGCGATGACCAGGCCTTGGTTGCAACCGAATTAAACCTCGATACCTACCAGGTCCACAATTACTGTGAAGCGAATGATATCGATTGGGTGAAATTTTATGCCCAATCTGGCCAGATTTATCTCATCACTGTCTGGCCGGATGATGCCAGCCCATTGGGGAGTTCCATTGACCTGTATCAATCCGATGAGGGCAACCTGTTATTCCATTCAGATGCACCCGATCTGATGAGCCCGCTGGTGATCAAATGGCAGGCGCCGGCTGACGACCTGTATCTGCTCAGACTCTCCTCGTTGCTCAGCGGGATCATGGGCGACAATACCACATACAGCATCCGTGTGGGCATGGGGTATTGGTTTTATTACCCGGTAATTTTCACCCCGTAAATAGTTATTCGAAAAAACGAACCTATTAATCGCAGAACAAGGGAAGCTCTCCGAGATGGATGATTTTATCCCACTCGGTACTGTCTCCTTCTGTGCAAATAGCAGCTTCCGCCACCACTTTGGCACCGGCAAGGTTCATAAGCTTACGTATGCCTTCCAGAGTTGAGCCTGTGCTGACCACATCGTCCACGATCACAACGCGTTTGCCTCGGATGGCCTGACCGTCTTTTTCATCCAGGACCAGAATCTGCGGGGCACCGGTCGTGATGGATAAAGTCTCCACCTGCTCGGTTTTTCCCATATACACTTTGTAGCTTTTACGCAGGATGACGTAGGGTTTTTGGGCGTGGACTGCCATTGAATGCGCGAGAGGGATACTTTTAGTTTCAGCAGTTACCAGAAAATCGTACTCAACCGCATTCAATTTCTCGAGCAGAGCTTTTGCGCAGGCTTCGACCAGTTCAGTATCCCCCAGAATATTAAGAATGGCAATTTTCAAGCCGGGTTTGATTTCGAACAGGCGAAGTTCACGCGGCATCCCTGCCAGCGTAATAGGATAGGTTTGGGCGGTTTGTGACATGGGCATAACTCCGTGTAGGGTGATAGGTGATGATTAAGTATATTACAGAAACAACCGCCGGAGGGCGCAATAGCTCCGCGGTTGTTTCTGTAAGATTAAATTAGCGAGAGCCAGGGACGCCGACCCCGGCTCTAGCTTAAGGAGGAGAAGAAGAGAAATCGCGCCTAAGTTGTATATAGCACAAATCATCTAATAATGCTGGACGGTTACCCTACGCTTAACCTACGATTACTAGTACAAAAAATACATAAAAATACCAGAAACTAGACGCCTGTTATATAATGTCCATTATCTTAATAACGGGAGTTATTGGTATATGGAATTGAAACAGGGCGAGATCCTTCATGAACGATATATGATCGAAACCATACTTGGACAGGGTGGTATGGGTGCGGTCTATCTGGCACATGACCAAAACCTTGACCAAAAAGTTGCGGTTAAGGTGAATCGCGATCCGTCCGAGCAGGCATCCAGACAATTCATAAAAGAAGCTCAACTCTTGGCTGTCCTGCATCATCCGAACCTGCCGCGGGTGATTGATTACTTCGTGGCTGGGATGGATGAAATTCTGGTCATGGATTACATTCCGGGGGTGGATCTTTCGGCGCTGATCAAGGATCAGGGTGCCCAACCATTGGAAAAGGTGATGCAGTGGGTTGAACAGCTTGGATCGGCTCTTGTTTATATGCACTCTCAAAAGCCGCCTGTCATCCACCGGGATATCAAGTCCGGCAATATCAAACTGACTCCATCCGGCGAGGTCATGCTGGTAGATTTTGGGATAGCCAAAGCCAGCGAGATATCCCAGATGACGGCCACCGGTGCGACCGGCTACACCCCCGGGTTTGCTCCACCCGAGCAGATGAGCGGTGCCCGGACTGGGCCATATTCGGATCAATACTCTCTGGCAGCCACCATTTACCATCTTCTAACGGGCAGCCAGCCGGAAGATGGCGTGCAACGTGGTCTGGGGAAGGAAACCCTGACGCCAATTCGCCAGCTTAACAAAACACTCCCGATCCATGTGGAGGCTGCGCTTAACCGTGCCCTGGCGCTTCGACCGGAAGAACGGTTCAAGGATATCGAGGATTTCGTCAGGGCATTGAAGGAACCTGAATACCTGCCCGCGGAAGGTCCGGTTGTACCGGTACGGAATGATCGTACTGTTTCCAGAAAAAAATCCCCCTACTGGAAGGCATGGTTTCTCGGGTTGGCAGGTGGTGGGGTTATCCTTGTCATGCTTGCCGGCGCCGGGTTTTTCGTGTTGCCCGGTGTAATCGGTAAATTATCCCAAACATCCACTCCCACCATTGATATGGTCGCTTTTATGGCAACCGAAGTGAAGGCGGCGGGCATTGCCACCAGAACGCAATCCGCTTTCAATACGGGGCAAACGGCTACTGCTTTGGCGCCAACAATTACACCGACACCGGATAAGATCATTCTGGGTGGTGGCAGCGAACTGGCTTTTATTTCGGACCGGGGGGATGGGAAGACCCTGCAGATCTGGACCATGAATGTTTATATGAACAACCAGAGTCAGATCATCAGTGATGAACCTCGACAGCTTACATTTTCTGGGGGGGATAAAACCCAGCCAGCCTGGTCGCCGGATGGGCTGCATATCGTCTATGTCGCCCCCGGGGGAAGCGGGAACGGCCTGGATATCTGGATGATGGCGGCGGATGGCAGCGGTGCAGTCGACCTGACCGGCAATCCCGGCGACGAGTTCAACCCCGCCTGGTCTCCGAATGGCAATGTAATTGCCTACACCAAACTAAATACGGAGGGATCTCCGCTCCTGTACTTAATGAGGAGCAACGGTGCTGATGCCCAATTACTGAGTGAAAACTTCCAGGAATCCCAGCCGACCTGGTCAGCCGATAGTCAGTGGCTGGTGTATGTCATATCTGCCCGGGACCATGATTACCTTTACATGCGCGGAATGCAACAGAATTCTCCGCTCCCGGTACAGTTTGATCTTGATTCCTATTTTGGGCGATTGGGGGAAGTTGCCCATCCGGTGTTTTCTCCGGACGGAAAGTGGATCGCCTATACACGAATGGACCCGAAAAAGACTTACGTCTGTACGGTTGGGTTTGAATCCCGCGGCGAAGATATTTCTCAACTTACCACTTCCGGATTGGACGCGTATCCAACCTGGTCCAGCGATAACCACTGGATTGCATTTTATTCAACCCGGGATGGCAATCCCGAAATTTACGTCATGTCTGTAACCGGGCAGCTTCAGACCCGCCTCACGAATGACCCCGCCAGGGATCTACAGCCCTCCTGGAAGACGAAATAAAGGATATAAAAAATCTCCCCATACGGGGAGATTTACTGCTGATCGTGGGTGGTGGTCCGGGTGTTTTTTGGGCGCCGGGCTGCCGGTTTGGAGCGTGGTGTTTTCCCGTTGGCTTTGCCGGCATGCGGCGCCAGCAGGAGTGAGATCTCATTCACCGCATGCTGGTCGTATTCACGTCGACCGCAGACATCACATACCCAGGCAGGGAAATTGGGTACTGTGATGAGCTCATCCACCAGCCAGGTGAAGTAGGTGATCCTTACCGCATGCATGTGCCCGGCCTGGCAGGCTGAGCAGGTGTGGTTGTTGGATTCGGTGATTTCTGTCATTTTGGGTGGTTTGATTATACCTGTGTCCGGCATCATTGGGACGCTGTAACGATATCCGGTTGGGTCAGGCTTTCGATTTTATTCAATGGCCAGTAGACAAACAGCGCTTTCCCGACTACCTGGTCAAGCGGTACAAATCCCCAGGCATGGGAATCGGATGAGGAGTTGCGGTTATCGCCCAGAACGAACAGGCTGTTTTCCGGCACAGTCCACGAGCCGTCGTAATTGGGCGCTGCCGCAATGTAAGGCTCGGTCAATTCAATTCCGTTGACGACCACCTTGCCGTTGCCGACCGTCACCTCGTCCCCGGGTACCCCAATGATGCGCTTGATGTAATCCTCGCCTGGATTGTTGGGGGCATGGAAGATGACCACATCACCGTGCCTGGGATCCCCCATCTTGTATGCCAGCTTGTTAACCAGGATCAACTCGCCGGGGTTCAGGGTGGGCAGCATCGAGATGTTTTCCACCCTCACACGTGAGGTGAGCGCATTGATGATCACAAACATGATCAACGCCAGGATGATCGTTTCGGCGGCATCGATCAGCCAGCCGAAGACCTCGCCGCGTGTGATCTTATGAGCGGGTATTTCATCGGGAGTTGGCTCGATCGGAGGGTTTGTGTTGGTCGGAGGAATATTTTCCATTGTTTTGGATTATAAACCCAATCTGATGCGTTGCAAGCTTATTGGTTAAAAGCTGGATAAGAAGAACAAACTGACCGGATGGATAGTTGACGGGGGGTTACTTTCAGGTATAATGTCGCCTGTGCCCTGATTAGGGTACTTGCACCCCGCATGGGGCGCCTGCATGGTCCTCTAGCTCAATTGGTAGAGCAACTGACTCTTAATCAGCAGGTTCAGGGTTCGAGTCCCTGGAGGATCACACACTATTTAATCCCCAAAAATCAGGACGGATCAGCAGGTTTCCCCGTGGAGGGGGCGGGCAGGTGTTAGAGTCCCTGGAGGATCACAAACTATTTAAAATTCCGTCATCGGAAAGGATCAGCAGGATCCCCCATGGAGGGGGCGGGCAGGCATTCGAGTCCCTGGAGGATCACAAATTATTTAAATTTCCTATTGTCCAAAAGGATAAGAGGGATTTGCATTTGAGAAGAGGGGGATTGCAATTTATCTAATCCCATTGATATCTGCCGCTGTGTATGTTTTATGGTCGAATGTGGTTTCTTGATTTAAGCTCTAACATATTTCTAATGAAATTTTCCTTGACAACTATTTGGGAATTGGATATATTTCACGCCACTTAACTAATAAAGGACGTTAAATATGTCATCCACAAAAGTATTGACCGAAGTCGTGCGGGAATGGTCGGAAGTGTATATGCACCGCTCAGCCCGCGACTTCAAACGTTTTATGCGTGAGACCGGACTGTCTTTCTCCCAGATCAACGTTTTGATGCGTCTGTACCATGGCGGTAAGAGCGGCATCTCAGAAATTGGTGTGCAGTTGGGAGTAACCAACGCAGCTGCCAGCCAGGCGATTGACAAGCTCGTAAACCTGGAGTTGATCGGGCGGACAGAAGATCCCGCCGACCGGCGCGCCAAATTGCTGGTCCTGACCCCCAAAGGTCGCGAATTGATCGCCAGGGGCATTGAAATCCGGAGTGGTTGGATCGAAGGGCTGACCAATGCCTTTACGCCGGAACAACAAGGCATGATCATATCGGCGCTCACCCTTCTCACGGAAGCTGCGCGCCAGACGGAAGAATAATTCCCCACAAATATTACATTACGTGTTGATCGGATTCGGACGATTTAATACCAGGAGCACCTTTCTCTATGTTACGTCTCGTAAAGTACCTGAAACCTTATACTCTATTGATTCTGATTACTGTGGCATTATTGTTCGTCCAGGCTAATGCCGATCTGGCATTGCCGGATTACATGTCGAAAATCGTCAACAACGGCATCCAGCAAGGTGGCATTGAAAACGCCGTCCCCGAAGCTATCCGCCAGAGCGAAATGGACCGGTTGTTCCTGTTCATGAGTTCAGAAGAGCAATCGGTCGTCCAGGCGGATTACGTTTTGGTGGGTGAAAACTCGCCGGACTTCGTGGAAACCATTAAAAAATATCCTACCGTGGCGTCTGAGCCGATCTACGTCCTTAAAAGCGTCGATAAAGCTGAGATCGCCAGGTTGAACCCGATCATGGGCAAGTCGTTGATCATTGTATCGGGCATCGAACAGGCTATGGTCGACCCGGCCAAAGCGAAAGCCATGGGGCAGACTTTAGGTTTCGACCTGTCCAAACTCCCGGCCGGGGTGGATGCTTTTACCATGCTTCAGAAATTACCGCCGGCGACCCTGACTAAAATCACCGATTCGATCGATCAGAAGTTTTCTGCGTTGAGCGAGAGCATGACCGCACAGATGTCTGTGGGCGCCGTCAAAGCCGAATATACTGCCCTGGATATGGAAACCGGCAAAGTCCAGACCAACTATATCCTCCATACCGGTTTGCTGATGCTGCTGGTAACCTTGCTATCCGGAGCCTGTACCATTGCGGTCGGTTTCCTCTCCGCTCGTACCGCAGCCGGTCTGTCCCGCGACCTGCGCCGGAATGTTTTTGAACGGGTTGAGAGCTTCTCGAGCACCGAGTTCGATAAATTCTCGACGGCTTCGTTGATCACCCGCTCCACCAACGACATCACCCAAATCCAGATGGTGGTCCTCATGATCATGCGTATGGTGATCTATGCCCCCATCATCGGGGTCGGGGGTGTGATCCGCGCCCTGGCGAAAACCACTTCGATGTGGTGGATCATCGCCCTGGCAGTGGTCGTCCTGCTCGGCCTGAT
>Ga0105152_10000045_pt1 | contig 25868 bp, 40 predicted proteins | sample LakBais05cmmetaG_FD_81534 | JGI IMG/M metagenome (GOLD analysis project Ga0105152, IMG submission 81534) | Lake sediment microbial communities from Lake Baikal, Russia to study Microbial Dark Matter (Phase II) - Lake Baikal sediment 0-5 cm | ecosystem: Environmental > Aquatic > Freshwater >...
GGCAAAAAGGGTGTCTCACGAAACGATGAGTAGAGCCGAGAAGGTAAGCCAGGCAGCCAAGGAAACCGCTGAGGAAGCAAAGAAACTGTCTCAGGAAGCAACAAGCAAAGCTGAAGAGATAAGCCAGGTAGCTTGGGGAGCGGCTGAAGAGGCAAAAAGGGTGTCTCACGAAACGATGAGTAGAGCCGAGAAGATGAGCCAGGCAGCCAAGGAAACGGCTGAGGAGGCAAAGAAACTGTCTCAAGAAGCAATAAGCAAAGTTGAGAAGATAAGCCAAACAGCCACGGAGGCAGAAAAAGTATCTCAGGAGACACTAAGCAAGGTTGAAGAAATAGGACAAACAGCGATAGAAGCTGCTGCAGAGGCAAAGAGAGTATCCCAAGAAGCAGAGAACAAAACTGAAGAATTGATTAAATCAACTATGGAAGCTGAAAAAGTAAGCAAGAGAGCACAGGAGACTGTTGAAGCATCAGCAAGCGCATCCCGGGAAGCGGTGGGTAAAGCTGGAAAGGTAAGTAAAGCAGCCATGGAGACTGCTGAAGCATCAGCAAGGATATTTGAGGAAGCAATGACTATGGCTGACAGAGTAAGCAAGGAAGCCAAGGAGATTTCTGAAGCATCAGCAAAAGCAGCTCAAAAAGCAATAGGAAGAGCCGAGGAAATAAGTCAATCAGCCAAAGAATCTGCCGAGGAAGCAAAGCGAGCATCCTTAGAATCAGCAAACAAATTTAAGCAAATAAGCCAAGATATCATAAAGAGTAATGAGGAGGCGAAGATAGCATCTCAAGAGGCAATAAGCAAAGCAGAAGAAATAGGCAAGATAGCTAGGGAAAAAGCTGATGAAGCGAAAAAAGCCTCTCAGGAGGCTATAAATAAAGCTGAAAAAATAAGCGAAACAGCTAAAGAAGCTGTTGGAAAATCCACACAAGCAGCTAGAGAAGCCGTAATCGCCTCGGTAAAGGCATTAGAGGAAGCAATCAACAGAGCTGAGGAAATAAGCAAATCAGCCAGGAGAGCTGCGACGGCATCAATACAGGTATTTGAGGAGGTAATAAGTAAAGTTTCGGAAGGAAGTGCGCAAGCTAAAGAGATTGCCGAGCTGCCATCAAAGATGTTTGAAGAAGCGATAAGTGGGGTTGAAATCAATGAGGAGGAAAGGAAAAGGAAGCCGGTGGAGCCAAGCAAGGAAATCGAGACACGTTTGAACCTCCTGACCAAAATGTATGCTTCAAATAAAGATAAATATGTTGAAGAAAATGAGGAAGAAAAACCCAAAACAAACGATGAAATAGATGAGGAGGATTAGGAAAAGACAAGTTACATGAGCAATAAAAGGGGAATTATCTCGGTGTTGACAGCTAGATAGACAAAAACTAATAAAATAATATAAGGTATAGGAGATAAAGGAGGAATATTATGGTAGACCCAGAAAAGCAAGTTTCTCAGAATGAGGCAGACGAGGGAAAAACTGGACGGCAAATGAAGAAGGTCTCCCAGAAACCTAAACAAGCTATGGAATCCCTTGCTGAAATTCAACAGCGGGCGATGGCAGCTTATGTTGCCTATATGGAGGCGGAACGTCAAGTACAACAAGCCTATAAGGAGCAAGAACAACAAATAGAGAGAGTTTATGAAGACACCAAGCAACAATCCGCAAAGGTTTGCAAAGAAAGCATAGCGCAGGCATTGAAAATACGTGATGAAGCTAAACAACAAGCTGCAAGGGCTTACGAAGAAAGCATGACTCAGGCACTAAAAGTTCGCCAAGAAGTTGAACAACAAGCTAGCAAGGCCTGTGAAGAAAGTATAGCTCAGACATTAAGAATCCGTGAGGAAACTGAACAGCAAGCCTGGGAAACCCATAGCGAAGCCATAGAAAGAACATGGCAGGTCTTTACTAAGAGCACAAAATAAGAAAAAACGCGTTTCTGGTCAGTGCGATAAAGCTAATATTTAAGCCTTTTGTGAATTATAGTAACACAGGGATATCATTAAAGATTTCTTCGAGCTCTCTGCCACCATATTGCGGTCCCTGTCTTGCCTTTATAGCGGAGATTAAGTCAATCGCTTTGGTGAAGTAATTCGTTACCTTCCCTAGAGCGCTAAAATCAGACAGAATTACAGCAACATCTACCGATTTTTTTTGCCTAGGATAATCCCCACTTCGTATTAAAGCATCCGGGGCTACAGCCTTTAGATTGTCTCCAAGCTCCCTAATTATATCCATATTCATCTCATCAGGCGGGGCAGAAATGAGATAGAGAGCTCTTCTCGCATTTTTAGGGTCGCATGCGAGTGATAACTCGCTTAAAGCTTTAACCATGGCATGGGCTCCCTTATTGGTCTCAGTTAGCTTGTCCCTGAAATGATTTTTCTTTCCAAGTGGGAGTCTCCTCTGCCGAATTAGCGATTTACCTACGCTGATCGCTGTCCATCCTGCCAAGGTCTGTATTATATCTCCGGCATCAAGCACTCTTGCCCCGATATACTTTGGCTTTGTTTCCTCACCGGCGCAAAGTAAATTGTAAAAAGGTTCAACCACGCGAGCATTGATCCTCGCCAGATTTTCCGCAATGGAAGAATCTTTCTTGATATACCTCTGGTTATCAACAAGAATTATAGCGTCGGCTACTAAGTATACCGATTTAAGGCAAATAGCAGTATTGTAAACAGTTCTGCTTTCAGTTGTTTCTTCCTGGCGGAAAGGGAGAGCGATGAGGTTATAAACCGGCTTGCCAACATAGCGCTCTTTTAACAGTCGGGTTAATACCCCTATTGAGCCTGACCCCGTACCACCAGCAGCACCAGCAATCAATAAGAAACCATCTGCCTCAGGGAATTGCTCTGCTGTCCTTATGGCATCTATAACCTTGTCGCCATCTTCCCTCGCTATTTCAGCACCGAGTTCACTTATCTTACCTACTCCATGTCCTTCGGTCTTCCGCCCCCCCATAACAATTCTATGTCTATAATCAGGTTTAATATTGGATAGTCCGCTCAAATCAGCAATATCAGTATTGACAGCGAAGGCACCGGCAATCACATTAAGCCCTCGCTTAACTTGCGCTCTCTTGTTAAGCCAGGCAAACCTATCAACAATTCTACCGCCACATTGACCTAAACCTATAACTATTAACTTCATTTGATTTTTATTTTAGCTAAATCTATATGATAGTGTCAATATAGCTATTTCTAGTTCACTAAAAGGAACAGTTTAAATTATTCAAGGTCATCGCTTGGTGTATTGTGGTGCCTTGCGGGCCCGTTTAAGCCCATACTTCTTGCGCTCTTTAACCCTGGCATCCCGTGTAAGCAAGCCTTCCTGTCGCAATAAAGGTTTAAATAACTCGTTCTGTTTGACCAGTGCACGAGCAATGCTATGGCGAATAGCCGCGGCTTGACCACTCAAACCGCCACCTTTTACCTTTACTATAGCATCATATTTACCCTTAGTTTCAGTAGCTTGGTAGGGAGTCTCTATTAATTGACGATGTAAAAGACGAGTAAAAACCTCCTGGTAAGGTTTGCCATTGACGGTAACCTTACCGTCACCCGGGAAAAGCTTAACTTGTGCAATAGCGCATTTACGCTTTCCTGTACCCCAAACATAAGCTTGCTCAACCATTAAATTTCATCTCCTTGATGCAACTTGGGCATGATGAGGATGCTCACTCCCGGCATAAACCCTGAGCTTTTTAAACATGGCTCTACCTAAGCGACTTTTAGGTAGCATTCCCTTAACAGCTGCTTCCACCACCTGCGTGGGATCCTTGGAGAACAATTCTCGGAAGGTAATCTCCTTGAGCCCCCCGGGATACCCAGAATGCCGATAGTAAATTTTTTGGTTAGCTTTCTTGCCGGAAACTTCCACTTTGGCAGCATTGAGCACCATAACATAGTCCCCAGTATCCAGGTGAGGCGTATAAATCGATTTATGCTTTCCCATCAATAGTTTGGCTACCTGAGATGCTAATCTACCCAAGACTTGCCCGCTGGCATCAAATACCTGCCACTCCCTTTTAATCTCTGTGGCGCTGGGACTATAAGTCTTCATTGTTGAACTCCCAAAGATTTAGAATAATTAACTCTGTTCAAGCATAATCCACGAGCAGGAGCCCTGGGACCGGCTAAATCGGGGATCCTTGCTTCCATAATATCCTTGAAGTCGTCGAGCCCTATTTTGCCTAGCCCCAGCCTGATTAAAAGCCCGACAGTATTGCGCACTTGATGAGGAAGAAATGAATCGGCTATCATCCGAAAAATAACTAAATTCTCTTTCCTCCTAACTTCTGCCTTATAAACGTTACGCACTGTGTTCCTTGAATTATTCAGAAAGGTGGTAAACGATTTAAAATCATGACTGTCAAGAATAAGCTGACATGCTTTATTCATCGGTTTCATGTCTAGTGTTCCCGGGACGTGTAAAACAAATCCTTCGCTTAATGGAGCCCGAGATTCACTATTCAGGATATAATAGCAATATTCCCTACTCAAAGCATCCTGCCTGACATTAAAATCATCACTAGTTCGGTAGGCTGCCTTGACTGCTATATCTCTGGGAAGATAATAATTTAACGCCTTTGTCATCGTTATGGTGGATAATCCTTCTTTTGCCCAAAAGCTTACTACTTGCCCTTTAGCATGCACTCCAGCATCAGTCCTGCTAGCAGCTACAGCTCGACTGCTCTGACCACAAAATTTCTTGATAGCCTTCTCCACTTCATCCTGAATAGTGGGCAATCCAGGTTGCCATTGAAAACCATAATACTTTGTACCATCATATTCTACAACTAAAACATATTTTGTAAGAGCCACTACTTAATTAATTGGATCTGTACTAAGGGAGCATTATCCCCCACACGTCGTCCCAATTTAATTAACCGTATATAGCCTCCCGCTCGGCCAGAATACATTGGAGCAACTTCATTAAAGAGCTTTTCGACTACCTTTTTATCGGTAATAAATGCTAAGGCACGACGCCTTGAAGCAAGACTACCATCTTTCCCTAAGGTAATCATTTTCTCAGCTAAACTACGAAGCTCCTTGGCTTTAGCCTCAGTAGTGGTAATCTTTCCATGAGTTAACAAGTCGGCTACTTGATTTCGGTACAGTGCCCATCGATGCCCTGTTGGTCTACTTAACCTGCGTCCCGCTATTTTATGCCTCATCCTCTTTTTTCCCTTTTCTTTTTCTTTTCCTTTACCGGAAACCCTAAACTTGCTAGCAGTGTATTCAGCTCTTTTTGAGATTTCGCCCCTAAGCCAGGAAGTGGTGGTAAGCCCTCTTTATTTTTCTCTATAAGTTGCCCTAGAGTCAAAATTCCGGCCCTAGATAAACTATTGCAACTACGAGTAGATAACCCTAGTTTTCCTATAGAGACATCAAACTCAACGCTAGACGGCAAACCAATAACCGGTTTGGCTTCTCTCTCCTCCAGGGGAATGAGCTCCTTGAACGGAGAAAACTGGGCGATTAAGATAGCCCCAGTTTGGCTCACTGCCTCGCTTGGAGATATAGTACCGTCAGTCCAAACCTCTAAAATAAGTCTTTCAGGACTTCCCTCTCTACCAGGGTTAATAGTCTCATCAGAAAAATTGACCTTGTACACTGGTGTGAATATAGAATCTACCGACAGTGCTCCTACAGGTAAGTTCTTGGCGGGTCCCGCTGGTAAATACCCTCGACCTAACTCTATATTAAATTCTACGCGAAGCTTAGCTTCAGGAGAATCTAGAGTAGCTAAATAGAGTTCAGGATCAGCAATCTGAAAATCTGCTGACGGTTCAATATTGCCAGCATAAACTTTCCCTTCTCCTGCTGCATCTAAAAACAACATACCCGGTTGATAGGATAGAGGACGGAATCTTATTTGTTTGACGTTTAACAGAAATTCAATGACATCCTCCTTGATATGAGGGAGCGGTGAAAATTCATGCTGAACTCCGTCAATCCTAACCCAGGTTACTGCAGCCCCAGGCAAGGAGCTAAGGAGCACACGACGAAGGGCATTACCTAAAGTGATGCCATATCCTGGCTCTAATGGCTCAGCAAGAAATTTGCCATAATTGTTTACCGTCTCAATACACTTAGCGCTGGGAATAGGCAACTTAATTGAATTATCTTGAGTAGTATTCAACGATAACTTTTGCATCGAATTTAGCATCGAGGTCATCCTTGGTAGGCAATGTTAAAACTTTGCCCACCACATTTTCTTCATCTAAGCTTAGCCAACCAGGGATAGTCCTTCCCTTAATCTCCTCGGATAGCTTTTCATAATATCCAGTTTTAGTGCTGCTTTCTCGCCAGGCAATGACATCGTCTGGACGCACTAGATAGGCTGGCATATCCACCTTATGCCCATTAACAAGTATGTGACCATGCCGAACTATTTGTCTGGCTTGGGCACGTGAACTAGCAAAACCTAAGCGATAAACCACATTATCTAACCGTCTTTCCAGCAATATTAGTAAATTTTCACCGGTAATGCCTCGAGCTCTCTGCGCTTCCCGGAAAAACTTGCGAAATTGCCGCTCAAAGATTCCATAACTAAACCGAACTTTCTGTTTCTCACGCAGTTGAAGCCCGCGTTCTGTAATCCTACGGCGTCGACTGCTCAAGGAATGTTCCCCTGGAGAGCTGTTCTTTTTCTCTAAAGGGCACTTTGGAGTGAAACATTTCTCCCCTTTAAGCATTAACTTCTCACCAAGATAACGGCACAAACGACATGTGGGTCCTGTATAACGCGCCATTCTATACCTTTCTCTTTTTAGGTGGACGACAACCATTGTGCGGAATCGGGGTTACATCCCTAATGCTAGTAACAATAAGCCCCGAAGCCTGTAATGTGCGAATAGCCGCCTCTCGTCCACTACCAGGTCCTTTAATGTAAACCTCAACCTGTCGCAAACCATCACTTATTGCTTGCCGCGCTGCCTTCTGTGCAGCTAACTGAGCAGCATAAGGAGTGCCCTTCCTGGAGCCCTTAAATCCAGCACTACCCGCACTTCCCCAAGCAATAACATCACCTTTCAAATCAGTCACAGTGACTATAGTGTTATTGAAGGTAGACTGAATATAAACTCTCCCCTCGCTGATTCCACGATGTGTTCTTCTTGCTTTGTTTTTTTTTCTCTTTGGCATTTTACTTCTTACTTAAACCGCGTTTTTGTCCTCTACCTGCCACTGTCTTCCGTAAACCCTTCCTAGTACGGGCATTAGTGCGTGTCCTTTGTCCATGAACTGGCAAATTCATACGATGTCTAATACCATGCCATGAGCCAATTTCAATTAATTGCTTTATGTTAGACTGTATTTCCCTCCGAAGCTCACCCTCCACTTTGTATTTCTTATCCACGATATCACGAATTCGAGCAACCTGCTCTTCGGTAAGATCTTTGACTTTAATACCGGGGTTAATCTCAGCAGCAGCCAAGATATGCTGGCTTAATGTAGGCCCAATACCATAAATATAGCGTAACCCGATACTAACCGCTTTTTCTTTAGGAAGATCCACACCAGCAACGCGCGCCATTAGTTATCTATTAACCTTGCCTTTGGTTATGCCTTGGGTTCACACAAATAACCCTAACTCTGCCCTTACGCCGAACAATTTTACATTTGCTACAACGAGGCTTAACTGAAGAACTTACTTTCATCTCAAATTCATATTAAAACAAAACTTTATTATAAGAGAACATTGAATGCTTGTCAAAAACACATGGGAATCTTATCCAATTCGATAAGTAACTCTACCCCTGGTCAAATCGTAAGGAGAAAGTTCTACCAGTACCCTATCCCCGGGTAATATCTTAATATAATGCTTTCTCATCCTGCCTGAAATATGAGCTAAAACTATATGCCCATTAGCTAGTTCGACACGAAACATAGTATTAGGCAAACATGCAATTACCTTACCTTCGACCTCTATTCTTTCCTTTTTAGCCATACTTGGTGAGTATTTCACCCCCACTATCAGTAATAGCAATGGTGTGTTCAAAATGTGCTGAGAGACTTCCGTCAGCAGTTAGCACTGTCCACCGATTGGGTGCCAGCTTAGTATGCCAATCCCCGGCATTAACCATGGGTTCAATAGCCAAAGTCATGCCTTTGCGGAGTAAAGGACCTTTTCCGAAAGCAAAATTAGGTACTTGAGGTTCTTCGTGTAATTCTCGACCTATCCCATGTCCGGTATACTCCCTAACTACAGAGAACCCCCTGGACTCAACATAATCCTGTATAGCAGCTGAAATATCGCCAATGTGTGCACCAGGCTTAGCTTGGGCAATGCCTAGTTCCAAACTTTTCTTGGTAATCATTATAAGATCCTTAGCTTGCGGGGTTATTTCCCCGACACCAACGGTTATGGCTGAATCAGAATGAAAGCCTTCAAAAATGAGCCCTGTATCTAGAGAAACGATATCTCCCTCCTTTAATACTCGCTCACCAGGAATGCCATGAACTACTTCATTGTTCACTGAAACACATAAATTAGCTGGGAAATCTTGATAACCCTTGAAGGAAGATTTAACGTTCCTTACCTTCAACTCTTCAGCCATAATCTCATCCAAGCAGCACGTTTTGATTCCTGACCTTATTTCCTTTTTTAACCTACTCAAAATAGCTGCTAAGATTTTACCACTTTGACGCATAATAGCTATTTCTTCAGGGGATTTTATAATTATCATTTGAAAATCGCTTTACCTTGCTTTCTCAATGACAGCATTATTTCCTTAGCCACCTCTTGTATTCCTTGGTTACCATTCACCTCAATAAGTTTGCTTTGACCCCTATAATAATCGACTATCGGGATAGTCTGAGCAAAGAAAACTCTTAATCGTTCTTTCACCGTCTCCTCTTTGTCATCCTCTCGCTGATATAGTTCACCGCCACACTTATCACATTTTCCAGGTACTTTTGGTGGTGCGGTTATTAAATGATATGGAGTCTGACAATTTTGGCAAAGCCATCGCCCCCCGAGACGTTTCAAAAGCTCCTCATTGGAGACCTTAAAGTATAGCACCTTATCAATACTCTTACCTTTATCAGCGAGACCCTTATCTAATGCTTCGGCTTGTGCCAATGTTCGCGGAAAACCATCAAAAAGACAGCCAGAGACGCAATCGGGCATCTCAATCCTCTGCAAAATCATTTTAATAGTTACCTCATCAGGCACTAATTCCCCTCGCTCCATATAAGATTTAGCTAATAAGCCCAATTCAGTTTCCTTCTTCAATGCCTCTCGAAACAAATCGCCTGAAGCTATATGCGGTAAATTTAATTCACTGGATAGGCTATCTGCTTGTGTTCCTTTGCCAGCACCTGGAGCACCTAGGAGAATAATATACATACTTAATCCCTCACTATCTCAAAAAACCTTCATATCGCCGCATAGTTAATTGAGCTTCTACCTGTTTCATAGTATCTAAAGCAACGCCAACAACTATGAGCAGTGCCATGCTGGAAACTGTTATCGTGGCAACGTTAGTAACTTCTTGGGCAATGAAAGGCATAATTGCCACTAAACCCAGAGAGAGGGCACCGCCAAATGTAATGAGGCGGATAATACGGTCTAAATAACCAGCAGTTGCTTTCCCGGGACGAATTCCAGGGATGAACCCACCTTGTTCTTGCAATCTCTTAGCCAGACCCAGTTGCTCGAATATTATCATGGTGTAAAAGAAAGTAAAGCCAATTACTAATAGAAAGTATGCTCCCCAGTAAACCAACCCCAAAGGAAAGGTGGCGCCAGGATTAAAAGCATGCATTATTGTGTCCGCAAAATTCGGGGATGATGGGTTAGCAAAATAGCTAGCAATTGTTGCTGGAAGTGTCACTACAGCAATAGCAAAAATAAGAGGAATCATCCCAGCGGTGTTTACCCGAAGTGGGATATAAGTTGCCCCTGATTGTCGATACATGCGCCCGCTGCGAAAAGTGGTGCGGGCATACTGTACAGGGATACGACGATGCGCCTCAATAAATGCTACTACAAACACTAAAGTGGCTAAAACAAGGATAATTAAAACAGCCAACCCCATAGGGTTATCAGAAGCAGCTAGGATGCTTTGTCCCATCATCGTCGGCAATCCAGCTATGATACCAGCAAAGATTATTAATGATATCCCATTTCCAATGCCTCTTTCAGTAATCAATTCACCTAACCAGACAAGAAACATAGTGCCAGCAGTCATTGATACCACTACAGTCACAATGGTTAGTGGCTCAAACGCTACTACAACATTTTGTCCCTTTAGAATGACCAGCATGCCATAGCCTTGCAAAGCTGCCAGAGGTATTGTTAGAAGGTGAGTAATGCGGTTAATCTTGCGTTGCCCAATTTCACCTTGTCGAGATAGAGCCTGGAGGTTAGGAATGACTGGCACTAATAACTGCATAATTATCGAGGAGGTGATATAGGGATAAACTCCCATAGCAGCAACACTGAATCTCCTCATAGCACCACCACTAAAGAGATCAAGCATACCGAAAAGCTGGTTTTGCTCGAAAAGCTGACGCAGAGCAGCAAAGTCTATGCCAGGCAAGGGGACATGAGCTATAAAGCGGAAAACAACTAAAATGCCTAAGGTAAAAAGGAGTCTTCGCCTCAAATCTGGCAACAGAAACATGTCTCTCATTGCCTGGATAAGACGTGATTGTGGTTCCCTACGCTGCATTTAAATCTCTTTTACCTTGCCACCGGCAGATAATATCTTCTTTCGCGCAGCAGTAGACAGCCTGTCGGTTTTCACAGACAGCGAGTGATGGACATCACCAGTACCTAAAATCTTGACAGGATTCTTTAATGACTCAATTAACCCTGCTTCAAAGAGCTTCTCTCTGGTTACCTCGGTATTAGCAGGAAATATGCTAAGCTTGCCTACATTCACAATACTATATTTCTTTTTAAAGGCATTAGTAAAACCTCTTTTTTTAGGTAATCGCTTTATAAGAGGCAATTGCCCACCCTCAAAGCCAAGACGTACCTTGCCTCCAGAGCGAGATTTTTGTCCCTTGCATCCCCTCCCCGAATAGGTACCATGACCACTGCTGTTCCCTCTCCCAACACGCTTCTTCTTGTGTCTAGCACCTACAGACGGTCTTAATTCATCCTGCCTCATCTTGCTTGTCCTTCACAACTATTTCTGGCTTCCTCAAGTTTGCTAAGGCAAGTATTGTTGCCTTAGCTATATTAACTCGATTAGAACTACCCAGGGATTTGCTAAGGATATCCTTTATCCCTGCTAATTCCAGTACTGCCTTAACCGTGTTACCAGCGATCAAGCCAGTTCCGGGTCCTGCCGGTTTGAGTAAAATCTTAGATGCCCCGAATTTGGCTAAAATTTCGTGGGGAATGGTATTACCTGCAAGTGGAACCTCAATCAATTCCTTTCGTGCTGTTGTGTTAGCTTTGCGAATTGCTTCGGGAACACCAGTGGCTTTACTTAACCCTACTCCAACATGCCCGTTGTTATCACCAACTACCACTAGAGCTCTGTAACGAAGACGCCGACCACCTTTAACTACCTTGGTTATACGGTCAATAGCTAGGAGCTTCTCATTAATCTCTAACCCTGAAGGGTCAATTTTAGCTTTTTTGCCAATTACTTTAGTAACTGCTTTCATTCTTAGTAGCCTTAAATTTTCAATCCTGCTTGCCTGGCAGCTTCACCTAAAGCTTTCACTCGCCCGTGATATTTGTATCCACCTCTATCGAAAACTACCTGTCTAATATCTTTGTCTATTGCTTTTTGAGCAACCAATGAACCTACACACTCAGCTCTCTTTATTTTTGCCTCCTGCCCAAGTTTTCCTCGTGCAACAGGTTCAAGAGTACTTGCCGAAACCAATGTCTTCCTTGAAGAATCATCTATGATTTGCGCATATATGTGATTCAAACTTCGGAAAACGGACAATCTAGGGCAAGATGCTGTACCTGATATTTTCCTCCTCACTCTCTTATGCCGTTCTCGCCGAAGCGCTCTTGAATTTGTTTTACGCATTATATTTACTATCCTCCGGCTACTGCCTTACCAGCTTTGCCGGGCTTGAGCCGGATTTCCTCCCCACTATATCTAATCCCCTTTCCTTTATAGCAATCTGCAGGGCGTATAGCTCTGATTTCAGCAGCTACTCTCCCCACAACTTGCTTATCAATACCCTTAATGTAAATACGGTTTGTTCCCTCAATTGAAGCGGAAACATTTGAGGGAATTTGAAACTCCACAGGCTGACTATACCCAACTTGAAATAATAATTTATCACCTTTTTCCTGCACCCTATAACCCACTCCCTTTATCTCTAGAACTTTCTCAAAACCTTTACTAACTCCTTCAACCATATTAGCAAGTAAACTACGAGTGAGCCCATGTAAAGAGCGGTGCATTTTATCGTCCCCCTTCCGGGACACTACTATATTCCCTTCCTCTAATTTAATAGACATGTCTGGGTGAAAACAACGATAAATTTCTCCCTTGCTCCCTTTTACCGTCACCTTATTCCCTTCAATATTCACCTGTGCATCTTCAGGCACCGGGATAGGAAGTAATCCAATGCGAGACATATTACTTAACCTCCAGACTACCACACATAAAGTAAAAGCTCACCCCCGAGACCAAGCTGCCATGCTTTCTGACCGGTCATAATACCTTTAGAGGTAGACAAAATAGCAATACCCAGTCCTCCGTAAACACGAGGAATTTCCCCCTTACCAACATAGACTTTCAAGCCAGGTTTGCTAACCTTTTCCAATCCCAGCAGTGCTGGTTGTTCCTCTATATACTTGAGATATACTTTTATCGTTGACTGCGGCTTGCCTTTAATTACCTCATAATCCTGAATAAACCCCTCGTCTTTTAAAATTTTAGCTATGGGTAATTTTATTTTAGAGGAGGGAATGATGACATTATCACGCCTCGCCATGATGGCGTTACGGATTCTAGTCAACATATCAGCGATTGGGTCAGTGCCTACCATCATAATATAGTCCTTACCAGCTCGACTTTCTCACTCCAGGGATTTGCCCAGTTACGGCAAGCTCCCGAAAACAAATGCGACACAAGCCAAATTTGCGCATATAAGCACGTGGGCGCCCACATAATTCGCAACGATTACGCTGCTGAACCCTGTATTTCGGGGAGCGCTTTGACTTCACGATCTTAGCTACCTTAGCCATTGTTTTTACCCTTAAAAGGCATGCCCAATAATTCTAATAGGCTCATTGATTCTTCGCTAGTCTTGGCAGTAGTCACTATAGTTACCTGGAGTCCACGAATCTTATCTACCTTATCATATTCAATCTCGGGGAAAACTATTTGCTCCCGCATACCTAAATTGTAATTGCCATCACTATCAAAAGAGGTTCTCAATACCCCTTGAAAATCACGAAAACGCGGCAAGGTTATATTAACTAATTTATCCAGAAAATCGTACATTCTCACACCACGCAGCGTGACCATCATCCCAATAGGCATGCCGGTTCTCAACTTAAATGAGGCGATAGATTTTTTTGCCTTTGTAACTACAGGCTTTTGCCCCGCGATTGTTGTTAAATCCTTTTCAGCCGATTCAAGTGCCTTAGGATTCTGTATCGCTTCTCCCAAACCGATGCTCAAGACAATCTTCTCTAACCTAGGCACTTGCATTATGTTGCGGTAACTAAATTTTTCTTTAAGCTGAGGAGCCACTTCTTTTAGGTATTTCTCCTTTAGTCGAGTCATGCTAGTATTAATCAATCACCTCGCTACAAGAACGGCAAATTCGCACTTTCCTACCGTCATCTAGAAAACGAAAACCAACTCGCGCCGGTTTACCACATTTATCGCAAAGTAGCATTACATTGGAACAATGGAGCGGAGCTTCAAGCTCAATAATGCCAGCCTGTCGGGCTGCCCCTCGAGTCCTAGAGTGACGTTTAATCAGATTAACTCCTTCCACTATAATTTTATTCTCCTTAGGAAGAACTTTACGAACTTTCCCCTTCTTGCCCTTCTCTTTGCCAGCAACAACAACAATAGTATCGTTTTTCCTTATCTTCATCTTATACAACCTCTGGGGCCAACGAAATTATTTTAGTAAAATTCTTACCTCGAAGCTCTCTAGCCACAGGACCGAAAATACGGCTTCCTTTAGGATTATTCTTCTCGTCAAGAATTACTGCAGCATTCTCATCAAATTTAATATAAGAGCCATCTGTGCGGCGGTAAGGTTTAGCCACACGGACAACCACAGCATGTACTACCTCACCTTGTTTCACCATACCATGCGGTATAGATCGTTTTACCGAGGCTACAATAATATCGCCAACATAAGCATACCTTCTTTTAGTGCCACCAGGCACGTTGATACACATGATTTGCTTAGCTCCTGTATTATCAGCTACTTTAACTCTGGTGTAGGATTGAATCATTCTCCTGTACTCCTGTTGGTTTCGATGTGAGTTCCACTACTCGCCATCTTTTTTCCTTAGATAGAGGGCGCATCTCCACAATCTTTACCTTGTCTCCAACCTTACAAGCATTATTTTCGTCATGAGCTTTATATTTTTTGATATGCTTCACCAATTTTTTATACAACGGATGTGTTTTTACCGTCTCTACAGCTACTACAACAGTTTTATCCATTTTGTCACTCACTACTACCCCAGTTCTAATCCTTCTTTTTCCTAAATGACTCATCTTATATTAAGTTCTCTTTCTCGAAGAATAGTCTTAAGTCTGCTAATCTCCTTCTTAACTCGTGGTAACTCACGGTGATTGCCAAGTTGTCGAGTAGCTAAACGAAAACGAAGATTAAAGAGCTCTTCATGAGCCTCTTCCAATTGCTTTAACAGCTCTTCATCACCAAGAGCACGAATTTCACTGACCTTCAAACTTCATCTCTCCTTTTGTAATAAAGCTAGTAGCAATGGGAAGCTTGTAAGAAGCAAGATGCATTGCTTCACGAGCTAAGCTTTCAGTTATGCCACCCATTTCAAAAATAATTCTGCCTCTTTTAACTACAGCTACCCAATGATCGGGAGAACCTTTGCCTCCCCCCATCCTTGTCTCTGCCGGCTTCTTGGTTACCACCTTATCTGGAAAAATGCGTAGCCATAATTTGCCGCCACGCCGTACATAACGCACCAAAACACGTCGAGCAGCCTCAATCTGCCTTGCTGTTAGCCAAGCAGATTCCTCAGCCATCAATCCAAAATCACCGAAGACCACAGTATTACCACTAGTGGCTTCCCCTCTCAAGTGACCGCTGTGGACTTTACGATATTTCACTCGTTTTGGTTGTAGCACTTTCCTTCATTACCTCCTTAGAAATATCGCCTCTATAAATCCACACTTTAACCCCGACACATCCCATCGCCGTATGAGCTTCGACAAAACCATAGTCTATATCAGCAGATAACTTATGCAATGGCATTTGCCCTTGATGCAAAGTCTCAAAACGAGCGATCTCTGCTCCACCAAGCCTGCCACTACACTTTATCTTTATCCCCCTTGCGCCTGCTTCTAAGGTTCTAAAAGCTGCCTGTTTCATTACTCGGCGAAATGGAATTCTGTTTTCGATTCGTTCAGCTACGTTTTGAGCTACAGGGTGAGCTTCAAGCTCCGGACGCTCAACCTCTCGAATAGTTAACCTAATTTTCCCATCGCTAATTTTCTCCAACTCCTTTTTTAATATTTCTATATTTTGCCCCCCTCTCCCAATAAGAATGCCGGGATGAACAGAATAAATGGTTAAACCTATCTCGTCTCCAAGCCGCTCGGTTTCCACCCGAGAAACACCACTACCATGGCATCTTTGTGCTATAGCCTTGCGTAATTTTAGGTCCTCCTGCAAGAAGCGGCTATAGTTCTTTTCAGCATACCATTTAGCATCCCAGCCCTGACTAATGCCCAATCTAAAACCGCGTGGGTGAACTTTATGCCCCAAGGTTAACTTCCCTCCTCCGTAACAAACACTGTAATATGGCTAGCCCGCTTTAAAATGGGGCTTATTCGTCCTCTTGCCTGTGGGCGAAACCTCTTCAAAGTATGCCCTTGATCACAAAGGATTTCACTAATTATAAGGACAGAAGGGGATATTTGAAAATTATTTTCAGCATTAGCTGCTGCTGATTTAATTACTTTGGCTACAGCCTTAGCTGCCGGAGTAGGTAGAAAACCAAGGATTGTTAATGCCTCATCAATTTTTCTACCTTTAACTACATCAGCCACCAAACGAACCTTTTGAGCTGAGATACCAACGTCCTTAGCTACAGCTTTTACCTTCATTCGCTTACCTCTTCTCCTGTACAGTAACTTTAGCCTTGCTAGCATGCCCTCTAAATGTTCTGGTAGGAGCAAATTCTGCCAACTTATGCCCAACCATGCCTTCAGTGATAAAAATAGGTACGTGTCTCCTCCCATTATGAACAGCAATAGTGTGCCCTATCATTTGGGGAAGGATAGTAGAAGCACGGGACCAAGTCCTTATTACCGCCTTCTCCCCCGAATTATTGAGCGCCTCTATTTTCCTGAGTAATTTCGCATCGCAATAGGGACCTTTTTTACGTGACCTCGACATTTCACTTCCTTCGCTTAATAATCATTTTATCCGATTTCTTATTACGGCGTGTCTTTCGCCCCAGCGCCGGCTTCCCCCAAGGTGTCTTAGGAGGCATCCCACGAGGACACCTACCCTCTCCGCCTCCATGAGGATGGTCTCTCGGAGACATAGCAGAACCACGAACTGAAGGACGGAATCCCAACCACCTCCGACATCCTGCCTTACCCAGCACCAAATTCTCATGCTCAACGTTACCTAGTTGTCCGATAGTAGCCCAACACTTGTGGTGAAACTTCCGTAATTCACCCGAGGGCAACTGAAGCGAGACATATTTACCCTCCTTACTCAATATTTGAGCAGCAGCCCCAGCGCTGTGAACAAGCTGACCACCCCTGCCAGGCTCGATTTCAATATTATGAATTAACGTGCCTGTTGGAATCAAACCGATAGGCAAGACATTTCCTATTCTTATGTCAACTTGCTCCCCTGTCTCCACAACATCTCTCACCTGAAGACCTAAGGGAGCAAGGATATAACGTTTTTCTCCATCAGCATAATAAATTAATGCGATCCGAGCTGAACGATTAGGATCATATTCAATGGCAGCCACTTTGCCAGGAACGCCAATTTTATCCCTCTTAAAATCGATGTCCCTAAGCTTGCGTTTGGCCCCACCACCACGGTGACGTACTGTTATTACACCGCGACTATTGCGTCCCCCTTTCTTCCGCAATGGCAAGAGCAATGATTTTTCAGGAACTGCCTTAGTTATTTCTTCAAAGCTAGCTTTAACCATCCCTCTCCTACCAGGAGAAGTTGGCTTGTAACTTTTTAATGCCACAAATTACCTCCAATTTATATCTAGGGATGTTTCCTCAGCCATCGAGTTTTCTTAAGGAGCTTCCGATGATGATGCTTGGACATCTTCTTTTTTCTCCACTTTATTACTGAGCCCATGGTTAACCCTTTTTAAACACCCTCAAAGAAACTAATCTTATCACCTGGTTCCAGAGTAACTACTGCTTTTTTCCATGGTGAACTTGTTACTTCTCTCCTGCCCATTCTCTTCGTCTTCCCAGGTGTGGTTATCACGTTTACTTTAGATACTTTTACTTTAAATGCCAGCTCAATCGCCTGTTTAATTTGAGCCTTATTAGTTTCTCTAGCTACTTCGAAGACATACTTATTTCCCTTTTGAAGCAATGTAGCTTTCTCCGAGATTATGGGACGCCGTAAAACTTCATAGGGATGCATGCTTAATCACCTTTCTTCCCCAAGTTTGCTCTATTTTATGTATTGCATCAATAGTAATCATTAGCTTTTGATGAGAAAGCAAATCAGCCACATTGATCAAAGCCGAAGGTAAAACATCCACGTTAATTAAATTGCTAGCTGACTTAACTACATTTGGAGTAGCATCAGGAGTAACAATTAATACTGAAGAATCGATACCAAGTGCTGATAAGATGTTAATCATTTCCTTTGTTCCTGGCTTATCAAAAGTAAACTCCTCAACCACTTTCATATTACCCTCTCTAACTTTGGCAGAAAGAACGCACTTTAAAGCTAGACGCCTCATTTTCTTAGGCATAGCTTGGTGATACGTACGAGGGTGGGGACCAAAAACTATTCCTCCCCCTCTAAGCAGCGGTGACCCTACAGCTCCTCTCCTTGCTCGTCCGGTATGTTTTTGCGCATAAAGTTTCCTCGTGCTTCCACGGACTTTTCCCCTTGTTTTCGTGGACGCAGTACCTTGACGCTTATTAGCTAACTGCCTTACTAATGCTTGATGAACCACAGCATCATTAAAAGGAAGACCGAAGATATCATCGCTAATCTCTAGTTGTGTAACAACCTCACCGGATGGATTATAAACCGGGACTTGCACTTACACTTCCTCCACTTTCTCAATAACCAATAATCCCTTATTAGCCCCGGGTACAGCACCCTTTAATAACAGCAGGCTGCGATTCGAATCAGCTTCGATGACCTCAACATTATGTACAGTTACTTTCCGCTGCCCCATATGTCCAGCCATACGCTTTCCTTTAAACACCCTGCCTGGAGACGTGGTAGCACCGATCGACCCTGGAGCACGATGACGGTCAGATTGTCCATGCGTTTTTGGTCCTCCGGCAAAATGATGGCGTTTTACTACACCAGCAAAGCCCTTCCCCTTAGAGAAACCGCTTACATTTACTAAGTCACCTTTTTTCAAAAATCCGACATCCATTTGCTGACCACGCTGATGTGAGCTAACATCGTCGGTCTTGAACTCATGAAGATAACGAACTTCCTCTATACCTTTGAGGTGTCCAGATTGAGGCGAGTTAAGATGGCTTACCTTACCAAAACCAAGCTGGACAGCATTATACCCATCTTTGTTCTCATTCTTCACCTGGGTGACAAAACAAGGACCAGCTTCAATAGCAGTTACTGCTGCCACTTCGCCATTCTCTAGGAAAACTTGCGTCATACCTATCTTCTTGCCAATAATGCCCTGAACCATCGCTTTATCACAATTTGATATCTACTTGCACACCAGAAGGTAAGTTAAGTTGACTTAGAGCATCTATAGTTTTAGCGCTAGGTTGTAAGATGTCTATTAACCGCTTATGTGTGCGAATTTCAAACTGCTCTCTAGAATCCTTATCAATATTCGGGGAACGAATAACGCAAAACTTCTCTATTTTTGTAGGCAAGGGTATAGGACCAACAACTATGGCTCCAGTACGTTCCACAGTATCCACTATCTGTCTCACTGACTGATCAACCAATCTATGATCAAAACCTCTTATTTTAACCCGGACTTTTTGGTTGCTCATCTATCTCACCGCCATCTCAGCCATATGCTGCTTGGCTAAATTACTAGGTAATTCCTGATAACGACAAAATTCCATAGTGCAATTTGCCCTTCCCTGGCTGAGTGATCTCAAATCTCCAGCGAAACCAAAGAGTTCCGATAGGGGAACGAAACAACGAATAATAGAAAAAGTCTCGTGGGCCTCAATGTTTTCAATATGGGCTCTTCTTGAATTTAAATCACCTAAAATTTCCCCTAGAAATTGCTCTGGAGTGACTATTCCTACCTCCATAATTGGTTCGAGCAGGATAGGCTTAGCCTTAGGTATACCATTCTTCACTGCAATAGACGCTGCTATGTTAAACGCTAAATCAGAAGAATCGACTTCATGGAAACTACCATCGTATAGAGTTACTTTAATGTCCACCACAGGATATCCAGATACTCCGCTTTGCACAGCCGCTCGACTACCTGCTTCTATAGCAGAAATGAATTCCCTAGGTATGACTCCACTGCGGATTTGATTAAAAAAGGCAAAACCACTACCTCTCTCACCAGGCTCCAGCCTAAGCCAAACATGTCCATACTGTCCTTTACCTCCAGACTGACGAATAAATTTTCCTTCAGATTCTACCGAGATGGTTATTGTTTCCTTATAAGCGACTTGTGGCTTACCAACATTTACCTTTATTCCAAATTCACGCGAAGCACGCTCCGTGAGAACCTCAAGATGAAGCTCACCCATGCCTGAAATAATAGTTTGACCAGTCTCTGAATTCTGGTAACACTTGAAAGTCGGGTCTTCATCCATAAGTTTATTTAAAACATTATGTAATTTATCCTGGTCAGCCTTACTTTTAGGTTCAATCGCCATTGAAATCACTGGCTCAGGAAAATGTATAGATTCAAGGAGCAAAGGAGAGGTAACATTGCAAATCGTGTCACCGGTGAATGTCTTCTTAAGTCCAACAACGGCTACGATAGCACCTGTGTCAGCTTCATCGATTTCCTCCCGGTGATTAGCATGCATAAGATATAGCTTTCCCAGCCGTTCCTTTTCATTTCTCATGGAGTTAAGAACCTGAGCCCCGGCTTTTATTTCCCCTGAATACACACGGATATAACTTAATCTGCCCATAAATGGGTCAGAAACTGTTTTAAAAACCAACGCTGCGAGAGCATCTTCATCATTAGGCCGACAAACAATTCCCTTCTCGCCACTAAGCCCCATTGCAGAGATAGGAGGAATATCCAGAGGCGAAGGAAGATAATCAACAACGGCATCGAGCAGAGGACGTATCCCTTTACCTCGCAGAGCACTACCACAAAGAACAGGTACTACTTGATTAGTTATGGTTAACTTTCTTATAACACCTTTTAATAATGAGACCGGGATATCCTGACCTTCGAGATACATTTGCATAATCTGATTATCACTTTCAGCTAATCTCTCAATTAATTTTTGACGGTACTCAGCCGCTACAACCCTATCACTCTCAGGAATAGTTTCCATCACAGGCATTAAATCAGGATTATCAGGAAAAGTAATAGCTTTATTCTCCACAAGGTCAATGACTCCTCGGAAAAGATTTTCAACCCCTAGAGGGAGCTCTATGGGTAACGGTTTAGCTTGAAGTCGCTCTTCTACCATTCTTACGGCGTGATAAAAGTCAGCACCGACTCTGTCCATCTTGTTTAGAAAACAGAGCCTAGCTACATTATATTTGTCTGCCTGGCGCCACACTGTCTCTGATTGAGCTTCGACACCTGCTAAAGCATCGAGTATTACGATGCCACCATCTAACACACGAAGACTACGTTCCACTTCAGCAGTGAAATCTACATGCCCAGGAGTATCAATGATGTTGATGCGGTACTCACGCCAGTAGCAGGTAGTAGCCGCGGAACTAATAGTAATGCCACGCTCACGTTCCTGCTGCATCCAATCCATGGTCGCAGTGCCTTCATCTACCTCGCCAATCTTGTAAGTGCGCCCTGTATAGTAGAGTATCCTCTCCGTAGCAGTAGTTTTACCAGCGTCTATATGGGCAATAATGCCCATATTACGTATCTTTTCTAAAGGGAAAGTTCGTGACACGCCCACTCCTCACCAACGATAATGTACGAAGGCTCTATTAGCTTCAGCCATCCGATAAACATCGCTGCGCTTTTTAATTGCCGCTCCTTGATCATGAACAGCATCAGTCAACTCAGCAGCTAATTTTTCTGCCATTGAATTACCATGGCGTGCTCTCGCTGCAGTAATTAACCATCTCATTGCAATAGAACGCCCCCGATTTTCTTCTACTTCCACAGGAACTTGGTATGTAGCCCCACCGATGCGTCGCGACTTAACCATAAGAGCTGGTGTAGCATTCTTAACCGCCTGTTCTAGAACTTCTACAGGGCTACCATCCGCTCGTTCACTGGTAAGCAACAAAGCATCATAAACAACACGCTCAGCAGTGGCTTTCTGCCCGCGCAACATGAGTTTATTAATAAATTTAGACACGATAACACTTCCATATTTAGCGTCAGGAGGAATTTCTCTTTTTACTACCTTGTTACTTTTTCTCGGCATGTGCTACCTCACTTGCCTGCAGTCCGTTTAGTACCATATCGACTACGACCCTGTTTCCGATTAGCCACCCCTTCGGTATCTAGGGTACCACGAACAATGTGGTAGCCAATTCCGGGAACATCTTTGACTCTACCACCACGGATTAAAACCACTGAATGTTCTTGTAAATTATGCCCTTCACCAGGAATATAAGCGGTCACTTCCATCCCGTTAGTTAGCCTTACACGAGCAACCTTACGTAGTGCCGAATTCGGTTTCTTAGGAGTAACAGTCTTAACCTCAATGCAAACGCCTCGCTTTTGAGGTGAACCTTTAGTCCAGCGAGTTCTGCCTTTTATAGCATTATAACTGAAATGCAACGCTGGAACCTTGGTTCGTTTACCAGGTTTCTTGCGCCCCTTGCGAACAAGCTGATTAATCGTTGGCACTTCTATAACCTTCTTATATCTTAACCTATTTTAAAACTGCCTAGTTGTACATCGACCTCTTTTACTCTAACTATAGCACAGATTCAACTGACAGCCTTTACTACCTGCTTAATTTACTCCACAACTATAGCACAACAAAACTACAATTTAGCAAACCAAGGTAAATATGTCAAATTATATAACTAGATATTTTGAAGTTTACCATAGCAAGAAGCTATAATGCTTGAGATAAAGTGCACGAATTCAACACCATCCTTACACGAGTTTCAAAACCTGCCCGCTATACCGGAGGCGAGTGGAACAGCATAGTCAAGGATTGGAAGGCGACACCAATTCGAATTGCCGTATGCTATCCCGAAATTTATGAAATTGGCATGTCCAACTTAGCAATAGCTATCTTGTACAAGATACTCAATGAACAACCAGATGTCTTGGCGGAAAGGGTTTTCGCTCCATGGATAGACATGGAAGTAGTGCTGCGAGAACGCCATATACCCCTTTTTAGCTTAGAATCAAAACATAGGCTAGGCGAATTTGACATTATCGGCTTCTCACTAGGCTACGAGCTTACTTATACTAATGTGTTAAACATCCTGAACTTAGCTCAAATTCCCTTGTTCAATTATCACAGGGATAACTCCCATCCTTTGATAATAGCCGGCGGTAGTTGTGCTCTTAATCCTGAGCCTATGGCTGATTTCATTGATTTGTTTGTCATCGGTGAAGGTGAAGAAATAATTATCGAGTTGCTAGAGCTCTTCCGAGCATATAGAGAGGATAAAGAAGAATTGCTTCGACAAGCTGCTAAATTGCCCGGGATTTATGTGCCTCGTTTTTACCAAGTCTACTACAACAAGAATGGTACTATAAACAGCATTGTCCCTACATTACCTGAAGTCAAGCCAAAAATCGAACGTAGAGTAGTAGCCAAATTACCTCCTCCAGTCACAAAGCCAGTGGTTCCTTACATTGAAGTAATACATGGGCATGGAACTGTAGAAATCCAGCGAGGTTGCACTGGAGGTTGCCGATTTTGCCAAGCTGGAATGATCTACCGCCCTGTCCGACAACGCCCACAACAAGAAGTAATGAAAGCTATAGCCGAATTGCTAAAATATTGCGGCTATAATGAAATATCTCTACTTTCCCTGGACACCGCAAAATATACTGACATTGAGGGACTCGTTGATAAATTAGCGAATCAGTATTATCCAAGAGAGCTTACCTTATCTTTACCAAGCTTACGCCTAGATTCAGTCACGGCAGAGTTAACTGAATTACTAATGAGAGCACAACACAAAATAACTCTGACCTTTGCTCCCGAAGCAGGAAGTGAAAGATTGCGCCGTGTAATCAACAAAAATATTCCCGAACAAGCTATGTTAGAGACATTAACTGCTCTAAATAAAGATTGGGTAAATATAAAATTATACTTTATCCTCGGATTGCCTAGCGAGACCCTTGATGATATAAAAAGCATTGTTGAGCTTGTTACCAAAATAAGTCGTCTATGCCGAAAAAGCAGGCTACATATTAGCACGTCTATTCTCGTTCCTAAGCCACATACTCCCTGCCAATGGATAGGACAGGAAACAGAGGAAAAATTATTACCTAAATATGAAATATTAAAGCGAGGATTGAACCAACCAGGGATAAGATTTTCCTGGCTTAATCTTAAAGCTAGCCAATTAGAAGCAGCTTTATCTATGGGTGACCGCCGTCTGAGCAAAGTTATCCATCGCGCCTGGCAACTAGGGTGCAAATTTGATGCCTGGAGCGAATGTTTCGATCACCAAAAATGGATTACCTCGTTTGAAGAGCATGGACTTGATATTTCCTTCTACGCCAATCGGGGGCGAGCACTTGATGAAACGTTACCCTGGGAGCATATTGACACCGGAATAAGTAGGGAATTCCTCGAAAGGGAATATTACAACCTTTGGCAAGTGAAGGAAACACCAAATTGTAGCCACGGAAAATGTAATGCTTGTGGATTACAACGTTGGTCAATTGCCTGCCGTGAAAAATACAAGATGGCCCGTGCAAACTCCACCTTATCAGCAGATTGATTTGTTAATTAAGAAATCTACAAAACCAGAGGCTTAGGAAGCTGTTTTGTCCTTCAAGGCCACTTCAAGTGCCTTATCAATACTGTCAACAAAAATAAGCTGAAGTTCTTTCTTAACTTGTTGAGGAACTTCCTCCAAATTCTTTTTATTCTCCTCGGGCAAAATTACTCTCTTGAGACCTGCCCGGTGAGCAGCCAACACTTTATCCCTGATACCACCGACGGGAAGCACTTTACCCCTCAATGTGATTTCACCAGTCATGCCGATGTCTTTACTCACAGGGCGCTTGGTTACCGCTGAAACTAAAGCTACAGCCATGGTAATGCCGGCAGATGGACCATCTTTGGGAATAGCGCCAGAAGGAACATGAATATGGGGTAGTGTATCAATTTGAAAACGGAAGGGGAAAAATGGCTAGATAGCCGATGGTGCTCGTTGTCTTCTGGGATTATTAAGGTAAGCAAGAAATACCCTACCTGTGTATCTAAGGTGTATCTCGTTTTCTATCCGTCTTCTGGCTTCCTTATCCAACTGCCCATAAATTACTACATTGACTTTGTCACCATATTGAGTATAATCGTTTAGTTGCCCTAATAACCTATCAATTCCTGCTGTGTCTGGTGATAGCTTGCCCTCAATTAATACATTCCCTACTTTAGCATCTGCCGTTCTACCACTGGGCAATATGTACTGATAAGTCGCATCAATGTTCTGTGATTTCAGGCACGAAACAAGTTCTCTATTTGCTTCATCTTCATTGTTATACCATCTCGCAGTGGTATCCATTACTTCTAAAGCTCTGTGTAGGTGTTTATCAATATCACTGGTTATGAGTTGCCGTTTGTGTCTTCTTCTTAGATACTTTAGCGATAATATCAATATAATGATAAGGCCAATAAATGAGAAAGGAATTATTATCGCAGGACTGCCAAAATATGCACCTAACGCTATCAATCCAGCTATCAAAATAATCCCAACAAAGTTCCGCTTAAATGCCTTTTGCTGTTTAAGAGAATGTTTTTCGATAGGTCTTCTTGTTACTATCGCTTTTATAAGTAAATAGCTTCCGTAGAAGGCAAAAAACCATAGTGCAATAATGGCATCAATTATGGCGATTATGAATGAATCAATGGACGGCTCTTTGGTACGGTATTTCTTTTGAGGCATATTTGTTACCTCTCTTTGCGTTTGCTTAACGCTAGTTTAGTCCATGCCTAATAAACAATCAAGGTTGAGGTAAAATTTTTAGCTGGTAAGTTTTATGATTTCTTCTATCGTCCAGATATGGTTAGTTAATCCGGCTGCCATTGCTGGTGTCTTCGGATAAGGATTAGCTAAAATCTGGTGTAGGGGAGCAAAATCGTAGTACATGAAGTAAAGAGCGAGAGCAAGTATGTGATTCTCTAACTTTTTTGAAAAGGCATTGGTTAACCTAGTGAATCGTCTCATAC
>Ga0105152_10000046_pt1 | contig 25807 bp, 19 predicted proteins | sample LakBais05cmmetaG_FD_81534 | JGI IMG/M metagenome (GOLD analysis project Ga0105152, IMG submission 81534) | Lake sediment microbial communities from Lake Baikal, Russia to study Microbial Dark Matter (Phase II) - Lake Baikal sediment 0-5 cm | ecosystem: Environmental > Aquatic > Freshwater >...
GCCCGGCGCCAGTTCTTGGGCATCCCCATCGAGGCGATGGGGCTGTCGCCGGGCTCCGGTCCCATCGCGAGGACGGGGATTCCCAGGAGGAGGACCAAGGCGGCGGCCCCCGCGGCTTTAGCGATTGTCCGGTCTTTCATATCTTCGAGCTTTGCTTTTCCCTAAAGAGGGAATAAAATAAGCCATTCGTCGAGGATAGTCAAGACATGTTCAGGTTGTCGCAGATCGGCCGGGAGGGAGGCGCGCCGCCGACGGGCAAGGCCAAGATCCGGACGCTCGTCGTCAGGCTTCTCGGCTACGCCGGATTCGCCCTCTTCGTCTATCTCATCGTCAAGACCGGGCCGAAGGAGATCCTGAAAGCCCTGGCCCATCTGAGCCTTCTCGAGATCGCCGCCCTCATGGGCCTTCGTTTCCTCTACTGGCTCATCAGGGCCCTGAACTGGAGGGCCCTCCTCGTGGCTTCGGGGGAACGCGTCCCCTTCCGGGAGATCCTCGGCGCCCGGATCGCCGGCTACGCCGTGAGCTACCTGACGCCGGCGGGGAACATCGGCGGGGAAACGGTCCGCATCTTCGTCCTCGACTGCGTCGGTCGCAATAAGGCCCTGGCCACGGTCGTCGTGGACAAGACCATCGAGTTCCTGGCCGGCCTGTCCTCGATCGCCCTGGCCGTCGTCTTCCTCATCACCGAGTTCGCCATCCCCCGCCGCCAGAAGATCGGGCTCTTCGCCGCGATCGCCGTCCTCCTCCTCGTCCTCATTTTCCTCGTCCTCAAGCAGAAGCAGGGCCTCTTCACCTGGGCCCTGGACACGCTGAAAAAGATCAAGATTCGCATCCCCTTCTTCGAGAGCCGTCGCGACAAGATCCTCGAGACCGACGCCCACATCTCCGATTTTTACGGCAAGAACCGCCGGCTCTTCCTGATTCTCTTCGCGTCCTATTTCGCCCAGGCCTGGCTCTGGGCCACGGAGATCTACCTGACCTTCCTCTTCCTCGGCGGAAACACCACGACGTTCTTTAAGTGCTTCCTGATCGTCACCCTGGGCTCGTTCTACACGTTCCTGCCCGTGCCGGGTTCGATAGGCGTCTACGAGCTGACCTACGTGTCGCTGTTCGCCCTGCTGCGGATCGACATGCACGCCGGCATGGCCGTCATCCTGATCCGGCGAGTGGTGGGGCTCGTCTGGGCGGGCATCGGCCTCATCCCCCTGGTCAGGAAAAAAGCGGCGGGCCGGGTCAATGGGACGGAGCCGCCGCCGGATCCCTGCCCTTCCTCAGAAATCTGATCAGCTTGATGATCGTGCCGGGGAAGGCCATCAGAAAAACGCCGAGCAGGATCCCGTCTGGGCGGCGGAGAAGGGAGAAGACGAAGATGCAGAAAACCGCTAGGCTTTTCGCTTCGGCGCCTTCTCCGCTTTTTTCTGAACGAGTGTAGATGTTGTTGATGTAATACAGGGAAACCTGGAGAAAATAGAGGCCAATGGTCAGGAGCCCGAAGGAGAGGATTCGGGTGTCCCCCGTGAACCTGGAATAGCCGAAGGAGGCTCCCAGGAGGACGACGAAATCCGCGATCCGGTCCAGGAAGATGTCCAGGTAGGCGCCGTAGCGGCTGGTCATGTTTTTGGCCCGGGCCAGCATGCCGTCGGCGCAGTCGAAGACCGTCGAGATCATGACCAGGACCCCCCCGAGGACGAAGAGCAGGGACGTCCCCCCGAGGTAGGCGAATCCGGCGGCCAGGCCGAATAAGAACGAGCAGACCGTCAGCTGGTTGGGCGTCACGGAGGTGTTGAAGACGGCCCGGACGAGGAGCGAGGCGGGGGGGCGGATAATGTACCGATCGATGGGCAGGTACTTGTGAATGAAGGGGTAGGATGACACGCTCTTCATCGATTTCTGGAACTCGGATTGGGACTCGGGTGTGCTCATTTCGACCTCGGACTTTTGATTATTTATATCCCACTCCCCTCCCCTCGTCAAGAGGGAGTGGCCGACCCCCTCGGCCCCGGGAATAAGTGGTATAATCTTGTTTACTCTCCCTGGAGGTGACGGCATGAGGAAAAAAGCCTGGTTCCCGATCCTGTTCCTGGCGGTTTTCACCCTGTCCCTATCGGCGGCCTTCAGGAAGGAGGACGTCAAGGTCCACAAGCTCGACAACGGGCTCAAGAAGATGCTCGTCGGGGCCCTGGCCGGGATGTCCGGGTCCCTCGCGGCCCAAGAGAAGGTCGCTCTCCGGTTCGCCCCCGCCGAAGGCACTCGGCTGACCTACACGCTGACCAGCGTCGTCAACGTGGACGGCAAGAACTTCCTCGGCAAGGACCTGGCTCTCAACGCCGATTCCCGCGGGGAGATCCAGCTGTTCGCCAAGCCGTCGACCCACGAGACCGTCCGGGCCGACCTGACCAGCCCCGGCATCGAGGTCAACGTCCGGCTCTTCGACCGCGTCCTCGCCCAGAAACTCGGCACGACGGAGGGCGAGGCCCTCGAGGTCGTCTTCAACCGGACGGGCAAGGTCGAGTCCATTCGCAACCCCGAAGCCGTCGGCTCGGGAAACCCGTTCAACATCTCCATTCCCCAGATCCTGCGCGACTATTTTCCGGCCTTCCCCGTCCAGCCGGTCGGGCGCGGCGACACCTGGACGGAAAGCCGGCGTCTGACCATCCCCTTCCAGGGACTCGACCTCCAGGTCGACTTGGTCATCGACTACACCCTCGACGACGTCATCCCCGCGGACGACGGGCGACTGGCCATAGTCTCCGCCGTCTACCGGGTCGCCGTCTCGGGGGCCAAGGACCTCGGGGACACCCAGGGAGTCTTCGAGGGCCAGGGCGCGGGCGCGGGCAGCCTCCATTTCCACATCGACAAAGGCTGGTTCTCCCAATACCGCCTCGATTTCAAGACGGACGCCGCCTTCGTCATGAAGAAAGGAGCGGACCGGCTCGTCGAATTCCCCTTCTCCTTTTCCGCGTTCGCCGAGATCGCCCTGATCAACGTCCAGCCCCCGGATCGGCGGGGAGCGGACTCTTGGCAGCGACCGGCAGAAGTGAGGCGGAGCGGCTCGCAGCCTCACTTCTGGGAAATATCTGAAACAAGTCTTGGATCGTGCTGCTCAGCTGATTCCCCTGCCAAGTAGTTGCCTCCCCCCGCCGCGAATTAATTTTCGTCCACGACTTGAAATCCGCAAAAGTTAGGCGTATCATTTCTATCTGCATCAGGAGAGGCTCGACCCTAACCGGCCGGGCCCGGCAACCTGGGACGGACACCCGAGGTGCTCACTCGCCGGCAGCGAGGATGTGGTCGCGAAAGCGTAAGCGGCAACCAAGTGTCCACGGCGAAAGACCCGCTCCCCTGATGTCGGTGGAGCGGGTTTTTTATTGGCGGACCGAAAGCCCATCGCGGCCCCATCCCAGCCCCTGAGCGAGCCGAACAACGTCGCGTGCCCGGAAAGGAGGCTTCGATGGCCAAGGATTTCGTGTTCACCTCGGAGTCGGTTTCCGAGGGCCATCCCGACAAGATGGCCGACCTCATCTCCGACGCTTTTCTCGACGCGGTCCTCGAGCAGGACCCTTACGGAAAGGTCGCCTGCGAGACACTGCTCACCAAGAACTTCGCCGTGGTCGCCGGCGAGATCCGGACCACCGCGCAGATCGACCCGGTCCCCATCGTCCGCCAGACCGCCCGGGAGATCGGGTACAACGACCCCTCGGACGGGTTCGACTCGAGCTCCTGCGGGGTCCTCACTTATCTCGGCCAGCAGTCGGACGATATCGACATGGGAGTCAGAAAGGCCAACGGCGAGATCGGGGCCGGCGACCAGGGCCTGATGTTCGGCTACGCGACGACCGAAACCCCCGAGCTCATGCCCCTGCCCATCCGCCTCGCCCACCGTCTCGTCCAAAAACAGGCCGAGGTCCGCAAGAGCGGCCTCCTCCCCTGGCTCCGGCCCGACGCCAAGTCCCAGGTCTCGGTCCGCTACCTGGATAAGCGGCCCGTGGCCGTCGAAAAGGTCGTCCTGTCGACCCAGCACTCGCGCGACGTCGATGATTCGGCGCTCCGCGACGGCGTCATCGCCGAGATCATCGAAAAGGTCATCCCGGCCGAACTGCGGTCGAAGACGATCGAATACCTCGTCAACCCGACCGGCCGCTTCGTCATCGGCGGCCCCCTCGGCGACACCGGCCTCACGGGCCGCAAGATCATCGTTGACACCTACGGCGGCAGCTGCCCCCACGGCGGCGGGGCCTTCTCGGGCAAGGACCCGACCAAGGTCGACCGTTCGGCGGCCTACGCGGCCCGCTACATCGCCAAGAACATCGTCGCCGCCGGCCTGGCCGGCCACTGCACGATCCAGCTGGCCTACGTCATCGGTGTCGTCGAGCCCTTCTCGGTCATGGTCAACATCCACAGCGGCAGGAAGGTCAGCGAAGAGGCCATCGAAAAGGCCGTTCGCTCGATCTTCCAGCTCACGCCGGCGGGGATGATCAAGATGCTCGACCTGCGCCGTCCCATCTACAAGCAGACGGCCGCTTACGGGCATTTCGGCCGGGAACTCCCCGATTTCACCTGGGAGAAGACCGACAAGGTCGCGGAACTCAAGGCTTACTTCGGCTACACCAGCCTCGACGGAAACCGGACACGGCCCGTTAGCTAGATCTTAACCCATTCACTGAGTCTCGTGAAGTAGAGCCCCGATTCCTTGACAGGCTCCCCCGTCACCTTCGCCCAGAACCGCGTATAGAGCTGGACTTGGGGCCGGTAGAAATCTACCAAGGCTTGGAGGGCCTTGTTCCTGTCCTCCCCCCCGCCGGCCGAGAGGGCCTCGGGAAGCCGGTCGGTCTTGTAATCGGCGATAACCCAGCCATCCTTCTCTTTGAAGAGGAGGTCGATGGCCCCGGACAGAAATACGGGCGCCCCGGGAACGGGGACTATGGGCCTGCCCCCGGCGAGGGGGACGAGGCCGACCCTGGCGGCGAGGTCTTCGTATTCGACGTCCTCCGGCCCTATCTTGACCGAGAAGGGCACTTCGAACAAGCACCGTTCGGCCCGCATCGCCCTCAGCCAGAATTCGGACCGGACGATGTCGCCGACGAGGCCGGCGAGCTCCCGACACGCCGTCGAATCCCGTTCCGCTGCGACCAGGACGTCCCTGGCCATCCGTGACAAGCTGTCCTCTCCGACGATCGCCTCGGCCTGGCCGCGCTTGGCCGCCGGCCACGCCTGGCCCAGGGTCTTCAGCATGACGTGGACCTCTGATCCCCACAACCCCAGTCCTCCCTTGGCCCACTCGGGCGGCTCCCGGTCGCGCCTGGCGAGCGAGGTTACCGTTTCGAAGAGAGCGCCCGCCCGTGAGGCGTCCCCCATCTTCCGCCGGAGCTCTTCCCGGCCCTTCCTCACGTCGACGGGCTTAGGAGCTGCCGGTTTCCGGCGGGCCAGGTCCCCGTGTTCGGCCGCCGGTCCCATTCCCTGAACGAAGGGCGGGAGCTCTTCGATCCCGGCCAGCCCCGCTTCAAGGGGACCCCAGGCTTTTCTCGCGCCCAGGTCGCCTTCATAGGCGCTGATGACGAGGAGGTCCCGGGCCCGCGTCGCAGCCACGTACATGAGGCGGTTTTCTTCCGCCTCTTCGTACTTCCTTTCCTCGGCGGCGCTCTCCTCCCAGCCGACCGGCTGGGACACCGTTCTGGCTGTGAAGCCGGCGGGCTTGGAGAAACGGAAATGGCCGCGGGGCGTGCCGCCGGTCCGGCAGATATGCTTGTCCGGCTCGAAATCGCGGACCCCTGCCGGGTTGGCCAGCCACACGACCGGGGCCTCGAGCCCCTTGGCCTTGTGCAGGTTCATCAGGCGCACGGCGTTCCGGCGGCCGGGGGTCAGGCTCATTTCCTCGACCGGCTGGGCGCCAACCCATTCCTCGATGAACTCGACAGCGGCGGAGAAGGAGGTCATCTCCTCGCCCTCCCGGCCGCGAAGGGTTTCGACGAGCTTGAAGACGTTCCCAGTCCGGCTGCTGCCCATCTCGGCCGTCACCAGGTAATTGAGAAGGCCGGAGCTCTGGAGGATGGACTCCAGGGCCGCGGAAGGCGGGACCTTGGCCGTGATGTCCCGCCAGACGCGGAGGGCCGCGAAGGCCCGTCTCGCTTTCACCGACCCTCCGCCTGCCGCGCCGAGATAGGAGAACGCGCCTCCGGCCGCCCGGTGCTCCAGGAGCTCCCGGTCGCTCAGGCCGAAGAACAAGCCCCGGAGGACGGCCACGGTGAAGACCGGGTTGTCCGGGTCGTCGAGGGCCCGGAGGAGGTTCATGATCTCGCCGACCTCGCCGTTGTCCGTGAAGGCGTCGCTCCCTGCGATCTCGAAGGGGACGCCGAGCTCCTCGAGCCGCCGGGCGTACATGTTCATCCGGTCCTTGTAGCGGAAGAGGACGAGGAAATCGCCGGGCTCGGCCGTCCGCGTCCCGCCGCCCTTGGCTCCGAGCCGGATGTCCCCGGCGCAGGACCGGGCGATGAACTCGGCGACCCGGAGCGAGTCGATGTCGGCGATGGCCTCCTTCGAATGGTATTTCACGGCCGGGACGGTGGCCTTGTAGACGCCCGAGAAGGCCTGCCGGCAGTCCGGGCGCACCGTCTCGAGGGGCATGAAACCCGCCTGGTACTCGTCGGCGGCGGCCGGGAAGACGTCCCGGAAGAGAGGATTGACCCATTCGGCCATGCAGAGCAGGGAGCGGAAGTTGGCGTTGAGTTCGAGGACCTCGCCGCCGCTCTCCCGGATCCGTTCCTTGACCAGGTTGTAGATGTCGATGTCCGCCCGCCGGAAGCGGTAGATCGACTGCTTGGGGTCGCCGACGAGGAACAGGGACCCGGGCACGGGGGCGAGCTCCGTCCAGTTGCGCTCCTCGTCGTCGGCCCCCGTCAGGAAGAACAGGATCTCGGCCTGGAGGGGGTCGGTGTCCTGGAACTCGTCGACGAGCACCGGATGGAAGCGCTTGCGGAAATAACGCCGGACCTCGGGGTTGTCGCGGAGGAGCGCTGCGGCGCGCATGAGCTGGTCCTGGAAGTTGAGCCTCGCTTCGGCCCTCCTCCTCTCCGCGTAGAAACCGACGGCCGGGCCGAGGAAGGCCAGGGCCCGGGTGTGGCAGAACTCGCGCCACGCGCCGAGGACCGGCATGGCCGTCTCGTCGCGGAAGGCCTCCGCCGCGGCCAGTATTCCTTCAGCCTCTTCCTTCGACCGCCGGCGGTTCTTGGTCACGCCGAGATTCTTGTCGAAGAGCTCGATCGTCTCCATGAGCGGGCGGTGGCCGGAGAAGCCGATGTTCCGCCGCCTCAAGAGACAGCGGATGATCAGGGATTGGAGGGAGTCGTAGCCTTTCTCCGGCCGCTCCTTCGGAACGAGGGGGCCGGCCCGGTCGAGGAATGCCTCGAGGTTCTTGCGGGCCATCCGGAAATCCGGGAGGGCGTCGCGGCCGGCGACGGCCTCGACGTCGGGGAAGCCGGCCAGCACCGTGAAGGCCGCCTCGAGGTCTTCGGGCTCGAGTCCTGCCTCCTCGAGACCACGCAGGGCCGCTTCGTTCTCCAGCCGCGCCTTGGCCAGGTATTCGTCCCAACATTTCTCGAGCAGGACGCGGTCCTCGTGCTCTTCGAGCTCGCGGAATTCGGGGTCGATCCCGGCCTCGACCGGACGCTCCCGGAGCAGCCGCGAGCAGAACGAGTGGATGGTCCCGATGAACGACCGCTCGAGGTTTTGGAGGGCTGCGTCGAGCCGGGCCCGGGCGGCCGGGTCCTTCTCTTCCATGCGCGCTTTTTCGAGTCCGACCTGGAACCGGCCCCGGAGCTCGGCCGCAGCCTTGCGAGTGAAGGTCACGGCGGCCAGGGTGTCGATCGTCGCCCGGCCCGAACGGAGGATGGCGACGAGCCGCCCGACGAGGCTCTGGGTCTTGCCCGAGCCGGCTCCGGCCTCGACAAGAAAGGTCGTCCCCAGGTCGTTTTCGATCCGGTCGCGGGCGGCCTGGTCGTTCGGTCTCTTTTTATGCGGGCTCATCATCTATATTCGTCGAGCTTATCGTAGGCTTCGAAGACCTCGGGATTGGCCTCCCGTTTCCTCTTCGTTTCGTCGGGCCCGCCCGAGACGCAGACCGGGGCGAAGTCACAGAAATGACACTTGGCCTCGGGGCCGGCGATGAAGTAGCCATTCTCCAAGAGATGTAGGAGGTCGTTGAGGAGACAGCGCAGTCTGTCCCGGTCGAAGTTGCGGACCATGATCTCCCGGCCCTCGCCGCGCCTCGACGGGAAAAAATAGCCGCTCGCCGTCACCCGCGGCTTCGAGCCGGGATGTTCCCGCTGCAATATTTTCTCGGCGGCGACGGCGTAGAGGGCGTGCTGGATGATCCTCCCCCTCCCGAACTCAACCAGGTTCTCGTAATCGGAGTAGCGCCCGGTCTTATAATCCAGGATTCGGTAGGTGTCCTCCGCGGTCCTGTCGACCCTATCGATGTATCCGTGAAGGAAGAAAGAGCGGCCGCCGCCGAGGCTTATCTCCTCCTTTTCGATCTCCTTCTCAAACTCGAGCGGTTCCCCCTTCTCTTCGCGTTTCGCCTCGGCGGCCATGAAGATGTCCAGGGCCGCTACGATGTCCCGCCGCTCACTTTCGAAGATGGCCTCGGATGGAGGTGGGATCTTCGTCTTCGCCCGGTCGATGTGCCGGCCGGCAACTTCGGCCATGAGCCCGCCTTGGCGGGCCGGGTCGACCGATTCCTTCTTCTCTTTAACCTCCGTCATGAACTCGCAGAGGATTTCGTGGACGAGGCTGCCGCGCCGGCGCGGGTCGAGCCAGCGAGAGCGCTCGAATTCGACCTCCTCGGGAGGCTTGACCCCCAGGACATGACGGAGGAAGTAGCCGAAGGGACAGCGGGCCAGGAGCTCGAGGCGCGTCGCGGACATGACGGCCTTCCCCCCAGCCACGGGGTCGACCTTGTCGCGGACGGGGCCGATGTCAACGATACCCTCGTATTCGGTCAGCCGCTCTCCGGCTCGGGCGGCCGCGGCGGCAAGTCCGGCGGCGAGGTCGGGGAAATTGGCCTCGACGGAGGCCGCTCCCCCGGACGTCCGGCTTTCGCCGACGAGACGGGCCAGCCACCAGTCGACCTCGTCGAAAACCTCGTCGCGCCCGCCTGGGACGAACCCGGCCGGTTCCGGAAGTTCCCGCTCGAGGGCCGTATAGTCGAGGTCGGGATCGCCGCGGCTGAGACGGAACGCCTGGAGGATGACCGACGACGGGAAGGAGGCCCGTTCCCCGGTGATGTCGAACGAAGGGTAGCTCAGCGTGACGCTTCCCCTGAGAGAGGCGAGCACGGCGGCCAGGGTGAAGAGGTTCGAGCGCAGAGAATCGGCCGCCGTCGGAAGGGAGGCGGAGAGCGCAGCACGTTCCTCGTCGAGGAGGACAGGATCCTGGAGGCCGCGTCCGGGGAACGTGGCCTCGTCGAGGCCGACGACGAACGTCATCGGCCGGCCGGAGAGCCCTCCGGAGGAGAAGCTGGCGACATGAAGATGGCCGGGCTGGGGCGGCGACGCCCCGACACGGAGGGAGGCGCCCGCCTCCCGCAGCAGATCCAGCGCGTCTTTCAGGGGAAGTTCGGGTGCCCGGCTTTCCTCGAGGACCTCGGCGAGGCGCACCAAAAGCACGTCGCGGGCCTTGCCGTCGAGGTCCGAAGAGCTGCGGCCGAAATCCTCCGTGACCCGGGCGAAGGCCTCGCAGAGGTCCCGGAAATCGTGACCTGCCGCGGGACCGGGCTCCGGAATGACATCCAGCAGCTTGCCGACGGCGGAAGAGAGTTCTTCGATCTCCAGGATGACCGCCCGGTCGCGGGCCAAGCGCTCTTCCCGGGATTCGCCGGTCTCGTCGTCGTCCTCCCGCTCCGCTTGCTCGAGGTCGGCCTTGCGGGCGTCACGGAAGGCCCTGAGACGCTCGAGGTAGCGGTCTCTGCCCCAGCCGATCATGGCGCTCCTGAGGTGGCGGCAAGCCGTCCGAGCCGGAAGGGGGATCCCCGCCGCGCCCGAAGGCAGGACGAGGTCACCGTTTTCGACAAGGCGGCAGAGGCGGTCGACGGAGAAGTCGTTGCCCAGCCAGTCGGCGAGCCCGAAGAAGAGGTGTCCGGGCGAAGTGAAGGAGATCGGGATGCCCTCGCCGAACGTCACGGGCAATCCCGTCCGGACCGATAGGAGGTGGAAGACGGTCGGGTGCGGCGAGCCCGGCGGGGCGAGGATTTCCACATTGTCGAAGGGGGTCTTCCCGGCATAAAGCCGACGGAGGATTTCGCGGCATTCGTTCCCGCACCCCAGAGCCCGGAAAATTTCGGGAACTCCGGCCACGGTGAGGGGCGGCGCCTCGCGGGGCGCGAAGAGCCAGGACAGGCGGCCCGCTCCGGAAGCATCAAGGGGCCCGGGAGCAGGCCAGCAATGACGCGGCCGTTCGAGGCCGAACACGGGGTCTCCGGGGACGAGGACCAGCCGGTCTCCGGCCGCGGCCCGGACGAGGTCGGCTTCGAGCCGGCTCATTCGGGCATCCATCGGGCAGAGATGCCAATCGGGCGAGGACGGCGCCAGCGGGGCTGTCTTCAGGGCGAGGCCGATGAGCCCGGCCGTATCGAGGAGGCCGTCCTCTTCGAGGGCTAGTTCGTAGCCTTCGAGAATGAGGGCGAGCTCCTGCCCCTTCCGCTCGACGAGGAAAAGCCCCGGGCGGAGGTCGGCGCTCACCCGGCCATCGAGCCTCAGGTCACGGACGGCCCTAAAGATCGTCCGGACGAGCCCGGGAGAAGCCCCGCCCCGGCCGAAATATTCGAGCGCGCCTTGACCCAGGAGCCGCCTGAACACCCGATCCATCAGGGCCAGCGCCGCCGAAGAGGTCAGCGGCTTTCGGGCCGAGCCCCCCCCATGCTTTTCCAGGATCTCCTGGGCCAAGGACGCCAGGGTGACGAAGCGCAGGTTGACCCATGACCCGGCATAGCGGGCCAGGGCTTCGCCGATCTGGCGCCCGGCGATGAAGGAGGGAACGATGAAGATCTTCTCGTCGAGCGGATGCTCGCGGCAGAAGCCGGCCAGGAAACGGATCATCGCGTTGGCCGGGCCGGCCGGCGCCGCCGCCGACTTCGCGGCCTTCGCCCCGGTACGCGATTTTTCCTTCACGTCTTTCCCGGAACCTTGTAGAGATGGACCTTGTGCTCGCGCCCCTTTTCGTCGGTCATGACCTCGCTCCGGACGAGCCGGTCGTCCCAGCCGGGGATCTTGTAGTCGTGGGAGACGATGCGGACGCCGGCGGCCAGGTCCTTGTCGAAGAGGGGCTCGAGGGTTTCCAGGGATTCTGGCAGGAGATAGAGGGCCAGGACGGTCGCCTCGGTCACCCGGGCCTTGGTGGCGTCCATGTGGAGGAACCGGACGAGCTTGCCGACGCCTTCTCGGGCGGCGCCGGCCCGGCACTCCTCGATGAGGGCGGCGTCGATGTCGATGCCCACGCCCCGGGCCCGGTATTTCTTCGCCGCCGTGATGACCATGCGGCCGTCGCCGCAGCCGATGTCGTAGACGACGTCGTCCCGGCCGACGGCCGCAACCTCGAGCATCCGCTCGACCACTTCCTGCGGCGTCGGGGCGTAAGGGGCAAGGTCGGCCGCGTCCGGCCGGCCGTGCGAGCCGGGGTAGACCTTGATGACGTCGTTCTCATCGTAGCGGAACGAGTACGGTTTTCCAGGATGGATGAGGGTGCCGCCCGTCCGTTTTCCGTTGTCGAACGAGATCTCGACGGGCAGGTCGGTCGCGATCCGGTCCACGGCGCCGACGCGGAGCGTCCGGATGCGCGGCCCCCCTCTCCTGGGTCCGGGCTTGATCGTGTAGACGATGTCTTTCTTGGTGACGTTTCGGAGGGTCGCCTCCGCCCAGAAGGCCGTCGCGGAAGAAGGCCGCAGACTGAGGTCGATCCTGTTCTCCGCTTCCCGTCCGGGCCGGACAACGAAGAGGGCCAGTACGACGAGCGTCAGAAAGGCGACGACCAGCCCGGCCTGGATGGCCCGCTTCATGACGGCCCCCCGGCCAGGGTACGTTTCCTCATTCGCTCCAAATTAGAACAGCCCGTGAGGGAAGTCAACCCGCGAAGGAGCGCGCTAAAAAAGCGGGCCCGGCGGTGCTTGCGGGCTAGAAAAAAACAGCGTTTTCATTTCTGATCCTCCCGTCCCCCGCGGAGACGGCCGGCCTTGCGGACCGCCTCCTTGAGGACGTATTCCATCTGGGCGTTGATGCTCCGCAGCTCGTCGGCCGCCCATTTCTCCAGGGCGTCATAGAGCGCGGCGTCGAGCCTCAGAAGGAACTTTTTCTTTTCACTCACGACTCACTTTCCATCAGGTGTGGAGTGTTCCCGTATTGACGATGGGATGCATTTCCGATTCGGAGACCAGGGCCACGAGGAGGTTGTTGACCATGGCCGCCTTCCTCTCCTCGTCGAGATGGACGACGCCCTGGGCTTCGAGGCTCTTGAGGGCCATCTCGACCATGCCGACGGCGCCGTCGACGATCTGGCGGCGGGCGGCGATGATGGCCTCGGCCTGCTGGCGGCGGAGCATGGCCTGGGCGATCTCGGGGGCATAGGCCAGGTGGGAGAGCCGGGCTTCGACCACGTGCAGGCCGGCGAGGTCGAGCCTGTTCTGGACCTGACCCTTGAGCTTTCCGGCGATCTCGTCGGGGTTGGCCCGCAGGGATTCCGTGTCTTTGTCATGGGCGTCGTAGGGGTAATGGGTGGCCAGCTGGCGGATGGCCGTCTCGCTCTGGATAGCCACGAAGTTCTGGTAGCTCTCGACGTTGAACAGGGCCTTGGCCGAATCGACGACGTGCCAGACGACGACGGCCGCGATCTCGATCGGGTTGCCGAGGGCGTCGTTGACCTTGAGCGTCTCGCTGTTGAAGTTGAAGATGCGCAGGGTCACCTTCTTCTTGACGGCGAAGGGGTTGGTCCAGAAGAAGCCGGCCGTCAGGGCGCTGCCGACGTATTTCCCGAGGAAGGTGAAGACCTTGGACTCGTTGGGGTGGATGAGGAAGAACCCGCCGAAGGTCATGAAGGCGAGGATCAACCCCAAGACGGCGAGGACCATACCGGCCGTCGGGGCCGACCGCGCGGCATGGGCGAGGATGTACCAGCCGCAAAGGCCGACGACCCCGAGGTCGACGAGGACCGTGACCCAGCCGTTGACGCTGAAGATGTTCTTTTCCTGGATGTCTTTCATGTCAGCCTCCTATAATAGCAATATAATATTATTATGATATCATTTTGTCAAGTGGTTTTTTAGCCATAAAAAAACCCCCGGACGCCGTCCGGGGGTTGGGAAAATCTCGAGAAAACGCAGGCTAAGCGAAGAAATCGCCGGGGACGGCCCTCAGGCGGCAGATATCCTTGACCCTGTCGGCGATATCGAAGCCCTTGGCGCAGACGGCCGAGCAGGAGGCGCAGGAGCCGCAGGGGTTCTCCAGCACGTCGAGGGAGCCGACGAGTTCGTGGGCGGCCTGGAGGTTCCGGTAGCCGTAGGCATACATGTAGCCTCTCATCAGCGAGGGGATGGGGAGGGCCTTCGGGCAGCCGGAGACGCATTGGCCGCACTGTTGACAGTAGAGTCCGGCGACCTGTTCGCCGAGCTTGAGGTCCTTGAGCTCCTGCGGCGTGAGCTTCAAGTCGGTCATGACGGTCAGATCCTCTTTGAGCTGGTCGAAGGTCGTGAAACCGGGGATGGCCGTCGTGACGTTCGGGTCGTTGAGGACCCATTTGAGGGCGGCGCGCATGTTGATCGGCTGCTGCCTCTCTTTGTCCCAGTAGGCGCCGGCCTGGGTCTTCATGGCCACAATGCCGATCCCGGCCGCGGTCGCCTCGGCGACGGCCTTGCGCATCTCGTCGCGGTAGTCCTGGCGGAAATTGTAGGCCGTCAGGATGACGTCGTAGATCTTGGCTCCGATCGTCGCCCGGATGACGGCCGGCTCGTTGCCGTGAGTGGTGATGCCGATGAACCGGGCCTTGCCCGCCTTCTTGGCTTTCTGAAGGGCATCCATAATGGGTTGATTCCGGACGGTCTCCGGGGTCGTGTTGTTATGAAGGTAGAGGATCTCGACGTGGTCGAGCCCGAGACGCTGGAGGCTGATGTCGAACTTGTCAAGAAAGGCTTTCTGAAGGGCTTCGCCGTCTAGGCCCTGCATGGTCTTGTCCCGGCCGGGGCCGGGGACCTTGGTCGCGATCATGAACGAGTCGCGAGGCCTGCCTTTGATGACTTGGCCGATCATCTCCTCGTTCCTGCCGCGTTGGTAGCCGTTGGCCGTATCGAGCATGAAGATGCCGGAGTCGAGGGCGGCCTGGACGACGGCGGGATTGTCGGCGTTCATGACGCCCATGCTGACGACGGGGATCTTGAGGCCGGTCTTGCCCAGGGTCCGGACGATCGGCTTCGCCTGGCCTTGGCCGGCAACGGCTTGGCCAGGACGCGAAGAGCCGAGGGCGGCGGCTTTGACCGCGCCCGGGATGGCCCCGACCGCGGCCAATCCGGTCAGGCCTTTCCTGAGAAACGCACGTCTTTTGAGTTCGTTGTCTTTCCTTGTCATTCTCTCCTCCTGCGATTGAATGGTCGTTATGTCCGGTCGGTCCGGGCCGGGCGGTGGCCCTATCCCATGGACCAGCGCGAGCTCCGTCTCAGCGCCGGTCCGTCAGGGTTTTCATGAAATCGACGGTGGCGTCATGAACATCCATTGTATCGATAGTCCGAGGAATGTCAAACGTGAGGTACGCCGGAAAAGCGGCGAATTGACTTTTCCGGACCCGGCGATATACTTCCTGTCGATGACGAGGATAACCCGGCTCCTGCTGACCCTGGCTTTCTTCTCTTTTCTCGCGGCGGACATTCCCTCCGCCGGACAGGTTCCCGAGCCCGCCGCCCCTTCGTCCCTGAAAACATTCTTCACCGTCCGCTCCGCCCAGCCGGACGACACGCTGCCGCCGGAGATCCGCAAGGAATTCAAAGAGGACGACGGCAGCCCGTTGAGGTCCGTGGCCGTTGACCTCGACGGCGACGGGAAAGAGGAGAAATTCGTCCTCTGCGGCGTCCCCTCGGCCGCCGGCGGTCACCAGTGGCTCGTCTACGACCCGGCGAGAGGCGCCGCCCGGGGGGTCGTCGTCGGCACCATCGTCTTCATCGGCCGGGAATCCGACGACGGCTATCCCAAGCTCGAGACCTATTGGAAGCAGGGCGGCGACATGTCGATCGTTTTCCGCTACAACTACGCCCGGGGCCGGTACGGCCGCGTCGACACGCGGGCCATGACGCTCTGGGAGACGAGCGAATATTTCCGGGCCAAGCCGCCCCTCGACCTCGACAAAGAGCTCGTCGAGATCAAATAGTGCCGCGATGGCCAGGCCCAGACGCATCCTGATCTCCGCAGTCATCCTCGCCCTCATCGGGTGCGCCGCCTGCCGGGCCCCGGGCGGTGGCCGGGGGGCAGATCGAGGCCCCCTGACGATCGCCGTCATCCCCATGGGCACGACCCACGAATTCTGGAAATCGGTCCACGCCGGTGCGCTGACGGCGGCTCGCGAGCTCGGCGTCGAGATCATCTGGAAGGGCCCGCTCAAGGAAGACGACCGCAACGAACAGGTGCAGATCGTCGAAACCCTTTCCGGCGCCGGCGTCGACGCGCTCGTCCTATCGCCTCTCGACGACCGGGCCCTCCTTCGTCCCGTGGCCGACGCCCGCCGGGCCGGGATCCCGACGGTCGTCTTCAACTCGGCGCTCCAAGGGGAGGAGCACGTCGCCTATATCTCGACCGACAATTTCCAAGGCGGCGTCCTCGCGGCCCGAGCCGTCGGGAGTCTGACGGAGGGGCGCGGCCGGCTGATCCTCGTCCGGGTCAAGGCGGGCGTCGAGGGCACGATGAAGCGCGAAGAGGGCTTCCTCTCCACCCTGCGCGCGGAATTCCCCGGAATCGTGATCCTCTCGGACAACCAGTACGGGGGGACGTCCACGGAGACGGCCTACCAGACCATGGAGAACCTCCTCTCCCGGTTCTCCGGTGTCGACGCGGTCTTCACGCCGAACGAATCGACGACGTTCGGTGCTCTCCGGGCCCTTCAGGACCACGGCTTGGCGGGGAAGGTCATCCTCGTTGGCTTCGACGCCTCGGCCAAGCTCATCGAAGCGCTGGAAAAGGGGGAGATTCGCGGGCTCGTCCTCCAGGACCCCTTCGCCATGGGCTACCTGAGCCTGAAAACGGCCGTCGCCCATCTGCGCGGCGAAACCTACGAGAAAACCGCGGCTACGGCGCTCGTCCTGGCCACGCCGGAAAACATGAAGGAGCCGCCGGTCCGGCGGCTTCTCCGGCCCGACCTCTCCATTCTCAAGGACTGAGGATACAGATGATGAAACCACGGCCCGGAACAACCGCCCTCATCGCTTTCCTGGCCCTCTCGGCGGCGCTCGTCGCGGCGGCCGTGCCGGGACATCTCCACATCATCTCGTCGAGCCACCAGGACATCGCCTGGATGGACTCGCCCGAGAAATGCATCGTTTTCCGCGACACGAACTGCATCACCCCGGCCCTGGCCATGATGGCCAAGGACCCCGCCTACTCGTTCACCATGGAGAACATGCTCAACCTCATGGAGTACGTCGAGCGTCACCCGGAGCGCGCCGAAGAGATCGCCCGCCTGACCCGGGAGGGACGGATGGAGTGGGGCGCCACGTTCAACCAGCCCTACGAATCGCTCTATTCGGGGGAACAACTCATCCGCCAGGCCTATTTCGGCCGCCTCTGGATCAAGCAGAATTTTCCCGGCGCGGACGCCCGCGTCTATTTCAACCCCGATGTCCCCGGCCGGGCCGCCCAGATGCCCCAGATCCTGGCCAAGGCCGGCATCCCCTACCTGGTCATGAGCCGCTACCACGAGGGCTTCTACCGCTGGGCGAGCCCTGACGGGACGTCCGTCCTGGCCTACTCGCCCGGCCACTATGGAAACGCGGCCGCCACCCTCAACGCCCCGCCCGCCGAAGGGGCCAAGGCGATCCTCGATAAGCTGGCCAAGTGGTCGGGCTATTATGCGGCGCGCAGCCTACCGCCCGAGTATCCCCTGCTCAACTCCGTCGATTTCTCCCAACCGACCGATTTCGGCAGCCTCATCCGCCATTGGAACGGGACTGCGCCGAAACCGAAGGCGGCGGCGGTCATGAAGTACTCCACGGCCCGGCGCTTCTTCGAAGCGATCGACGTCAAGACGGCCAGGCTCGAGACGATCACGGGCGAGAGGCCGGGCCTCTGGCTCTACATCCACGGCCCGACCCACCACTGGGCGATTTCGGCCGAGCGGGAAGCCGGCCGGCTCCTCCCCGCGGCCGAAGCCTTCAGCACGGTCCGGGCCCTCCTCGACGGGAGTTTCGCCGGCTATCCGGCGGGCCGGCTCGAGGCGGCCTGGATGGCCGCGATCTACCCCGACCACGGCTGGGGCGGGAAAGAGGGCCAGATCACCGATAGGCTCTTCCGCAAGAAATACGAGTTCGCCCGGGACGAGGGCCGCGAGGTCCTCTACGGCGCCCTGGCCGGAATCGCCGCCCGGGTCAAGACCCGGCCTGAAAAGGGCACGCCCCTCATCGTCTTCAACTCGCTCTCCTGGCCGAGGACGGACCCGGTGACCGCGCTTGTCGCGCCGCGGACCGCCGCATTCCGCCTCGTCGACGCGGCGGGCACGGATGTCCCCTATCAGCGGCTTCCGTCGGTCGACCCGGCCTCACCCGGCACAGCCCTTATCGAGTTCATCGCCCGGGACGTCCCGGCTCTCGGCTACAAGACCCTCTACCTCATCGAAGGCGCCCAGCCGTCTCCGGAAAAGACGTCGTCACCGGCGGGCGCCGAGGTCCTGGAGAACGACTTCTACAGGATCGAGCTGGCCCCGGGCGGGGTCAAGCGCCTCTACGACAAGGAGCTCGGACGCGACGTCCTCGACACGGGAAAATTTCTGGGGTTCGAGGTTTTCACCATGCAGTCCGTGGGCAACGGTGCGGGCGAGTTCGGCCGGGTCCAGCAGCCGACGATGGCGGGTTTCGACAAGACGAGCCTCCACCGGCCGCGCTGGCGCCTCGTCGACGGGGAGTCCGGCCCGCTCAGGACCGTGTACCTCCTCGAACAGCCGCTCCGCAACTGCACGGTCCGCGAAAGGCTTATCGTCTACCACGGTATCAAAAAGATCGATTGCGAGGTTTCGCTCCTCGGCTGGGACGGGGAGCCCTACCGGGAATTCCGACTCGCGCTTCCGGTCGCCGCCGCGGACGGCCATGTCGCCTACGAGATCCCCCTCGGCGTCCTCGAGGTCGGCTCGGGCGAGGCCAAGGGCACGGGAGGACCGGCTTACGGGAACCTCGTCTACGACGAGCTCCTCTCCGACATCCGGCCGCGGGAGGTCCAGAACTTCCTTTACGCGGGCGACGGACATTTCGGCGTCACCCTGACGACGAGCGTCGCCGTCAACGACTACAAGGACCCGACGGACGCGCCCGTCCCCTACCCCGTGCTCCAGCCCATCCTGCTCGCCTCGAGGCGGAGCTGTCACGGCGAAGGGAACTGGTACCTCCAGGAGGGCGACCACCATTACAGCTTTTCCGTCGTCAGCCACGTCTCGGGTTGGAGGAACGGGTACCAGGCGGGCATCGCCGCCGGGAGCCCGCTCATTGTCGTCGGAAACCCAGCCTCCGGGCCCAGAGCTGACCTCCCCGAGGCCAGGAGCTTTCTCCCGGTTTCGACGCCAGGCATCGTCCTTTCGACCATGAAAAAAGCGGAAAACGACGACACCGTCATCCTCAGGGTCTACGACATCGAAGGGAAGGACACGGAAGCGGCGGTCGAGCTATTTACTCCGGTGAAAAGGGCGGAGCGGACGAACATTATCGAAGAAGAAGGCGTTTTGCTCAAGCCCCGCAAGGGGCGGCTCGTCCTTCCGGTCGGCCATCACGCCGTCGAGACCCTCAAGCTCTTCCCGGCCTGGACCGAACGGAAATAGTGAGAATGCGGCCGGGCTTCCTTCGTCTTAGTCTGTGAAGATGAAGTCAGGGAGGCACGGATGAAAAGCAAGCTCACGCAAGAGGAATTCGTCAAGCTGGCCATCGCCAGGCTGCGCCTCGAGAACTACAAGGGGATTCATACGGTCTACAGCGGGTTCAACGAGGCCTTCAGGGCCTACTTCGACGGCGGGAACCCCATCGACGCAACGGGCGAGCTGGCCCGCTTGGGGAAGATCGTCATCAGGCCGGTCAAGGGCGGCGTCATGCTCTACATCCCCGGCGAGGGGCCGGAGATGAACCGCGGCGACATGGCCCTGAAGAAGATGGGCCTGCTCGAAAAGCCCGCCCCGCAGGACAACTGACCGGGCCTATCTCTCAGGCGGAAGGGCGGCCATCGGGGCAGGCTGGCCGGGCTGTTCTTCCATGTACTGGATGTAGAGGTCGGTCAGGTCCTCGTGGGCCAACTCCTTGGCCGTCTTCATCATGACCAGCCGGCCCTTGCGCATGAACCCGATCCGGTCGGCGATGAGCTTGGCCCGGAAGATGTCGTGGGTCGACATGAAGACGGACTTGCCCGTGTCGCGCATCTGGACGAGGATCTCCAGGAACTCCCGGCCCGACTGGGGGTCGAGCCCCGAGGTCGGCTCGTCGAGCAGGACGTTGGCCGCGTCCTTGACCACGGCGATGGCGATGCCGAGCTTCTGGCGCATGCCCTTGGAGAAATTCTTGACCCGCCGGTCGAAGGCCTCCTTCTGGAGGCTGACCCGCTCCAGGACCGCGGCGTAGTCTTTCTTCGCGAGATTCCGTTTTCCGGCCAGGCGGCTGAAGTAGTCGAGGTTCTGGATGGCCGTGAAATTGCCGTAGAGCATGACGTTCTCGGAGACGAAGGAAACGTGGCGCTTGGCCTTGAGCGGGTCCTTGGTCACGTCGATCCCCTCGATGAGGGCCGTCCCCGAAGTCGCCGGGATGAAGTTCAGGAACAGGTTGATGGTCGTCGTCTTGCCCGCCCCGTTGGCCCCGAACATGCAGAAGATCTCGCCCGGTTCGACCTTGAAGGTCAGGCCGTCCAGGGCGAGCTCGCCGTCCTCATAACGCTTGGTCAGGTTGATCGTTTCGAGCATGGGGATTCTCCTTAACGGACGTCGTAGCGCAGGAACGAGACGTACGCGCCGACGAAAAAGACGATGATCATGACGGCAAGCAGGGCGAAGTCGGGGATAGTCCGGACGAGCGATCGGCTCAGCCATTCCGGCTCGATCGTGTGCTGGGGCATGTCGTCAAGCTTGATATTGAATTGCTCGCCCGTCTGCAGGTTGAAGCTCTGGCCCATCTTCGAATTGATCCACTTAGTGTAGATCGGCTTGTAGGCCCGGACCGAGGCCAGGAAACGGTCGTATTCGTCGACTCCCGTCCGGGCCAGGGTCATGGAACCGAAGGTCAGGGCCGAGGCCGGCGAGATCCGGGACAGGTTGACGGCCAGGCTCTGCTGGGCCCCCTTTTTCTGCTGGTAGTCACGCTCAAGGGCTGCGTTGTTTTCGTCGATCTTGGCGGTCAGCTGTTGCTGGAGGTCCTGGGCGAACTTCATGTACATCTCTGTCGCCGCCTTCTGGTCTTTGGGCAGGTTGGCCTGGTTCTTCTGCCGCCATTCTCGAACGGCCCCCATGGCCTCTTGCTGGATTTGCTGGAGGAAGGCGTCCTTCTTGGCCGTGATCTCATGGACCGAAGGGATGGGCCGGACCTGCCCGGCGGTGATGACCGCGACCTTGGGGATGACCATGACAAAGACGACCCAAATAAAGAGGAGGACGAGGAAGCTCGTCGACGAGCGCGACGTCCGGGCCGAGACGAACAGGCCCAGGCTGAAGAAGACGGACAGGTAGAGGAAGAACATGAGGAAGATCAGGAGCAGACGGCCCCAGTCCTGGCCGCCGAGCGAGATGTCGGGCGTGATGAGAAGGATGAGGAGGCCCAAGACGAGCGGGATGAGGAGGGGCAGAAGGAGGCTGATGTAGCCGCCGATGGCCTTGCCCAGGATGAGCCTGTCGCGCGGCACCTCGTTCGACAGGGCCAGCTTGAGCGTCCCCTTTTCCTTTTCGCCGACGATGGCGTCGTAGGTGAAGAGGATGGCGAAGAGGCTGAGGACGATCTTGACGATGAACATGAGGTCGAGGGCGCCGAAGACGGCGAAGACCGGGTTGCTGCTGTACTTGGAGTCGATGAGGTTCGGGTCGGCGGCGATGTTGACCGGGGCGACGCGGCCGACGGCCTCCTCGATGCCCGTGACCACGGTCCCCAGGACCTGGGGCGGCTTGTTGATCTTGATGCCGATCCCGGCCAGCGACGAGTAATTCGGCTGGCTCTCCATGTTCTTCTTGTTGAGGGCCAGCGCCGCCGTGTACTCCTTCTTCTCCGCCCGATAGTTGGTCACCCCGGTGTAGATCGAGAGCAGGATGAGGATGGTGCAGAGAAGGAAGGTGAAGACGAATTTCGGGCTGGTGATGTTGTCCAGGATCTCTTTTTTGATGATGTCTCGAAGCATGCCGGCCTCCCTCGAATGTGTTCCCGTCCGCGGATGAACCCGGGGGCGGGTTTCTCCGGTATTATACGGCAAATCGGCCCGGCGGTTTAATAATAAATAGAGAGGGGGCCGGCCGCGGCTTGACCCGTCCGGGACGTTTTATCTATCATGCGGCCATGCGCGGAAAACCGTCTTCCCTAGCCACGTTCCCCTGGCTTCTCCCCTGCCTCCTCCTTATCGGGGCGGGCTGCCGCAGGGCCCCCCTGGCGCCGGCCCCTGAAAAGCCCCTGGACCTCTTCGACGCCCATGGCGATATCGGCGACGTCGCTAGGCCGGGGGCGGTTTCCGAAGACACCGCGAGCGAGGCTCTCATCATCGAAGGCGCCGGGGCCAACATGTGGTTCGCCGCCGACGAGGGGCATTTCCTGTGGAAGCGCCTGAAAGGCGACTTCATCGTCAGCGCCAGGGTCGAGTTCCCCGGCCCGGGCGTCGAGGCCCACCGCAAGATCGGCTGGATGGCCCGGTCGAGCCTGGACCCCGACTCCGCCCATGCCAGCGCGGTCGTCCACGGCGACGGGCTGACCTCCCTTCAGTTCCGGAAAAAATCCGGCGAGGACACGGACGAGATCCGGCTCCCTGTCTCCGGCGCCGACCAGATCCAGCTCGAGCGCCGGGGCGACACCTACATCATGTCGGCGGCGCGGTTCGGCGAGCCCTACGCGAGCGAACGGATTACCAATCTTTCGCTCGGCGACGAGCTCCTCGTCGGCCTCTTCGTGTGTTCACACGACGCCGCGGTCACGGAGAAGGCCCGGTTCACGAACGTCCGGGTGACCATCCCCGCACCCGATAATTTGGTGCCTTACGAGGATACCATCGGGGGGATGCTCGAGGTCCTCGATGTCGTTACCGGGGGACGGACCGTGGTCCTCCGGTCGCCGCGCCCCATCCAGGCGCCGAACTGGACGAAGGACGGCCGCTTCCTTATCTATAACGTCGACGGGCTTCTCAACCGGTTCGAGCTGGCCACGGGAAGGACGACTTGGCTCGAGACAGGTTTCGCGACGGCCAACAACAACGACCACGTCCTATCGTTCGACGGGAAGAGGCTCGGCATCAGCCACCACAGTCCGGATGATGGTGGCGAGTCGATCGTCTTCGTCCTCCCGGCCAAGGGCGGAACGCCGGAGCGCATCACGCCCAAAGGACCGTCGTATCTCCACGGTTGGTCGCCCGACGGCCGGTTCCTGGTCTACACGGGCGGACGGGACGGGAACTACGACATCTTCAAAATCCCCGTGGAAGGCGGGGACGAGGTTCGCTTGACCGATGCTCCGGAGCTCGACGACGGTCCGGAGTACGCGCCGGACGGAGGGATGATATATTTCAATTCCAGCCGGACAGGCGATATGAGGATCTGGCGGATGGCCCCCGACGGGAGCGGCCAGGAGCCCATCACCGCGGGCGTCTCCCATGATTGGTTCCCGCACGTCTCCCCCGACGGCCGGCGGATCGTCTTCCTCTCGTTCCAGAAGGACGTCGCGGCGGACGACCACCCTTTCTACAAGCAGGTGTACATCCGGATAATGCCCGCCTCGGGCGGCCCGGACGAGCCCAAGGTCATCGCCTACGTCTACGGCGGGCAGGGGACGATCAACGTCCCCTCCTGGTCGCCCGACGGCCGGAAGATCGCTTTCGTCAGCAACACCCGGTTCTGAGGACCGCTCACTATTTCGGAATCAGAGGGACAGCCCCCTAAAGCAGGCCCGCCGCGTCACCTGGGGACAAACCGGAAGGGGGACTGTCCCTCTGATTCGCTCTCCAGTACCCAGGCTCATTATGGATAGATCACCATGAGCCCCAAGAATTGACTTTCATTTTTGCCGGGTGTAATAATCATATTTGGGGAGTGAGCATCCGGATGCTCATTATTAAAAATCGCCTTTTCCGTGTCCTTATGGCCATCGGCATTTTTATGCTCCAAGGCTGCACGAAAAATCTATTGGGCCCGACTCAAAGTATCCCCGTTACGAGCAGTCCTCCGGGCGCGAAGATCGTCATCGATGGCACCGAGAAGGGTGCCACGCCGTTAAGCCTGAATTTGGCCAGGAACAAGGGCCATGTCATCAGGATAGAAAAGGAAGGTTATAACCCGCTTACGATTCACGTCGGACGCACGGCGTCGGCTATGATAGGACTTGACTATCTTATGATCTTCCCCGGAGGTCCCATCCTCGGAGCTTATCTCGGCAATCTGGTCGGGGGGAAGGAATCTGGGCCCGGGGAATTCCTGGGTGGGGCTCTTCTCGGTCTTGTCCTGGGAATAGTGAATTATTCGATTGACCGGAAGGCCGGGGCCCACTACGCCTTGTCCCCGGGTCGGCTTCAGGTGACGCTGACGAAGATAGACGGGCAAGTTCGGACACAGGTCGTTCATCTCGAGGCAGCGCAACTGAGGGATATCCGATGGATACGGATCAAGTGCTCCGACGATAACACAATCGGATTGATCAATCTGAGATAACGGCCGTACGAATGAGGTTTACGGGGCACTCTAAGGGAAAAAAGCAAGCGCGCCCGGGGTGACTCGAACACCCGACCTGAGGATTCGACGGCGGGGTCCCGGCCTAGCGACGGTCGGATTACCTGCCGGGATCGAAAAAGAGCTCTAACCGAGGCGGGAACAGCCGGGCCCTGGCTTTGAGGATGCGTAAGCGGACTTTTTTGGTTTCGACGGGTGGAAAGTGAAGGAGCTTTTTCCAGCCGACCGTCGTGCCTTGGGCGATCTCTTTCCAGCCATTCCCGTCCCAGGCGTCGAGGGAGAAGGACTCGATCCTTTGGCCCTCCTGGATGTTCTCCTTGATCATGGCGACGTTAAAAGTCTTCGGACCGCCGAGGTCGTACTCAAATGCATTAGAGAGCTTCGCCCCGGCGGCGAGGTTGACGGCGAAGGTAGCGCGGAGCCTGTCCCCCAGTTCTTTGAGCCTTTGGACGTCGTTCTCGTGGATGCGGCCCCGCTTGTCGGGCGGGATGTTGAGGAGGAGCTGGGCGTTGCCGCCGACCGAGGTGTAGTAGATATCAAGGAGGTGGTCGAGGGTTTTAACCTTGTCGTCCTCGGCCGCGTGGTAGAACCAGCCGGGGCGTATGGAGACATCGACCTGGCCCGGGTACCAGAGAAGCCGCCCGCCCAACCTGGCGACGGAAGCGATCCTCCCGAAAGAGCCCAGGTCCACGGCCTGGGCGTCGAGGCCGGCAATCCCGCCGGGGTTTTTCTCGTCGGGCAGGTCGTCGTAACCGACGACGGGGATGACGCTCCATTCGCTCTCCCGGGTGACGCCGGCTTCGTTCCCGATCCAGCGGGCGTCGGGGCCGATAATGGAGATCACCGCTCCCGGCTGGAGCTCGCGGATGAGGGCGTAATAGCCCGCCCAGTCGTAAACTTGGCGCTTGCCGTTCGGGCCTTCGGCGCAGGCGCCGTCGAACCAGACCTCGGAGACCTCCCCGTAGTTCGTTAAGAGCTCGCGAAGCTGGTTCTTAAAATGTTCGTTGTACCGCGGCGAGTCGCCGTAGCTCGGCTCATGGCGGTCCCAAGGCGAAAGGTAGACGCCGAATTTCAAGCCGGCCTTCCGGCAGGCCGCTGAAACTTCGCCGACAACGTCGCCCTTGCCTTCCTGCCAAGGCGAGGCCTTGACCGAATGTTCCGTAAAGCGGCTCGGCCAGAGGCAGAAGCCGTCGTGGTGCTTGGCCGTGACGATAAGGCCCCTGATCCCTGCGGCCCTGACGGCCTCGACCCACTGGCCGGCGTCGAAGTCCATCGGATCGAAGAGCTTCGGGTCCTCCGTTCCCTGCCCCCATTCCCGGTCGGTGAACGTGTTCATGCCGAAGTGAACGAAAGCCTGGAACTCGAGCGCCTGCCAGGCGAGCTGCCGCTTAGACGGAACGACCCAGGCCGCTTTCCCTTCGAGCTGAGAAACATGGTCCGTCGGGCTAATGTTCACGCTGCCCGGGACAGGCGCCCTTTCTTCATAAGACACCGGCCTCGAGCACCCGGAACAAGAAAAAACAACGGCGGCCAGCGCGGCCGCGACGACGGCGTTCATCGCTTGGAACGGATATCTCATGGCCTCTCCCCTGACGCGAATCTCCGCGACATCAATATACAGCAAGAACGGGGACACGCCCTAAAGGGCCTTTACCGGGCCCTTTAGGACATGTCCCCGTCCTTCACGCAAGGCTCCCTGCCGGCCGTTGACAAC
>Ga0105152_10000048_pt1 | contig 25469 bp, 24 predicted proteins | sample LakBais05cmmetaG_FD_81534 | JGI IMG/M metagenome (GOLD analysis project Ga0105152, IMG submission 81534) | Lake sediment microbial communities from Lake Baikal, Russia to study Microbial Dark Matter (Phase II) - Lake Baikal sediment 0-5 cm | ecosystem: Environmental > Aquatic > Freshwater >...
GAAGAGAAATTACACAAAATCCTCGAGACGGCTAACAAAGCCCCCTCGGCTGGAAACCTGCAAGGATACGAGATTTACATTGTCCGCAAGCTGGAACAGCGTCAGGCATTGGTCAAAGCGTCCTGGGATCAAGTCTTTCTGGCAGAAGCGCCGGTGGTGTTGATTTTTTGCGCCAATCCTGCCCGCTCGGCGGAAGGATATAATGAGCGCGGGATTGAGTTATATTGCATTCAGGATGCCACAATTGCCTGCGCCTTTGCCGTTCTGGCCGCCAAAGCACAGGGACTGGATACCGTCTGGGTGGGTGCGTTTAACGAAGCGGCGGTGAGTGAAATCGCCCATATTCCATCGAACCTGAGACCGGTTGTCATGCTCCCGATTGGGTATGCCGGGAAAGCGCCGTCGGTGCGTCCGCGGCGCGAGTTAAGAGACCTCGTCCACGAGGCATAAGAACAAAATCAGGGCGGACTTGCAAGTCCGCCCCATATTATTATCCACAGAACCCATAGAAACCAGGCACCCGGATAATACAAACCCGGGTCCTTTTTGTTATTTTACTTCCCGGCCTTGACATGGCTGGCCGCATCGGAACAATCGCAGGCGATGATCGTCTGGTTGCCGCGCGTCAGCGTGCCCTGATAAGGGGCATTGCCGATATGGGCGATCCAACCATCCAGATTGAAGGAGATTGCGCTGTCTACGGGAATCCATTCACCGTTGTACTTGCGAGCAATGTGGATGTGCGTACCGGTGGCCGTCCCGCCCTCGCAGGAGGGATAACCGACCGGGTCACCCACCTTCAGCGTCCGTCCGACCGAGGCGCGCCCGGCCGCCGCCACGTGCAGGTAGAGGATGTCCCAGCCGGTGCGTTCGTCGCCGTCACCGTCCAGATCGAGCATCACCACACCCGTCTCCGAGCGAACCACCACCCCGTTCGCCATAGCAGTTGCCACTTCAGTTGTCGGGACACAGCCGCGAACCGATGGACCAAAGTCGAGTGCGGCCCAGGGCAGGAGACTCCCCCAGCCCGTATGCGGACCGCCGGTGAAGGCCCAGGTATCGCCCGCCGGGAAGGGGAAAGTCAATTCCGGCTGCTGGAGACTGACCGGGATGTGGGGCTGGTCCACCGCCCAGGGGTCGCCAAAAAGAGCCTGGTATGCGCGCGCCACGCCGCCGGGTCCGATGGCGCGGGTGTAGTCTTCCAAGGAATAATGTCGGGAAAAATAATATTGGAACGCCACCGTGGCCGCCGTCTGCCAGGGGTCGGGACGTTCGATGTTCCCGTCGAAGTGCTCGAGCTCGGTCAGGCTTCCGGTACGCCAGCCATAGTAACCGTTGTTGAGCACATTGGCCGCCCAGATGAGTTGCATATAAAGACCACGGTGAGCGTAATCCACTTCGCCGAGCGGATAGCTTCCGCTGGGCGGCACCGGCTGGGAGAGCGCCCCGGTCTGGTATTCCAGGATTGCCAGCAGCACGCGCGGGCTAACGCTGTAGTTGGTTGCCACGATGTCCACGATCTCGGCCCCGGAATGGTTGGCATCCACGGCATAGGCGCGGAAATCCTTCAACCAGCCGGGATGACTGGCGACAAAAGCCCCGGTATCGAAACCGATGGCAGCCGGGCCATTGACAAACTGGCTGTCGGGCAATATCTGGAAGGTTGTCCCCCAAAACGGCAGGTAATAAATCGGGATTTTCATCGGCATGCCGGGCGGCATGGTGGTGGCGTCGGCGGGAATATCCGGATTGGCGTCCCGGATTTCCTGGATGGTGGTATTGAAACGGGCTGCCAGCGCCGGGAGCGTATCACCGGTCTGGGCGACATAGTCCACCAGTTCGCCAGGATTGTACTCCGGGCGCGACGGCAGCGGCGTCGGGGGCGGACCCGGGGTCTGGGAGGCCGTTACCGGGGCAGGCGTTAAGTCTCCGCCCTGCGGCAGACAGGCCGCCAGCGAGAGAGCAAGGATGAGCAGGAAGGTTTTCTTATGGCGTAACACGGGATAAAAGGGTTATTCACCCGGCTGGCGGGTGATTTGCGACTCGTGCGTACCGGTCTGGTTGGCGGTGATCGTCTGGTCACCTTTGGTGATTGTGCCTTTGTACGGGGCGCTTCCGTAATGGGTCATCCAGCCGCTCAAGACGAAAGGCAGGGGATCGCTGGCGGACACCCACTCGCCGTTATATTTACGAGCAATATGGACGTTCGTACCGGTGGCCCTGCCGCCTTCGCAGGATGGGTGGCCGATGCGGGCACCAGCATCCACCCAGGTGCCCGCCGGGATACGGTCTTTGGTCGCAATATGCTGGTACAGCACCACCCAACCAGTCTGCTCGAGCCCGTCCGGGTCTACATCGAGAACGATGTAGCCGCCTTCGGAGCGCACAATCTGTCCGGAGGCAATGGCCACCACCCAGGCATTGGACTCGACGCAGCCCGAGACAGCCGCGGCTGGTGCGAAGTCCAGGGCAGCCAGGGCACTTTCCTGTTCCCAGGCAGGGTGCGGGCCGCCAGTGAAAGCCCACAAGGCACCAACTTCAAACGGCAGGGTGAAAGTCGGCTGGGTCAGGTCAGGAGGGAAGAGCGGCCCGTTTTCCTGTGCGCGTTCCCAGGGATCACCAAACATGCTGGTGAAGAGAGCCGGGAAGCCGGTATCCGGATCAATGGCCTGCAGCCAATCCGCATAGTTGAGATGCCTGGAAAACATGTATTGCAGGGCAACGGTACCAGCATTCAGGTCCGGAGCGAACCGCAGGATGGTGCCGTCCGGGAAGGTCAACCCGGTCAATTTCCCATCGCGCCAGCCGTAATACCCAGCCAGCAGTTCCCGGACGATCAGCCGCATCTGCTGGTATAAACCAGGATATAGAGGGTCGGAATAGCCGAGCGGATAGGTCTCATCCACATCGGGCCTGGGCTGGCCCTGCACCCAGCTGGTGTAATGCTGGATGATTGCCAGCAACATGCGCGGGCTGATGGAACTCCCATACGCCATCCGCTGGACGCCTTCCGCTCCGGTAATCATGCCATTGGCCATGGGTTCGCGGTAGGTGCTTAAATTTCCCCCCGCCGAATTGACGTAACTTTCAATATCAAAACCAACCGCGCTGGGCGAATAAACCAGTTCGCTATCCGGGATGATCTGCCGGGAGGGTGTGGTAGAGGTCTGCGAAAGGCGATTGGGAATGACGAGGAGTGTATTCGGATTCAGTAAGCCGGTGGTCGGCAGCCTTACCGACGACGAAATCTCTGAGACTTGCACGCCAAAATGCAGGGCAACTGCCTCCAGGCTGTCACCCGACTGGGAGGAATAAAATATCGGAAGGCGCGGCGTGCTGGGGGTAACAGCCGCGGTGGGCGTAACCGTCGGGGAAGGGAGAACGGTGACGGCTTGAGTGGTGGACAGCGGGAGGAACAAATTCGTCGGAGTAGGTTCCGGGTCTGCGAGAACTGTCCCAATGGAAGTGGGCGTGGGTGTCAGATATGCATCATAAGTCCCCCACAAGTTGGTGCCGCAAGCAGAGAGGAGCATACCAGTAAGGACGAGCAAAATGGCGGCCTTGTGCATGACGGAATTCATCGGGCAGATTATACCGCACCTGTCTCGTCCCCAACTCTTCCCTATGTTGGTTCTCTGGGAATCGCCTTGACGATGGGGTAAACAGGGGGTGTTGGAATGTCACTTTCTTTGGACCACCACCTCATGATTATCGTTGGATCTGATTGATGGTGCTGTTGCCCTCAAAGGATTCAACCACCATACCATTGCGGGTCAGCGTGCCGACGTATTCCTCGCCTGTCCCGGAGGCAACCCACCCGCTGAGAATGAATGGGACCGGGCCATCCGCGGGCATCCACACACCGTTGAACTTGCGGGCCAGATGGACATGCGTGCCGCTGGAAAAGCCGCCTTCGCAGGACGGATGTCCCACCGGTTCTCCACCGCGCAGAAACGTACCAGGCTGGACCCGGTCACGGCTCTCGATGTGCATGTAGAGAATTACCCAGCCAGTGCCTTCGTTGCCGTCTCCATCCAGGTCCAGGATAACCACGCCATCGCCGGTGCGGGTGACCAGTCCATCCGCCACCGCCGTGACCCAGTCATCCGTCTCGACACAGCCCAGCGCCTCCCCGGGCGGAGCAAAGTCCAGCGCGCCGTAAGGTGAACCGGCATCCCAGGCGAGGTGCGGCCCGCCGGTGAAGGACCAGAATTCGCTCGTCCCGAAGGGTAAGAGCAACAGCGGCTGGGTCAGGTTGGCCGGCGCAAGCGGCTCGATGGCTGTGTCAAAAGGATAGCCAAAGAGCAGGTAAAACGTGTCGAATAAGCCGCCGGGAGAAACATCCCGCAACCAGCTGGAATAATCATCCAATCGGGCAAAGAAATTCTGCACACCGGCTGACCCGGCATTAATCGTCGGGTCAATCGGGACGACGGAGCCATCCCTCAGCACCCAGTCGGTCACACTGTTTGCACGCCAGCGATAAAAGCCGCTGTTGAGCTGGATGGCGGCCCAGGCCAGTTGACGGTACAGGCCCACGTACCATCCATCGTTGAAACCAAAGGGTGTATCGCCCAGGGTCGGGTCGGGGCTGGGGTTGGTAACCCAGCCGGAGCGATATTCCAGCACCGCCAGCAACAGGCGCGGACTGATCGAGTAAATCTGCGCGATGAGTTGAACAACCTGGGCGGCATCCATGGTTTCGCCGTTTACATCCTGGGTGTAACCCGCCAGATAGCCGCCCTTGCTGTGGATAAAAGCGGCAATGTCGAACGAAGCGCTCAATGGTCCATAAATCAGTTCGGAGTCAGGAACTAGCTTGTAAGCCGGACCGGGAGCCTGGGGGGGCACCACCGGGATGGTCAACGTCTGGCCCACTTCGAGAGCGTCGGGGTTGGTAATATTGTTGGCCTGGACAATCGCCTCCACGCTGACGCTGTAGCGCTCGGCAATGGCGCTGAGATAATCGCCGGACTGGACAACGTAAGTCTCCGGTCCACGCTCCACCCCGGTCTGGTAGTGCGGGTAATCCGGTGTAGGTGTCAAAACGGGCGCGCCGGGTGGACGCGGCGTCGGGAGGGTATACGAAATCGTCGGCGTAACCGCCACCGCCGAGGCTGTGGGTACCTGGCCCGAGGTCCAGACCGAAGCCGGGGTGATAACACTTGTCTCCGTCCAGGGACGGGCACAGGCAGTCAGCATGATGATCAGTCCAAATATCCACAGTCGTTTTCGGAGCATGGGATGATTTTACTGCCTTTTATATCAAATGCGAAAGTGAGCATTTCATTAACTTCTGCCAACGATCATGCATGACGGTTACTACAGTCCCGTAGCATAATCCGCCAGGCAAACGTTATAATCACGCCGATGGAGCCTCCCGACCGCATCGATTCGATATCCGAACTACGCCGCAGCACTGGCGAACGTGACACACGAATGTACGTGGCTTATAAAGGCATCGTCTACGATGTGACGGAGTGTCTGCGCTGGAAAAGCGGCCTGCATGAAGGGCTGTACTTCTCCGGCCAGGACCTGACTGCCGAACTGGGCGAAGCACTGCACCTGGAAGAAGTCTTCAAACGACCATGCGTGATGGTAGTCGGCAGGCTCGAATCATAATCTCAGGAGTAAGCTGTGAGTCATTTCAAGTGGTGGCAGAAGGCTGTTTTTTATCAAATCTACCCGCGCTCGTTCGCCGACGGGAACAACGACGGCATCGGTGATTTCAAAGGCCTGACCGAAAAGCTCGGCTACCTGAAAGACTTGGGCGTGGATGCCCTATGGCTCTCGCCTCATTTTTCTTCCCCAATGTACGACTGCGGCTACGATATCTCGGACTACGAGAACGTTGCCCCGGAATATGGAACTTTGGATGACTTCAAGAACTTTTTGGAGGGCGCACACGCCCGCGGCATGCATGTAATTCTGGACCTGGTGTTGAACCACACCTCCGACGAGCATCGCTGGTTCCTGGAGTCGAAGTCCAGCCGTGACAACCCGAAAGCGGACTGGTACGTCTGGGTGGACACGCCGCCCAACAACTGGCAGTCCTGCTTTGACGGCCCGGCCTGGACCTACGCGCCGGAGCGCGGCCAGTATTACTATCACTACTTCATGAAGCAACAGCCCGACTTGAACTGGCACAACTCGGATGTCCACAAGGCAATGTGGGGCGCCGCCCGTTTCTGGCTGGACATGGGCGTGGACGGTTTCCGCCTGGACGCCATCGGGACGATTTACGAGGACCCGAAGCTGACACCGCACACGGTCCCGATGGACCTGGCGGGGCTGCGGCATTTCTCGGACATTGCCAAAACACCCGCAGAGCGGGCACTGGTCGAGCAGTACTGGCGAGACATGTTCAAGAACCAGTTGGGCCAGCCCGGCATCCACGAACTCATGAAAGAACTGCGCTCCATCCTCGATGAATACGATGGCGACCGGATGCTGGTCGGCGAGGACGACGATGTGACCTACCAGGGCAACGGCGAGGACGAATTAAGCATGGTTTTCGACTTCCCGCTGATGCTCACCGACCTCATCACCCCGGAGTGGGTCCGCAAAAACCAGCAGGAACGGATTGCTGCGCTGGTAAAGGTCTCGCCGGAGGCCTGGGCCTGCAACACGCTTGGCAACCACGACTGCTCGCGCATTTACACCCGCTACTCCGCCTCACGGACCGGGGGAAATGGAACCCATGATGCCGAACTGGCGCGGCTCAACCTGGCAGTGGTCCTGACCCTGCGCGGCACGCCCTTCCTGTACAACGGCGAAGAGATCGGCATGACAGATTACCTGATCCCCGACCCAACCAAACTGCGCGACACAATGGCAACCTGGTACCGTGACCGTCTGGTGAATGAGTTAAAGATGGACCCGTCGCAAGCCGCCCCGCGCGCCGCCGCCATGTCGCGCGACAAGAACCGCACCCCGCTGCAATGGCGCAACGCCCCCAACGCCGGCTTCTGCCCGGTGGAGGCGACCCCCTGGCTGCCGGTCAACCCGAACTACGCCGAGGGCATCAACGTTCAAGACCAGGAAAAAGACCCGGCCTCGCTGCTCACTTTTTACCGACGCCTGCTGCGGGTCCGCAAAGCCACGCCGGCGCTGGTAGAGGGCCATTACCGGCCCGTCCACGAAACTGCGCAAGAGGTTCTGGCCTTCCTGCGTTCAACGCCCGAACAGAAAGTGCTGGTGCTCCTGAACTTCTCGGAAAACCAGTTATCCCTGGATTTCTCCGACCTGGGTGTAAAGTCATCTCGTGTGATCTTCTCCGCGGCCGGGCACGCGACAACTGATTTTTCGCAATTGACGTTAAACCCCTTTGAGATATGGATCGCCGAACTGAAGTAGACTCCCAAACCGACCCCGCGCCGGATGCCGGTGAAGAGACATTGGCCTTCCCCGAAACCGTCTGCCACCGCACCATCCCCGGCGACCCAGCCTGCTATCCGCAGGCGGAGTTCCACGGGCGGACAATCTATTTCTGCACTGAAACTTGCCAGAGCATTTTCATATCTGACCCGGAACGTTTCTACGCTGCGCACAGCAAACAGAGGTCTTGATGACAAAACTCTACGGCGGCATGGAAGGCGGTGGAACCAAGTTTGTCTGCGCGGTGGGGAGTGGGAAGGACGAAATCGTCGAGGAAGTCCGCTTCCCGACCACGACGCCCGGCGAGACACTCGGCCAGGCCATCGCTTTCTTCCAGAAATACAACGTTTCTGCCATTGGGCTGGCCCCGTTCGGCCCGCTGGACCTGAACCTGGCCTCCCCCACCTACGGCTCCATCACCGCCACGCCCAAGCCTGGCTGGGCCGGGACAAACGTGGTGGCTGCCTTCCAGCGCATATTTGATGTACCGCTCGCCTTCGAACTGGACGTGAACGCGGCAGCCTTCGGTGAGTATTCTTTGATTCCTGAAAACCGGAGGCTGGAGTCGCTGGTCTACTTTACCATCGGGACCGGCATCGGCGCGGGCGTCATCATCAACGGGAAAGTTACCCACGGACTGACCCACCCGGAAGCGGGTCACTTGCGCCTGCCGCACGACCGTAAAAAAGACCCCTTCCCCGGGACCTGTCCCTTCCACGGGGACTGTTTCGAAGGCATGGCCAGCGGACCCGCCCTCGCCCGCCGCTGGAGAAAACCCGCCGAAACGCTCCCCGATAACCACCCCGCCTGGGAACAGGAAGCCTTGTATATCGCTTACGCATTGGTGAACGTTATCCTGACGCTCTCCCCGCAGCGGATCGTGCTCGGTGGCGGCGTGATGGAGCACCAGCCGCTCTTCCCGTCCATCCGGTGCAAGGTGCGAGGACTCCTTAATGGCTATCTCGCCTCGCCAGTGCTTACCGGTCAAATGGAAGAATACATCGTCCCGCCCGCTTTGGGCAAGCGCTCCGGCGTGCTGGGTGCGTTGGCGCTGGCAAAGAGCAGTGTTTAATCTCGTTCCGACGCTCCGCGTCGGAATGCCCGCCCCGCGCTCCGCGCTTGTCGGGACGCAGGAACGTCGACACTGGGTGACGACGCAGAACCGTTTGCCCGATAATAGTCACAGGCCACAACTATAAGCGTTTGGAGATGATAATGCAGAATATTAACTGGGATGAACGTGCACTCAACTCTGAGTTAGAGTTCTCCAAAGCACTACTAAGCCAACCCATAGAATATCCGGACTTTATCCACATGTACAATTCCTATGTAACATGGTGTGGAGATTTCAACCGAGTACTTCGGGTAAAGATAACCGACTTTCAATCTTTTGATAACATCGTAACCCAAACGGAACACATTCACCAAGAAAAAGGATTAGATAAACCCGACCGCTACGATATTCGCACGCCTGTATTGGATGAAAAGCAGTGGCATGACCATCTTCTGCAAAAGGGATATAGCTTGCAGACTGCGATTTTCTTCAATACACCAACTAAAGAGATGGAATTACCTACCGGTTATTCTCTTTATTCACCCTCAAATACCGAGTATTTCGATTGGTATTCTGTTTTAGCGAAATCACAAGGTTACTACGATGAATATTGGTTCAAACAGCATCTACCTCTGAAGGCGAACTTCATACAGGTTTTTAAGCCATACTGGCTATTGAAGAACAAAGATCAAGTCGGTTGGGTGTATTCTTCGAATTTAGGAAAATATAGCCGGTTATTCGAAATAGAAATCGAACAACATTTTCAGGGCCAAGGAATGGGAAGGTTATTACTACAAGCGATAATTAGCGAAGGGTACAGACAGGGAGCGGAATATGTACTATTGCAGGCAAATAATCGGTTAAGGCCATTTTACGAAAAATGCGGTTTCATAGAATGCTCCAAGAATTCAATCATAAGGCTGATACAGTAAGATTGCAGAGGCACGCTTCAAGGTTCTCTCGTTCCGACGCTCCGCGTCGGAATGCCCGCCCCGCGCTCCGCGCTTGTCGGAACGCAGGAGCGCCCAACACTAGGTGACGACGTAGAGCATCGTCACCAGAATCACCTTCCTTTCTCATTCCGACGCTCCGCGCCAGAATACCTATCGGTAAATGGAGATTAAACCATGTCCCAGAAACTTCATGTCGTTACCGGCGCGTTCGGGTATTCAGGAAAGTACATCGCCACGCGGCTGTTGGCCGAAGGCCGCCGCGTCCGCACACTGACCAACTCGATGCAGCGCGCTAATCCATTTGGCGGCCAAGTCGAAGTCCATCCGTTCAGCTTCGATTGCCCGGATGATCTGGTTGAATCTTTGCGCGGCGCAGATGTACTTTACAACACCTACTGGGTGCGCTTCAACTATTCTTTTTTTAAACACGAGTCCGCCGTCCAAAATACGCTCATCCTGTTCGAAGCAGCTCGTCAGGCCGGGGTCAAGCGCATCGTCCACATCAGCATCACAAACCCGTCTGAAGATTCTCCGCTCGAATATTTCTCCGGCAAAGCCCGCCTGGAACACGCCCTGCAGGAATTCGGCTTCTCCTACGCCATCCTGCGCCCGACTGTACTGTTTGGCAAGGAAGACATCCTCATCAATAACATCGCCTGGGCTTTGCGCCACTTGCCAGTCTTCGGGTTGTTAGGCGACGGGAGCTACCGCCTCCAGCCGATTTACGTGGATGATCTGGCCGCGCTGGTGGTGGAACAGGGTAAGCACGGTGAGAACGTCACGTTAGATGCCATCGGCCCGGAAACCTTCACCTACCGGGACCTGGCAACTGTCATCGCCGAAATTATCGGCGTTAAACGCCCGATCCTGTCCATGCCGCCCGAGCTGGCTTACGCCGCCGGCTGGACCCTGGGTCGCTGGATGGGCGACGTGATGATCACCTGGCCCGAAGTCAAGGGGCTGATGGCCAACCTGCTCTGCACCGACTCTCCCGCCGCCGGGACAACCCGCCTAACCGACTGGGCGCGTGAGCATAAGGACACGCTCGGTGTGAAGTACGCCAGCGAATTAGCAAGACGAAAAGACCGGGTCAAAGCTTACTAGAACCGCGGAAAAAAGCTGCCAGCAGTTTTGCTGGGATAAGGTTAATCCGCAGGAGCGACAAATGTCCGATAACACAAATAGGGTTGAACAACATGGGTGTATCGTTTGTGGCAAAATATACAACCTGCTGGTCGTGTATACTCCTTCTGGTAAGATGGTCGGCTGTACCGTGACCAGCCCTGGCGGGCATCCGGTGCCAGATGCGGTCCGGCCGCTGGCGGCCTGCAACACGCACAGCGGGGCGGAAATCGAAACCGCCCTCGCCAGGCACTATCCCGGCATGGAACAGGCAGAAGACCGCGAGGATTGAAAGTACCGGTTATACACCCGGCCCATCCAGCCGGGTTTTCTTATCTCCCCTACGGTATAATAGCCTCATTCTACCCTAACCCTTTTCTCTATCCCCTTTTCTCTACCCACTCCCTATGCCCTCCCCCCTCGTCGAATGTATCCCAAATTTTTCCGAAGCCCGCCGACCGGAAGTGGTCGAAGCCATACTTGTCGCCATTGCCGCGGCCGGCGTGACCGTGCTCGACCGCCACTCCGATAGCGACCACAATCGCACCGTCGTCACCTATGTCGGCGCACCCGCAGCAGTCGAAGAAGCCGCCTTCCAGGGCATCCGCAAGGCCGCCGAACTCATCAACCTGGACGGGCACACCGGTTCGCACCCGCGCATTGGCGCCACCGACGTGGTCCCGTTCGTGCCACTTTCCGGCGTCAGCATGGAAGATTGCGTCGCCATGGCCCGCCGCCTGGGCGAACGCGTCGGCCGCGAACTGAACATCCCGGTCTACCTGTACGAGGAAGCCGCCACGCAGCCCGAACGGGTCAACCTGGAAAACATCCGCCGCGGGCAGTACGAAGGACTCAAGGCGGAGATCGAAACCCAACCAGAGCGCAAACCGGACTTCGGTCCGGCCCGCCTCGGACCCGCCGGGGCTACCGTCATCGGGGCGCGCCATCCGCTGGTGGCCTACAACGTCTATCTCAACACCGACGACTTGTCCGTCGCCAAGGTCATCGCCAAGGGACTGCGCCAGTCGTCGGGCGGCTACCGCTACGTCAAGGCGCTCGGCATGTTGGTGGAAGGCATGGCGCAGGTCTCGATGAACCTGACCAACTGCCGCCAGACGCCGGTCTACCGCGTGGTCGAGACCATCCGCCGCGAGGCTGCCCGTTACGGTGTCAGCATCCACCACAGCGAACTGGTTGGACTGATCCCGCAGGACTCGCTGATCGACTCGGCAGTCTGGTACTTGCAACTGGACGGCTTCAAGGCCGACCAGATTCTGGAACAGCGCCTGTACGCGGCCGCTTCGAAGTCCGGATCCGCAACCGGCTCCTCCTTCCTGGACGATCTCGCCGCGGCGACTCCCACTCCTGGCGGTGGTTCTGCCGCCGCGCACGCCGGAGCGATGGGAGCGGGCCTGGTCGCCATGGTCGCCCGGCTGACGGTCGGCAAGAAAAAGTACACCGCTGTCGAAGCCCAGATGAATGAAATCCTGAACCAGGCTGAACGCTTGCGCCGCGAACTGACCGCCGCCGTGGACGAGGACTCGGCCGCTTTCGAAGGTGTGCTGGCCTCCTTCAAACTGCCGAAAGACACGCACGAGCAGGAGAAAGTTCGCGCGGAGGCCATTGAGAAAGCCAACCTGCGCGCCGCACAGGTGCCGCTCACGGTGGCACAGAAATCTGTCAGTGTGATGGCCCTGGCCGAACGGGCTGTGGCCCTCGGTAACCTGAATGCCATCAGTGACGGGGCGTCGGCGGCCGCCATGGCGCGCGCCGCCCTGACTTCCGCCGGGTACAACATGCGCATCAACCTGGCGGGACTGGGCGACAAAGCCGCCGGGGATACTCTCCTCAGCCAGTTACACACGCTCGAAGGAAAGGCCGTCAAACTCGAAAAAAAAATCCAGAAATCCATCCAGGAGCGCGGGGGGTTCTCGCTGGCATGAAGTCTGCCAGAGCAATTGCATTCGTTCTCATGGCCGCCAGTCTGTTTCTGGCGGCCTGTGGTAACGCGGCCACGGCAGCGCCGTCTCCATCTCCCACTGCCCCGCTCCCCACCGGCACCAGTCCTCCCTCGCCCACATCCACACGCATATCATCCCCGCAGGGGACACCCGCCCCCACCTCAACCGCCACGCACATACCGTGCGACCCGTCGGTGGCGGATTATTGCATCGAGGACACTTATTTTGTATTCCTACGTCCCATCGTCCCGCCGGGAACCGAAAGCATAGACCGCGGCTATCCCTATGGCAGCACCGAAGGCGGAACGCGTGACCCGCACCACGGTGTGGAGTTCTACAACGCTTCCGGGACTCCCGTCCTGGCCGCCGCGGACGGGATGGTGTATTACGCCGGGGATGATACAGCCAGGAAGTTCAGCCCCTGGTCCGGGTTTTACGGAAATATTGTTGTCCTTGAACACCCCCTGTCTGATGAACCTTTCGATAGGCTTTACACGCTGTATGCGCATCTGTCGAAGATAGATGTCAACAGCGGACAGACTGTCACGGCCGGAGAAAAAATCGGCGAAGTGGGCCTCACCGGGACAGCCTCCGGCAGCCATCTCCATTTCGAGGTACGGGTTGACCCGAACGACTATGGCTCCAGCCTCAACCCGGAACTGTGGCTGGTTCCCCATCCCGGCAACGGGACACTGGCCCTGCTCGCAACAGACAAGGCCGGGGAGATAATTTTCCCATCCTTCAATGTACAGTATTATCCCGACCGGAATAAGCCCGCAACTGCGGCCTACCAGGTGGATGCCTATGCGCCGGAGACGGTCAATGCCCGCGATCCCTGGAACGAAATTGCCGCTATCGGCGACCAGCCCGCCGGGTGGTACCGGGTCACGTTTTTGTGGGCGGGCGTTTTATATGAGAGATGGGTTGAAATCCAGCCGGGAAAGTTGACCCGGGTGATGTTATGATGAAATAAAGCTATGATAAAATACCTTGAAGCGCAATTGGTTTCCTCCGAACGGAAGTTACTGAATGGTCTGAACAGTCCCATCAAAATCCAATCCTTCCTGAATACCGTCCAATACAGCGAAGACGAATTCTACCACTGCCCGCTGCGCGTCCTCCGGGAGCGGAAAGCGCATTGCTTCGATGGGGCCTTATTTGCCGCCATGGCATTGCGGCACATCGGCCACCCGCCGCTGATCCTGGAACTCATCCCGAACGCGCGCGACGACGATCATATCCTGGCACTTTTCAAGCAATATGACCACTGGGGAGCCGTGGCCCAGTCAAATTTCACCGGCCTGCGCTACCGCGAGCCGGTTTACCGCAGCCTGCGTGAACTGGTCATGTCGTATTTCGAATTCTTCTTCAACTCTGCGGGTGAAAAGACTCTGGTCGGCTACCGCGGGCCCATCAACCTGAAAGTCTTCGACCGGCTGGAGTGGATGTCCAGCGAAACAGGTCTGGAAACGCTGTCCACCGATATGGACCGCTACCGCGTCCTTCCCGTCATCAGCGGCGAAATGGCCGCCAGTCTTACCCCGGTGGACAAGCGCAGTCTGCTCGCCGGGCTGATGGGCGCCAACGAAGCCGGCCTGTTCAAAGTCCATTAGCCATGCCTCCGTTCACCGACCGCGTCTCTTCTCTCCGACCCGAGGGCGCCTATGCCGTCCTCGCCCAGGCCCAGGCCCTCGAAGCCCAGGGACGGAAGATCGTCCATCTCGAAATCGGCCAACCCGACTTTCCCACACCTTCCAATGTCAGCGAAGCCGGGATCGCCGCCATCCGCCTCGGGAAGACCAAATATACTCCTCCAGCGGGAATCCCCCAATTCCGCGAGATCATTGCGACCTATGCCGGACGCCAGCGCGGGCTGAAAATAGACCCCGCGCAAGTGGTCGTCGGCAGCGGTTCCAAGCCCGGACTCTTCTTCCCGACCCTGGCCCTGGTCGCGCCGGGCGACGAGGTGCTCTACCCCAATCCCGGTTTCCCTACCTATGAGGCCATGATCCGCGTGGCAGGTGGGATTCCGGTCCCGGTGCCGCTGAGCGAAGAAAACCAATTCTCCTTCGACATGGATGTTTTCGATGCGAAGATTTCAGACCGGACGAAGCTGATCGTCCTGAACTCACCCGGCAACCCGACCGGCGGCGTTATCCGGTTTGCTGATTTGAAACACATCGCCGAACAAGCCCGCAAACACAACTGCTGGGTGCTCTCGGACGAAATCTACACTCAACTGGTCTACGACGGCACGACGGCCCACAGCATCGCCGAAGTGGACGGGATGCTTGAACGCACGGTGATCGTGGACGGGTTCTCGAAAACCTATTCGATGACCGGCTGGAGGCTGGGCTACATGATTGCCCCGCTCGCTTTGGCCGAACGGCTGGAACTGCTTATCACCCACGCCACCGGTTGTACCGCCGCCTTCACCCAGTTCGCCGGGATGGAGGCCCTGACCGGTCCGCAGGATTTCGTGGCTGAAATGGTGACCGAATACCAGCGCCGCCGCGACCGAATGCTGGAACTGGTCAACGCCATCCCCGGCGTCCTTGCGCAGAAGCCGCAGGGTGCATTTTACGTTTTCCCGAATGTCAAATCGTATGGATTGAGTTCAAAGGAAATTGCCATCCGCCTGATTAACGAGGCGGGCGTGGCCGTGCTGGCAGGAACCGACTTCGGCGCGGGCGGCGAGGGCTATATCCGGCTGGTGTATGCCGTCTCTATGGAGATGATTGAAGAGGGGGTGGAAAAGATTGCAGCGTGGTTCAAGTCGCTGAAACGGTAGCAGGTTCTGGGTCCGGAAAGAATCGAAAAGGCCGGAGGCGAAACTCGTCTCCGGCCTTTTTATCTCTTCGAGGGTTCAGGCGTTCTTCACTTCATAAGCCCTGACGTCCTCCATCGCTTTCTTCACATTGCCGAAGGGCAGGACGATCAAGCCAACCACGAAGAAGAAAATCAGTGAGAGGAGTTGCACGGATTATAACCGCCCTTGCTTCGCTTGAATGTTTACAGGGTACTGCACAAAGATGTGAACCAAAATTGCTGTAAATCCCTGTAATTTGATCGATAATTGTTCACGGTTTTATGCAAGAAGCAGTAGGATGCTGCTCTCTAAGAAATTGGCAAACTGGCCAGTGTGTTTTTCCCTAGCCAAAACAGGATTTCGGTTCAGCAATTCACACAGTACTCAGTAGTAAAATAAGGTGTCTTATTCGAAGCGCGAATTAGAGGTGCCCAATGTGTCTCGGTATCCCCGCAAAAGTAATTGAACTCTACGAAGCCAATGGCATGAAAATGGCCAAGGTGGATTTCGGCGGCGCTCTTAAAGAAGCCTGCATGGAATACCTGCCCGAGGTCAAAGTCGGCGACTACACCATCGTCCATGTCGGCTTCGGCCTGTCCATCCTCGATGAGCAGGAAGCCCAGGAGACGATGGAACTGCTCAGGCAAATCGACGCGCTGGGGGAAGAAGGAATTGCCACGTGAAGTACCTGGACGAATACCGCGACGCAGACCTGACCCGGAAACTGCTCGCCGATATCCAAAAAATCATCACCCGCCCGTGGACTCTCATGGAAGTCTGCGGCGGACAGACGCATTCCATCATCAAGTCGGGTCTCGACCAGATGCTCCCAGCGGAGATCACACTCGTCCACGGGCCGGGCTGTCCCGTCTGCGTGACACCGCTCGAACAGGTGGACAAGGCCATCGCTTTGGCTTCCCGTCCGGATGTGATCTTCACATCATATGGTGACATGCTGCGCGTCCCCGGCTCGACCCGTGACTTGTTCGCCATTAAAGCCGTCGGGGGCGACGTCCGCATCGTCTACTCGCCGCTCGACGCTTTGAAGATCGCCAGAGACAACCCCGGTAAGACCGTCGTCTTCTTCGCCATCGGTTTCGAGACCACCGCCCCGGCCAACGCCATGGCAGTGCTCCAGGCCAAAGCCCAGGGACTGACCAACTTCGCCGTGCTGGTCTCGCATGTGACCGTCCCGGCGGCGATCGCCGCCCTGATGGACTCGCCCGACGTGCAGGTGGACGGCTTCCTGACCGCCGGTCACGTTTGCACGGTGATGGGATTCTGGGAATACGAGCCGCTGGTCGAAAAGTACAAAATCCCCATCGTGGTGACCGGCTTCGAGCCGGTGGACCTCCTGCACGGGATTTTGAAATGCATCCGGCAGTTGGAGGCAGGCACGCACACGGTCGAGAACGCTTACGAGCGTTCCGTCAGCCGCGAGGGCAACAAACCGGCCCAGGTCGCCATCCAGAAAGTCTTCGAGATGACCGACCGCGCCTGGCGCGGCATCGGTGTCATCCCCATGTCGGGATATCGTCTGCGGCCGCAGTTCGCCGCCTTCGACGCCGAACTGCGCTTCCCCGAAGTGCAGGCGATTGAGACGAAGGAGTCACCGCTGTGCATCAGCGGACTGGTGCTGCAAGGGCGCAAGAAGCCCGGCGAGTGCCCGGCCTTCGGCAAGGAGTGCACCCCGCAAACGCCGCTCGGCGCGACCATGGTCTCGTCGGAAGGGGCCTGCACGGCGTATTATCGTTATGGGAGATATTCATTCCCCTCTCCCCGCGAAGCGCCCCCGAAGGGGATTAGCAGAGGGGGCAGGGGTGAGGTCCGATGATAGATAAACTCAACCTCCTTGGCTGGACCTGCCCGCGTCCACTGCAAAACTACCCGACCATCGTGATGGGACACGGGGCGGGCGGTAAGATGATGGCCGATTTGATCGAGTATCTCTTTGCCCCGGCATTTGACAACCAGTGGCTGGGCCAGATGGGGGATGCGACGAAACTCGATAAATCGTTATTCAGTATTCGTGATTCGTCTTTGGCTTTCACGACCGATTCATTTGTAGTCAGCCCGCTGTTCTTCCCTGGCGGGAATATCGGCGAATTGGCCGTCTACGGCACAGTCAATGATTTAGCCATGCGCGGGGCGAAGCCGCTCTATCTTTCGGCAGGATTCATCCTGGAAGAAGGTCTGCCGATGGAAACCCTGGGCAACATCGTAACCGCCATGGCCGCAGCCTGCAAAAAAGCGGGCGTGAAGATCGCAACCGGTGACACGAAAGTCGTCCAGAGGGGACACAGCGACGGGTTGTACATCAACACGTCCGGCATCGGCCTCATCCTGGCGGGCGTGGACATCGGCCCGGCGAATGCCCGACCTGGTGACATGGTGGTGGTCAGCGGGACGATGGGCGACCATGGGATTGCGATCATGTCGGTGCGCGAGGAGTTGACATTCGAGACGGAGATCAAATCCGATACCGCGCCGTTGAATGGGCTGGTGGAGGTGATGATGGCGGCGGGCGGGCAACACAAGGGCGGACACCGTCCCCTTCGGGGATGGTATCCGCCCCTACAACCGATCCATTGCCTGCGAGATGCCACGCGCGGCGGGCTGGCGGCAGTGCTCAACGAACTGGCCGGTTCTTCCAAAGTGGGAATTGAATTCGACGAGAGGAAAGTACCCCTCCGCCCCGAAGTGAACGCCGCCTGCGAGATGCTCGGCCTGGACCCGTTCTATATCGCCAATGAGGGAAAACTGGTGGCGATCGTCCCGGCCGAAAAGGCCGAGGCGGTACTGGCTGCCATGCACCGGCACGAATACGGGAAGGATGCCGCCATCATCGGTCGTGTGGTGGCGGAACACCCCGGCCTGGTGACGGCCAAAACGGTCATCGGCGGGATGCGCGTGGTGGATGTCCCGGCGGGGGAGTTGCTGCCGAGGATTTGTTAGAGATAACCGTAGCGGCGACCAGCTGGACCCCCCTACTCATTCACAACACCGCCTTGGCCAGGGCGGCCAGGCCTTTCAGATCATCCAAATCCAGCCACTGGAGCATGATGCGCTGGAGACCGGCGTCTTGCAATCCCTTGAGCTGCTCAAACACTTCCTCCCCCACCCCTACAACGACGACGCGTTTACGCAGTTCTTCGGGGGTTTGATTCCGGACAGATAACTGCTCTCTCAGTTCTTTGCGCGTCCGTCCGAAGCTCAGACCGGTCATCATCGAGCGGCGCACGGACTTCGGCTCGCGCCCAGCGGCCTTCAACAACTCATCCAGGCGGATGTTCAGGCGAGCGAACTCCTGCGGCGGGAGGAAGCCGGCGTTCCACTCGTCGGCATATTTCGCCACCAGCGACATTGTCCGCTTTTCGCCGTTGCCGCCAATCAAGATACGCGCTCCGCCGGGGCGGACAGGGCGCGGCAGGAGAGTCGCTTCGCGCAACTGGTAGTATTTGCCCTCAAAGGTGACCGGTCCGTCAGATTTCAACAGGCGGGTGATGACTTCCAGACCTTCTTCAAAACGGTTATAACGCGATTTCAAATCCAGCAAATCAAAACCAAACAGACTGTGCTCGCGTTCCTGCCAGCCCGCGCCGAGACCGAGCGTCAGCCGTCCGCCGCTGAGATCGTCCACGGCGGCAGCCATGCGCGCCGTCAGTGCCGGATGGCGGAAGGAGACCGGCGAGACCAGCGTACCGAAATCGATGCGTTTGGTGTGCGAGGCCAGCCAGGTCAGCGAGACCCACAGTTCGAGCGATTCTTTATCCGGCGGTGTGGCGTTGGTAAAATGATCGGAGCGGTAAAGACCGGCAAAGCCCAGGTCTTCAACCGCCGCGGCCAGGTTCTGCCAGCGCGACCAGTTGAGACCGTTCTGGGCTTCAATCATGATGGCAATATCCATAAAATTTTCCATTTCCGTAGGGACACGGCGACGCCGTGTCCCTACAAATCAACCAACCCCGGCAAGGCCAGCCACTCGCCTTTGAAATTTGGATGGGTCACGCCATCCATCGCCGCGCCCGATTGCACCAACTTCGCCACCGTGCGCTTGACCAGTTCGGGCGGCCAGCCGAAGAGTTTGGTCACATCCCGAATTTGTGTCGCGCCAATGGAGGCAAAAAACAACTCCACCAGTTTTTGCCACGCTTCGGCCTCGCCAATCTGACGAGCCTGCTCCGGCAATTCGGGCATGTGCCGGGCTGTAATATCATAGCGGAAGGCATATTTCCATGCCCCGGCTTCGGCAATCCCCACCGGCAGGATTTTGAAATCCTTTTGCAAATCTTCCATTGCCCGGTTGAACACCGACTCTTTCGCATTCAACAGCCGCGCTTCTTTGCGCAGCGAGATGGTATCCAGTATGCCTTTATCCAGCAGCGTTTCGTAAATTTGCCTGGCGGCCTGCGTCAGACGGCCTTCTTCGTAGGCCAGGAGGTAATCTTCCTCAGGGGAACCGTAATTCTCGGACAGGGCATAGAAATACGGAGCGATTTCCAGCGAGATGATGGTCGCCTTGCGGCGCAGGATTTTGCCGTAATACCAGATTTTCTTCGGCAGGGCGGCGTCCTTCCAGCCCCAAGTGATGTGACCGGGGTCATCGTGGCTATCGGCCACGGAGCGCTCCCCGGCAACCGCCATCCAGAGCGAGGGCAGGTCAATCCCGGTGATGGGCCAGAAATAAACGAAGCCGCGCTCGTTGACGAAATCCAGCGCACCTTCGGGGGTGGAAAGGTGCGGGTGCGGAGGCAGGCGGAAGGTCCGGGCGCGCAGCGCTTTAAGTCGTTCGAGGTTGATTTCCGGTTGATCGGTCATTCATCACTTTACCCCAATTTTAATCCATTTTGGATAACTTGAGGCTTTCGGTTGTGTTACACTTTGCAATAGGAGACTTGCAATGAGCCAACCTGACGCCGAGATAAAAGCCCTGAGCGATGCGCTCATCCTGGAAATCATCAACGCCATTGGCCTGCCCAAAACAGCGAGTACGCAGCGGACCTTTGACCTGCTCTTCCACAAAGCCGCCGGGCGGCTGGCCGAGATCGGCGTGACCTTCGACCGGCTCATCGTCAGCGACGGATTCCCGTCTGCCTGCGCCTGGGCGCTGACCAACTGGTGCCGCGACATCACCGCCCGCGGGTCTGAAAGCGTGCCGCAGACCGGGCCACTGCTGGTAATCGCCAACCATGCCGGGGCATACGACTCGGTCGTCATCGCTTCGCTGCTGGGCCGCAATGATCTGAAGTTCATCGCCAGCGACGTGGCTTTTCTGAAAAACCTGCCCAGCACCAGCGAACATTTCTTTTTTGCCTCGGCGGATGACGCCTATAACCGCATGGCCGCCGCCCGGTCTGGGATACGCCACCTGCAAGACGGCGGCGCGTTATTACTCTTCGGCACCGGCCTGATTGACCCCGACCCGGCGGTCTACACCGGCGCGGAGAAGGAAATCGAGAACTGGTCATCTTCGATTGACCTGTTCCTGCGGCAGGTGCCGGATGCGAAAGTGGTGGTTACCATCGTCAGCGGCATCGTCTCTCCCAGGTGGGCGCGCCATCCGGTCACCTGGCTGAAAAGAATTGCCTGGCAGAAGCGCCGCCTGGCCGAGTTTGGGCAGGTCATCCAACAATTATTTTTCCCCGGCAGGCTATATGTTTCGCCGCGCGTCAGTTTTGCCCCGCCCGTCACCGTTGCCAAACTGCGCCGCGAAAGTGGCACAAACCGCGTTCTGCCCGCTGTCATCACCCACGGCAAAGCTCTGCTGGCAGAGCACATCGCTTGGACACAAACTGTCCAGAAGGAGTGAATCGTGGACACAGAGACGATTGGCTTGAGCCGGTCGCTCGTTATTGAGCTCGCAGGGTCAATCGGTTTCCGCAATTCTCCACTGGCGAACCGTATCATCTGGCCGCTTTTTCGACCAGTCACCGACCGGCTGGCGCGCGTCGGCCTGACCTTCGACCGCAATGTTGTTCGGTTCGGCTTTTCCAGGGCGATGGGCTTGACGCTGGAGAATTTCGTAACTTCAGTGACAGCCCGCGGGACAGAGGGTTTCCCGTCCGAAGGCCCACTGCTGGTAGTCTTAAACCACCCCGGGACATACGACAGCCTGATTGTCTCATCCCAACTACAGCGCGACGACCTGCGTTTCATCAGCGGCGACATCCCGTTCCTGAGAAGCCTGCCGCATGCCCATGAACATTTCTTTTGCATTTCAGATGATCAGAACGTCCGCATGGTGGCAACCCGCAAAGCCATCCGGCATCTGAAAGACGGTGGAGCCGTTCTGATCTACGGCTTTGGTCAAATCGAACCCGACCCGGCTGTCTATGACGATGCCCTCGCCCACTTTGACCGCTGGAGTCCCAGTATTGACCTGTTCCTGAAGGCTGTCCCGGAGGCGCGTCTCCTGCTTTCGATTGTCAGCCATGTCGTTTCCCCAAAGTGGCGGAACAGCCTGCTATACCGGCTTAGGCCAGACCCGCTTGACCGGCGCCGTCTCGTCGAGTTCGGGCAGGTGATTTCGCAACTGCTTTTCCCGCACAGACTTATGCTTTCTCCATTCATCTCTTTCGCCCGACCTGTTGGAGTGGATGACCTGCACCGCGAAAGCGGCTCGGTGCGGGTCCTGCCCGTCATCATCCGGCGCGCCAAAGCCCTGCTTGCAGAGCACATGGACTGGGTGAACTCCCAAACGAAAGGATAACTCATGTTAATTTCAACCGGAAAACTAAACCAACAAACCCTGACCGGGAAGGTAGCTGTCGTCACCGGCGCGGGTGGCGGGATCGGCTACGAAGCCTGCCGCGCCCTGCTCTGGCTAGGGGCCAAGGTGGTCATCGCCGAGATCAACAAAGTGACTGGCGCGGCCGCCGCCCGGGCGCTGAACGAGGAATTCGGCACCGGGTCAGCGCTCTTCATCCAGACCGACGTCGGCGAAGAGCGCAGCATCGCAGCGCTCAAAAAACAGGCGCTCAAACAGTTCGGGAAAGTGGATATCGTCATCAACAACGCCACCGTCGCCACGCTGGGACCGGTCGAGGCTACCCCGATTGACAGTTGGGACCTCAGCTACCGGGTCAACCTGCGCGGGCCGGTGCTGCTGGCGCGAGCCTTTATCCCGGAGATGCGGGCTCGCAACAAAGGCGTCTTCGTCTGCGTCTCCTCGCTGGGAACGGCCTACATGGGGCCATACGAGGCGATGAAGGCCGCCCAGGTTCATCTCGGCAGCACGCTGGATGCGGAGTTGGAAAATACGGGTGTATACGCCTTCACCATCGGCCCGGGATTCGTCCCCACCCAGACGGCGCTCTCGGCTATCCCCAAGCTGGCCGCCATGATGGGCATCTCCCTGGACGAGTTGCGCGTTGTCCTCAAGGAGCAGACCATCTCGATTGAAGCGGCCGGAGCCGGGTTCGCAGCCGCTGTCGCCCTGGCCGAACAGTTCAAGGGTCAGGAGACGGCTTCGATGCCGGCCCTGATCGCGGCCGGGATTGAAGTGCCGAAAGAGGGGGAAGCAGTCCAGGTCTCCTACACGGAAGAACAGTGCGACCAGATCCTGAGCCTGGCCCGCAAGGTCCGCGCCGTCCTGGTTGAACAAAGCGGCGGCTGGAAGCAGCGCTCGGTCTTTGAACAGCAATGGCTCATCCGCAGTTTCAAGAAATACGCCGGCATGACCGTGGAGGAATGGCTAGAAACATTGGACCGGTTGGAACAGGCCGCTGCGGCGCGCTCCAGTGACGGCTTGGCCGCCATCCGCGCCCCGCTGGGGGCGCTGGCCAGTTACCATGCCTATATGTACGAAATGGGCAAAGGCTACATCAAAGATCCGGTCGAGCGCGAGAAAAACCTCGCCATCGTGCACGGCTGGCAGGCGGATGCGGAAGAACTGGGCCGGCTGCTGAAGAAATAAGAACATGACAAAACGTAGCAAATCCCCGGCACTTTTGAAGCACCGGGGATTTGTTGTCGGGAATTTGTTGCATGGGCTTTAGCTCTGAGTGACTTTTTCCAGCAATTGCCGGTAGTAGATGTAATTTTCGAAGGGAATATCTTCGCGCACCCGCCCATCCGCCAGCGGGACATAGCCCCCCTGCTCCAGCAGCGGCGGGACCTTCTCCTCGACCTCGCGCCGGATGGCCTCTTTTCCTTCCCGCAGCACATCCAGGTCAATCCCCCCGATCAAGCGCAGGTCGCGGCCAAATTCTTCCCGCAAAGAACGATAATCCATTGATGCCGTGTTGACCTCACAGGCCCACAGGCAATCGAAGCCGTTCTCCATCAGCACTGGCACCAGCAGCCGGGCGTTGGCATAGGTACGCAGGATGATGATATTTACATGCTGCCGGTGCAAAACATCCAGCACCGGGCGATAACTCGATAGCACAAAATCCACGAACATTTCAGGTGAGATCAATGGTCCGTGGTTGGCTCCGATTGGTTCGCTGAAAATAGCCGCGTCGATCTCCACATCCTGCAGGGCGCGTTCGGTCAGGGCCGCGACAAACTCAGCCTGGATTTGCATCATCTCACGCACAAATCCAGGGTCGTTATGGATTAACTTCATCAATTCATAAAATCGTTGCCATCCCATCACCCCCATCGTCAGAAAAAAGCCGTTATGGACACGCATCATCAGGACATGTTCGCGCTGCTTCCAGCCCGGCACGCACTTCTTCCAGTTTTCCGGTAGACGGGAGCGGTCGTCCGGGTTGAGCCGCCGGGCGAAGGCCTTGAGTTCCGCTTTTGTGGTCGGCCAACGCTTCGGCCAGGGATGCGGGTCCACATCCAGGTCAATTTCTTCGCGCTCGTCGGTGGTGAACATCTTTGCCAGATCAGCATCCGCTGTTAAACCCTGTTTTCTCCAGGCTGCCAACACTTCCTTGCGAATGCCTTCCTCGAAATACGGCACATGATCAGGCTTACCGAAATGCATCGTTTTTAGGAAACGCTCGCGGTTGTTCATTTACTTGGAAGCAATCCTTTCTGTGCAGCGATCGCGATCGCGGCAGCACGCGAATCAACCCCCAACTTATTATAAATGCTCGCCAGATGTGCCTTCACCGTCCGCTCACTGATCCCCAGACGGACGGCGATCTCCTTGCTGCGTTCCCCTTGCGCTACCCTCTTCAACACTTCCAACTCCCGCTCGGTCAGGTCAGTCCTGGCATTCGCCGGTGTATTCACTGCGCCTGCCTTCGAAAGCAGCCACGCCATGATTTCCGGCTTGAGCAGGGTCTCGCCGCGCGCGGCGGCCCGGATGGAATTGAACAGCGTTTCCCGGTCGGTGTCTTTGAGCAGGTAACCCTTCGCCCCGGCTTGCATGCCGCGTAGCATCAAATCATCCTCGTTGAAAGTGGTCAGGATAATCACGGCAATCTGAGGTTGTTCGGCCTGGAGACGCTCGATAGCCGTCAATCCATCCACCCCTGGCATGCGCAGGTCCATTAAGACAACCGCCGGATGAAGCTCGGCACACAGACGAACCGCTTCTGCCCCATCAGCAGCTTCGCCCACCAGCTCGAAACCAGCCTCGGTCTCCAGAATAAGACGCAGACCCTGACGGATGATCAGGTGATCGTCGGCGACCAGGATGCGAATTGGGTCACTCATCGGCATGTTTCTCCAACGGGAATCGTATCACAAGCTGCGTCCCTTTGCCCGCCTCCGAATGGATCTCGAGCCTGCCCCCCGTCAACCGGACGCGTTCGCGCATCCCCAGCAGGCCGTAGTGCCCGGACTCGATGACCTTCGGATCGAAGCCGATGCCGTCGTCGTTGATCTCGATTTCGAGTTCATTTTGTTCTTCTAAAGTCACTATACGCAGTTTTGCATTTTTCGCCCGGGCGTGACGAGCGATATTGGTCAGACCCTCGGTAACCGCCCGGATGGCAGCCTCAGTGACCGGGTCTGGGAGCGAAGCGCAGAGGGAAATGCTCACTTCGCACGGGATGCCTGTGGCAGCGATGAAGCGCTCGGCTTCCTGGCGGGCCGCCGCCCCCAGGCCGACCGTCCCTGAACGGCGCAGATCGTCAATCGCCCTGCGGGCATCCGCCAGGGTAGACCGTGCCCGTTCCATCGTCTCGCGGACAATGGTGCGCGCCCGCTCGGGGCGGTTACCGGCCAGGTGGGCGTCCACGGCTTCGAGCTGCAGGATCAGGCCGGCCAGCCCCTGCGAAAGAGTATCGTGC
>Ga0105152_10000051_pt1 | contig 25159 bp, 20 predicted proteins | sample LakBais05cmmetaG_FD_81534 | JGI IMG/M metagenome (GOLD analysis project Ga0105152, IMG submission 81534) | Lake sediment microbial communities from Lake Baikal, Russia to study Microbial Dark Matter (Phase II) - Lake Baikal sediment 0-5 cm | ecosystem: Environmental > Aquatic > Freshwater >...
AAGGATCTCCGGCCCCCGCTTCCGTCGTCTATTGACATTTATCCAATTCTGGCTCAAAATGCCGGCATGGCTAATCCAGATTTCCCAGTCATGACATCCGCCGAAAAGCAAGGAGTGGAAAGGCCCATGAAGGTCCTTTTCATCTACACCGACATCAATGTCCGCGGCGGCGCCCTGAGCTACCAGTTCGGTATCGGCCAGCTTAGCGCCGTGCTCAAGCAGAACGGTCACGACGCGCGCCAGCATCACATGTTCGGCAAATTCGACCTCGAACCTTTGCGTCGGGAGTTGGAAGAATACCGGCCAGACATCGTCGGCTTTCACCTGGTCTATCCCCAGTTCCATTTCGTCCGGAGGATCCTGAGAGAACTGAAGCCCTGGCAAGCGTTCGTCATCGCCGGAGGCGCCCATCCGACGGTGCAGCCGGAATCATGCATCAAGGACCTGCCGGAGTTGGACGCCATCTGCCTCGGCGAGGGCGAGTACGCCCTGCTTGACCTGGCCAACGCCCTGCGCGACGGCCAGCCCGTGGACGCGATCCGCAATCTTTGGGTGCGGCGCCGGGATGGCACCATCGCCCGCAACCCCCTGCGGCCCTTCATCCAAGATCTCGATTCCCTGCCGTTCATGGACCGCGAAATCTGCGACTACCAGGCGGTCATCGATTCCGACTTCAAGACTGCGACCTTCCAGTTCGGCCGCGGCTGTCCCTTCGACTGCACCTATTGCAGCAACCACATCATCCGCGCCAGCCAGGAAGGGGCCTATGTTCGCTTCCGCTCCGTGGACGGCTGCCTGGAGGAGATCCGCCGCGTGGTCAGCAAGTACGACGTGAAGACCCTCTACCTTAACGATGATACCTTCATGGTCAAAAAAGCCTGGTTTGAGGAATTCTGCGACAAATACCCGAAGCAGTTCTCCCTGCCCATCCTGGTCAACGCGCGCCCGGAACAGATCAACGAGGACGTCTGCCGGCGCCTGGCCGCAGCCCATTGCCAGCGCGTCACCATGGGGGTCGAACACGGCAATGAAAAATACCGGGCCGAGGTGCTGCGTCGCAAAATGACCAACGAAAGCATCCTGCGCGCCTTCGCCCTGTGCAAGAAATACGGCTTCAAGACCAAGGCGCACCTGCTGGTCGGCCTGCCCTATGAAACCCCGCAGCTGCACGAGGACACGGTCAAGAGCACCGTGGACATCATGCCCGACAGTTTCAACCTGCACGTTTTCGAGCCTTATCCGGGCACCCACCTGGCCGATATCTGCTACCGGGAGAATCTCATCGACCCCGAGCGGGCCAACGTCGATTTCGTGGGCCAGACCGACACCGTGCTCAACATGCCGCAGTTCCCCCGCTCGGAGATCCTGCGCGCCTTCCGCCTTTTCCCCTGGCGCGTCTACAAGCACAAATCGATCCTCAAGGCCTTTCCTTACCTGGTCTACTACTCGCGCTGGGGCAACTGGCTGGTCCGCATCCTGCAGCCGATCAAGCGCCTGGTCCGCAAGCTCGCCATGGGGGTTTAGGGATCCGGCCCCCATGCACGACTGGCACATCAAGTTATTCAAGAAATCGGTCACCAAGCAGTTGAAATTCCGTCATCTCCGGGATTTCACCGGCGACTGCTCCGGCAGAAAGTGCCTCGACCTGGGCTCCGACAACGGCGTCATCAGCTACCTGTTCCGCCAGAGCGGAGGATCGTGGGCGAGCGCTGACATCGACGCCCGGACCGTGGCCATGATCCTCGATCTGGTCGGCAGCGATGTCTATCAGATCGAGAAGGAGAGGCTGCCATTCCCGGACGCTGAGTTCGACACCGTGGTCATCGTGGACATGCTCGAGCATATCGCGGATGACCGCGGCTTTGTCCGCGACCTGGCCCGGACCCTGAAAAAGGGCGGGACGCTGGTCGTCAATGTCCCGCGCCGGAAAAAATTTTCCCTCATCCGCCTCCTGCGCAACAGGCTGGGACTGACCGACGACCAGCACGGCCACGTGCGGCCGGGATACACCCGGGCCGAGCTCGAGACGATGCTCGCCGAGTCCGGGCATGAAGTCGAACGCTGTGCCACCTATTCGCGGTTTTTCACGGAACTGGTCGATGCCATCGTTTCATTTGCCGCTCATGCCGTGAGTGGCGGGGAGCAAAGCAGCAAGGGGGTTCTGGTTTCCGGGGAAGAGATGCGGAAACACAAAAAAAAGTTCGCCTTCTTTTCCCTGATCTACCCGTTCATGTGGTTCCTGTCCAAACTGGACTGGCTGCTTTTTTTCCTGCCCGGGGATAAACTGATCATACGGGCGCACCGACTGGCCAAGGATCCGGCCGCGGCAGCGGGAAGCGGAGTGGATGCGGTTGAAGCGCCGGATATCGAAACGGCGTCGGACGAATACGCCGGCAGGTTCAGCGGGCCGGTCGGGGAATATTTTTTGAACAGGCAGAACGGGATCATCCTCGACCTGCTGCGGCCCTGGCCCGGGGCCAAGGTCCTGGACGTGGGCGGCGGACACGCCCAGACCGCGGTGCCGCTGGTCCGGAACAACTTTGAACTTACGGTCACCGGCAGCAGCGCCGCCTGCCGGAAGCGCCTGGCGCAATTCCTCAAGCCCGAGGCATACGCCTTTCGCGAATGCGATATGCTGGCGCTGCCCTTTACCGATAAGAGTTTCGACGTGCTGGTCGCCATCCGGCTGCTGGCGCACGTGACCCGCTGGGAGGCGCTGGTGGCGGAAATGTGCCGTGTGGCCCGCTGGGCGGTGATCGTCGATTATCCCGACCTGCGCAGTGTCAATTACCTGGCAGACCGCTTTTTTGGTATGAAGAAAAAGATCGAAAAAAACACGCGGCCTTTCCGCTGTTTCCGGCGCGCGGAAATAATAAATGAATTCCAGGCGAAGGGCTTCGGCAAGGCAAAGCTCCGGCCCGAGTTTTTCATTCCCATGGCCGTCCACCGTGCCCTGGGTAGTTCCCGGATCTCACGGGCAGCGGAAGCCGCTTGCCGGTTCTGGGGCTTGACCCGTTGGCTGGGATCGCCGGTGATCCTGCGTGTCCAGTCCGAGGTACCGGAAGGGGACAGCCGTCCATGAAGCTGCTCCTGCTCGCGCCCAACCCCTTTTTCCAGAACCGCGGGACGCCCATCGCCGTGCGCCTGCTGACCGCAGCCCTGGGAGCGCATGGTTACGTGATCGATCTGCTGACCTATCACGAGGGAGAGGATATCGAACTGCCCAATTGCCGGATCCACCGCACCCGGGCACTGGCGTGGATCAAAAACATCAAGCCGGGTTTTTCGTTCAAAAAGGTCGTCTGCGATTTCCTGATGTTTTGCAAAGCCGTGGCCCTGGTCAGGAAGAACCGCTACGATGCGATCCACGCAGTGGAGGAGGCGGTCTTCATCGCCAGGTTCATACGGCGCCTGTTCCGGGTTCCCTATATCTACGACATGGATTCATCCCTGGCCGAGCAGCTGATGGAAAATTATCCCCTGCTGCGGCCCCTGGGCGGAATTTTGCGTTTTTTTGAAAAAGGGGCTGTCCGCAAAAGCTCCGGAGTGATCGCGGTCTGCCGGATCCTGGAGGACAGGGCGCGGCAGCTGGCGCCCGGCAAGCCGGTTTTGCGGCTGGAAGACGTCCCCCTGCCCCGAGATGCGTCGGCGCCCCTCGAAGCCCTGCGCGAAAAATACGCCATCGACGGCAAGATCGTCATGTATGTCGGCAACCTTGAACACTACCAGGGGATGGACCTGCTGCTGAATAGTTTCCAAATGCTGGCCGATTCCCATCCCGAAGCCAGCCTGGTCGTGATTGGCGGCAGCGCCGCCGACATCGCCGACTGCGCCAAATTCGCCGCAAAGCTCGGCATCGGCAAACGGGTGCGTTTCATCGGCCCGCGGCCGCTCGGGCAGCTGTTCGGGTTCCTGGTCCAGGCCGATATCCTGGTATCGCCGCGCGTCAAGGGGATCAACACGCCGATGAAAATCTATTCGTATCTGGATTCCGGCGTCCCGGTTCTGGCCACCAACCTGCCCACCCATACCCAGGTCCTCGACGGGCAGATCGCGCGGCTGGTGGCGGCGGAACCCGCGGCCATGGCGGCCGGGTTGGCGGCTTTGCTCGACGACGGCCAACTGCGGGCCGATCTGGCACGCCGGGCCCGGGAACGGGTCGGCCGGGAGTACAGTCACGAGGCGTTTCAAAAAAAGTTGTGCGCATTTTACGACGGATTGGCGCTGGGCTGATCCGCAAGGAGAATATACCATGAAAGTTTTGGTCACTGGCGGGACCGGTTTTACCGGCAAAGCGTTGGTCAGGAGACTGCTCGATGAAAAGCATAAGGTAGTGGCTCTCGACAATAAAGAAGGATTGAAGACCGATGAGATACGGCGCTGGGGGGCCCAGGTGGTCATCGGCAGCGTCACCGACCGCGATGTCGTCCGCCGGGCCATGGCAGGGGTCGACTTCGTGTTCCACTTAGCCGCCGCGTTCCGCGAACTGAATGTCCCGCCGGCCTATTACCGCGAGGTGAACGTCACGGGGACGAAAATCGTCTTGGAGGAAGCGGCCGCCCGCCAGGTCAGGAAGTTCGTTTACTGCAGCACCTGCGGCGTCCACGGCAACATCCAGCGTCCCCCGGCCGCCGAGGACGCTCCGATCACTCCGGCCGATTACTACCAGCAGACCAAATACGAGGCCGAGCCGCTGGTCAACGAGTTCTTCAAGCAGGGGATGAAAACGGTCATCATGCGCCCGGCCGCCATATATGGTCCCGGGGACCCGGAGCGCTTTTTCATGATCTTCAAGCGCGTGGTCAAAGGGAAGTTTCCCATGTTCGGCAGCGGCAGGACATTGTACCACCCCCTGTACATCGACAATCTCGTGGACGCCTTCATGCTGGTCATGGAAGAGGGCAAAGGGGACGGCCAGACCTACCTGATCGCCGACGAGGAATACGTGGAGATCGAAAAACTCGTCCGCCAGGTCGCCCAGGCCATGGACCTCGAGGTCAAGATCCGGCATTATCCCTTCACGCCCCTGCTGGTGGTCGGGCACATTGTGGAGAAGATCTGCAAACCGTTCCGCATCACCCCGCCTATATTCCCGCGCCGCGTCGACTGGTACCGCCAGAACCGGGCCTTCGACATCGGCAAGGCCAAGCGGGAGATCGGCTACCGGCCTCGGGTGGGCTTGGCGGAAGGGCTGCGCAAGACGGCCGAGTGGTACCGGACGGAAAAGTATTTTAGCTTTTGCAGCCTAAAATGACCTTAATAAATTAAGGGGGTAGCGGACATGTGTGGAATCGCCGGAATCTTCAATCCACCAGCGGTAGATACGATCGATCGCATGACCCAGACGCTCATTCACCGCGGCCCGGACGAACACGGGTATTACCGCGGCCCGAACATGCACCTGGGACAGCGGCGGTTGAGCATCATTGACCTGACCAGCGGCAAGCAGCCGATCACCAACGAGGACGAATCGCTGCAGCTCATCTGCAACGGGGAAATTTACAACAGCCCGCTTCTACGCCGGCAGCTGCAGGCAGCCGGGCACCGCTTCCGCACCACAACCGACGTGGAGGTGATCCTGCACCTGTACGAGGAATACGGCCCCGACAGCGTTACCCGCCTGCAGGGCATGTTCGCTTTCGCCCTCTGGGACGAAAGGAGGCAGCGGCTGTTCCTGGCCCGGGACCACATGGGGCAGAAACCGCTTTTTTTCTATCACCAAGACAACGTCTTCGCTTTCGCCTCGGAGGTGAAAGCCATTCTGGCCGGAGGGGTGACCAAGCCGGAGATCGACCTGGACGGGCTCTGGCATTACATTTCCCTGCGTTTCATCCCCGACCGCTATTCGCTCTTCAAGAATATTCAGAAACTTCCGGCCGCCTCTTTCCTGGTTTTTGAGAACAACAGCGTGCGCATGGAGAAGTATTGGCAGCTCCACTTTACGGCCAAGCATGCCGGCAGCGAGAAGGATATCGAGGAAGGGCTGCACGACCTGCTGCTGGAGACGGTGCGCTCGCACCTGCTGAGCGATGTGCGCGTCGGGGCGTTCCTGAGCGGCGGCATCGATTCCAGCATCGTCTGCGCCATGATGGCCAAATTGAGCTCCGAACCGGTGCCGGCGTTTTCCATCGGCGTGCAGGAACAGAGCTTCAACGAACTGCCCTATGCGCGCCTGGTGGCCCAGCGCTACGGCCTGGAAGCCCACGAACGCATCGTTAAGGCCGACGTGGTGAAGCTGCTGCCGGAGATGATCTACCACATGGACGAACCCTCCGACCCGTTCGCCCTCGGCGTCTACCTGGTGGCCGGCGTGGCCCGGGAAAGCGTGAAGGTGGTCCTGGGCGGCGACGGCGGCGATGAAAGCTTCGCCGGCTACGACCGTTTCGCCGGCAACCGCCTGGCCGACCTCTATTGCATCTTGCCCGCGTGGTTCCGCAAGACCGTGATGAAAAAAATGATCGCGCTCATCCCGGAATCGTTCGGCTACAAGAGCCTGGCGCAAAAGGCCGCCTGGATGAACGAGATGTCGTTCTTCCGCCAGGGCGAACGCTACGCCCACAGCATGAGCTTTTTGCGCTTCACCCAGCAGGCCAAGGAAGAGCTCTTTACCGCCGCCTGCAAGCAAAAGATCCATGACGCCGATTCGATCGAAAAGATCCTGGTCCACTTCAACGCCGGCAACGCCGAAGAGTTGGTGGACAAAATGCTCTACACCGACCTGATGACGCGCATGCCCGACCACCTGCTGCCGATTGTCGACCGCATGGGCATGGCCCATTCGCTGGAAAGCCGTTCGCCCCTGGTCGATTACAAATTGGTCGAATACGCCGCGGCCATTCCGGCCGACCTGAAACTCAAGGGCAAGAACCTGAAATACATCTTGAAAAAAGTGGCGGCGCGCTACCTGCCGGCGGAGTTGATCGAGCGCAAGAAGCAGGGTTTCGGGTTCCCCATCGGTATCTGGATGCGCACACAGCTGAACCCTCTCATGCTGAATCTCTTCCGCCAGTCGCGCCTGGTCGAGCTGGGCATATTCGAGCCGGCCTACGTGCAGCGTCTCCTGAATGAACACATGTCGGGCAAGGCCGATCACAATTTCCGGCTCTGGATCCTGCTGAACCTGGAGATCTGGCACCGGCTGTACTTTGAAGGGGAGAACGTGGCCTCGATGCAGGATTTCATCCAGCGCCTGGGCCGGTAGCGCCGCGCTTTTCCCTCCCCGAGCGCAGGTCGGCCCGGATTGACAAGCGCCGGGTTTCCGCTTACAATTGGGCCATGCAAATCCAAACGGAAAGTGAACTGCGCCAGCGTTTCCACACCTTAAGTGACTATCGCTCCATCCCCGGTGGACCCAAGAAACTCGACTACCTCTTCAACCTGCTCCGGCGCCTGCAGGCCGAACGCCCGGTGCTGAACATACTCGACGTCGGCTGCGGCAACGGCCCCCTCACTTTCCCGGTGGCCATGCTGGGCTGCCAGGTGGTCGGTGTGGACGTCGATGAGGGCTCCATCGGGCGCGCCCGCCAGGAGAACCGATTCCCCAACGCCCGCTTCGAGGTCATCCCCGGCTCGACCTTCGACCTGGGCGCGACCTTCGACCTCATTGTCTGCTCCGAGGTCCTGGAGCACCTGGAAGTGCCCCAGCCCCTGGTGGAAACCATGGCCAAACACCTCGCTCCCGGCGGCCTGCTCATGGTCACTGTCCCGAACGGCTATGGGCCGCGCGAGGTCCTGGGCCGCATTGAAATTTTCCTGCGCCGCAAGGTCGGCCTGGGAAAAATCATCGAATCCATCCGCCGTTTGTTCGGCATGGTTGACGCCAAGACCAAGTGCGCCGTGCACACGTCGAACCCATACCAAGACCACGTCCAGAAATACACCATCCGCCAGATGAAGCGGCTCTTCGCCAACGCCGGGCTCAGTGTGGCCGAGATCGTAAACAATGTCTTCATCTTCGGCGTCATCTTCGGCAAGAGCCGCGCCGTCGACCGCTTCGATTGCCGCCTGGCCGATTTCCTGCCCCATTTCGCCGCCAGCGGCTGGTACTTCCTCTGCTGCAAAAGCGATTGACCGGGCAGCCTGACAAAAACTCAAACACCCAATCCCACAGGCCGACGAAACAAACCTTTCCTGCTATTTTTTTTATGATAAAGTGAATTGCAGCAAATTTGTTTTATAATGTCATTCGGGAGAACGGCGTGGTTGTGTCGGATCGTTTGAAAAACAATTTGTGTCTGGAGGCTTGATGAAAAAGACGCTTTTGCTGTTGCTCGCGGTAGCAGGTTTGTTTTTTGCACCGGTTTTCGCCGATTTCAATGAGCGGGCCGGTTTTATTCTTTTTCTCGACGCCGGCGTTCCGATAAAGGGCGCGGCAGGCAGATACGGTGCCGATTTCGGGAGATTGTTTCTGGATCTTACCGCGCAGGCGCGCTTGGCCGGGAATTTTTTCGTGGAATGCAGTTTTGTTTTTTATCCCACACCGCGCCCGGACGACCTAAATTTTTACAACAGCGACGGCTTTGAAATGGCGGTGGACGGCCTATGGGAAATTACCCCTGCGAAAAAGATCAACCCGTTCGTGAAAATCGGATTGTCTTACGCATGGATAAGCTCCAATAATGCTTATAGAGAAATTTATTATCCTGACGCCAGCAGGGAAACAGACAGGTTCTTGGGCTTGAATGCGGGGGGAGGTATTGAATGCAAGCTGAGCGGCACGCTGCTCCTGCGCTTGGGCGGCGTTTTTACCCTGATCCCAAATGATGGCGAAGGGGCGATCGCGTCATGGGGCAAATTTTTCGCAGGTCTGGGTTTCAGGTTTAAGTGAAAAAGAGATGGTTTGCTAATACCCGATTGCAAAAAGCGCTCAGCCGAGCTTGAGCTTGCGATAGTGGATGCGGTGGGGGCGGTCGGCCTCGTGGCCCAGGCGGCGGTGGCGGTCGGCCTCATAGTCCGAATAGTTCCCCTCGAACCAGCAGACCCGGCTCTCGCCCTCGAAGGCCAGGATGTGGGTGGCGATGCGGTCCAGGAACCAGCGGTCGTGCGAGATGATGACGGCGCAGCCGGCGAAATCGTCGAGTGCGTCTTCTAAGGCGCGCAGGGTGTTGATGTCGAGGTCATTGGTCGGCTCGTCGAGCAGCAGCACGTTGGCTTCGCTCTTGACGATGCGCGCCAGGTGCAGGCGGTTGCGCTCGCCGCCGGATAAAACCCCCGCCTTTTTCTGCTGGTCGCCACCAGTGAAGTTGAACCACGAGGCGTAAGCCCGGGCATTGACCAGCTTGCCGCCCAGCATGAAGGTCTCCTGGCCGCCGCCGATCACTTCCCAGACCGGCTTGTCCGGGTCGACGGCGCCGCGCTCCTGGTCGGCGTGGGCCAGCTTGGCGGTTTCGCCCAGGCGGATGGAGCCGCTGTCGGGGTTTTCCTGGCCGGTTAGCAGCCGGAACAGCGTGGTCTTGCCGGCGCCGTTGGGGCCGATGACGCCGACGATGCCGGCCCGGGGCAGACTGAACGACAAATTTTCGAAGAGCAGCTTGTCGCCGTAAGATTTGCTGATGGCGTTGGCCTCGATGACCAGTTCGCCCAGGCGTGGGCCCGACGGGATGTATATCCGGGCTTCCTCGATGCGCACGGCCTTGTCGGCGGCCAGCAGCTTTTCATAGGAACTGAGCCGGGCCTTGCCCTTGGCCTGGCGGGCCCGGGGCGACATGTGCACCCATTCCAATTCCCGTTCCAGCTGCCGCTGCTGGCGCTCCGACGCCTTGGCTTCGCTGGCCAGCCGCTGGTGCTTCTGCTCCAGCCATGAGGAGTAGTTGCCTTTCCAGGGAATGCCTTCGCCGCGGTCCAGTTCCAGGATCCACTGGGCCACGTTGTCCAGGAAGTAGCGGTCGTGGGTGACGGCGATGACCGTCCCCTTGTATTCCTGCAGGTGGTGCTCCAGCCACTGCACCGATTCGGCGTCGAGGTGGTTGGTGGGTTCGTCGAGCAGCAGGATATCCGGCTCCTGCAGCAGCAGGCGGCACAGGGCCACGCGCCGCTTTTCGCCGCCGGAAAGGGTCTCTACGGAAGCGTCGCCGGGGGGGCAGCGCAGAGCATCCATGGCGTTCTCCAGGCGGCTGTCCAGGTTCCAGGCGTCCATCTCGTCGAGCTTTTCCTGGATGGCGGCCTGCTTGGCGATAAGTTTTTCCATGTCGGCTTCGCTCAAGTCCGGCGCGGCGAAGCCCTCGTTGACGCGGTCGAATTCGGCCAGCTTGTCCAGAACGGGCTGCACGGCTTCGGAAATGACCTGTTTGACAGTTTTTTCCGGGTCGAGCTTCGGCTCCTGCTCCAGGAAGCCCAGCGAGTAGTCGCGGGCCGGTATCACTTCGCCCTGGAAATCCTTGTCCACGCCGGCGATGATCTTCAGCAGGCTGCTCTTGCCCGAGCCGTTCAAACCGAGGACACCGATCTTGGCGCCGTAGTAAAAGGAAAGGGAGATGTCTTTGAGCACCTGGCGGTGCGGCGGGTGGACACGGCTGACATTGGCCATGGAAAATATGATCTGCTTGCCTTCACCTTGGGCCATTTTCACTCCTCACTCTGCCGGAATTTTTATGTGTTTTTATCTAAAACGATCTGCGGTTTTCAGACCGGCAATGGTTCTTCGGCCGGCTGGTCCGCGGCCGTCCGCTGCGCTGCTGGCCGGGCCGCGGGTGGCGGTTTTCATGGGTGCGGGAACTGGGCTTGAAGATCAGGCCGCGGCTTTTGTCGCGCAGGAACATTTCGTCTTCCGGGAATACGACCGGGATCTTCATGTTGATCAGCGTTTCGATGCCTTCCAGGTTGGCGATATATTTTTCGCAGGCCAGGGTCACGGCCTTGCCGCTTTTGCCGGCCCGGGCGGTGCGGCCGATGCGGTGCACGTAGTTCTCGCTTTCCCCGGGCAGGTCGTAATTGACCACCATGTCCAGGTCCTCGATGTGCAGCCCGCGGGCGGCCACGTCGGTGGCCACCAGGAACAGCACCTTCCCCGACTTGAAATCGTCGATGATGCGCAGGCGCCGGCTCTGGGCCAGGTCGCCGGTCAAAAATTCGTTGGGGTAGCCGTTGAGCTCCAACCGGCGGCTCAGCCGTTCGGCGTCGTGCTTCATGTTGGTGAAGATGAGAACGCTTTTGGGGTTCTCTTTTTTTAAGATGCCCAGCAGCAGGTTGACTTTTTCGCGGCTGCCCACGTGGTAGAGTTCCTGGGTGATCGTGTCCACGGTCATATTTTCCGGTGTGAGCGATATTTTTTCGGGCTGGTTCATGTATTCACGGGCGATCTGCAGAGCCGGAGCCGAAAGGGTGGCGCTGAAGAGCATGGTCTGGCGGTATTGCAGCGCCGGCACCCGGCGCAGGATTTTGCGGATGTCGGGCAAAAAGCCCATGTCGAAGAGGCGGTCGGCCTCGTCGATTACCAAAAAGCCGATATTGCGCATGCTCAGCGTGCCTTTCTGTTCCAGGTCGAGCAGGCGGCCGGGGGTGCCGACCATGATGTCCACGCCCCGCTTCAGCAGCGCCTCCTGGCGGTTGTAGCCCACGCCGCCGTAGAAGCAGCCCACTTTCAGGTTCAGGTGGCGGCCGATGAGCTTGGCCTCGGCCTCGATTTGCACGGCCAGCTCGCGGGTGGGGGCGATGATCAGCGCCTTGCGCCAGGCGGCGGCCACGGCCTGCTGGCGCTGGAAAATAGTGATCAGGAAGGCGGCGGTCTTGCCGGTGCCGGTCTGAGACTGCACGGCTACGTCCCGACCGGCCAGGGAAAAGCCCAGTGTCTTTTCCTGCACTGGGGTCAATTCGGTAAATCCCATGTCCCTGATGCCCCTCAGCAATTCGGGTTTGAGTTGCAATTGTTCAAAATTCATTTGTCAAAATCCTCTTTTCATTTGATTGATTAAGCGGTTGGGAATCATGCTTGGGAGACTGAAGATAAATTCTATTCGGTCTGTTTGTTGCAAAGCCCTAATCTCTTAATAAAACATGATAGTGCAAAACAATGATTTTGTCAACAGGAAGGGGTATTAACCAGCATGGTAGAGGTAAAGAGGTAAAGTGAGCAAGCAATTGACGATATAACGCCAATTGCAACTTACCTCTCTACCGCTTTCTTGCTCCGCGCCTTGTATTAATTCCCTATCTGTGCTAAAAATAACCAATGAAAAAAACGCTGGTTTCCATAGTCATCCCGGTCTTCGACGAAGCCGAAAATGTCGGCATCCTTCACGAAGAGATCGCCTTGGCCATTAAAGAAAGGACCGAAGATTATGAGATCATATTCGTTGACGACGGCAGCTCCGACCATTCCCTGGCCGAATTGAAAAAGATCCGCGGCCGCGACCTGCGGGTAAAGATCATCCATTTCCGCAAGAACTTCGGGCAGAGCGCCGCCATTTCCGCCGGCTTTGAATACTGCAGCGGCGGGGTGGTCGTGGCCATGGACGCCGATCTGCAGAACGATCCGGCCGATATCCCCCTGCTGGTGGACAAGATGGCCGAAGGTTTCGACATCGTCAACGGCTGGCGCCGGAACCGCCATGACAAGTGGCTGACCCGCAAGGTGCCCTCTTTTTTCGGCAACAAGCTCATCTCCTGGATCACCGGAGTCAAGCTGCACGATTACGGCTGCACCCTGCGCGGCTTCCGCAGCGACGTGGTCAAGAATTTGAAACTTTACGGCGAGATGCACCGCTACATCCCGGCCATCGCCTCGCGCATGGGCATCAAATCGGCCGAAGTCGTTGTCAACCACCGCAGCCGTAAATTCGGCAAGTCCAAGTACGGCCTGGGCCGGACTTTCCGGGTGGTGCTCGACCTGATTTCCCTGAAATTCCTGCTGGCCTATTCGCACCGTCCACTGCAGATATTCGGCGGCGCCGGCCTGCTGATGATCCTGGTTGGAATGGTCAGCGGCACCTATCTGACCTACACCAAATTTGTTCTCGGGCAGGGCATCGCCGGCCGGCCCCTGTTGTTTTTCACATTGCTGATGGGGTTCCTGGGCTTTCAAGCAATTTCCTTGGGCCTGCTTGCCGAGATGCTTTCTCGCATCTACCACGAAGGGCTGGACAAGAACGAGTATTCCATCCGGGAACTCATCGGTTTCGAAGCGGAAAAAACCGCCGATCGTTCCCGCCCCCTGCCCTGAAACCCCGATGCTGCGGTTTTGTTGACAAAAAAAATTCGTTGTGTTAATAGAAAAAACGGAGGCAGGCGATGATTTTTTCCGCTCAGGCGGCCAGTATGTCGCAAAACCGAGGGGGAACCGGGATAGAAGTCGCGGCGCAAAAAGGGGGTGGGTGCAATCAATGGTGAGCAAATAAAAATGGATATCCACTTTTTTGCCAAGAGCGATATCGGCAAAGTTCGCACCGCCAACGAGGATTATTTCCTGAACGAAAAAATCGGCGACAATGAGTTCCTGTTCATCGTAGCCGACGGCATGGGCGGGCACCAGGCCGGGGACGTCGCCTCCAGGCTGGCCTCGGAGACATTCTTTGAAATCTACAAAAGCCTGAGGAAGAAAAACACCGCCATCCCGAACAGCATGGAACTGGCGGTCAGAAAAGCCAATACCGTGGTTTTCAAAAAGGCGGCGGCCGATATCGAGAAAAGGGGGATGGGCACCACCTTCTCTGTCGTGGTCATCGCCGGCATGAAAGCGTTCATCGCCCATGTCGGCGATTCGCGCGTCTACCTGATCCGCAGGAACAAGATAAAAAAAATAACCACCGACCATTCTTTTGTGGAGAAACTGGTCGAAGAGGGGAGGATCTCCGCCGATGAGGCCCGCGATCATCCTCAGAAAAACGTGCTCTACATGTCGTTGGGTGCCCGGGAAACTTTTTCTCCGGAAATCATGAATAACATCATTCTCGAGGACGGCGACGCTCTGGTTATGTGTTCCGACGGCCTGAGCAACATGCTGGCCGATGATACCATCCTGAAAGTGACCATGAGCGATTACCCGGAAGAGGCGGCCGACGCTCTGGTCAAGCTAGCCAACGCCAACGGCGGTTCCGACAACATCACGGTGCAGGTGATCCGCGTCGGTTCCCTGGAAATGCTGGAAAAAACCAAGCCGATCCGCCTGAGCAAGCCGCGGCGCAAGCTGATCAGCATCATCGCCGTGCTGGTCCTGCTGGCCATACTTGCCGGCTTATGGTACGTTTTTTTCGCCCCCGGCCATGGCAGCGCCAAGGCGGGAAACGATATCGCCATCAAACCTGAATCGAAACCTGAAAAAAAAAGGACGCAAACGATCAGTGAGATTGATTCCTCCCGCCTCCACGACATGGGGGTTACCGCCGCCGACTGCCGGTTCTTGAGCGGCCACAAGCTCCATGTGGTCAAAGACGACCGGCTTTATGTTTTCAACCTGGACGACCAGTCTCTAAAACCGATCGAATTGGGCGGCGATGACCAGGTCGTTCCTTGCGGCGACACCGGGATCTATCTGCTCAAGAGGGCGCAAACCAAGACGCTCGGCTACCGGTTGCTCAAGCAAGGCACAAAAAAAGCATTGCTTGGCATTCAAAACGCCAATTCCCTGTTTTCCAAAGGGATCGATTCCTCGGGCGTTCCGATTTATGAAATCCCCAATATCCAAAAGCGGATCATGCCCGATTTCATCAATGAGAACATATTCATATTTCATGATCTGAACCGCTATTATGCAATAACAAAATGGCAGACTCCGGAAAACATGCCGGTACCGATCCCGGAGCTGACCTATTCAGCAAGCACGCGGCTGTTTTTCAAGAACGTCGGCGGCCTGATGACAATGCTGTACAGCGATCCTGAAAACAACCGCGCTACGGTTTTTTCCATCAAGGGCACTGTCGAAAAAATCAGGGAATTCACTGGCTTGCAAGCGCGCCAGCCCCTGGCGCTGGAATACCTCAAGGACCAGGCGCTGGTTTGCTATTACCAGGATCAATGCGTCGAGATCCGTGCCGGCAAACAGGAAGTCATGTTCCAGTATTCTTTCAACAATTACCAGTTCATCATCGTCAAGGTATTGGTCGACATGGCAAATGGCCAGAAAATGATCGTCAACGACGGCAACAAATTCTTTTCATTGCTTTGCGACACATGATCAAGATCGGCGACAAGCTCGGAAATTTTCTCATCCAGGCGGAGATTGGCCGGGGCGGCATGGGCACCATCTATTTTGCCGTGGACACCATGCTCAACCGGGACGTGGCCCTGAAGGTCATTCACCCGCAGCTGGCCGACAACCAGCAACTGATGGAGCGCTTCAAGATCGAAGCCATGACCCAGGCGCGGCTGAACCATCCCCATATCGTCATGATCTTCAGTTTCAACAAGATCGAGAACGAATACGTCATCGCTATGGAATACGTGGAGGGCAGAAGTTTGAAGGAACTGCTGCAGGAGAAAAAACAGCTCCACCCGGCCGAAGCCGTCGATATCATCACCCAAGTCGCCGAAGGCCTGCGTTACGCCCACGGCCACAACGTGATCCACCGCGACATCAAGCCGGCGAACATCTTGATCGGCAAGGACGGCAAGGTGAAAATCTCCGATTTCGGCATCGCCAAGATCTTCGGCTCCCAGGGGCTGACCAAGACCGGGATTCTGATCGGGACCCCCTGGTACACGTCGCCGGAACAGATCGTGGGCAAGAACATCGATTTCCGCACCGACCTGTATTCTTTGGGTGTCACTTTTTACGAAGTGCTCACCGGCAGGGTGCCGTTTGATTCGGAAACCAATTCCGAGTTCCAGATACAAAAAGCGCACCTGGAGACCCCGCCCCCGCGGCCATCCATCTACAACCCGGAAATCGGCATCAAGCTGGAAAAAATCATCCTGATGGCCCTGCAGAAAAAAGTGGAAAAACGTTTCCAGAATGCCCGCGACATGATCGATGAACTCCACAAGATCCGCAGCGACATGACCAAGGCCGGCTTGACCCCTTGCCCGGACGTTACCCAGAAGATCATTCTCCCGGCAAAAAAAAGCCGCAGCTTTTTGCTGACGCCGCTGAAAATTCTCGCCTTCCTGGCCCTGTTGGTAACCGGAGTGTTTTTATTTATCTTCCTCTCGGGCAAAAACGGCATGGATGAAGGCAAAGGCGGAGCGGCCGGCAAAGCCCGGACGCAGGTTGCGGAACCGTTGGGTCGGGATGCCGCCGGCGGTACGATCGTGCTGCCGGAGAGCGAGGCCGGGACGACGGTCGCAATCGAAACGCAACAGCAAAAAAATGCGGGACCGGTGGAGACCGGACCCGGCGAACGAAAGAACGTCATTGCCGACGAAAAAAAGCCAGCCGACGAACCTTCCCGCCAGCAGGAAACGGCCGCCCAAGCAAAAACCGATGCCGGGAAACCAGCCCCGGCCGACACGGCGGCGGAGCAAAACCCGCCGGTGCAAAAAAATGAGCCCGCAAAGGAATTGCTGGAAACAACGCAGCCTCAGGACAGGGGAATTCCCCTTCAGGATACGACTGCCGGCGTTGCCAAGCTGGGCAGCCTGGATGATGAATTGGTCCGCCTGCGCGGTTTTCTGGAAACGCGCAACTTCATCGCCGCCGACCGCCTGGCCGACGCCTTGCTCAAATCCAGAGTTGAGAGCCGAGCCTTCCCCATGCTGGGCCGGGTCAAATTTCTCCTGAACAATTTCGCCGCCGCCGAGGCTTTCTGGGTGAAAGCTTTGCAGGAAAATCTCCTGGTCTCGCTGGAGATGGTGCACATGCATGACGGGCCGGGCGATTACTGCCTGGGCCAGCTCAAATTTAAAAAGAAGATCATCATGTTCAACTCCAACACCCGTGGTGATCACAGCTTCGCGCTCGCGGCCGGGAACGTCCAGGCCATCACCCTGGGCAATGACCTGAGGATCACTGTCGCCGGCGCGGTCAGCGGCCAGGAGATCAATGAGACCTTCATGGTGATCAACAAGATCAGAAGGCGGGAAAAGGAAAGATTTCTTGTCGATTTTATCAACCAATACGTGTTATAGGAGGCCCGGATGAAAAAAAGTTTATTTTCAGCGCCGGCCGCTGCCGGCCGCGGGCATTGCTCCCTCCAGCAATCCTTTTCCGACCGCGTCGCCGGTTTTTCATTTCTGGGCTTCTGGCAGGTGAACAAAACCCAGCTGCTGCTGGCCGCCGCCGCGTTGGCGGTCATTGTTATTTTCGCATTTTGGATCTCCCGCCGGCGCCGCCGGGAGGTTTTTCCGGAAATTCAATCCCAAGCGCCCGCTGCGGCCGCGGCCATAGACATGGGCCTGACCCAGGTCGAACCCCAACCGGCCAGTGAGAGCTGCCCAGCCCCGTCTCCCGGCATCCACGGCAAGATCGAAGTGGTGGTCGGCAGCCAGCAGATCAGTTCCTATCTGGTCACCGACAACCCCCTGTTGATCGGCCGCGATCCCGCCCAGTCCCTGGTCATCATCCAGGAATTGATCGTTTCCAAGCTGCATTGCCAGATCTTCGCCCATGGGGGCAAGGTGTTCGTCAAGGACCTCAACTCCACCAACGGCGTGTACGTGAACGAGGAGAAGGTCGGCGAACGCGAACTCCAGGATAAGGACGTCGTTTTTCTGGGCAAAAAGGGGACTGTGAAAATAATCTATTACCGTTAGGAGGCAATATGAAACATTCCCTGATCATGGCTTTTATCCTGATACTCATGAGCGGCAGCGCTTGGGGCCAGAAGGCAGTCAACAAGGCCGATATACTGCTGAACCCCGAGTGGAAGAAGATCTACGACGCCTACGTGCCCGACGCGCAGTTGATCGAGAACCTTAGGAACAAGGCTCCCGAATTGAAGGCCGATGTCTATTTCGGCTACTGGTGCGACGACTCCAAGAACCATGTCCCGGTTTTTTTGAAGATCCTTGACACGCTCAACGTTCCCGAGTTCAAGGTCAATTTTTATGAGGTCGAAAAAAAGGCGACGGCGGACCAGAAGTTCTATGTCGAAGACATGATGGTCGAAAAAGTCCCGACTTTCATCTTCTACGCCAACGAATTCGAAATGGGGCGCATCGTCGAAAACCCGCGCAACAGTTTGCTCCAGGACATGATGCTGATTGTTTTTTAACGCGGCATTCCACAAATAGTAGTCAGTAGGTAGTAGCCAGTAGTCAGTAGTAAGAAAACAAAAAGAATTTATGCGATATCTTAATTGCCTTTGTTTTTAACCTCGAACTTCGAATGTCGAACTCTTTTCTTCCCTTGTCACTCGTCACGCGTTACGCGTCACGAAATATTGTCCAAAGTTCTATAAATACGGTTCCAGTTCGATCACGGATGGCGGCTCGCTCTGCTTCCAGAAATATTGCGGAATGAGCTTCATGCCCAGGGCCGCCTCGTCCTGGGTGCGGTATCTGCCCAAGAGCACCAGCCAGCAGCGGCGTCCGTCGCGGCTGGTCTTGTTCAGAAGGAAAAAGTTTTCCTTGTCCTCCACCTGGCGGTAGGCGATGCGCACCGATGCCTTCAGGCAGTCCATTTCCAGCAGGATGCTGTACTTGACCTGGGCGGCCAGGAGTTCGCCGCGCCAGATGTCGGCTGCGGCGGCGAAGTTGCCGGCGCTGAAGCGCTGCCGGGACTGGACCGTTGAGGTTGTCGCCTCGTGCTGGTTTTCATTTTCAACCGGTTCTGTTTTTTCTGCGGCGGGTTTTTCTTTTTGGGGTTCTGCGCGGGTCGGTTGCGTTTCGCCTTCAGCGGCATCTTTTCCGGCGGCCGGCGGCTCGCTTTTTTGAGCCAGCGGCTCGGTTTCCTTGGGCAGTGATTTTTTTTGTTCGGCCTGGGCGCTGGCAGGGCGTGTAACCGCGGGTTCCTGCGTTTCGGAGGTGCGGGTCAGCCACAGGAACAGTCCGGAGACAATGGCGGCCAACAGGATGGACAAAAAGGTGATGCTCATCCACCGCGGCTTTTGCTTTTCAGGCTTGAGCAACGGCTGGATGCGAGGCAGCGCTTTTTCCGCCTCGGCTACGACCGAAATTTCTTCGATTTCTTCCTTGGCTTCAGCAATTTCCGGCGGCATCAGGTCGGGAAGTTCGGGCAGCGACTCTCTGTCTTCCTCTCCATTTTTCAGGATGGAAATATCGGGAAGCTCGGCCAGGGGTATGTCCTTGATCTCCGCATCATTGATCATGTCCGGCATTTTGATGTCGACTTCGGTTTGAGCGGCGGGCGGGTCCTGGCCGAACAAACTGTCCAGCTCATTGAAGTTCAGGGAGGGGATCTTTTCAGCTTCTTTCTTGCTCAGCAATCCGCTCAAAAGAAAGAAATACAGGATTTTCAATATGCGGTATTTCCTTTCGGCGGGAAAATCCAGCAGTACCGACTCCAGGCGCTGCGGCTGGTGGAAACGGGAGAAAACCTCCTGCTGTTCGACGTCCAGGGGATACAGGTTCTTTTTCTCGGGCAGGGAAGTTTGCTCGAATTCTCCGGACAGCGACCCCAATTCCTCCCAGACGATATTCACGTCCATTTGGGACAAAACATAGCTGCAGACAAGCCCGGGGATCTCCAGATCCAAACTGACCAGGCGGGTCGGCGGAGATTCCTGCACCAGCTGGTAATTGCCAATGCTCCAGCGCAGGACGCTGGAAGCGATGTGCTGCACCTGCTGGCGGGTGGCGGTGATCAGGCCTTCCAGGCTCAGCACGCCGTTTTCCACCAGGATCTTGCCGAAGGATTCCGCGATCTTGTTGCCGGTCTGGTAGGGGGCCAGCACTTCGGGGCTGATCATTTTCTTGGTCAGCAGTATGTGTTCTATTTTGTCTGCTTCGTCCGAGGATATGGCCCAACTGATCTTGCCGCGGTTGAGATAAAAAACCTTCAAGACTTCGTTCTGCCTGAAATACAGAATGCCGGTCTGCTTTTGTTCGTAAAGGGCCAGCAGCAGCTTGGCCGGAGCCGTTTCGCCGAGAGTGCCTTGATCCGGAATCATTTTTCCTCCGCCGGGCGGCCGGCCCGGATGGGCGGCACCTTGCCGCCCCATGGTGTCATTTTAGCGGACGGCCATTAAAAGTCAAGTGCTGGCTCCGCTTTGCGGTTTCAGCGGCCGGCGGCTGATTTTTTTTCGTGGTCCAAAAGCCACTGCTTGCGCCACAGGCCGCCGCCGTAGCCGGTCAAGCGGCCGTCGCCGCCGATGATGCGGTGGCAGGGGACGATGATGGCCACGGGGTTGCGGTGGTTGGCGCCGCCCACGGCGCGGCTGGATTTCGGCCGGCCGATGGCGCGGGCGATGGCGCCATAAGACGCGGTGCGGCCGCAGGGGACCTTGAGCAGCGCCGCCCAGGCCTTCTTTTGGAACGCTGTGCCGCGCAGGTCCAGGGGCAGGTCAAAGTCAAGGCGCCGGCCCTGGAAATACTCTTCGAGCTGTTGGCCGGCGAGGCGCAGGCAGGCCGGGATCTCTTTGGGCTCGGGCCCCGGTTTTTCGCAGAATTCAACCCCGCTTACGCCCTTTTCGCTGCCGCTGACGCAGAGACAGCCGATGGGCGAGGGGACATAGATGAGCGACACGGCGGGTGCGCCGGATCGTTTTTTTACCGGCATTTGAAAAATATTACTTGAGAATGGCTTCCAGGCGATTGTTGATTTCCTGCCAGTTGACGATGTTCCAGAAGGCCTCGACGAACTTGGCGCGCTCGTTCTTGTAATCCAGGTAGTAGGCGTGTTCCCAGACGTCGAGCACCAGCAGGACGCGGAACATGGGGATGACATTGGTGTTGTGCTTTTCGATCTGCATCAGCAGCGGCCGGTTGGTCTGGCGGCAATAGACCAGCGCCGCCCAGCCCGAACCCTCGGCGCTGACGGCGGTCTGGCTGAACTCCTTCTTGAAGCGCTCGAAGCTGCCGAATTCGCTGTCGATGGCTGCGGCGAAGCTCCCCTTCGGCTTGGGCGTTGTCTTGGCGGCCGGGGCCAGGTTTTCCCAGAACAGGGAGTGCAGCAGGTGGCCGGCGGCGTTGAATGAAAACGCCTTGCTCAGGGCCTTGGCGTCGCCGTTGATGCTGTCCTTGCGGTTGCTGTCAAGGGTCTGCAGGATGCTGTTGGCCGCGTTGACATAGGCCAAGTGGTGCTTCTGGTGGTGCAGCTGCAGCTGCGCCTCCGAGATGTAGGGTTCCAGGTCTTTATAACCGAACTCCAACTGCGGCAGGACATAAGGTTTCTTTTCCATTTTTTCCTCCGTATATTTGTGGATCGTTTTGCGCATCAGTATAGAAAACGGAAAAAAAAATGTCAAGTCTCACAAAGCGTAAGCAAAAAAGTTCGAAGTTCGAGGTTCGATGTTCGACGTTCGAAGTTTAAGAGGTGTAAGTGATAGTGATAGTGTTAGTTAAGAAAATACCTAAAATTCAAAAAAATCGCTCAATTGCCTTTTCACTACCACTAACACTAACACTGATCTTGCTTTGGAATTTGTCATTTGGAATTTATTTTTTATTCCGAATTGTTTTCTTCACTTTTGCCTTTTGCCTTGTCTTGCCCTGTCACGCGTCACGCGTCACGAACCAGCAGATTGTCCCGGAGGGCCCTTTTCGGTTATAATGCCTTTCGGAGGCCTTATGAAACGCGCAATTTTGTTAGTCACTGTTTTTCTGGTTGTCTGTCTCCTTCCGGCCGAAGAGATCCTGACCGTGGCGGAAAGCTCGAATTATATGAAGACATCTTTGTATGATGATGTCATGGGTTTTTTGTACCAGGTGCAGAAAAGATCGGATATTGTCAAAATCCTGCCCCTGGCCGTTTCCAGCGAAGGGCGGCTGATACCTCTGGTGGTGCTGAGCAGGGAAAAAGTCAGCCGTCCCGGCGATCTGCGCACAACCGGCAAGCCGGCCGTGCTGGTCATGGCCAACATCCACGCCGGCGAGGTCGAAGGCAAAGAGGCGTCGCTGATGCTCATCCGCGACATCGCCCTGGGCAGGCTCTCCGGCCTGCTCGACAGCCAGGTGCTGCTGTTCATCCCGATCTTCAACGCCGATGGCAATGACAAGCTGGGGCACAACCGCCGCGACCTCGGCCCCGAGCTGGCCGGGGTGCGCCCCAACGGTCAGAACCTGGACCTGAACCGCGACTACCTGAAGCTGGAGTCGCTCGAGGTGCGGGCTTTGGTCGATGTGTTCAATTCCTGGGACCCTTTGCTGGTCGTGGACATGCACACCACCAACGGCTCCTACCACCGCGAGCCGGTGACCTATTCGACGCTGCTCAATCCCAACAGCGACAAAAACCTGCGCGATTACATATGGCAGAAGTTCTTCCCGGCCGTGGCCGGCGCGCTGAAAGTCGTTCACGGTTACGACAGCGTTCCCTACGGCAATTTCGTTGACCGCGAGTTCCCGGAAAAGGGCTGGGTCAGCGACGCTCTGGAAGCCCGCTTCGGCTCCAATTATGTGGGCTTGCGCAACCGCTTCAGTGTCCTGGATGAAAACTATTCCTATGCCGATTTCAAGACGCGGGTGCTCTCCTCCCGCGCCTTTGTCTTATCCATAATGGCCTACACGGCCAAGAACATCGGGGCCATAGCCGACCTGGTGCGCCAGGCCGACCTGGAAACGATCGCCCATTTCAGTCGCGGCGAATTCGTGCTGGAATTCAAGCTGGAAAAGCTGTTCGACCTGACCGTGAAAAGCTACGAATTCGTCAAGGAGACCATCAAGCCCGAAGACCGCGCCAAGTACCCCCCCTGGGTGGGCGAGTTCATCATGAAAAGAACCGAGGAGCTGAGAGATTACAAGCTGCCTTACCTGTCTTTGGCCGTGCCCAGCCGCAGCCTGAATTTGCCGGCCGGTTATGTCCTGATGCCGCAGCAGCCCGAGGCGCTGGCCAACCTGCGCCGGCACGGCGTCCGCGTCGAGCGGATACTGGAGGGCTTCAGGACCGAAGCCGAAAACTTCAAGATCACCGGGGTGGAGATCGGCAAGAATATTTTCCAGGGGCATGTCCTGAATATCATCAAAGGGAATTACGAAAAAGCGGAAGTCGATATTCCGGCCGGCTCCTATTACGTCAGCTTGGAACAGCCCCTGGCCCGGCTGCTGCCGGTGCTGCTCGAGCCCGAATCCGCGGACAGCCTGGCGGCCTGGGGCTTTTTCAACCGCGTCATCGTCCAGCAATGGAGCAACCAGCCCGGGCCTTACCCGGTTTACCGGCTGGCGCAGAGGCCGCCGGTCGCCTTGCTGAGCGAGTGAAACCCGCATGCTGGAAAATTTAAGCGAGCGCTTCCACAAGGTCCTGCGCTATCTCAGGGGCGAGGTGAAGATCACCGATGAGAATATGCAGCAGGCCTTGAAGGAGATCAGGCTGTCGCTGTTGGAAGCCGACGTCAACTTCAAGGTGGTCAAGAAATTCATCGAGAACATCCGCGTCCAGGCCATGGGCAGCGAAGTTCACGACAGCCTCAACCCCACCCAGCAAGTGATCAGAATCGTTCAGGGAGAACTGACCTCCATGCTGGGGCAGCAGAACCGCGATTTGAACCGCAGCTCGCTCAAGCCCACGGTCATCATGCTGGCCGGCCTGCAGGGCTCGGGCAAAACCACCACGGCCGGCAAACTGGCCCTGCACTTGAAAGGACTGGACAAGAGCTCCCTGCTCTGCTCGCTCGATCTGAAGCGCCTGGCGGCCGGGGAGCAGCTGGAGATCATCGCCCGCGAAAGCGGGGTCAATTTTTTCAAAAGCAACAGCCGCGAGCTGCCCGTTCTGGTGCGCGAACTGAAAAAAACCGCCGTGGACACTGGCTACGACTACGTCATCGCCGACACGGCCGGCCGCCTGCACGTGGATGAAGAACTGATGGAGGAGCTGCGCCAGGTCAAGGAAGCGCTGCAGCCGACTGAGACCGTCTTTGTGGCCGACGCCCTGACCGGCCAGGACGCGGTCAATTCCGCCCAGAGTTTCGCCGAAACGGTCGGGGTGGATTCGATCATCCTGACCAAGCTTGACGCCGACGCGCGCGGCGGGGCAGCCCTTTCCATCGTCAGCGTCACCGGCAAGCCGATCAAGTTCATCGGCGTCGGCGAAAAGCCCGGCGACCTGCAGAAATTCTATCCCGAGCGCCTGGCGGCAAAGATTTTGGGCATGGGCGACATGCTGACTCTGATCGAGAGGGCGGAAAAGGATTTTGACCAGAAACAGGCCGAAGTCCTTTCCCGGCGCATGCTGGAAAACGAATTCGGCCTGGATGACTTTCTCGCCCAGCTGAAACAAATGGAAAAACTGGGCCCCATGGACGAAATAATGGGCATGCTGCCCAACCTGGGATTCAAGGGAAACCTTGCCGGCGTCCACGTCGACGAAAAGCGCGTCCGCCACCTGATGGCCGTGATCGAATCCATGACCCGCAGAGAGCGCGACAACCCCAAGATCATCGACGGCCGCCGGCGCCTGCGCATCTCCCGCGGCTCGGGCCGCCCGGTTTCCGAGGTCAACAAGGCGCTGAAAAGCTACTTTGAAATGAAGAAAAACTACAAAAAGCCGTTTTTCAGAAAAATGTTGAAAAAATTTGACAATTTTTCCAAAATGAGGTAAATTTATATTTCGCAAGTCTGACATAGGAGCAAATTTCATGGTCGTTATTCGCCTGACAAGATTCGGAGCAAAAAAGAAGCCTTATTACCGCATCGTGGCCGTGGACCGGGAAAAACCCAGGGAATCGGCTTACATCGAATTGATCGGTCAATACAATCCCCTGACCGATCCGGCCCAGATCAAGATCGATATGGAAAAATACAACCAATGGATCCAGAAAGGAGCTCAACCGTCTGAAACCGTAAAATCGCTTGTAAAGAAACTAAATACAGGAAACAAAGGAGGACAACGTGAAACAACTAGTTGAAACTGTGTGCAGAGCATTGGTTGACAATCCTGACCAAGTCACGGTGACTCAAATCGACGGCGAACAGACCACCATCCTGGAGCTGCGGGTGCATCAGTCCGACCTGGGCAAAGTGATCGGCAAGCAAGGCAGAACGGCCCGGGCCATGCGCACCATTTTGGCCGCGGCCGGCATGAAGCAGAGAAGACGGTACAATTTGGAAATAATCGAGAATTTCGAACAACAACCGCATTGATTTTAATTGGTATTGATCGGCAAGATTTTAAGAACGAGAGGGAATAAGGGGGAAGTGGTCGTCAACCTTTCCCCCGGAATCGTCACACCGGGAGAGG
>Ga0105152_10000052_pt1 | contig 25109 bp, 24 predicted proteins | sample LakBais05cmmetaG_FD_81534 | JGI IMG/M metagenome (GOLD analysis project Ga0105152, IMG submission 81534) | Lake sediment microbial communities from Lake Baikal, Russia to study Microbial Dark Matter (Phase II) - Lake Baikal sediment 0-5 cm | ecosystem: Environmental > Aquatic > Freshwater >...
GGTTGAGAGTTCGAGCCTCTCCGGGGGCGCTATTCATTCGGAGGATTATCTCCGAAATTTAGGATCCAGGCGCGGTCTCCGATAAGAACATCGGAGTACCCAAAGAACGGGTACGAGCTTCGCGCCGGGGCGCCTCTGATTTATACTTATCGTCTGCCTTCGAACCCCCCTACGGAGGGCATATGTCAGTAGGTTGCGCGTTCGAGCCATGCCGGGGGCGTTGATATTACTTATACATAGGTTAATCTTCTACAGATGGAGGCGGGGTTAATGTAGACCATATGGGTCGTGCAACGAAATAATACAGTTATTTAGGGTATTTTACCGAAATCGTCATCAAATACTGCGAACTTGCAGTATGGTATAAATGGTATAAGTCTGTATAATTAATAGTTAGGCAGCAGTCAGTTACTGGAACGAGGAGGAATTAATATGGAATTTGTTTCATCTATTTTAGATTCCCTTGCTTGGCCGATTACAGTTGTAATTTTAATCTGTATTTTCAGAGTGGAAATTATCGCACTTCTTAGGCGATTAAAATCGGCCGATTTATCTTCAAAAGTCCTTGAATTTGGAGAATTGCCATTGGATCGTGGAGAACCGCCTAAACCGCAACTACGCCAGCGTAAAAAGGTTCAGGCTATTCAATCTTCGAAAGTTAAGTGGAACAAGCCAGCATCCCTATTTTGGCTCGCAAATAATCTAATGTGGATTCAAGATGTGCTACTCAGAGGAGGCCCTTGGGATAAATTTATCGCGGGGCTAAAGAATGTTCGAAAATACGCTAGAAATCTTGGATTAGCTGGAACATTCACTGAAGAAGAACTTACACGCATGATCTATTTTTATGAACCAGAGGTAGGAGTACCTGCACCTCTAATTCTCACTCAAGTCCCACAATTAGTAAATCAAATTGAGCTTGTGAAACGGGATATCGCAAGCAGGGTTGAGCAAGACCAGCCTGGGTTTAAAAAATTTCGCATATTTTCATCTCGCCATGATGCCTAAAACACTGTGCACCTAATTGGTATGATTCGTCTGGCCAAAATGAGAGTATTCAAAAACCAGGTGGTTTTCTGAACAATTGGCAATGACGATACCCGGTCACAAGCAGGTATGTAAATCATTAGGTGCTTCTTGCAGATTGTAAAAAAAAATGATAACAAGGGTTAGGGATTGCATCCTTTTGTTTTATAAAGAAATCGAAGACGACAGATATCATCGGTATCGATCATGGGAACATTGCTACACATTCTTTCAAAAACATAAAAACTCTGGCAAGAGTGGTTCTATGGAGATAAAATCCTTGCACCTGGCCTTTTACCTTGCAAGTTGGGGAATGTATCGCGGTTCGTCGAATCTTCTCCAAAAGGATTATCCCGTCCACAAACAGATAGTGGCTGAATTATTTGCTCAGAAATACGAGGCCTTGTGGAATATAGATTTCGACGCGATTGATGAAAACGGTCTAGAAATTAATTCGGTTTTTCAACTTGCTAAAACAATTACGCAACTTTATAAACGACTGCAAATAAGTCCCACTGATACTCTCGTAACAAAAGTGTTATTAGGTACCCTTGGCTGCATACCGGCGTACGACACTCTTTTTATCAACGGTGTAACCTACTGGAACCAAGCCCTTTCGAACTGTCACAAACAAAGCTTTCCGGCGCGGTTTGGCCAGAATAGTTACCGTGGCTTAATAGACTTCTATCGAGAGAATAGAGAGGACTTTCTTGATGCCCAAGCCTATATTTCAAAGAGAGGCACCATCTATCCAGTAATGAAACTGGCTGACATGTATTTCTGGAGTCTCGGCTCTCAGATTGGGAGATGATTACCAATCAGTGATTCTTGCATGGTGTTTTCACCTAATACTGAACCCCTCTGACCGCCACCGGCAGAAGAAACATTCGTCTGTTTTCGTGTTACTATGGTCAAATAGTCTTGCCTATACCAAAGGCAGTTGAGCACTAACATTGAGCGACAAGTTCGGAAGTCATTAACAGCAAGAAACGGATGAATAACGATGGGACACGATCTCACTCTTTATCCACGTAAAGCTTTGAAATCCGATCTGAAGGGGTACTTAGAAGCGCTTGGATTCCGAAAGTGTAAGCACTTCTGGAACTGGCCTAAGGGGACTCTCAATTACCAGTGGTTCGACGAACAAGACTTCAGATCTATCGATGGGGTATCAGCCGACGTTTACCCGGTATCTGGCGACGAATTAAGCATAACCGGAAACGAATGGGCATTGCATGTTCGCAATCTATATAGTGCAAGCTGGCATGATGTTAAGATGCTCAATGATGTTCTTCGGGGAGTAAGAAGACTCTTCGGTGGCACAATTAAAGGTGACTACGGAACCAATAGGTATGCGCATTTATGGAAGGATGAGAGTACACCAATTAGCCGCGGAGTTTCTGCGATATTTCAGCGCGTCGACCAAAATCTACACGCTATCAAATTTGCTCTACCCGACTCCGTTATATCGCGGCCACCAATTGAACCCACGGATGCGAAGACACGCGATTTCATTGAATTAACACAGAGTTTAGATCCTGCCCGTGTCATATATAATGGCCTTGTTCCTTTCGCTGTATCAATGTTCGAGTATTTCTTCTCCCGCGTATTCAGGGTTCTCATTGCATACGATCCCTACGCATTAGCGAAGCGAGATTCATATAACATTCGCGTTGATTTTCCTACACTCTTGCAGGTCAGCTGTGGAGAGCGAACCATTGAAGACGTAATCGCGGAAACATATACATTCCAGAATCTAGACCAGTTGAACAAGGCATATCAGGAGTGGCTCAACATTGATATTAAAAGGCTGATGTACAAGAAGAAGCGCATTGGACACAATGTGTCGATTCTTGAGAACCGACTCCGAGACATAATCCAATATCGACATGGCGTAGTTCATCACTTCGAACTAGATCGATCACTAACTAAGGATAGGTATATTGCGATTTTAGACGCAGTTGAGGTAAGTATCACTGAGTTCTTAAAATTTTTGGAGAAGAAGTACAGAATGAAGATTGGGCTTATATGAAGGAAAAATGTCATGCAATATACAGCATGCGAACAAGTATCCAACACTTGCTCCCATAGTCAAGAGCTTCACCTCTAAATAATATCGTTTACTCTATTTGAATTGAGTCGCTTTTCCTATTCGTGTGCAACCCCCATTTGGTGATAGGGCAGGCTGCGTGCACCTCTGTGGTGTGCGGGCAGCGCCAGTAGAATCTATACCCAAAGAACCCTCAAAGTACAGAGGGCAGGCGGGAATATCGGCAGCAGTGTCCTCATTGCAATTGGGATGAACGTCCGCTTTGACGGGAAGAATATGTTTACTTTATTTCGAGACTTTGTCTTGATGAGGTCCAATGTATGGTTCGATTAGATAAGAATATGGTTAGAATGGAATTATTGGCATTCCAACAAAAATCATTGCGGTTGTCACCTCCAAAAGGTGACACCTTTTTTTGAAGAATTGTTATAATTGCAGAAAGAGATATCGATCCGCTCAAACTTATGCCTGGGATTGTTTTGCACTGCGTGTTGAGGATTGACCATAGTGATTTTCGGACTCGGAACTGACATCATCAAAGTGGATAGAATCGAGAAAATGGTTGCCAAAGGTAGAAAAAACCTGGAAACCATTTTTACTGAAAGGGAAATGGATTACTGCGAATCAAAAACGAGGAGAAGTGAACATTATGCTGCCCGGTTCGCGGCCAAGGAGGCTGTTCTGAAAGCCCTGGGTATCGGGTGGCGCGATGGCTTTGCTTTTTCCGAAATCGAGATCCTCAATGACAATCTGGGAAAGCCTACAGTTTTCCTGCATGGTAAGGTAAAGGATTTTTTTCAAAAGCAAAAGCTCAAGCAGATAACGATTTCCCTGTCTCATGCCAAGGAAAACGCAATTGCCGTTGCCATTCTTGAAAAATGAAACAGGATAAAAATTAAGGAGCGTCAGTGTATGTCGAACATCGGGTCCTACGAGGAACGAATCAAGAATTTCGATTGGTCGATTTCGGAAAAAGAACTTGGTTATAAAGCAGGCGATGTGATCAACATCGGCTGGTATTGCTCTGATCGCATTTGCATGATGGGCAAGGGAGACAAACCGGCTCTTCTCTGGGAGAATTCCATGGGGGAGAAAAAACGCTATACCTATAACGACATTCGCGTCTGCAGTAATGGGATCGGCACCTTCCTGCGTAAAATGGGCTTGAAAGAAGGCGACCGTGTCTGCCTGTTTATGGACCGCATCCCCGAGCTGTACGTCGGTCTGCTTGGCATCCTGAAGATCGGGTCGATCGCCCAGCCGTTGTTCTCGGCCTTCGGGGATGAGGCGCTTTTTGTACGCCTGGAGAATGCCGGCACTTCCGCCATCATCACCCAACGCAAACATCTCTCCAAGGTCCGTAAGATCCTTGACCGGCTGCCAAACCTGAAGCATGTGATCATCGTTGACCATGACCCGGGCAAAGAGTTAAGGGAAAGGGAAACAGCCTTTTCGATGGAAGCCGGGCAGCTTGAGAATATCGACATTTTCCCAGCGAAGGCCGAATCGCCCTCTTTGCTGCATTACACCTCAGGGACGACAGGCATGCCCAAGGGAGTACAGCATGTTCACTATTCACTCATTTCACAATACATAACAGCCAAATGGGTGCTGGATATCACCGATAACGATATCTATTGGTGCAACGCGGACCCAGGGTGGGTAACCGGGACCTCGTATGGGATCATCGCCCCGTGGGCGCTGGGTGTGACCCAAGCCGTGCTCGATTCCGGGTTCTCGGCTGAGAACTGGTACAAATTCATCCAGAATTACAAGGTCACAGTCTGGTATTCCGCACCGACCGCCATCCGTTCTTTGATGAAGGCGGGCGAGCAGATCGTCAAACAATTCGACCTGACCTCCCTGCGCCATCTGGTCAGCGTTGGCGAGCCGCTCAACGCTGAAGCTGTGGTCTGGTCCGAGAAGGTCTTCGGTCTTCCATTCTTGGATTCCTACTGGCAGACTGAGACCGGCTCGATCATGATCACCAATTTCCCGGGCATGAAGGTCAAACCCGGATCGATGGGCAAGCCATTCCCGGGAATCGTCGGCACCATCGTCGATCCGGAGACCTATGAACCAATCACTGAGCCAGGTAAGATCGGCCTGATCGCCTTCCGTCCCGGATGGCCGGCCATGATGCGCGGCTATTGGCAGAACGAAGAAACCTACAAGGGGAAATTCAAGAACGGCTGGTACCTGGCGGGGGACCGGTCTCGCATCGACAAAGATGGCTATTTCTGGTTCGTCGGTCGGGATGATGACATCATCAACACTGCCGGACATCTCGTCAGCCCATTTGAGGTCGAATCAGCGCTGCTCGAACATCCCGCGGTGGCAGAATCGGCAGTGGTCTCCAAACCGGATGAGATTAATATGGAGGTCGTCAAGGCTTTCGTGACCCTGAAACCGGGCTTCCAGGTATCTGAGGAACTGGAACTGGAGATCATGAACTTCATCCGCAAGAAGCTCTCCCCGTTGGCAATGCCGCAGGAGGTCGAGTATGTCGACTCACTTCCCAAGACCCGCAGTGGAAAGATTATGCGTCGCATGTTGCACGCCAAGGAATGGGGCGAGGAGATCGGCGATATCTCAACCCTAGAGAACGACTAGCCATCCCGATCTGAACGGATCCTTAAAAAGATCGACACACTTGACTGATTGGAGTGAATAATGGAAAACATGAAAGACGTTATTTTGGAATATGTCATCAACGAGTATGCAGAAGAAGACGACAAGGTCACCTACGATACCCCCTTAATCTCGGGCGGAATGGTGGATTCATTCTCGATGGTCTCGCTGAAGCGCTTCCTGGAAATGAAATACAAGATATCGATCCCTGATGCTGACGCGACACCGGAGGCTTTCGACAGCGTTAATAAGATCGCCGACCTGGTAATGCGCTTCACGAAATAGGATTGGAACCAGGATCGCATATAATAAACCTTCTCAGGATTCGGTTGGCACGAAGGCGGTTGACCATTATGGTCAACTTGACGATCATTGAAAGGAAAAAAAGATGAGTTACACCGATCGTGTGCGCGGCATCTATCATCAACAATTGAACGAAATTCGTGATGCGGGTATATTCAAACAGGAGCGCTTCATTCATTCTCCACAGGCTCCCGATATTGAAGTGGAATTCCCCGCCGGTGCGGACCTGAAAAAGGTGATCAACGTCTGCTCCAATAACTACCTGGGGCTTTCCAATCATCCAGAGGTCGTCAAAGCGGCCCATGAGGGACTGGATACACGTGGTTATGGCATGTCTTCGGTACGTTTCATTTGCGGAACGCAGGACATCCACCACGAGCTTGAGCAGGTGGTAACCGGGTTCCTTGGTACCGAAGACACCATTCTCTTCCCCTCCTGTATGGACGCCAACGCCGGTGTTTTCGAGGCGATCCTGACCAAGGACGATGTTATGATTTCAGACCGTTTGGTGCATGCTTCCATTGTCGACGGGATGCGCCTATGCAGCGCCGAGCACGATACCTACAAGCATGGTGACATGGGTCACTTGGAGCAAAAACTGCAGCAGTGGAAGGACAAGCGACTGCGTGTGATCATAAACGACGGTGTCTATTCGATGGATGGCGACACTGCAAAGCTTGACGAGATTGTCAAGCTGGCAGAAGCCTATGACGCACTGGTATTCGTGGATGATTCACATGCCAGCGGTTTTATCGGGAAGACCGGGCGTGGAACGCATGAAAAGTGCGGCGTGGTTGGCAAAATCGATATCATCACAACCACTTTCGGTAAAGCCCTGGGCGGCGCCTCGGGTGGATGCGTATCTGGTCGCAAGGAGATTGTTGAGATGTGCCGGCAGAGAGCCCGACCTTACCTGTTCTCCAACGCCATGGCCCCGGTGATCATCTTCGGCGTGTTGAAAGCCTTCGAAATTCTTAAACGCAACACCGAGCTGCGTGACAAGCTGGAAGAGAACGCCCGCTACTGGCGCAAAGGTCTGACCGAGGCCGGGTTCGTACTGAAGAAGGGCGATACCCCGATCGTCCCGGTCATGTTGTTCAATGCCAAACTGTCGCAGGACTTTTCACGGGACCTTTACGCTGAGGGTATTTATGCCATTGGGTTCTTCTTCCCGGTGGTGGCAAAAGGCCAGGCGCGCATCCGTACACAGCTGTCGGCTGGCCATGAAAAGCGCCACCTCGACAAAGCACTCGATGCCTTCATCAAGGTCGGAAAGAAATACAACATCCTGGGCAAGACCGAGGAAGAGATCGTCGCGATGTACGGGCTGTAACACAAAAGCCCCTTTGAAATAAAGGGATAAGCATCTCCTGCTCTCAAGGGAGATGCTTGTCCTTGTCACGTACTCATTTGTAGTCCGTGAACCATTATCGGTGAGGTAGAAAGATGTCAATGCATTTAGACTGGTTAAAATATGAGATACAATCATTGAAAGGGGCAGGATTTTATACCGATATTCGGATCATCAGTTCCCCCCAGGGTGCCTGGCTGACCATCGAAGGTCGGCGCTATCTGAACTTTTGCTCGAACAATTACCTGGGACTGGCCAACCATCCCCGCTTGGTCGAGGCAGCCAAAAAAGCCATCGATCAATACGGTATCGGACCAGGCGCGGTAAGAGTCATTTCGGGCACGAACGATCTTCATATCGAACTGGAAAAACGGATAGCCCGATTCAAAGGTGTCGAAGCGGCCATCACGATGCAATCCGGGTTCCAGGCCAATACCGCCACCATTCCGGCTCTGATCGGAAAGAAAGATTACATCTTCTCCGACAAGCTCAATCATGCCAGTATCATTGACGGTTGCCGTCTCTCGGGTGGGAAGATTGTTCCCTACGAGCACTGTGACGTGGTCTCGCTGGATGATGCCATCAAGCAGAGTGTCGGGCAGTTCCGGCACGCCATAATCATCACCGATGGCGTCTTTAGCATGGACGGCGATGTGGCTCCTCTCGACAAGATCTACGAAGTGGCCAGGAAGTATGATACCTTCCTGATGGTGGATGACGCCCACGGTGAGGGTGTCCTCGGAAAGGGCGGACGTGGCATTGTCGACCACTTCGGCCTGCATGGCAAGGTGGATGTCGAAATCGGTACGTTGTCGAAAGCATTCGGCGTGGTTGGTGGTGTGGTGGCCGGGAAAGCCACCATCATTGAATGGTTGCGCCAGCGCGGCCGCCCGTTCATGTTCTCCTCTGCCGTCACGCCTGCAGACACAGCTGCCTGCATCGCAGCAATTGACCTGCTCGAGTCTTCGACCGAACTGGTTGACCAGTTATGGAATAACGCCAGGTATTTCAAGACGGAGATGAAGAATCTTGGCTTTGATACCGGCGTCAGCACCACTCCCATCACCCCGGTCATGCTCGGGGAGGCGCCGCTAGCCCAGCAGTTCAGCCGCGAGCTGTTCGAGGAAGGTGTCTTCGCCATGGCCAACAGCTACCCAATCGTGCCTCTGGGCAAGGCTCGTGTCCGCGTGATGCTTTCCGCATCGCATGCTCAGGATGACCTGGATAAAGGTTTGGAAATATTTGCAAAGGTGGGGAAGAGGTTGGGGGTGATCAGGTAATCGCCAACCGTGCTTCGAGGTCCAAATGCAGTTGCATCGTCCCAGCGATTGAACGTACTGCTTCAGGACCAACCCCATACTTTTTTATTGTTGTTTGGACCGCCTCGACCACTTTTGGATGGTTAGCCAGTCCCAAATAATTGTTTGAACAAAAATTCAATACCCGTTTTCCATCGACGACCAGCCAGGCTCCCTGAGGTGAGTCGATGGTGCGGATCCGATTATATAAACCGGCGGTTTTCAAATTAGTGATTTCTTCGTTTATCCAAGTGATGCGGTTCGTCATAAACACCTCTTTTTCAAGATGAAAGTATTCTAATCCTTATTTGTATGAATCGACAACACGCCTTCTTCCGCCTCACAAAAATAGCCTAACTCCAGCAATCGCGGTATGATCTTTTCTGCTGCAGCAGGCGACAGTTTTACCGTTGTCGGATTAAAGGCCTCTCCCAGAAACCTCCCGATAGGTGAGTTGCGAATTTCGGTCATTACCTCCGGTCCGGTTACCTGCAGGATCACCACTCGCTTTAACAACACCTGAGCGCCACTTTTCCCCCAGCGTTGAAGTGAAGCGACCAGACTTTTGGGAAGACTGCTGCTTGTATGGCGGGTCAATAAAGCCAGCAACTGTTCAATCTGCAATCCCTGCCTGGCTGCGTTTTGCAGTGAAACTGCTGTTAATTGATATAGATAACCTTTATCATTGACTCCCAACCATTCACTAAACCGAGCCAGTTGATATCGTGTCGCACGTGGGATTTCCCGGGGGCAGGTTATCTGTCCGTTTCTCAGGATGGTGAGATGCCCCTTTTCTTCTCGTATCCCTTCAGGCGCCAGACCCGAAAACAGACTGACTGACATTCTTGAAAAACGAAATGCTTCCGGCGGGCATCCGCGTCGTGAACCTCCAAGATCCACGAATCCCAACCAATGCAAAGGGCTACTGATCAGATAACGGATCAGGGCACCGTCAACCTCATCCCAATGCTCATAACCATGCAGATGGCTGCCAGTTTTTGGCGAGCGGATGGCCCAGGATTCATAATCCCCCGCGGGCCTCTGAAAATCAGGATGAGTTTGTTTTATTTGCGCGACAAAGCCATCGATGCTCCACCATTGATCGCCATCTAACGACTTTAACTGCCCAACAAGCATCTGCCTGGTTTTTAAAGGATCATTTATCCAAACACCCTCATTGATGATACCTGGCATCAGTCTGAATTCATTGAAAGCTACACTTGCAAACCAGCTTGTGCACAAGGATGACAATGCTTCACTGCGCGGTCTGGCAAGAAAATCCTTGACCGCTTCTGGGTTAAGCGCACCTTTCTGGTCAATCAACCCACTGCAAAATAATATTGCCTGGCACTCCTGAATAGTTGGCTGCTTAAACTCGCCTTTCAGAATTTCCAATTCCCTGCCTGAACGGATGGCTGCCAGAAATGAAGTCAAGTGATCGAGTATATGGTCATCGGCAGGATAAACAACACGATATTCATGCTGCATGGCAGCTGAAGCCGGTACATATACTGTGGATTCATTTCCACCAGGGATGAAAGCCAGTAACTCATCCGGAATATACACATATTCCTGCAGGACATCGTCAATGTTTAAAAATGCCCGCCCGATTAACCCGTGAAACCAGAGCGACTCTGTAATTGAGATGGGATTATTAAATGGCATTTCGCGTTCCCGGCGGGCGACACCCATTTCTCGAATGCTGCCATATCTCCGGACAAATGTGTTCCAAGGCAGTTTTCCTCCTTCGCCCGTAAGCACTGCCAGACATTTCTTCTGTTCATCCGTGATCAGTTCATAGATCGCTTTTAATGACCCCAGATCGGCGAGTTGCTGCACCATTTCTTCTATGATTTCATCTTGAGTCGCACCGATAAGGTCCAAGCCCCATTTTCCTGCAATGATTTTCAACAGGTCGAGGTCGTAGTTGACCAGGGTATGACGTAAATCAGGCATGTTATTTTCAGTTTCGATCAGGTTTTGTTCACCGATCTCACCTAAGGAAGTCCATTAAATAACGCATAACAAAAATTATTAGAAAAACGAGGACTTACATTACCATCCTATTTAAGCCTGGCCTGGGCAACCAGATAAACTTCCGAGATTGCACCACCCAGACTAAATATACTTATGTTAATTGCCAGCGTTTTCCCTGCAGTTGTTGATGTGGTTGCATCCCATATGCGGTATCCTAAAATATGGTTTTGTGAGCCCACGGCATACCCCAGAACACGTAGTGTTCCACCCACCGGTAGCAAGATCTCACCGGTTACATGTGCTGAACGGAGATCTGTTGAAAAATCGACCTTTTTACTGACAATCTCGGTCGTCCCATAATGCAGATCGGATTCATTAACCGGAATGGCAGATGTCAGATTTCCAGACACAAGGTCAGGATTGATATCCTCCATATCGATAGTAGCGATCAACGGCAGGGATGCTCCCGCCGGGATTAAATCGAGTGGGCATGTGGCAGGGATGCTGGCTGACATATTGGACAGCATTATCTTACCGGTGACATCCTCTACGGGATTAGACTGATCATTGTTAACCAACAAGAAACAAATCCATGTATCGGCGTCCATGCGGTAACAATCTGGCTTGGCAGAGATCTGAATTACCGGGGTAGGCAATCCTGCAATTGTGGTTTCTTCTGTCTGGCTGGAATTATTGGATGATGGGATTTTTAGTTTGGTGCCGATCGACATAGCATTCGGGTTAATGGCCGGATTCGCGGCAATCAAAGCATCCAGGTTTACTCCAAAACGGAGAGCAATAGCAGACAGGCTGTCACCCGCAACAACTGTGTAAACAATCGGTTCAGATGTTGGTGATGGGGATAAGGTTGATTCCGCTTGAGTCGGGGATGAGATGGTGACCGAGATGGTGGTATATGGCAGCAGGGTGATCTGTGATGAAAGCAATCCCGGGTTGTCCCGTCCATTGCTTGAGCAGGAGGTTAATGTAAAAATGACTGTAAGGATTAAAAATAACCTGAAAAACACCGCACGCATGAAAAGATTATACCAGCGGTAGGAAACTGGACAAATTAGCTTGGTGAAAATAGCCATTTTCAAGGCTTGCCCTCCGCGTGTGCTTATGTTAAACTGATGGCATGGCTGATGATATGTTATACCAGGAGGCAATGAAGGCCATCCAGAAGGGCGACAAGACGCTAGCACGCGATTTGCTAACCCGCCTGATCAAAGCAGAACCCCAAAATTCGGACTATTGGCTCTGGTTGAGTACCGTGGTGGACACTGTTAAGGAGCGCACTTACTGCCTTCAGGAAGTGATCCGCCGCGACCCGAAAAATATGACCGCACGTCAGGGGTTGATCCTGATGGGGGTTCCTACCCCATCCGATCAAGCAATCGAAAATATCCCTACGCCAAAGCGCAACTGGCAAACCTTATGGTTGGATCGACTGGCTCCTCAAAAAACACCGCTTTCCCGACGATTGATTCTGCCTATCGCTGGGGGTGTATTGGCATTGTTCCTTATCGTTGGCGGTGCCATTGGATTCTTCAATAAACGTCAGAACCCTCAAGTAATCCCGGTTACGACCCTCAGATCCACAGCGACCTACACAGGTCCCGGCACCTTTTCATCAACATCTGATATCTCACAGCCAACTCCAACGCCGCTTTGGTTGAATATGGATGCCACCTACACTCCCACACCTCTCTATGTGGCGACCCCCCACCCGCGAACCGAATCATACCGGGCAGGCATACGCGCGTTTGAGAGCGGTGAGTGGGACAAGGCAATCGAATACTTCCGTCAAGTACTTGCCGCCGAACCTGAAGCAGCGGATATCTATTATCTGATAGGTGATATCTACCGTCAACAGGGCAAATATACCGAAGCATTAAAAGAGTTAAATCAAGCCATAAAAATCAATCCTGACTTTGCACCGGCTTACCTTTCCAGGGCACGCACCAACTCCGCAAAAAATCCACAAAGTAACATCGAGATGGATCTGATGAGAGCCACCACCCTGGATCCAAATTTTGGGGAGGCTTACATTGACATGGCTGCTTATTATCTTTCAAAGAATGACCAGGTCGCCGCATTGGATGCTTTAAATACCGCAGAGTTTACTTTACCCAATTCACCCCTCATACCTTTATATCGGTCGGATGCATACCTAGGAATGGACCAACCCGAACTTGCACTGGCAAATGCCGAAAAAGCATACAGCATGGATGTCGTCAACCTGCATATCTATCGAGCCATGGGCTTTGCCTTGCAGGATCTTGGCAGGTACGCCGATTCACAATCCTATTTGGAAATATACACAGTCTATGACCCAACTGACTCTGAGGCGCTCTACCGGCTGGGTATGGCCTATTACTTGAACAAAGATTATACCGGCGCGGTTGATTTGTTCAGCAAAGCATTAGAGCTTGACCCCTTAATGGATGATGCTTATTTCCAGCGCGGATCGATATATCTGGTACTGTCTGATGGAAAAAATGCCCTCGCCGATTTCAATAAATATCTGGAATTTAAGCCAGAATCATTTGCGGCCATTCTTGGTACGGGTCAGGCATATCTGCTAATGGGAGATAACGGTGAGGCGTATCGACAAATTGAAGCATCCAGTAAATGGGCGAAGACCGATGAGGAGTTAGCCCAACTCTATTATTACCGCGCAACAGTCCTTGAATTAATCGGTTTTCCTGATGCCGCCCAAAAGGATTGGAAAGCATTGCTTAAACTGCAGCAGTCGGTAGTTCCACCTGAGTGGTGGCAAATCGCTCTCGAAAAGACTGGGTCGTCTCTTCCCACTGCCTCCACATCCAAGACAACGGTTACACCCATTGTAAACCCAGCCATTTCTGCAACGCCATAAATCGATCGTATGACACGAAGACAACGCGTCGAAAGCCCTTGGATTTTTATTACAATTAATATCCTTGTATCAGCGCTTACCATCCTGGGGATCAATTGGGTCTGGGATAGGTCGCATCCGCAACAGCTGGTGGTCATCCCAAAACCGGGGGTTTGTATTACTTCGGATCCAGCCGCATCCGCTACTCTTCAACCGACGCTGGCGCCCGATGCCATCCGGCTTGTAATTGACAATATCTATGGGGTTGGAAAACTCGATAGCGAGGTGGTGGTTATCATCAACCAGAGTGACGGAGCCGTTAATTTAATCGGTTGGAAACTCGATGATGGTCACGGCACCACATACAGCTTTCCAGACCTGACCTTGCATTCGGGAGGTCAGGTACAGGTATTCAGCAGCGCAGGCACTGACACAGTCACAAAACTCTTCTGGAATCAGGACAAACCGATTTGGAAAACCGGAAAATCGGTTACACTGCGATCCCCGGATGGCGTTGTATTTGCCAGTTATGTAGTTCCATAAAGTAATATCCCAATATATAAAGCGAGGACCCAATGGGTCCTCGCTTGGTGATTAACTTACTACCACTATTTGATTTTGTAGGTCATATTGACTTCGGCGGTGATCACCAACTTGCCGGCTGATACGGGGACAGCCAGTGAAGGAGCACTCATACCTCCGCCTCCGCCCTTGCCCTCATATTGCGGGTAAGTTGTTCCGCTGTAATACACATTAACATACATTAACTCGTCCAGTTCAACACCCGCTGCTTTAGCGATATCCTGCGCCTGTTTCTGGGCATCCTCGACAGCTTTCGTACGCGCTTCTGAAGCCAGGGTATTCTTGTCTGTAATATCAAACTGGATCCCATTGACGTTGTTGGCGCCCGAGCTGACAACTGCCTCAAGCATTGCACCCAACTTTGTCAGGTCACGGATGGTTACATAGACGGTATTATCAACCATGTAAACAGTACCAAGAGTTTCACCCGTTGGACCGTATTGTGTGGATGGGTAAATGTTGAAATTGCTGGTCTGAATATCCTCTTCTTTTACGCCGGTGGATTTTATCGCATCGATCACATCCTGCGCCTGGGAAGTATTGTCTGTCAAGGCAGCTTTGGGATCTTCGTTCTGTGTATGTACTCCGATATTGATATAAGCAATATCTGGATCAGCATAAACATTGCCAACCCCATTAACAGCAATTGTTCGCTCCGGCGGCTGAGATTCAGAAGATCTTTCAATCACGGTCGGGGTACAACCTGAGATCAAAGCGACAACGATGAGCAGTGAAACCAAAATTGTTATATTTTTATGCATTTTTTCCTCCGAAAAAGAATGGTACACTTTTAACGCTCTATCTGAGTTAAAGTTCCATAGATAATACCATTTTTACCAGTCAAATTCAAATATTTTTTCGCTCTTGCGCATCCTGGTGACATCCAATAAAATAAAACAAGTGTTCTATGTTGAGACCGATATAAATGCCAATCAATTACCAGCAAATTAAAAAACAGATTCCTCACTTCTGCGAACTGGCAGCAGAACATAATCAGGTCATTCACTCAACCGCTCAGCGGTTGCTCTATACCCTCAATCAATACAGTGATCAGGTGGGTCAACTGATTGGATTGGTTGAGACCGAATCCGCTTCCAACAAGTCATTGCGTTGTGCAAAGCCCACCGACGAGGCATTAGCCAGTGTTCACGGCCTGCCAGAATTGGATACCGTCGCAACTTTGATAGCTGCAGATGGTTCACAGATCAATCCAAGTCGCCACCGCCAGGTAGATTTTTGCCTGATCAATGTCGCGACCATCAGCTTGCAAACCGGCATGGATGTCGCTCCCGTAATCAATACCGAGAGTATCCTCCTGGATATTGGTGAGCTCACACCTGACAATGCTCCCCTGACTGAAGATATCCTTGCCCTGGAACGTGACATTCGCGAGCGCGCTGCACTTGCGCATCAGGCTAGCAAGTACACACCGCCTATGGTGACCATGACGGATGGCCCCCTGGAACTATTCCGCGAAACCAGCAATACAGCCAGATTTGAAAAGAAACTGGCGGAATACATTGGTATTCTTTCCGATCTAAGTAAATCTCGGACCATCACAGTCGGCTATGTGGATAAACCTCAATCGGACCTGGTGAATCGGTTAATAAAACTTATCATAAAGAATGAATCTCAAACCCCAGCACAAGCTATGAGAGAGTTAGAGCGTATCTGGGTTTCAGATGCCAACCTGTTCAGTGAACTTCTCAGCTCTCCTGGAGATCGCAGCGCGATCTATTGCATTCAATCCCCCTGGAGTAAACTGTTTAAAGAAGAACTGGCTTTATATTTCTTTTACCTGAACGTCAGCCGGTCAGAAACTCCGTATCTGGCACGGATTGAGATCCCCGCCTGGTGTACCCGTGATCCGGAGACACTCAATCAACTCCACGCTGCCATCTACAGACAATGCGATATCATGGGGCCTCGACCATACCCGTACATACTTCACCGTGCTCACGAGATTGCCGTGGTTACTTATGAAGAAACTCTTGAGCTCGATGCAATGATCGCTGTTGAACTTAAACGACGCGGGATTGACGCCGGATCGATATCCAACAAACAATCTGCAAAGGATCTGCCTAGCAGAGGGAGATACCAGTGAGTAAATTACCGATTGAAATCGGACGGTTGCTCCGATCCAGCCTGACAGGATTCGTGGCAGGTTGCCGGGTCAATCAACCCAACTTGCCGGCATTTGGGACTCTGGTGCGCGTCCCAATCCATGAAAAATTGGATGCTTTTGGACTGGTCTATGATATCCATATGGATGACGACGGATTGGTCCGTCAATTGGTGACCAGCCAGACCCTACCGCCGGAAGTGATCGCAGATAACCGAAACAATCGCAATATGCCATCGGAGATCAGCATTGTTACCATTGGCCGACGGCAGGATGGGATCATCTCTCACCTGTTGCCAAGTCATCCACCCATCAGCCTGGATGTTATCTATCAATGCAGCAATGATGAAATCCGGGCATTCACCACAGGCGGCGGATTTGGATATTTCCGTCATATCCTGCGCAACCAGGAACTGCCTGCCGGAGAACTGTTGACAGCCCACCTGGAGCAAGCCCGGGTGGCACATCGCGATGGTGGGGATCCCAACTGGTTTTCAAATGCCGTCCAGGAGCTGATCATCCTGTTGCGGGATGATTACCCAAGCCTGATGAGTTTGTTGAATGCCCTTAGTGATCTTCCAACGGAGTGATTGGCATGGAAACGCCCAAGAGTGAAAATAAAAAATACATTGGCTATGTTGTCGGCGGCAACCTGAAGGAAAGCCTACGGGTGCGTCTGACCGTGCCAGCCCAATCCGTCCAGGAAGGAAGCTTTGTAGTCATTCGCAGTGGTGACTGGCAGTTCTACGGGTTGATCACCGATTTGCAATTGGGATCGACCGATCCGCGTTTTGCCGACGAGCCAAGCCGGGAGCGTTTAAGACCCGAGGTCTCGAGCTTACTCCAAGGTCAGACTCTCTACACAACGCTTGAGATCCTGCCAACGCTTATGATGGAAGTGGGTCCTGATACCGACAGCTCCGCATATAGAGAGTGGGTTGAGAAGCACGGTCCGATCAATGCACAGCCAATCCCGGTAAAGACCATCCCATCACATCACGCCGATGTGATGCTGGCAGGTGCCGGTGATGTGGCTGAGATATTTGGGGAAGAGTCCAAACGGGGGAACTTCCGCATCGGTAACACCCGTGAGCAGGGTCACCCGGTCTGCATCGATCTGTCGAAATTCATTCAACGATCTTCCGGTATATTTGGAGCAACCGGTACAGGCAAGTCCTTCCTGACCCGCATCATTCTGTCAGGGCTGATCAAAGCCAAGCTGGCATCCCTGCTTATTTTTGACATGCACAACGAATACGGTTTGGATGATACCGCCTCAGATACGCGTGAAAGTGTTCCCGGTCTGAGGGGGAAATTCCCTACGGATGTTCGCATCGTTGGGCTGGGTCGCGGCGCCACCATCCGCGGTCATACTCCGGATTTCAATCTGGAGTTTGCCGAAAGTGACCTCCAGCCAGAGGATATCGAGCTGTTAACCCGCGAGTTGAATCTGAAAGAAACAACTCCCGCCACCTTGGATGCCCTGACTGCCTGTTTCGGGAAAGACAGATGGTTTACCGAGTTTAGAGCTCTGAGCCCCGGTAGCACCATTCTGAATGATGAGGGCAAGCGCATCCCGGCACCAGACAGCGTGGAAACCTGGGCATTGAACAACAACGTCAATACGCTTGCAGCCGCCAGTCTTCATAACAAGATGAGCCGTTTGTTTCACCTGCCCTACATTGTCCAGCAGCCGGCTGCAAATGGATTGAATGAGATCATCAAGGCATTGGAAAACTGTCAGAACATCGTGCTTTCCTTTGGTGAGCACGAAACCGACCTGGATTACCTGCTGGTTTCCAACCTGTTGACCAGGCACATCCGTGAAAAATGGGTTGAGCTGACCAATACTCACCGCAGCCATCCCGAAAAAACTGCTGAACCCCGCCCGCTCGTGATCGTATTGGAGGAGGCTCACAAACTGCTGAACCGCGAGATGGCGGGTCAAACAACCTTCAACACCATTGCCCGCGAATTGCGTAAATACGGTGTAACCCTGCTGGTCATCGACCAGCGTCCGTCACAAATTTACGATGAGGTCATGTCGCAACTTGGTTCCCGCATATGCGGCTGGCTGGGCGATGATGATGACATTCATGCCGTCCTGTCTGGCCTGGCAGGGCGCGATGCCCTGCGCGGCATGCTCGCCCGTCTGCAGCCCAAAGAGGAGGTCATCCTGCTTGGATGGGGTGTGCCCATGCCATTGATCATCCGTTCACGTCGCTACGACAATCAGTTCTGGAAGGAGTTGCTCGGAAAATCAGGTGGTAAGTCGGATGAGGCAATAATTATGAAGGAGCTTGGTTTTTAAGTATGATCCCGTTGTCATTGAAACTGACCGGATTTATTTCCTATCTCGAACCGGTCGACCTGGATTTTCGAAGTTTTGACTTGGCATGTATCTCCGGAAGCAACGGCGCCGGTAAGTCCTCTCTGTTGGATGCCATGACCTGGGCATTATTCGGTGTCGCGCGAAAACGGGATGATTCCATCATTCATACCAAAGCCAGAACAGCCGAGGTTACTCTTGATTTTTTGTATGAGGGGAATATTTATCGCATTCAGCGTGCAAAGACCCGCGATAAACCCACTTCGCTTGAGTTCTATATCTCTCAGAGTGCTGAAAACACAACACCCGGAGATTGGAAAACGCTCAGTGAAAAAGGCACCCGCGAAACCGAGGCTCGCATCGAGCAAACCCTGCATATGGATTATGACACCTTCATCAATGCTTCATTCTTTCTGCAGGGCAAAGCCGACCTGTTTGCACAACAGCGCCCGGCGGATCGCAAGCGCATCTTGTCCAGCATTCTTGGCCTGGATGTCTGGGAGGTCTACCGCGAACGGGCGGCCGAACATAGGAAAAAACATGAAGAAAATATAACCCGCCTAGATGGGTTAATCAACGAAATCAACCTGGAATTGGCCGAGGAACCTGCACGGATTGAACATCTTGAACAGGTCGAGGGCGAACTGAAAAATTTTACAAACCTTCTAAGCACTCAATCCGCGGTTGTGGATAACCTAAAGCAGCTAGAAACTCAACTCAGAGAACAACAAAAGCTCGTCCAGAGTCTTTCCGATCAACGCGACATTACCAGCCAGGCTGTTGGCCGCCTGACTGATTTAATCAGGACAAGGCAGGAAGAACAAACCCACCTTAAAAAGTTGGTCCTGGAAGCAGAGCGGATCGAAAATGCTCATCAAAGTTTTCTGGAGACAACCAAACAGCTCGAAAAATGGGAGACTGTGGCGCATCAGTTCCGCGACAGCCAGGCGAAACGCACTGCGCCATTGATGGCAATTGAAACTGAGCGCGTCCGACTCGAATCTGAACGCGATCAACTAATTGCAATTGAAGCTCTTGTGAAAGAGGCCGAAAACGAACTTGCCCGGTTGGAATCTGAAGCGGCCAAATCAAATCAAGCGATGCTTGATATTATGCATGAGATCGAAAAGCGAACTGCACTTGAAAATGATTTGAAGGAAAAGCAGCGCGAGCAGGCACAGTTATCGGTCGAGAATGGTAAATTAAAAGATGCGATGTCCGAGTTGGATAAGCGGATTAAAAGTCTTGAACCGGTTGAGAGCAGTGAATGCCCAACATGCGGGCAGCCGCTTAAACCGGCAGATCGCGAGAAATTGATTGCCGCATCAAAGCGAGAGGGTAAGCTGCTGGGCGACACTTTTCGCAAGAATCAGGCGGACTTGAAAACCATATTAGACGTGGTCACAAAGCTTGATAAGGACATCCAATCACTTGCCCACCTGGATGGAAGCCTGCGAGACATTACCCGCACTCAAGATCAGTTTGAAAACCGCATCGGACAGATCAGGCAGCAAAAATTTGAGTGGTCAGCCAACGGCGCGCCACGCCTTGCAGAGCTTAAGATCAGTCTGAGCAAGAATACCTTTGCCAGGGATGCGCGTGCAAATCTTCAAGCAATCGATGATGTGTTGATTAAAATTGGATACGATCCGGCGGCTCACGATGCAGCGCGTCTGTTCATACAAGACAGCAAATCAGGCGAGGAAGAATTCAAGGAGCTTGAGAAAGCCAGGTCTGCATTGGCGCCTCTGGAGCGCGAAATCGGGGAGCATCAAAATCAGTTGAAACGCGAAAATCAGACCCTTGCCAGACTGGAAAAAGAAACCGCCCAGGCAGAAAGCATCTATTCGCAGGCACTTGCCAGACTTCCCGATGTCGAAAAAGCCTATAACGAATTGCTGGACATCCAGGAACAGGAGCGCAAGTTACGCATGGAAGTTGGCGCCGCACGTCAGAAGGTGGATGTGTTGGACACGTTGCGTAATCGACTCGCCAATCATAACGAAGAGCGCGAGCAAATCACGGCAGTGATTGCCGATCTGCGCAGCGTGGAGCGCGCATTCGGAAAAGATGGCGTCCCGGCACTGCTCATCGAACAGGCACTGCCCGAGATCGAGAGCCAGGCCAATCAGGTCCTCGATCAACTCTCGGATGGTAACATGTCGGTCCGCTTCTCGACCCTCAGGGACTACAAGGACAAGAACCGGGAAGACAAACGCGAAACCCTGGATATCATCATCAGTGATGCGAATGGTACCCGGGATTATGAAATGTATTCAGGGGGCGAGGCTTTCCGGATCAATTTTGCCATCCGGCTGGCACTTTCAAAAGTATTGGCACGGAGAGCTGGAGCAAAACTGCAAACCCTGGTGATCGATGAGGGTTTTGGCAGCCAGGATTCAAGCGGTCGTCAACGCTTGATCGAAGCTATCAACACCATCAAGCCTGACTTTGCCAAGATCCTGGTCATCACACACATGGATGAGCTGAAAGATGCCTTCCCGACCCGCATCGAGGTGGAAAAGACCGCCCGCGGTTCGACCCTTCAACTCAATTGATTGGTGTAATTAACAGGGATCCAACAAGACGCCTTCCTGCCCGCGGCGGATCTCCCACGGGTAAATGATATAGGCATCTGTGATCGCGCCGTAATAATCCGGTCGGCACTTTTCGAACAGGTTGCGGTAAGGGTTGAAATGCAAAACGCAAGTGTGTGGCAGCCCGCCGCTGCCTGCCACCCGGTTACGTACCGAGGTCAGCGTCCGCCCGGAACCCCAGACATCATCGACGATCAAGACACGCTTGCCTGTCAACAGACGATCCTCGGGAAACTGCAGGAATTTTGGCCAGGTCAAAAGCCGGGCATTGCGGTTTGCCATTTCAGGCGGAAAGTCAACAGACGCCGTGAAAATATTCAGAATATGCATTGCCTCGGCCAGCATGCCACCCGGAATGATACCCCCTCGGCTGATCATCAACATGACTTCATATTCGGTATTGAATTGCGTCAGGAGATGGTCGATCAATTTGTCGACGTCCTCCCAGGTTAACAGCTCCCGCCGTATTTGCTGCAAAGCCTACCTGCCTGGTTGAATACCCAAAGCAACCGCTAAAGGGTCCGGTACCGCTGCCGCGCTGGCCTGGCCTTGCTTGCGGGCATCCCTGACTGACCTGCCCCACAGGTATAGGCAGGTATTGAAAAGTGTTTTTGCAAACGCCAGATAGGAGACTACCGGCAGGGTGAAAATAGCGGTCAGGAGTGCAGCCATTGCGAATGCGAGTGCGCGAGACTGGCCGGCATCCTGACCTTTCGAAAGGATCAACCAGCCCACGCCCAGACCAGCCGCCAGCCCGACCAGCAAGGCAGCAGCCGTGAGGATCATAGCTATCTTTTGAATCCCCACCCCTTCTGCCGTAAAAACGCAATTATCAGACTGCATTTGCGAAATTCGCCCCGGCGCCTGGCGGAACCGTATTTCCTCATTCGCAAGAATTGGAATAAACAGGTGATCTGCATCTTCCCACCTGCGGATTCTGGACGATTTGGAAAAAAGCTTATGCATTATTATCCATAACCGATTAACAGTCAGCCCCAACCCCATAGTATAGAGGTCACCACCCAGATCAGACATTTTTTTCCAGGCGTCTGCCGTGCTGGGTTTTCGTCCCAATAAAGCTGCGCCTGCCAGATTGGAAGACATGACGGTCAGTACGTGGATGACTGCGACGATAAGAATCAACAACAACCCGATCACTGCCCCAATGGCAACCTGCCCCCAGACATTTTTCCGGATGTAAAGAATCAAGCCTGCGATTGGCAGCAGCATGATGATTGTAGTCAAAATCGTAGTTAATATACTGATAAGCGTGGGTAATAAGACGGCCGGTATTTTTTGGCTGAGGAGCCAGCTTTGTTTAATAAATATCCAGCCACGTTCGATGGATTGGAACAATCTGACCTCCGCAATCGATTGATAAACAATTATAGCAGGTACCTGAGCACCAGTCAGATATATGCTGAGGGATTGGTTGTATAATAAAGAATGAAAAGAAAGGGAGTGGCATATGGATTTTTTAATTAACCCTGATATTGCTTATGTGGCGCTGGTCATCGGTTTTGCGCTGGCAATTATGGCCATGACCGCCCCCGGCACAGGCCTGCTGGAATTACTCGCGTTCACTTTGTTGATCTTTGCCGGTTTCGAGATCGCGAACCAACCCTTTAATTTATGGGCATTGATCCTGCTGGTGGTGGGGGTGCTGCCGTTCATCTATGCCGTAAGAAAATCCGGCAAGTGGTACTACCTGCTGGCAGCCATGCTAGCCTTCATCATCGGCTCCGTTTTTCTATTCAGCTCGGATGTCTGGTGGAAGCCGGTGGTTAACCCGCTTCTGGCAACCTTCGTTTCCATCCTGGTCGTTGGCTTTTTCTGGCTCGTGGTGCGCAAAGGTCTTGAGGCTTTACAAAAACGACCATCTCACCAAAAGGACCTCACCAAGCTTACAGGTATCTCACGCACCCCTATCCATCATGAGGGCGCTGTTTATATCGGCGGGGAAGAGTGGAGTGCGCGCAGCAAGAAGCCTATACCGGCCAATGCGCATGTCAAAGTCATCAGCAAACAAGGTTTCGTCCTTGAGGTTGAAGAAATCAAAGACAAGTAGAAAGATATCGGAGGTAAATCATATGAGTACTACGAACACATTGATTTTATGTTTAGTCGGGGGACTGGTCCTGCTGATCATTATCATCCTGGTCAACGCGATCAAGATCGTCCCCGAGTACCAGCGATTGGTGGTATTTCGTCTGGGACGTTGTATCGGCGATAAAGGGCCGGGGCTGGTCCTGCTGATCCCCTTCATCGACCGGGCAGTCAGGGCAGACTTGCGTGAACAAGTGCGCGAGATTCCTCACCAAACTTCGATCACAAAGGATAACGCGCCCATCTCGATCGATTTCCTGTGGTTCTACAAGGTGCTATCACCCACCGACAGCGTTCTGCAGGTCGGCAACTTTGAAGCAGCCGCGCAGGGCATGGCCACCACCACATTGCGTTCCGTCATCGGTGGCATCCTGCTGGATGGCGTGCTATCCGAACGCGAGCATATCAATAACTTGCTGCGCACCCGCCTGGATGAGGTGACCGAGCGTTGGGGTGTCAAAGTCACCAACGTCGAGATCCGTGAGATCATCCCGCCCCGCGAAGTCCAGGAAGCCATGAACCGCCAGCTTACTGCCGAGCGCACCCGCCGCGCCGTGGTCACCGAATCCACCGGTACGCGTGAAGCAGCCATTAATGTGGCGGATGGCGAAAGACAGGCTGCCATCCTGAAAGCCGAAGGCGATAAGCAATCCAACATCCTGCGCGCCGAAGGCGAAAAGGAAGCCCAGAAGCGAAAAGCGGAAGGCTATGCAGTCGCACTTAAGGAAATCAACGCTTCCGCATCCAAACTGGATCAACGCACGGTGACCTTACAGTACTTCGATGCACTGAAGAACATCGGCCTCAATCCCGCCACCAAGTACATCTTCCCGATGGAGTTCACCGGGTTGTTGACCGACTTCCTGAAGGGGCGCAAATAACGCCGAGTGAGCGGGAAGTTTCAGATCGAAGAAGCAAGCTGGCGCGACTTTAACGAGTTGCGCCAGCTTGAAAACGAGTGCTTTCCGATAGACGCCTGGCCGATCTGGGATGTCCTGGGCATCCTGACCCTGCCAGCCGTCATTCGTTTAAAGGCGGTCATCGACGAAAAGACGGTTGGGTTTATCGCCGGCGATATTCGCAGATCCGAGGCAACCGGTTGGATCGCCACGCTGGCAGTTACCGGATCTCAACGGCGCGCAGGGATCGCCAGCGCGCTTATCAGCGCCTGTGAGATGCAGATGGATGTGAGGAAGGTGAAGCTTTGTGTGCGCAGGTCAAATGTCGCTGCCATCGCCCTCTATCTGAAACTGGGATACCGCGATGTGGGTATCTGGCCTAAATATTACATCGGCGGCGAGGATGCGCTCGTTCTTGAAAAAGTATTGGAAGGGATTTGACTTTTTTCAACAATGATGTATACTCATTAATGACTAAACCGCCATGCGATACCTAACCGCCATAGTCACCCGAGAAGTAGCTTGACCGGACACGCGTGAAATAATGCGTGTCTTTTTATCTTTTAAACCAAGGAGATAAAATGGATTATGGGTTGATCGGCAAGATTGAAAAAGCCAAACGCTACGCTGAGGAGCGCGATCGTATCCAATTTAATGAGTTTACCGTGACCCTGACCGGCGAAAACAACAACCACACCGTCCATTACGTTGATGGGCACTGGAAATGCGACTGCGATTTCTTCCAGACCCGGCAGCGCTGCAGCCACACCATGGCGCTCGAGATCGTGCTGGAAAAAATGGTCCCCGTTCCACAAGCTGCCTGAGTTTTACAAATGTATTAAAAAAAGCCCTGCGTGTGTAGTGCACCCCAAAAGTTAGACAAGTTACGGTGAAAAAAAGGACTGAGTTCTGAACTGAACGGGACTCAGTCCTTTTAGTTTAACCTTGATGCGCGAATTGTTGTAGTACTCGATATAC
>Ga0105152_10000053_pt1 | contig 24939 bp, 20 predicted proteins | sample LakBais05cmmetaG_FD_81534 | JGI IMG/M metagenome (GOLD analysis project Ga0105152, IMG submission 81534) | Lake sediment microbial communities from Lake Baikal, Russia to study Microbial Dark Matter (Phase II) - Lake Baikal sediment 0-5 cm | ecosystem: Environmental > Aquatic > Freshwater >...
ATACACATAATTACATAATTATTTCAATCTTATACTTGAATCAAAGCGATATGATTGTGCTAGAATTCGAGTATTATGCAAAGCTCAAATTTCACTCGTAAAACATCCGCGGAGCGTGACGAAACGCAGGTCGTGCCTACAACTTCCGTGCCATCCACGAATAAGAATTTTCCCTTTGGGTTTACAAATATAGGATTAGCAGGTTGTCTCCTTCGTATTGGTATTCTCCTGGCCTTCATGGCAATTATGATGTCCATCGCCGGAGCATGTTATTTTGTGTATAAATACTACACAATTGCCGCATCCCTTCCGGACGTGACCGAGTTGAGGACACGTGCATCCCAATTCGAAACCACCCGTATTCTGGATCGCAACGGCAATGTTCTTTATGAAATATTGGATCCGAGCGCAGGCAGGCGTACGTACGTCCCCCTGGGAAAAATCTCGCCTTATGTTATCGCTACCACCCTGGCAACCGAGGATAAAGATTTTTACAGGCATCCAGGTTATAACCCCATCGCCATGTTCAGGGCATTATTCCAAAATCTTGGGGCAGGAGAGACTGTCTCAGGCGCCTCCACCATTACCCAACAGTTGGCACGAACTCTTTTCTTAACACCTGAGGAACGCTCTCAACAAACATTCCGCCGTAAAGCTCGCGAGATCATCCTGGCAGCGGAGATTACCCGTCGTTATAGTAAAGATGAAATCCTGGAGCTCTACCTGAACGAAATTTATTATGGCAACCTCGCCTACGGCATCGAAGCCGCGGCCGAGACGTACTTTAACACCAGCGCCGACAAACTAACCTTTCCACAAGCCTCTTTCCTGGCTGGATTACCTCAAGCGCCCGCCATCTATGATATTTTCACCAACCGCGAAGCAACCCTGAACCGGCACAAGCAGGTGCTTCTATTGACATATCAGATGAGCGTTGAAGATCATTGCATTGCGGTCAGCAATAATCGCGACCCGGTCTGCATCTCCGCAGACGAAGCCAGTGTGGCCGGTGGTGAAATGGATATCTATGAATTCACCCCACGCAATGTCCCCATGCTCTATCCACATTGGGTCAACTACATCAGGGCTCAGCTCGAAACACTGTTCGATCCTCAAACCATTTACCGTTCAGGTTTCACCGTTTACACGACGTTGGATCCATATTTGCAGAGTGAAGCGGAACGCATCGTCAAGCAGCAGGTAGATAAACTTCAGGATCAGCATGTAACCAATGGCGCTTTGGTTGCCATCCGTCCGGCTACAGGAGAAATTATCACTATGGTAGGTTCACCTGATTTTTATAATGATGCCATCTCCGGGCAAGTGAATATGGCAACCAGCCAGACCCGCCAACCGGGTTCCTCGATCAAACCGCTGACCTACGTGGCAGCATTTGAAAAAGGCTGGACGCCAGCAACCCTTATCTGGGATGTGAGCTCCGAGTTTCCACCATCTGGTGATCCGAATGATACACGCCCTCCTTACAAGCCGGTCAATTACGACGGTCGCTATCACGGTCCTGTAACAGTCCGTACTGCCCTGGCTAATTCCTACAACATCCCGGCTGTCAAAACACTCAACTTTGTAGGTATTTATGACAACCCGGATACACCCCAGGAAGAAGGCTTAATCGCCTTCGCCAAGCGGCTGGGCATTACCAGTTTTACTCGAAATGATTATGGTTTGTCACTTACCCTTGGTGGCGGCGAACTGAGCCTGTTAGAACTAAGCGGTGCGTATTCAGTGTTCGCCAACGGAGGGAAAAAGGTGACTCCACAAGCCATCCTGCGCATCACCGATTATCGTGGAGAGACAGTTTACGAATATACCTTACCGCCCGGCGACCAGGTCATTCGCGAGGAGCATGCCTACTTGATCTCATCGATCCTCTCGGATACGAGGGCGAGAGTGCCAGCCTTCGGTACCAATCCCATTATCAATCTGCCTTTCCCGGTAGCAGCCAAGACCGGCACAAGTAATGACTTCCGGGATAACTGGACACTGGGTTACACACCCGATCTTGTAGTTGGTGTATGGGTCGGTAACGCCGATTACACTCCCATGCAGAATACCACCGGGTTATCTGGGGCGGCTCCGATCTGGGCGGAATTCATGCAAACTGGGATTCAAGTCGTTACCGGCGGGAACCCAACCTCATTCAATCGACCACCAGGTATCATCGACCAGACCATATGCAGTCTGTCAGGTACAGAACCGTCAGAACGCTGCCCTGAGCAGCGTATGGAGGTTTTTGCATTCGACCAACCGCCATTGTCGAAGGAGAATGATCTCTGGCAGCAAATTGATATCGATACATGGACTGGCCTGAAATCTTCCGTGGAATGTTCCAGTTTTGTAGAGGAAAAGCTCACTTTGTTTATTACCGATCCCTGGGCAATCCGCTGGGTACTGCAGAATGAACAGGGGGAAAACTGGGCGCTGGATCATGGCTTCACCCGCCCCATTATCATCACCCCTACGCGTGAATGCAGGGCTTCAGACAGTCGCCCTGTCATACAAATCACCAACCTGTCAGGAGGGCAGGTATTAACTTCCAGCTCGCTAGACCTGGTTGGCATCATCGATGCCACTTCGGATTTTGATTATTTCAACATCTCCTATGAGGTAAGCTCCGAACCCGGTAAGTGGGTGGCATTAGTTGATCACAGCCATACACCCGTCAAAACTGCCGGGAAAATTGTTACCTGGGATCTCTCCTCACTTCCGTCCGGTCAGGTGACCTTGAAAATCTATCTACATAATACACAAGGGGGGCACGCTGAAAAAAAGATCCACCTGGTCGTCCTATTGCCCACTCTCACACCCACTCTCACACCCACGCTCGCGCCCACGCTCACGCCCACGCTCATGCCCACGCTCACGCCTACGCTCATGCCCACTCTGACTGACACGACCACTCCCACGGTATTGCCTTCAACCCTCACACCAACATCCACAACTGTTCCAAGCGAAACACCAACTCCAACGGATACGCTCATACCCGAGGAGACACCGACGCTCGAAACTCCGATACCTACATCGTAATAATCAGAACATTTTCATTTGAATGGGTTTAAATTCGAGCGGATCCATATCAAGCTGTAGATCCCACTGTCCTGCTTCGGTCAAATGCTCTTTTGAGATGTGACGGATGTGGCGGAATTTTACAATCCGCCATCCGGCTGACATGGCCTCATAGAGCAAAGGATTTTTTTCAATTTTATACAGCAAGAGATTCGTGCGACTGGCAGGAATGACAATGATGCTCTTCTCGGGGGGGTAAGGGCTGTTAAGCATCATGCTACTGATGCAGGCATTCACAGAAGGCACAAAGTAATACACCAGATCCCCTCCATCCTCTTTCCAAACCAAATCGGTTTCACCGGAAGTGTGATACCCGAATTGTGATCCGGTCATTTTCAGTATTTCTTGGATCTCTTTCAGGTCAGCCTGCCTTGTGAGGGGGTTTTCTCGGGTAGACAGCTTCCAGAAACCATCAGAAGCGTCAGCAAGTTCACCATAGGAATCCAGAACAGTTCTAATGATTTCAGAACTCGGCGTAATTAAACCTGTGAACTGATTATTTAGCTTTGATTGGATATCAGCGAACCTTACTCCATTATTTTGTAACAGGAATTCCACAACCGCCATTTCAATCCGATCATCCATAGATTGTTGGTCGGTCTGCAATCCTTTTTTCCACCATATATCGTTTTCCATTGCCCGCTGCCCGCGATACCGAATGTAGTCACCGGCGGTTAATAATTCTGTTTTAAGTGTGTTTTGTGCCAGGGTATAGCGATCCGAAGGCTCCCCCGCCTGTGCACGAAACAGCTGGTTGTCAGCCAGAGCAATTCCAACCGCCGCTCCCAGTATTGGATACTCAACAGGCTGATTACATTCTTTCATTTGATCGATCAGGACCTTGCGTACTGCGGGGCGTAACTCCGTGCTTGAATGTGAATCTGATCTTGTTTTTTCCCATATCAATTGCATTATGTCGGCTTCCGGATGTAATGCATACCCGGTGATATCGAACCCCCCCGAATCAAAAGCAGCCAGCGAACTGATCAGGAAGGCGGGCTCGTTGTCACACAACAAACCCACCACCACTGGTACTTTATTCTGGTCATTCAAGGCGAGGGCAGTAATGATGGGTAATAAAGCATCGGCGTACCACTGCCAGTCATATCGCTGGCGCATTAAGGCTGCCTTGAATGGGAGGACGGCTTGAGACCCCCACAACCAGCCAGCCCATATGGCTGAAAGTGTCCAAAATGCCTGGTTTGGTCGTGGCAGGATTACCATAATCCCATCCGGCGAGATCTTACCTCTGGCAAGCCGGGCGAGTTCCTTGTATCTGCCTGGGAAAATGGTTATACCCCCGGTTGCTGGAGGAGCTTGTGGAAAATCGACAACGGGAATTGGGGTTTGATCATCACTCCACTCCGACACAGCATCGTTTAATGCCACCCACAAATTATTCTCACGGATTTGAGTCGATTGACCCAACTGTTTGGGGCGTATATTCGATGGTGGATTTGGCCATAACGTATTGCCTGCATCAAACGCAGAGATAAGCAGGCTCTGAATCAACAACTCATCTTCCACATCCAGTTGTAGGCTTTCCAAACGGTTTAAAATCGTGAATATGACATAGAGGGGTCGCACCAGATAACTTTCCAGTGCTTGTTCCACCCGTGGCCGGATCGGATCATTCATACCCGCAATACGCTCAATCGCTCTGGCTCTATGCATTCCACCTTTCGATAACCCAGCCAGCTTCTGCAAACTGTCTGCGCTGACAGGTAGTTCACCTTTACGTTTGCAAGCTGGGCAATCCAAGATGCTAGCATACGGGGTTGATGTTCCTTTCCCCCATAAAAATGCTTTTGCCTGGCTGAAGGTGTTGCAATCCGGGCACTGCACCTGGTATAGTTCTTCCAGGTGTTTTTCCAGACGTTCGTCGCCTTTCCTCGTTGCAGCCAGGTTCGCCAGGATGTGGTGAAACCGTTCTTTCGGGAACGCGCCCGCGAGTACCCGCAGCATGTGGGTGAGAATCGGATTGTTGCTCGCCACAATCATACGGTATCCTGCACGGGCAGCCTCTAATATGGCAGCCGGTGACGAGCCGAAGGGATCGATGATCAGCCCTCCCTGTCGAGTATGCCTTCCGAGGTAATTTCTGATCATACCTTCCGGAATGACAGGTAGGTACCGTGCCAATGGGGCAGGATTTGGTTGGGCATCACCCGTTACATAAGGAAGTTTTTGAGCATTCATTAGATTTCGCCCGTTGGATAACCAAACGGTCGACAGCTTTATTTTAAGCCAATTTTATCCTTCCTGCACTCCCCCTTTTTATCCCGAAATAATAACACCCCTTACGGGGTATCTTTCTCATTTTTCTTTTTAAGCCGGTAAAGTATTTCCTCTTCCAGTTTTCGATTGGCACTAATGAGATCTGCCACCAGACCAATCAAAAAAGTTTGAAATCCAACGATCAACAAAACTGCCGCAAGGATAATCGATTGAACATGCCCGCTTCCACTACCTTGAAAGTAATAATACATATATCGAACCCCCAGGAGTCCTCCCGCGAGTAGGAATAAACTACTAAAAATTGAAAATACACGCAAGGGTCTGTACATCGTGAATGCTCGTATTATAGTCGCACCTGATTGGAAGAGATAGTCCGTTGTTCCCCTCATTAAACGTGATGGTCTGGTTGGGGGATTGACACGGATGGGGACGTAAGCGACACGGATACGATGAGCTCCTGCCTGGATCAGCGTCTCAAGAGTATAAGAGTAATTGCTCAAAACATTCGTTTTCAATGCGGTTTCCCGGCTCAATGCACGGAAACCACTGGTTGCGTCCGGAATTTCCAATCCGGCAGCCCGTCCAACAATAATGCTACCCAGCTTTTGCAATAAGCGTTTGAGTAGCGAAAAATTTTTTACCCTCAATACTCCGCGGTCTCCAACCACCAGCCCAGCTTCACCTGAAATTATTGGCTTGACCAGTCGTTCGATATCTCCGGCATAATACTGGTTGTCAGCATCGGTATTAACGATCACATCCGCTCCCAAACGTATACTCTCGTTCAACCCTGCGGCATAAGCACGCGCCAGTCCAAGATGGCTCTCCAACCGGAGGATATGCGTAGCACCCGAATGAGCAGCCAGCTTTGCAGTTTGATCCTGGCTGCCATCATCGATTATTAATGTTTCAATTTTATGGATACCAGAAATTTTCCGTGGTAGTTGTTGTAGTGTATTCTTAATTGATTCGGCTTCGTTGTAACAAGGGATCTGAATGATCAGCTTCATCTGGTTTTTCTCCCCCTCAGGCATCAAGCTCGCCAAAATCCACGACGGATGGGTCTAACATCTTCAGCCGTAACAAATGCTCTGGGCTCAGTTTTTGTAACCAGATCTTCGAAGCGGCCTACATCACGTCGCAGAATTGAGCTGTTCAGGATTGCGACTTTACCGTCTTTGCCACGCGCCTGGATTTCAGTGACGGCAAAACCGGCAGTGCGCAATGCATCTGCAATGAGAGCTCCATTCTTCGAACTGATCACACGCATGGCGATATGACCGATGGCAAGACGTTCCTCTATATACATGCCGAGGACATTTCCACTCGCAAAACCAGCAGCATATCCAATGACATTCAGAATATTATTCAGGTTGGCAAGTACAGTACTGATGGCAATGACAAATACCAGGGATTGTAAAAAACCCAGGATCCAGGCAATCGGCTTCTTTCCACGCACGACAAACAGCATACGCATGGTATCAAGCGACATGTCGGTGACCCGCAGCAGGAAGATCACCAGGGCTGAGATCCAGATATTTTCAGAAAGAGTGATGTGCATGTTCTATTTTCTTTCCATGGCCGGAAGATAATATTCGGTCATATATTCCTTTACCATGCGTCTGGTATTAAATTGTGGCGCGAGCGTGCGGATCGATTCTTTCATCCTTGTAATCCACTGCGCGGGGACATCCTCAGAAGACCGGTTCGTATAGTACAACGGGATGATATCATTTTCCAGCGTATTGTACAAATCTGATGCATCCTGCACATCCTGCTCCATTTGATTGTTACCATTACCATCCCCACCGATCGCCCAGCCATTGTTCCCATTATAACCTTCACGCCACCAGCCATCCAAGATGGAAAAGTTCAAAACCCCATTCAATGCTGCTTTTTGACCGGAAGTACCTGACGCTTCCATCGGGCGGCGCGGTGTATTCAACCAGACATCCACACCCTGGACTAGGTAGCGGGCAATATTCATATCATAATCTTCTAGAAAGACCAGCCGTCCGCCACCCCTTGAATTTTTTACGGCACGATAAAGCTCCTGTATTAATAATTTTCCGGGCTCGTCCGCCGGATGTGCTTTTCCCGCAAAAATGATCTGCAGCGGGGCGTTCGAGACATTGAGCAACCGCAGTAACCGTTCAAAATCCGAAAGGATCAAAGTGGCTCGTTTATAGGTGGCAAAGCGGCGGGCAAATCCAATTGTGAGGATGTACGGATCCAGAAGCACCCCCCCAGCAATCACCTGGATCGGAGCCAGGCCGCCAGCCATCCATTGACTTCTTACCCTTTCCCCGATGTAGGAGGCCAGCTTCCGTTTGAGATGCCTACGCACGATCCATAAATCCTTATCGGGTATTGCATCCACTTTTTCCCATACAACCGGATCGTCACTGTGTTCCATCCAATCCGCTCCCAGGTATTGCTGGTAGAGCACCTGCATGCGTCGTGCCAGCCAGGTCCCCAGGTGGATGCCGTTAGTGACTTGACCTATGGGGACTTCTTCCAGCTTTTTCCCTGGCCACAGAAACGACCACATTTTGCGAGAAACCTGCATATGCAGTTCAGAGACAGCATTATGCCCTTGAGATAGTTTTAATGCCAGAACAGGCATGCTGAATGTCTCTCCGCCCCAGCCGGTTGTGCTGCGCCCCAGGTCGATAAACTCATCACGTGTACATCCGATTTGAGCCCATACATTTGAAAAGTATTTATCGATCAGCCAGAGGGGGAACTCGTCATTCCCGGCTGGAACCGGTGTATGGGTGGTGAAGACACTGCTTCGACTAATAGTCTGCTTGGCTTGAGCGAGGTCCATTCCATTCGCTATATATTTCCTCAGGCGTTCAATCTGTAGAAAAGCCGCATGACCCTCATTCATATGCCAGGCAGTGGGATGGATATTCAGGGTGTGCAATAACCTGACCCCGCCCATCCCCAGCAGGATTTCTTGTGAAATCCGCAACTCGAGATCGCTACCGTATAACTTATCAGTTAGCTGCTGGTCGTTTTGAGTATTGGATGGAAGGTTTGCATCCAACAGATAAAGTGTGACTCGCCCAACATTGACCTGCCAGACCCGGGCAGACACCTCCCGCCCGGGTAAATCCACCTTTATGATAAATGGGGCATCGTTTTGATCCAATATCGGTATAAGTGGAATATTGTTGTAGTCGATCGTATAATCACGGGCTTCCTGCCAGCCATCCTCGGTAATATGTTGAGAAAAATATCCTTTGGAATAAAGGAAACCTACGGCTACCAGTGGCATGCCGAGATCGCTGGCCTCCTTAAGGTGATCACCTGACAATACGCCCAATCCACCTGCGTATACCGGCAAGGCTTCATGCAGCCCATATTCGAATGAAAAGTAGGCGATCTTTTGGCCTTTCAAATTGGGATAGGTTGTATGAAACCACGTTGCATCTGAGTGTAAATATTCCTGGTATCCCTGCATGACTCTGTCATAGGCCTCCAGCAGATGCTTTTCGCTGGTCACAGCATTTAAATGTGCCCGATCAACAGTACGCAGGAAAACTACCGGGTTATGATATACTTGTTCCCATAAATCCTTATCGATCAAAGCAAACAGACGCTGTGCATCTGGATGCCAGGCCCACCATAAGTTATATACCAGCTCTGCCAGTCCGTTGACACGGCGCGGCAGGCTAAAGTGATTGGGGATTTCCCAATGAAACGGATTACTATCCATCAATTACTCCATTATCGTATTGGACAACCTTGACAATCCAGGCTGCGGTTTAACTGGGAAATCTTACCATGAAATGGTTATCCATCAGATTTTAGGGCACGAGTGTGAAATTATCGTAGTTCTATTTCTTGCTTGAGTCGTAAAACCTTACCGACCAAAAAGTAGAGCCAGCCAATGCCTCAAACGGTCGGGCTGGGTCAGCTTCCCAATAGCGATGGTTTATATCCACCAGATGTATCCATGTTTGCCCAGGTTTCAGTGGAAATGCTTCATTATAATAATTAGTATACCGGATGGGACGCACCAAGCCTGTCGTCTGTTCAAACTCGCCTGACCTGGTCGTCCAGTAAATCTTGAACATCAAGCCATCCCGAAAGAGCAGGGCTTTACCCTGTGTGATGAAGTCCAGCTTGATATTGATCTGAGTTGGTTTCTTAAATTCATGTTCAGCAAATAAAACAATCACATTTTCATACAGGAGCGGTTGACCCGTGAAGGCATCCATGGCCAGGGTGTACTTCCCCGACTCGTCCGCGTTATCCTGGTACCGGTAATAACCTCTCAGGTCTGGCTGATACTCCCACAATACCTGATCAAGCGCATTATAAAAAACCCATAGCTTATTGGCAGGCACACCTTCAGAAGGGACGACATCGCTGAAAAGATTCCCGCTCAGCAGTTCTGTTGTGACCGGTTTTTCCGCCTCTCCTGCGATATCAATTAATTGAGACACGTCGATCATTGCACTATTGATATCATTCGAATCCGACCCAAATATGTTGGTTGTTCCGGATAGTTGAGCGCGAACATTTATATCTGCCGAAGCCATGACCAGGAAACCATTAAGATGAGCACGGATGGATTCATATGCTGTTCGGCCAGACCGTATCGGTCCAATCCTTGTCGGTCGCACCACCGTCATATTCTGGGCGGGCGGTAAAACATTCGGGTCAGGATAAGCACCATAAAATACAGCCAGGAAACGCGTCATTCCTTCGCCAATAAAAACTTCGTATACCTGAGCCGCCGTCCCTAACCCTCCCTGTACTTTGCGCGCAGATGGAGGAAAATTGGAGATCGATATCAATGCAGGCGGCAGGCTTAATAAATCAAGGCTCGTCTCATGCAACCCGGTCAGTGGATTGACCCCCTGTGGATAAGTATCTGGGCCAACTTTCTGTGGAAAAACAACCTGGGAAAGTTCCGGAGTGATGTTACCTGACCGATCGGTTGATTCGGCTGAAACCTGCACAGTTTGGGTATTTATTGCTTCAATTGTGCTTTGTAAAACCAGATCCAAATCGTCCTTTTGGATCGATGTCGTCTGTGACGTACCGCAACTCGTGACAGAAAAAGCCAGAATCACGATAAGAAGAACCAGGTTAAATGTCTTTACGTTCATCGTGACTACATTATATAACCTATCTTTGCTGGTTTTCGATACCCTGCAAGCCTGTTAGTTATCTGCAAAGTCTCCCGAAAACTTGACTTTAACCCTCACTGTGTTATCATCACATCAATACTCTGGGGAGCTTGGTATGAACAGGCTGAGAGGAAGGCTGAAAGCCTTCGACCCATATTACCTGATCCGGTTAGTACCGGCGGAGGGAAGCTCGACACACAAACACCCTCCGCCAGTGAGGGTGTTTTTATGACTCAAAATGCATATCTTTTTCTGAACGGTGATTACGCCGATTTGGAGCCACTGGCTGAGCAAGCGAGGGGTGAAAGTCTGGTGATCGGTGTGGACGGTGGAACACAATACCTTCTATCCATCGGCTTGCAGCCGCATATCATCATCGGTGATATGGATTCCCTACCTCAAACGAAATTGCGACAATTTGAAGCACAAGGCGCAACAATTATACGTCATCCCCCCGAGAAAGATGAGACCGATTTTGAACTGGCGCTGAGCTATGCGACTCAGCATGGATGCGACTCAATTTTGGTTTTTGGAGCTATCGGAGGTCAGGTGGATCAGATGTTGGCGAACATTTTCCTGCCCATCCAATATATGGATAAGGCATCCATCTGTCTGATACATGGTACTGAAGAGCTGTTCTTCATTTCAGATAATGCTTCCATAAAGGGAAAAACGGGGGATATCCTATCATTGATACCGATAGCAGGTACCGTCTCTGGGGTAAAGACAACCGGATTACGCTATCCGCTGAACGGAGAGGACCTTCTGTTCGGAAAGACACGCGGGGTAAGCAATGAAATGCTCGCCAATGAAGCCAGGGTATCCATAGTTTCGGGTATCCTTCTCTGTATCCACACTCCGCCAATGAATGTTAATGGACAAGAAAGGAGTCACAGTGAATAAAACGATTTTACTAATGATGTTGATGGTTATGGTGGCACTGGCCGGTTGCTCCGGTGTCCCCACAAAATCCGTAGAAGTACCTGAACTGAAGGTCATGACCCATGATCCTTTTGCGGTCAGCGAATCGATCATCCGCCAGTTTGAAGAACAAAACAATGTTAAAGTGGTATTTCTTAAAAGTGGTGACACCGGATCGCTTTTGAACCGGGCAATCCTGACCAGCGCAGCCCCTGAGGCAGATGTCCTGTATGGAATTGATAACACCTACCTCTCGCGAGCGCTGGATGCAGATCTCTTCGAAGTCTACCGATCCCCGTTGCTTGACAAGGTATCGAAGGAATTCATCCTGGATCAAAGCTACCATGTTACTCCGGTCGATTATGGAGATGTATGCATTAATTATGACCGCCAATTCTTCATATCGCACGAGTTGGACGTCCCGCAGGACTTGAATGCTTTAACCCAGACAAAATACAAGGGTTTGTTGGTGGTTGAGAACCCGGCAACCTCATCACCGGGATTGGCATTCCTGTTGACAACCATCTCCCGCTTTGGTGAGGAAGGATATCTGGAATATTGGCGCAATCTGAAAACTAACGGGGTGGTGGTCGTAAACGACTGGTCCACTGCCTACTATACCAATTTCAGCGCCTCTTCCGGCAAGGGACTTCAGCCCATGGTTGTTACCTATAACACAAGCCCGGCGGCGGAAGTGTACTTCGCCAGCAGTCCCGTAACAGAGCCGCCAACCGCGGCCATAACCTCTCCATCTACCTGCTTCAGACAGATCGAGTTTACGGCCATCCTGAAAGGATCAGCCCAGCAGGATCTGGCCGGCAAATTCATTGATTTCATGTTAAGTACTTCTTTCCAGGAAGACATACCGCTCCAGATGTTCATGTTCCCGGTTCTCCCTGATGCTTCCTTGCCACAGGTGTTCAGAGATTACGTCACCATAGCTGACCAGCCGGCTTCCCTGTCGCCGGATCTGATCTCTAAGAACCGTGATCGCTGGATCCAGGACTGGACGGGGGTAGTATTGCGGTGAAATCTGATCGAGGTTGGATCTCAATCTGGCAGAGCATTGCATTGTGGTTCGTGCCTGTTCTCTTCCTTGGGATTTTCTTTTTCATCCCATTGGGTAAGATCATTAACCTTTCTGGGATATTTCAGCATGGTCTGCAACTTACTCAAGGCGAGTGGGGTGCTGTAGTCAGACCGTTGACATTCACCATCTTCCAAGCGGTTGTATCCACCGTTCTGACTCTATGCATCGGCATTCCCGGCGCATATGTCTTATCTCATTTCCGGTTTACAGGGCGCGAATTGATAAAAGCCGCTTTGATTGTGCCTTTCATCCTGCCAACCGTTGTAGTGGCTTCCTGCTTTAACTCCCTGCTCGGTCCGCATGGAATGATCAACGAGCTCCTGATGACTATCTTTCACCTTCAAAGCCCTCCGATTGCCCTGCTCAATTCTTTCTGGGCAATCATACTCGGGCATATCTTTTACAACACCTCGCTCGTCATTCTCGTGGTCGGTGAAGCCTGGTCAAAAATGAACCCCAACTACGAAACCTCAGCTCGCGTGCTGGGTGCCAATCGGTTCCAGACAGCCCTGCATATTACCTTTCCATTGTTGACCCCATCGGTGCTGGCCTCCTCCTTGCTGGTATTCATTTTCGATTTCACCAGCTTTGGGGTTGTTTTGCTGTTGGGTGGACCTGCCTTTGCTACTCTGGAAGTCGAGATTTTCATTCAAGCCACACAAATGCTGAACCTCCGCCTGGCGACAGTCATGTCGTTGATCCAGATAGTCATGACGCTCGGGTTGGCAGCAGTATATGCCGGGGTCAGTCATGGTCAATCGTTTGAACTTACTCCCCACTTTAAACGAGGAGAAGCGTTAAAGAGTTCGCCTTTCCCTCAAAAAATTTTTTCCCTGGGTGTGCTCACTGTCCTTTTTATGTTTTTTTTCACACCCCTGATTGCTCTCGTTACACGTTCAATGACATCCTATCAGTCTGGATCATCCATCGGTATTCCGTTTTTTGGTGGCGCAAGCTGGTCTTACTATTCTGAATTGTTTATCAATCGCCACGGTAGTCTATTTTACGTCCCACCCTATGAAGCAGTCTTCAATTCCTTGCTTTTCGCTACAATTACAGTATTTATTACTCTTCCTTTGGGTGTCCTGATCGTCCTTGCTCTCAGGCAGCCGCATCGCATCAACCGTATTCTGGATCCACTGATAATGCTTCCTTTGGGTTCATCCGCGGTTACATTAGGCCTTGGCCTGCTCCTGGCATTTAACACTACCGCTCTGTATAAAATCCCGTTTCCGGTGCTGTTACCGATAGCGCATGGGCTGGTGGCGTTGCCCCTGGTCGTGCGAATCATCCAACCAGCCATCGATGCAATCCCTGTCAATCTGGCATTTTCCGCCAGAATATTGGGCGCTGACCGCTGGCACGTTCTTCGGGACATTGAGTTTCCATTACTAAAGCAACCGGTCATCGTGTCGAGCATCTTTGCATTCAGTGTATCATTGGGTGAATTTGGCGCCACCACTTTCCTAAACCGCCCGGACTATCCAACCATCCCGATCGTAATTTATCGCTTTCTGACACATCCAGGCCAGGTCAACTACGGGCAGGCGATGGCGATGTCAACCATTCTTATGGTTTTATGTATCCTGAGCATTCTCTGCATTCAATTGACGGATCAGACCAATCGTGAGAGAAAATGAAACAAAACACATCTGCTCGGACCGCACTCAAGGTGGACAAGCTTGTTAAATTCTATGAGGGAAATCCCCTTTTAAATGGATTATCCTTCATAGTAGGCCCAGAGGAAATTGTATGCCTGTTGGGACCTTCCGGCAGCGGTAAAAGCACTCTATTGCGCATCATCGCAGGGTTGGAACCGTTTGAGCGCGGCAGTGTTACCTGGCAGGGGAATGACTTGCTTAAAGTGCCCCCCGAGTTGCGATCTTTTGGCTTGATGTTTCAAGACTATGCATTATTCCCGCATCTGAATGTCTTTGAGAATGTGGCTTTTGGTCTACGCATGCAGCACATTTCAGAAACAACGATCACACAAAGAGTGAATCGTGCACTTGAGCGTGTCGGCATGCTCGGATTTGCGAAACGGAAAGTCCAGAAGCTATCGGGCGGAGAACAACAACGCATTGCTCTGGCGCGCACACTGGCACCCGAACCCAAAATGATCATGCTGGATGAGCCACTTGGGGCACTTGATCGGAAATTACGCGAACAGTTAACCCAGGAAATCCGCCAGATCCTTAGAACCACGGGCGTGCCTGCAATCTATGTCACCCACGACCAGGAGGAAGCGTTTACACTTGCGGATCGCATTCTTGTGTTATCCAATGGCAGGACTTCCCAGATCGGGTCTCCCGAAGACCTTTATAACCATCCCGCCACAAGTTGGATGGCAAACTTTCTTGGGCTGGGTAATGTCATTAAGGGCGTCGTTCTTTCAATTCAACCGTTAATTGTCCGAACGGTCCTGGGAGACATCCGTTGCCCTCCGCAACGCCTGAAGCAGAGTGTGGACGCCAATATAATAATTCTGATACGCCCGGATGGTGTGGAAATAGCGCATAAGGGGAAAAATTCCTTCCGGGGTGTTGTCGAAGATTGTGTTTTTCAGGGCGATCATTACAGGACGGTGATCCGTGTGACTGGAGAATCATTCGTATTCAACCTTCCCGATAAACACCTGCCAGGTAATGAGGTGATTCTCACCATTAATGAAGAAAAAGTGATTTTCTTGAAATAAATCATGACTGATGAAATAACAGTTGTCAAATTGAACCATAAGCGTCGGGAGGTATGGTGCTATGAAGGACATATCATCACCCGAAAACCCGGATTGATCCTGCTTGAGGCTGTCTTTAACCGGCCTGACCTTAAGTTACATTATGTCACATTAAGGACTGGTGACATATTTCAGGAACTCTATTACACCAACCGCTGGTATAACATTTACCAGGTCCAGGACAAGCGGGATAGACATGTGAAATATTGGTATTGCAATGTGGCCAGGCCGGCACATTTCACCGTCAATCAGATTCGATATATTGACCTGGCGCTTGATCTACTGGTCTTTCCTGATGGCCGATGCCTCGAGTTGGACTGGGATGAATTCAACAACCTGGATCTGACACGAATTACCCGACAAAAGGCAATTGAGGGATTGAATCAGCTAAATCAAATAGCCAAAAAAGGCGACCTGCCCAGGTTATTCCAAATGGTTGAATAAATCAAACGCCCCGGTCTTATCGTTTACCGGGGCGTTCTGCATGTATTTATGCGAGTTTGGTTGAGTTGGCTCTGCTCCACAACAACCAGATGATCCAGGATGTTACCAACACCAGGATACATCCGACCACAATAGGGATGACCACCGACAGGATTGACACAACCGTGGAGATGAAATCCTCCAGGATTGAAACTGCAATATTGCCGGTACCACCCGTTGTAACAGTCACCGCCGGGCGGATAGCTCCCGCCTTGACCGCATGCACACCGCCCGCCACCAGCAGGCCGATTGATAGCGCGAGGATCGGGTGGATCTCAGTGATCACACGTGCGCTGGCAGCAAACAGGATTGCACCGGCGACAGGTCGTATGAAGGTCTGGATGATATCATTCACATGATTGACTGCCGGGAATTTATCAGCCAGGAACTCGATTGCGCTGAGGACGACGAGAATACCTATCACCCACCAGCTGGTCAATGTGTCCCAGGGTGATTGCAGGGCAATCAAATTGGTGAACCTTGCCAGCAACGCCACCACAAGCAGTGGTATGTACGCATTTAAACCCGCGCTGGCCGATAGCCCAAATGCTGTCAATACACCTAAAAGTTCCATCTATTATCTTCCTTTTCCTTAATAATATAAATTATAGTGGCAGTCCATTCCATGTTTCAGTCAATAAGAACCTCATTAAATCAAAGAGTCCAATCTGCATCATCGTCAACACCAAACCACCTAATATGGCAGGTGTCAATTCAATAAAGTGATTATATCTGTTTTCTTGTTTGAACAACATTAACAATAATACCGAATATACCAGACTTAATATGACCAGAACGCCCAATACACTGAGGATTGCCAGGGGATATAGGATAGCCGGGAGGCCGGAAAGCAACCCGATCACCAACAGTACACTACCAGTCAGCAACGCCGCAATCACTCCATGACCGTTGAGGGCACTTTCAGGTTTCCATGTCTGCCAGACGGTCTGAGTGAAAATAGGGTATAGAACTGCCGAAATCAACAAACCGACACTCATGCCCGTCACAAGCCTCAACCAGTTTTGTGGTTCGTATAGGGGCGAATGGTCAAGGATCAATCCCGCAAATGAATTTATACCGTCAATAACAAAAAATATCGCGAATACACATAAAAAAGTTAATGCCCTGCGGGAAAAACCACCACGCCGCTTCCCGGTAATCATCTGATAAATGGTACCAAATAATGCTCCCAGATACATCCCGGAACAACGCGCACAAAGCGGCAGTGGCCTTCCTTCGACTGTTAACGAGTGAGAGGGTATTCGATGACAGACAGCATACCCGACCGCATCCACCTTGCCGAGTAGAGTATCTGGTGTATAAGAAAACCAAAGACTGGTAAGCATCGTTCCAATAATACATACGATAATTATTAACAAAGGGTTGCGATGTACGGTGACCGGATGTAGGGTATTCCTGGGGTAATCCATTATTACACGTGTCCGTTTGACAGATTATATCGTCCGTGGGATACTATTATCAAGTCAGGTTTATCCTCATGCCATTTTATAGATGAGGAGGTGGTGTCAGACATGTGTGATAGTTCATGTTTTAGACGTTGTGCTGCGGCGCCCCTCCTCGCTATTGAGTAAGGTGCCGCAGCCGCCAGAAGACCGTCCTTAACAGGATGGTCTTTTGATATCAGGGCTTTCCACCAATAGCGAGCCACCGGACTATCACTCATGATGTTAAGTGGCAGTTATTTACCATAATGATTAATAGTCTTACACGATACTTTTGACTAATATTTTTTTCTTCACATCCTGTTGTCAGACTCCTGCTTTAACGTTATACTGCCTTTCGATTATGACCGATTTATTTGATCACGCCATGAATGAGCGTATGGAGGTGGAATCCCCTCTTGCAGCTCGAATGCGCCCGCATACTCTGGATGAGTTTGTCGGTCAGGAGCATATTATTGGTCCAGGTAAACTGCTTCGTCGCGCAATCGAGAGCGACAGGTTGTTTTCCTCGATCATCCTATTCGGACCTCCAGGCACGGGAAAAACAACTCTGGCACAACTGGTTGCCCATCAGACACGGTCGCACTTTGTTACAATTTCCGCAGTCCTGGCAGGTGTGGCGGATTTAAGGCGAATCATCGAAGGGGCGCGTGAAAGGCGCCGTCTTCATGGACAAAAAACCATCCTGTTTATTGATGAAGTCCATCGGTGGAATAAAGCCCAACAGGATGCACTATTACCCCATGTTGAAACTGGTTTAATCACCCTGATCGGTGCGACAACTGAAAACCCGTATTTCGATGTCATTAAAGCATTGGTATCCCGCTCGCGTGTTTTCCAACTCTACCCATTGACAGAGGAGCATATAAGGGTCATACTCGAGCGTGCCATCAAGGCTCCGGCTCACGGATATGGCAGACGCAGCATTCTTATTGAACCGGATGCACTGCAGCATCTGGTGGAGGTCGCGGGTGGCGATGCCCGCAACGCCCTGAATGCCCTCGAACTGGCGGTGGAGAGTACCCCCCCCTTGCCAGACGGATCGATCCGGATTGATCTCGATATTGCCCAGGAATCCATCCAGAAACGGGCTGTATTATATGACCGCAATGGGGATGCCCACTATGACACCATTTCTGCGTTTATCAAATCGGTGCGTGGTTCGGATCCGGATGCGGCGTTATTTTGGCTGGCGAAAATGTTGTATGCCGGTGAAGACCCACGGTTTATTCTACGCCGCCTGATCGTTCTGGCAGGAGAGGACATTGGGTTGGCTGAACCCCTGGGGATCGTGGTCGCTTCAGCGGCCGCTACCGCCTATGAATATATTGGTCTTCCCGAAGGGGTTTATCCCATTGTTGAAGCCACTTTATACCTGGCGACCGCCCCCAAATCCAACTCGGCATCAGCTTATTTTAAGGCTTTGGATCACATTGAATCGGAAGGGGTGGGAGACGTCCCCACCCATCTGATGGATGCCACACGGGATGCAAAGGGGCTGGGACACGGTGCTGGTTATCAATATCCACATGAGTTTCCTGACCACTTTGTCCCACAGCAATACCTGCCAGGTAGTGCATTGGGAAAAGTATTTTACAAACCAAGTGATCAGGGGTATGAAGCCCAGGTAATTGAGCGGTTAAACCGCTGGCGTGAAGCACAACAAAAGGTATTGAAAGACCAGTTGACGGGATAAATCATGCCTATTCTGATACTCATCCGGCACGCCGAAACAGACTATGTGGGAAAGCGCCTGGCCGGTCACCTGCCCGGAATTCACCTCAACCAGAAGGGTAAGCAGCAGGCAGAACAATTGGCGCAAAAGCTGTCTGAAATTCCCATCACGAAAATTTATTCCAGTCCGCTTGAACGGGCAGTTAAGACGGCAGAGACGCTTGCCCACCGAAGAGGATTATCAATCAATATCCTGCAGGCTTTAATGGAAATTGATGTGGGCGACTGGCAAGGGAAATCCCTTCCCGCTTTGCGCCGGCTCAAACGATGGCAAGCCACCCACGATGAACCGGCAAGATTTTCCTTCCCAAATGGTGAGAGTTTCATAGATAAGCAACAGGCAATGTGTGTAGCGTTGGAAAAACTGATGCGGGATGCCAGTGACAATGAGATAATCGCTTGCGTTTCGCATGGCGATCCGATCAAGCTGAGTCTGGCATATTTCCTGGGATTGGAGTTGAATAATTTCCAACGCATCATCATAGACCCGGCATCCGCCAGCTTCGTGTATTTCTCGGGCAATCGCATCAGACTGGGTCCGATCAATCTTGTTGAAGGCGTATGCTTGAAGCGTCCCAGCCTGTGATTCTGTGGTTAATTGACGCGCCCATAGGCATATGATAGAATTCCTTCCTCAATGCCCCCATCGTCTAGTGGCCTAGGACGTGGCCCTCTCAAGGCCAAAACGAGGATTCGAATTCCTCTGGGGGCACCTCTCTTGACCACCCAGACTGGGTGGTTTTTGTCCCTCTCACACCATCGAGGTGCAGGCGGTCTAAAATGAGGATTCGAATTCCTCTGGGGGCACCACAGTTGACCACCCTGACCGGGTGGTTTTTGTTGTCCCTCTCACACCATCGAGGTGCAAACGAGGTCAAGACGAGGATTCGAATTCCTCTGGGGGCACCACAGTTGACCACCCTGACCGGGTGGTTTTTTGTCCCTCTCGCACTATCGAGGTGCGAGCGGTCTAAAACGCGAATCCGAATTCCTCTGGGGGACTCGTCGTGAAACATCGTTTTGGTGTACCATATGATCATCTAGACCAACGTGGCAGGTTATGATTAATATTTCCCAATTATCTGATACGCCCAGGTATACGATTCAAAAGGTCGCCGATAAAACCGGCATCCTGCCAGTCACCTTGCGTGCGTGGGAGCGCCGCTATCAGCTCGGCATTCCAAAACGGGGACCAAATCGGTACCGATATTATTCAGATAAAGATGTCGGCCTGTTGTTTTGGATTAAAAACCGGTTATTACAAGGAGCAAGTATCAGCATCGTTGTCGACCAGCTTAAATCAATCCTGAGTCAGGGAACCTTGCCGGAAGTTGAATTCGATGAGATAAGTCTGTCATCTTCTCTTCCCAGGAGACAACCATCATTCTATGTCGAAGTACTGTATGCCATTTTGATGAAGCACGATGAGGTGATAAGCCTGCAAATCATCAATGAGGCAAAGGAAGATCTTGGCATTCAAGTCTTGGCAATCGAGGTATTGACACCTTTGCTTGTAGCGATTGGCGAGGCGTGGCATCGTGGAGAGATCCGCATCATTGATGAGCATTTTGCCAGCTCACTCATCCGCGGTTGGATAAATTCCATCCTGCTCGAGAAAATCAATCCACATAAGAATCTGGAAATATTAATTGGATGTGCGCCTAATGAATTACATGAAATAGGCAGCATGATCATGGCATTATTGGTGCGAAATATGAGCTATTCAGTCGAATATCTCGGCTGCGATGTTCCGGTTGAGGATATCATCGCATACACCGCGGATATCCACCCCGCTATGGTCATTCTGTCTGCTACATTGACCAACACAGCTCGTGAACTATTCAACCTACAGGAAAAATTATCTGGCGTCTCACCAAAAACCATTTTCGGGTATGGCGGTCGTGCCTTCAATCAAAACTCGGAAATGAGGGATTCAATTAAAGGGTTATTCTTGGGGGAAACATTCACTGCAGCAATGGAAAAAATTAGAACAGTTCTTAAATAAATCAAACTTTCAATCTTCACCCTCCAATTTCGGTACTTTTCCCCATTCCATTCCTTCGCGGATGACAAAGAAATAAGCCCCCACAATGGTAACCGGAAGCCAGAGTGCGGCATGCAATAAAAGCGTGTAACCGGTAGCCATTTCGCCTGGGACCCCATAGGCAGTTAATAAGGCAATCCCGGGAGCATCAAATGTCCCTGCGTAACCCGGAGCAGACGGAATGGTCGTCGCCAGGTTAACAATACCATTCATGAGCATTAATGCGAAAAAACTGACGCTAAATGGAAATGCCTGCATCACAAACCAATACTTGGCAGTTTCGAGCAACCAGATTACCACCGAAGTGACAAACACCATGACCACTTCACGCGGCGATCGAAGCGACTCAAGCCCCCCCAGGAAACGACCGGCCAGCTCAAGCGTCTTTATTCTTATTTTTTTAGGAACGGCATGATTGATTAACCAATTAGTTATGTTATGAGCCTGGTGTGGGAACATGGCAGCCAACAGAAAAACTGCCAAAACGCCCAGAAAAATACCCGCCCCCCATAACGCCAGACTCTGGATATCGCCAATAAACCCGGATGCGTTGGTCAGTTTTGCAAGTTCCGGTAAGTTCAGGAACACAAAACCCAGCATAACCACACCATCGAAGATTCGCTCAACAATAATGGTCGCCAGGGATGCCGACATGGCGACTCCTTCCCGCTTACGCAGGATGTAGGCTCGCAATACTTCCCCTGCCCGATAGGGGTATATATTGTTCCCCATGTATCCGATCGTTACGATCGGGAACATATTCCTGGTGGAAATTACTTTCAGAGGGCGAAGCAGATAATGCCAGCGCCAGGAACGTGCCCAGAGTGCCACAAAGTACACAGCAATACCAGGTAAAAGCCAGATGTAATTCGCTTTTTTTACGATTTCCCAGACCGTGGAAAAATCTTGATTCCGAAAAGCGAAGTACAGCAGGATGGTACTGATAACCAGACCTAGCCAAAACAACCAGCGTTTCATATCCCAAATTCTATCATGTTATACTTTCCAGCCGTGGCACTCCTAAGCACCGACCAATTGAGCAAATCCTTTGGCAATGTGGATGTCTTCACCGATATATCCATCAGCATTCCCCATCGGGCGCGCATTGCCATTGTGGGTGCCAATGGGATCGGAAAAAGCACTTTGCTCAGGATCATCGCCGGCAGGGAGGAACCATCCGGCGGAACGGTATCGTATACCAAAAATCTAAAGATTGGCTTTCTCCCTCAGGAAGCGGAATACCATTCCACACAAACACTGTGGGGGGAATGTCTCAATGCTTTCAACGAAATTCAATTCATGGAAAAGATGCTTACAGATCTCGAGCATCAAATGGCCTTGCGTTCAGACGATCCTGCGTTCATGAAGAAGTACGCAGGTTTGCGCGATCGATTTGAAACTGCCGAGGGATATCAGGTTGAAACGCAAATCAAGCAAACCCTCACCGGTCTCGGATTCACAGCGGATGAATACAACGCCCCCATGGACCAACTCTCAGGTGGGCAAAAAACGCGTGCATTTCTGGCGAAACTTCTATTATCCAAGCCGAACCTGCTCCTCCTGGATGAACCCACCAACCATCTCGATATCCAGGCGGTAGCCTGGTTGGAAGACCAACTTAAGGATCAAGATGGTGCGGTAGTGGTCATATCGCACGATCGTTATTTCATCGATCAGGTGGCAACCAACGTATGGGAGATGTCACCGTCGATTGAGACATTTCATGGGAATTACACTGCCTACCTGAAGCAACGCACTGAACGCTATGAACGCCGTTTAAGGGAATACCAGGACCAACAGGAATTTATTGAAAAAGAGACGGATTTCATCCACCGCAATATTGCCGGGCAGAATACCCGCCAGGCGCAAGGTCGTCGCAAGCGATTGGAGAGGATGCTGGACGAAGCTCGCTTGACACCACCAACCCAGGCACGACCGATGACTTTGAGATTAAATCCTGCCAGTCGTTCCGGAGAACTGGTCCTCACAACCCAAGGGCTTCAGATCGGATACAAAGCAAGTACCAAACCCTTGTTTGGTTCACCCGATCTGGTATTACGCCGTACTGAGTGCGCCGCCCTGATAGGACCCAACGGCTCTGGCAAAACGTCGTTCTTGAAAACCTTGCTGGGCAACCTGAATCCCTATGATGGCTCGTTTAGTCTGGGTACAAATGTCAGAGTTGGTTATTTTGCACAGGCACATGAAGACCTGGATCCGGCAAAAACCCCGCTGGAGGAGATCGAATCCGCACAACCAAAGATGTTGCCGGCCGAAATCCGGAAGTACCTTGCCAAGTATCTATACACAGGTGATGATGTGTTCAAGCAAGTCTCTAACCTTTCGGGGGGCGAGCGCAGCCGGCTGGTATTGGCGAAACTGGGTTTAATGGGTGCCAATTTTCTCATGCTTGATGAACCCACCAATCACCTTGATCTTGAATCCCAGGACATTCTGCAAAGTGTTTTAAAGGAGTTCGAGGAAACAATACTGCTTATCTCGCACGATCGCTATCTGATCGATGCTCTCGCCACCCAGGTATGGATCATCAATCCGGAAGAACACTCCCTGACAATACATAAAGGAAATTACAGCGATTACCGTTCTAAGCTGGCGATTGAAAAGGAGGGGAAAAACAGCCAGGAACAAAATAAAAAAGCAACTGTCAAACACCGGACACCTCGCAAAAATTCGAGTCGTTATGCATTGTCTAAAATCGAAAATGATATTTCAGAGCTTGAAAAGGAATTGAGAATTGTCGCCACCCGCCTTGAGATGACCGGGTTGGATCCTGGCGAGGTTGCCCGATTGGGTGAAACCTACAATGACATCACCATAGCTTTGGATGCAATGATATCGGAATGGGAGACTCTATCCCATGAGCAGCCAGAATTGAATGGCTAAACGCTCAGATATCGATCGCTGTTTCCCCTTCTGTTAATCGCGCAATCGGGGGCATTTTACGCTTGAATGCATTTTTTCTTACTCTGGCAATCACTCTTTCGATAAACTCCTTCGAAAAACCCTCTGTCTCGCATTCGCTCGGCGTTTTCTGTTTATCAAATAGGAGATACAAAAGTTGATCGACCTCAAGATACGTGAAACCCAACTCGCCTTCATCGGTCTGACCTGACCATAGATCAGCCGACGGTGGCTTCTGGATGATCACATCAGGTATCTTCATCTCTTTGGCCAGTTGCCTTACCTGAATCTTATAGAGATCACCGAGTGGATTAAACGCGCAAGCTGCATCCCCGTACAAGGTGGTATAGCCGAGCAAAATCTCTGTTTTATTTCCGGTGCCGACCACCAAGGCGTCATTCGCAGCGGATTGGTCAAATAGAACGATCATTCTGGCACGAGCCATGATGTTCCCTTTACGGAATGCATTCATATCAGTGAATTTTCTAATCAATGGATCGACCATCTCAGCGATGGGGATGGTTAACGACTCGACCCCCGTCGTCTGGATGACCAGCTGGGCATGCTCCAGTGATTCGGGTGATGAGGTGGTATATGGCATACGGACTGCCAGTACGTTCGCAGCGCCAAGGGCTTCTACTGCCAAATAGCAAGCCATCGTTGAATCAAGACCGCCTGACAATCCCACAACGACGCGACTGAAACCGGCACGCGCCATTTCATTGTGGATGAAATCGATTATCTTATTGCGTACGGATGCGACATTAATGGAAAGGTTGGTCATAGGTTGCTTCTTCCTCCGATGGCAATCAAGCCTGATACAGTATTAATTTAATCGAAAACAATTCTAACAAATTTTCCCGACTCATTCAAAGATTTACATCGGTGCATCATAACGATTATAGCTGTTAATGTTTTTCAATTAACAAAAAGACACCTGACACTGTAATACAGTCAGGTGTCCGATAAGATATACTCTTTTTATGGCATCTTGTTATTTGCAACCCAGTCATTCCCCAGAATAATCTGGATATCAGTCGTCGCATTGGGATCATACCGGTTGAGGATCAAGCTGGTCG
>Ga0105152_10000055_pt1 | contig 24753 bp, 23 predicted proteins | sample LakBais05cmmetaG_FD_81534 | JGI IMG/M metagenome (GOLD analysis project Ga0105152, IMG submission 81534) | Lake sediment microbial communities from Lake Baikal, Russia to study Microbial Dark Matter (Phase II) - Lake Baikal sediment 0-5 cm | ecosystem: Environmental > Aquatic > Freshwater >...
AAAAAACGAAATTGGATGACCCAGCAGGAAGAGCCATGAAAGATAAAAAAATGTTGTCTTTTTTCTGTCGGAGCAGGAAAAATGAGCTGATCTACGAAATCGGTGTGCAGATCAGTGCCGAATTCGATCCCCAACGCCTGCTGCACTTGATCGTCGACCGCATCAAGACCGCCCTGGATCTGTCCTATTGCGCCATCCTGCTGAAAGAGGGCAATGACCTGATCATCCGCGCCGTGACTGAGTACCCGGAAGACATTATCGGCAAAAAAATTGCGCTGGGCCAGGGCATCAGCGGCCGCTGCGCCCTGGAAAAAAAAGTGATTAACGTCGGGGATGTCCGCCTCGACCCGGATTACATCCGCTCAGGCATCCAGGATATCCGCTCCGAGATCGCCTGCCCGGTGATTTCCGAAGGCAGCCTGCTCGGGGTGTTGACCGTCGAGAGCAAGAACGAGAACGCTTTCAGCGAGGACGATATCCGCCTGCTATCCATTCTCTCGCTGCAGGTGGCGGTGGGCATGCGCAACGCCAGGATGTATGCCGAAATAGAAAAACTGGCCATCACCGATCCGCTGACCGGCCTCTACAATTACCGTTATTTCTACCAGCGCCTGGGAGCCGAATTGGCCCGCTCGCAGCGCTACCGCCATCCGCTATCCATCATCATGATCGACCTGGACGATTTTAAAAAGATCAACGACCATTGCGGCCATTTGTGCGGGGACCGTGTGCTCCGGGAAGCCGCCCTGGCCATCCGCAAGAACATCCGCCGCTACGACGAGCCCATGATCCTCAAAGGGGCGGAAATCGACATCGTCTCCCGCTATGGCGGCGAGGAGTTCATCATCATCCAGCCCGACACCCCCTGGCAAGGGGCGCTGGTCTGCGCCGAAAGACTGAGAAATATGCTGGAGACCCAGATCGGTCCCCGGTCCGGCCTGCCCTGCATTGAGAATTCACCGTCGCGGGTCACCGGCAGTTTCGGGGTCGCGGCCTTCCTTGCGGGGGAAACCATGGAGAGCATGATCAAGCGGGCCGACACGGCCATGTACCAGGCCAAAGACCAGGGCAAGAACCGGGTGGTCGCGCTGTAACGGTTCGCTGTTTTTATCCTTTTGCCAAAAGAGGAGCGACCGATTTTTCTACTGATTGGTCAGCAGTTTGTCGATGAATTCGTAATAGCCCGGCGGAGTTTCGGAAATTTCCACTCCGAAATCGATCAGGTTGGAAAAAGAGTGTTTGCTGCTGACCCCACGGATAGACCCCTTCAGCTCAAAAACCTTCTCTCCATTATCCAGTGTAATATCGACGCTTGGGGTCTTGGGGGTGAAGGGAGAGGCCAGTTTCATGCCGTATTTGGAAATATTAAAAAGCATGGCCGTTTCCTGGTTGATCTTAACCATTATTTTGATGTCGATTCTTTTATGGGCCCGCTTTTCTTCCCAGGCCTGCGCAATGTCCGGTTTATTGAAAACTTCCTGATGGGCGGCCCTGGTCATTTGCTGGCGCAGAAGATTCTCCAGGGTTTGAGACATGCCAAAACCGTAATGCGGACAAATCAATGCCTTGTCGGAGACTTTGCCTTTGCACTCGCTACAACTTATCAATGCCATGAACACTCTCCTTGCCTTTCCACTTTGAATTTGCCAGTGACCGTAGCGGCTGGCTGGCGCTGCTTTTTCATTTTTCACACCTCGGGCTAAACATTCTTCAATTGCCAATTCTTTCCCGGATGGCGTGGAACTGGGGCAGCTGGTCCAGGAATAGGTCCAGGATCCGCGGGTCGAAATGCACGCCCCGGCCCTCTTTCATGATGGCCAGCGCTTTGTCCTCGGGCAGAGCCGGGCAGTACACGCGATCACTGACGAGCGCGTCATAGACATCGCAAACGGCCACGATCCGGGCGCAGAGCGGAATGGCTTTGCCGCGCAATCCCAGCGGATAGCCGCCGCCGCTCCATTTTTCGTGGTGATACAGCGCGATGTCCCGCGCCAGGTTCAAAAGGGCGATCTGCGATCCTTCCAAGATGCGGGCGCCGATGCGGGTGTGCTCCTTCATCTGCTCGAACTCCTCGTCGGTAAGTTTGCTGGGTTTCCGGAGGATGGCGTCCGCCACGCCGATCTTGCCGACATCGTGCATCGAAGCGGCCAAACGCATTTCATCCACCGCATTCGCTTTCCAGCCCAGCGTCCGCGCCAGAATAGAGGCGTATTCTCCCATGCGGCGAATATGCTCGCCCGTCTCCTCGTCGCGATAGCCGGAGGCGGTCACAAGTCGCACGATGACCTGCTCCTGCGTGGCGCGAATTTCAGCGGTTCGCTCCCTCACCTCGCGTTCGAGCCGTTCTTCGTATTGGTTGCGTTCCAGTTCGAGTTCGCGGCGCCGCAACGAATTGCTGACGTTGATGAAGAGTTCGTTCGCCTCGAACGGTTTGATGATGAAGCCGAAGGCGCCCAGCTCCAGGGCGCGGACAGCGGTCCTGTGGTCGTCGACCGCCGTCAGCATGATAAAGGCGATGTCCGGGTTGGATTTTTTGACTCTGGCCAGAAGTTCGATCCCTGACATCCCGGGCATGTTGATGTCGCTGATGACCAGAACGAAGTTCCCGGATCCGATCTTTTCGATCGCCTTCGTGCCGTTCTCGCAGGTTTCGCAAAAATACCCCTGGTTTTCTAGAAGCTGCGCTACCAAACGGTAGATATTTGGTTCGTCGTCAACGATCAGGATGCATGCTGGCTTCGGTTCAACCATTGTGCTTTGCTCCCAGTGCTTCCCCAAGCTTTTGCCGCGCCTGTTTCGCCGTGGTGGCGGCAAAAAAAGGAAGAACTGGAATCATTATACTACAAAAAAAAACTTTACATCATGAAGAGATCCGCCGGGTTGTTTTTAAAAATACCCGCTTTACTATAATAACAGGCGCAGGAACCGCTGCGGAGGTGGAGGATGAATGACATGGGCGGGCCGCCCTCGGCGACCTGCTGGCTGGACCGGTCCTGGAAAAGAACTTGGTCCTCTTCCGCAAGATCCTTCAGGGTTGAAATCAGCCTATGTTTGTCAGCAGTTGCTTCCGGGTCTCTAAATTTATCGCAGCCAGCTCTTGAGAATCGCCGCCTGGAGTGGGGTTGGATTGGCCAGCGGTTTGATGGCAAAATTCCGCTCTGTCTTTTTTCCGAGAACAACATTGTATACACGAATCCGCTGATTGCGAGACACTTCGATTCTGATCTTTTCGCCGGGCTTTTTTCGCTCGCGAAGCTCAGCCATTGTCCCCGCCCCGGCACGCTCACCGTCCACGGCAATGATTTCATCGCGAGCGCATAAACCTGAATTTGCGGCCGGGGAATCCCATTCCACGCTTTGTATGTACAGCTTCCCCTCTTGCTCGCGAACAGCCGCGCCCAGAAAGGCGCCCGGGATCTCCCGGGGCAGAATGTCGATATCCAGCCCGCCATAGCCCAAATATTTTTTATAATCGATCTTCTGCACCGTGTTGGCGTAGGCGAAGAATTCGTCCAGTCTGCAGCCGGCCGCTTTTTCGCAAACAACACGGAATTCACTGTCGCTGAAGCCGCGGCTTTTCCCTTTATGGAATTTTTGATAGAGCGTCCGCATGACATCATCAAGCGTTTTCTTGTTCCCTGTCTCGTGGCGGATCTTGAAATCCAACAGCAGCGCCAACGCGGCGCCCTTGTCGTAGTAAGAGATGGTCGTGTTGTCCGCATTCTCTCCCCAATCCAGAAAATGGGACCAGATGTCGAAGCTGGATGCGGCCGCGGATTGGAAGAGGCGGCCAGGGATTTTTTCGAAGTTGATGATGTCGGTTCGGCGCCGTTCCAGGACCTCTTCCCTGCTTAGCAGTCCGGCACGGTTCAGGATCAGGTCCTCGTAATACACGGTGAAACCTTCACTGACCCAGAGCAGATTGCTATAGTTTTCACGGTCGTAAGCGAAGGGACCGAGCGCCAGCGGCCGGATGCGCTTGACGTTGAACAGGTGGAAAAATTCGTGGGCCATGAAGCATAGCCATCGTTTATAGCTGGCTGGATTGGCCAATTCCGCAGCGTTGAAAGTGAAGGCCACCGAATTCAAATGCTCCAGCCCGCCCTGCCCGGGGCCGATGGCCAGGAAGGCGTAGCGCCGATAAGGGATCTCCCCGAAAATGCCGGTGGCGTCCATAATGATGAGCTGCAGGTCGGCGATCAGCTTTTGGCGGTCGATATTTCCCAGGTCGGAGGCGACGAAAACATGGGGAATGCCCTGGACCTCGAACGTCAGGGCCTCCTGGTTGCCGACCAGGATCGGTGAATCGTAGAGAACATCGAAATCGGGAGCCGTGAAAGTGGCGGTCGTTCCCGGGGCCGGGTCGAGCCCGCTGGCGATGCGGTTCCAATCCCGGTACGGTTTGACCGTGACGGCAGCCGGTTGCTGCAGCCGGCCGGCGATGTGCATGAAAACGCTGGTCGGTGAAATAAAGCCGCGCTCGTCGTCCAGATAACTTTCGGCGACCGAGCGGCCAAAGGCGTAGACGTCGTAGTCAACCAAGATGAATGATTCTCGGCCGTTTTTGATCCTCCAGGTGTTTTTATCAATCTTCTCCCAGGCCAAGGGCTTTCCGGCCAGGTCAGCGGCATGGAAATTCAGCACGTTTTTGGCGTGGTTCATGATCAAATAATATCCTGGAGTCCAGGCCGGCATTATAAAATCGTGGGTTCCGCCTGTAAGGCCTTGGCAACTGATTCGGACATGATAACAATGGTTTTGCGGTTTCTCCATTGACACGGTGAACTGCAATTTCCCATCGGCCTTCTGGGTAACGCCGTAGATGAGGGTTTCCATGAGCAGCAAAACAAAAACAACTGACAGGCATGTCTTTTTCATAGAGCGCCTCCAGGGGATCAAATTACGCTTTTCCAGATATAGACAAGTCCACCTCACTTGTCAACCGCTATCAACTGCCAGGAGGTCTGTTGACTTTTCCTAAGATTTTCCTCAAAATCACCATATGAAAAAAAGTTTTTTATTTGTCGTTTTTTCGGTCATTTTGTTGATCGGCCTTTGTCCTGATCTGTCGGGCAAGGGAAAAAAGTCCGTAGCGGGAAACGATCTTGTGACAAAGTCCGGGATCGTCCTCACTCTGGAAGAGGCCGACCGGCTGGCCCGGCTGCCCCTGAAATGCATGCAGAGAGAGTTTCCCAACAAACCCGGGGAGACCCTGGCTGCCGCTGCCGACATCGGTTCGCCGCTGAACATGCACCCGGCTTTCTACGGCTGCTTCGACTGGCATTCTTCGGTGCACGGGCACTGGATGCTGGTAAAATTGCTGAAAACCTTTCCCGGGCTCAAGGACAGGGACCTGATCCGCAGCAAGCTGGCCGAGAACATCAGCGCCGAAAATATTCTCGCCGAGGTCAAGTACTTCAAAAGAACCGAGGAAAACTCATTCGAGCGGACCTACGGCTGGGCCTGGCTGCTGAAACTCGCCGAGGAACTGTACAGCTTCGACGATCCGCTGGCCCGGGTGCTGGAAAAAAACCTGCGGCCCCTGACCGACCTGGTCGTGCAAAGGCACCTGGAATTTCTGCCCAAGCTCAATTATCCGATCCGCGTCGGCGAACATGGCAATACCGCCTTCGGCCTCGCCTTCGCCTGGGATTACGCCAACGCGACCGGCAACCAGGAGCTGAAACAGCTTGAGGAAAAAAGGGCAAGAGATTTTTTTATGAACGACACGGGGTGCCCGCTTTCTTGGGAGCCGAGCGGCTTCGATTTCCTCTCCCCCTGCCTGGAAGAGGCCGATATCATGCGCCGGGTCCTGGCAAAAAAGGAATTTAAAATTTGGCTGAAAAAGTTCCTGCCGCAGCTTGCCGACAAAAAGTTTTCCCTTGCCCCCGGGGAGGTCTCCGACCGCAAGGACGGGAAGCTCGTCCACCTTGACGGCCTGAATTTCAGCCGGGCCTGGTGCCTGTACGGCATCGCTTCGCAACTGCAGGGATACCGGCACCTGCGAAAAATCGCCGACCAGCACATGCGCTATTCCCTGGCCAGTATCACCGCCGGCTCGTATGAAGGGGAGCACTGGCTGGCTTCCTTCGCGATCTACGCCTTTTCCCTCTCTTTGCGGTGATTTTTGATCAGATCGCCAAGGGGCGGGTCGGCGGATGTGAAATAGAAAAAACGAATTACTTGATCAAACGCTTTTTCATCAGCCTGACGCCGATGAGGAAAGCGGCCACTTCCAGGATGAAAATGACCAGGAAATTGAATATCAGGCCCCGGGTGTAGACACCGAGAAAGATGGCCCGGGAGATGGCCACGGCGTGGGTCAGGGGCATGAACAGCGAAAGGGTCTTCATCCAGGGCGGGAACTTGTCCAGGGGAAAGAAGACGCCGGAAAAGAAGAGCATCGGCGTGATCACCAGCTCGGAATAATAATTGAAGAAATCGAAGTTGGGGGCGAAGGAAGTGACGATCATGGCCAGCGAAGCGAACAGGATGCCGACGATGATCAGCAGCAGCAGGAGCAGCAGAACGCTGAGCAAAGAGACCGGCAGGATGCCCATGAAAATGGCCACGATCATCATCAGCGAGCCGCTGACCAGGCCGCGGAAAGCGGCAAAGGCAATGTCGCCGGCCACGGCGTCCTCGGCCGAAACCGGCGTGGCGATCAGGGAGTCATAGAGCCTTTCGTGGACCATTTTTACGAACGTGCCGTACATGCATTCGAAGCTGGCGGTCATCATCACCGAGGTGATCAGCACGCCCGGTACCAGGAAATAGAGATAGGGCTTGCCGCCGAAGTAGCCGATATAGGCGCCCATGCCGATGCCGAAGGTGATCAGGTAGAAAAGGGGCTGGATCAGGCTGGCCAGAAAAGTGGTCAGCACGAAACGCTTGTAGGAGACCATGTTGCGCCAGAAAACGTAGACGATGCGGTAGGAGAAGTTCATTCGATCAGCCCCCGCCCGGTCAGTTTCAGGAAAACGTCTTCCAGCGATGCCGGCCGGTGCACGGTGTTGGGCAGATCGAGCTCGACCACTTTTTTCATCAGCGCGTGCCCGTCCCGGCAGTAAAAATACAGGGTGTCGCCCACGCGCTCGTGTCCGCAGGCGAGCGGTGCCAGGGCGGCGAGCAGTTTTTCGTCCTGGTCGATGCTGACGCGGATTTCCGTTACCTCGCGGCCGATTTCGTCCTCGATAAGCTTTGTCGGAATTCCGGCCTTCAATATCCGCCCCTGGTGCATGATCACGATGCGGTCGCAGAGCTGCTGGGCTTCCTCCATGTACTGCGTGGTCAGGATCAGGGTGACGCCCTGGCTCTTCAATTGCCGCAGCCGCTGCCAGATCAGGTGCCGGGCCTGGGGGTCCAGGCCTGTGGTTGGTTCGTCGGCGATGATGATCTTGGGCTGGTTGAGCAGGGCGCGGGCGATGAGCAGGCGGCGCTTCATGCCGGTGGAGAGCTGGTCGATCTTGCTGTCACGCTTTTTCTCGAGTTCGACGAACTTCAACAGCTCGCCGATCCTTTTTTGGGCTTCCGCCCTGGGGATGTCGAAGAAATGGGCGAAAACCTGCAGGTTTTCCCTGACGGTGAGATCGTTGTCCAGGGTAATCTCCTGGGGAATGACTCCGGTGTTCTGCTTGATGGTCCGGTTGTCGATATTTGCGGCCATGTCCTGGACGGTCAATGTCCCCGATGTCAGCGGCGATACGCAGTGGATCATACGCACGGTCGAGGTCTTGCCGGCGCCGTTCGGCCCTAGGAAACCGAAGCATTCTCCCTCAAAAATTTCAAAGGAAATGCGGTCCACGGCCTTGAATTTTCCGTATTTTTTGCAGAGCTTCCGGGCTGTGATTATGGCTTTCATCCTTAAATTCCGAAATGACATGATAGCAGATTTTTTTCCCAAGTCAAAAGCCGGACCTGGTTTGCGGCGCTTTTTCCCTGGAACGGCAAGAACGAATGCCGCCGCCGCGTTTTTCTGACGCATCTCCGGCCTTGATTTTTTCTCCGGACTGGTGATAATATGCCATCATGGACCACGATCTGGAGAGAGAGCCGCTGCCCTTTTTTCTGCGCCAGGTTTTTTTGAAAAAACTTTCCGGCCACCTGTATGTGACGGCCCGTGATTTTCATATCAGCTTGAACTTGATAAAGGGGATACTGGCCAACGGCATGAGCACGCGTTTTGACGAAAAGCTCTCCGTCCTTCTCCATGTGATGGGCCGGATCAACGAAGAGCAGTACAATTTCCTGAGCGGCCTGCACCAGTTTTCCGACGACCAGGTGGCCAAGATCCTCCTCGACCATAATTTCGCCAAAAAAAAGGACATCTATTACGCCCGCATCTACCAGCTGCGGCGCATCGCCATTTCCACCTTTTCCCTGCAGCGGGGCAAATGGATCTTCACTGCCGGCGAGCCGGAGCCGCCTTTGCGGGAGACCTACGAGATCCCCCTGGCCGGCATCCTGGTCGAGGGCGCCCGGGCCATTGACCACATATCGTTCTACGCCGGGAAATGGCAGCATTACGTTCCGGTTCTTTTCAAGGAGATCCCCCAGGACAGCGAAATCTACTTCACTGAACGCGAACGGGATTTTTATGCCGTGGTGCAGCGCCAGGGCTCGCGCAGCTGCCGGGAACTGATCGCCCGACTGAACATCCTGCCCATGGACTTCTGGCGCAATGTGCTGGCCTTTCACCTGCTGGGCATCATCGAATTCGAAAAAAGCGGCGGCGCGAGCGATATTTCCAGAGACATCGCGGACTTGCTGGAGTTGAACCAGAAACTGCAGGACAGCGCCGTCGATGGATTGGAGCTGCTGGGCCTGGGGGTTTCGGCTGCCGCCGCGGAAATCGAGAACGCCCGGGCCGAGGCCCTGGCCCGCTTCGCTCCCGAGCGCTTCGGCTCGGCCGCCGCCCCGGAGATCAAGAACATCGCCCGCCAGGTTTGCCAGCGCCTGCAGGCGGTGGCGGCGCGGCTGGAGGTCGAGCCGGTTTTTATGTCCGAAGCGCCGCGCGAACCATTTCACCCGGCCGCGGCGCCCCCGGCCGCGACGGTGGCCGATGGTGCCCACGAAAAAGCGTGGGAGCTGCTTCTGCATAGCAAGGAGTTGTATGAGCAGCGGGAATTCGCCAAAGCCATCCCTTTGCTCAAACAGGCCATCAAGCTGGAGCCGGGCCAGGGTGATTTTTATTATTTGCTGGGCTTGTGTCAGAGTGAAGTGGAAATCATGAAAAACGAGGCCGAGATCAACCTGAAAAAAGCCATTGAGCGCAAATCCTGGAGCGCAGACCCGGTCTACGCCCTGGGCATTCTCTACCGCGGCCAGGGCAGGATGAAGCTGGCCGAACGCTGCTTCCAACGGGTAAAGGAAATTGCTTATGATCACACCGGCGCCAGCCGGGAGCTGGTCAACCTGCGCCGGCAAAAAGCCGGGAGCAAAATCAAGACCCCCTTGTTGAAAAAAAAGATCTTTTAAAAGCGGGTAATGGACATGGCGCTAATGGTTACCGACGCTTGGGAGTTGTCTCAGCCTTTGAACAGCCGCGATCCGGCCAGGGTGCTGAAGAATGAAACCGCTCCCCCCAGTACTGCTCCCCAGGCCAAATCGACGACCGTCACCAACAGCGGCCAGCCGCGCAGCGTGGCCAGATTGGTCAGGTCATAGGTGGCGTAGGCGATGAGGCCGAAAAAAGCCCCCTGCCAAAGCGCCTGCAGCACGCCTCCTCGCCCCAGCGCCGGCGCGATGACGAACAGCAGCAGGCCGGCGATGAACAGCAGGTAGAACAGGAGGGCCGCCGTCCAGTTGACCTTGGAACTGAGCATCTCCCCGAGCTGGCGCCGGTAGAAGTTCTTCGCCACCAGGCCCAGCCAGACCATATCGATGAGAAAAAAGATGGCCAAAGTGAGCAGATACAGAAAAACCGTGTTTTTTAACGACATCTTCGCCTCCGTTTGTGAATCGTAAGTCCAGTATAGCAAGATCGAGTTTTTGGCGCTACCTGCTTTGTCGGATCAGTTCTTTGAAATTTTTATTATTTTTTGATATCATTTTTTGCGGAGAGAAATGGTAACTGCAAATAAAGCGATATCCTGTTCACCAACCCGGACCTGGTGGGCGAGGAAGATATCTTCTGATACTGGAGCTGAATAGCCGGGACAGTTTATGAAGAACACATATGATCCGCAACTGATTTACGACATGTTCGACCGCTATGGCTTCAAGGTCCTGCGCATCGACCAGTTCGATTCGGGCAATTTCGCCAAGATCCGGGCCGAATTGGCATACGATCGGCTGAGTCTCTCCCAGTTGCTGGAGATCACCACCAAGCTCATAGCACTGGAAAAAAGCGAGAACCTGGAGATCCACATTGTCAATATCGACCTGATCCACAAGACCATGCGCCTGAATTTCTTGACCAGGGAGGAAGAGGATACGATCCTTCCCTAGCAACGAATTTTTGATCGTCCCCGTCTTCTTCATGGGCGCCGGAGCCGCCCCAGGAATTTCCTGAATTGAATTTTCGTAATAAGTGTGATAGTTTTTTACCGGGGAGTGAGATAGAGATGATGGATCCGTTCGATAAAACGATCTGTGACCGGAAATTGATCCCGCCGGGGAATGGGGCCCAGAAGGCGGAGCAGTCCATCATGCTGACCATCATCGGCGGCAACGAGACCGATTTCGGCAAGCATTTCATCCTGGAAAAAAAGCAGACCGTGCTCGGCCGCGGCAAGACCGTCGATATCTCCATCCTGGACGGCAAGATCAGCAAGGTCCACTGCGAGATCGCCGTGAGCAAAAGCGGCAAGAGTATCGAGCAGATCAGCATCCGCGACCTCGATTCGACCAACGGCACCTATGTCAACGGCGAGTCCATCAGTCAGGTCACCTTGAAGGCCGGGGACAAGATCCAGGTCGGGGACACGGTGCTGCAACTGAGCTATAGTGATGAGATCGAGAAGGAATACCATGCCAAGCTGTTCAATTTCGCCGCCCGCGACGCGCTGACCGGGCTGTACAACAAGAGGTTCATGGTCAACGAGCTCGAAAGCTACAGCCGCATTGCCCGGCGCAGCGGCCGGGCCTTCTGCATCATCATGATCGACATCGACGATTTCAAGCAGATCAATGACCGCTTCGGGCACCTGTCCGGCGATGAATATTTAAAACACCTCGCCGAATTGATCACGCATTCCCTGCGCGACCAGGACATCGCCGGCAGGATCGGCGGCGAGGAATTTCTGGTCATATTGCCGGAAACCACGATCGATGGCGCTTTCCAACTGGCGGTGCGCATCAGAAAGAATGTGGAAGATTTTGTTTTGCACCATCAAAACCATAAAATTCAGACCACCATCAGCGCCGGCGTCTGCCAATTTGAAAATAAGATCAAAGACATCAAGGAATTCCTGGACCTGGCCGACCAGGCCATGTACGAAGCCAAGAAGTCCGAGAAGAACAAGGTGATGCAGGCGTTCCTGTCCACCCTGGCCGACAAGTAAGAAGGGTACAGGGGACAGGGTACAGGGGAAGACAAGCAAGCAACCGACGAACTCTGTTTCTTCCTCGTCACTTGTCACTCGTCACTTGTCACTTTTAAAGCGGGGGTAGGATGAGCGGATCGCCCCTTTGCCAAGGGTCGCTCCGCAGGTCTCCGCTCACGCTTCGCGTTCGCTCCGGCTTGAACCTACGACCTTTGGGTAGAAAGAAGGGTACAGGGTGTAGGGTTTAGGGTATAAGGAAGACGAGCAAGCAACAAGCGAACTCGATTTCTTCCTCGTCACTCGTCACTCGTCACGATAGTTCGATAGAAATTTGGTAGCGGGGGTAGGATTTGAACCTACGACCTTTGGGTTATGAGCCCAATGAGCTACCTGGCTGCTCCACCCCGCGATCCAACAAAATATTATACCCGCGGCGGCGGGGAAAGTCAAGAAGAAAAGTTAGAAGTTGACCTCCGACGTTGAAAAAAAGACAGGCGCGGAGAAAGGCATGATTGTCCCATTTTCTGGTTTTTATTTAAAACTTGTCACAAATCATGGACATTTTTTCCGGTTTTTTTTGGCAGGAAACTTGCTCTCACTTTAATCTGAGGTCAAAATGAGTAAGGAAACCTGGCCGAGGCCAGAAAACCATAGGACTTTAGTAACTATTTTTGTAGATCGGGACGGAAAGATTGAAAAATAGTTGAATTTAATGCATTATTTACTTTATATATGCGAAAAGAAATGCAAGAAATAAAAGCGATTTTTGTTTTTAACCATTGGTGTTGCGCCGGATCTTCCGCCTGGGTTTTAAAGGGAGGGTGAATTGAAAAAAATCATTTTTTTGACGATATGCGTTGTTTTGCTGTCCGCTTGCGCTGTTAACCGCTACCGCTCCGATTTTGAGTTCGCCAACAAGCTGGCCAAAGAAGGGCTGTGGCAGGAGGCCTACTACCGCTGGCAAAAAGCCATGACTGCCGACGGCGGCTCCGCCGCCCTGCACAACAACCTGGCCGTGGCCCTGGAAAGTTTGGGACGGTATGAGGAAGCCGAGCGTGAATACCAACTGGCTTTGAAACTGGCTCCCGCCAATTCGAAAATTCAGAGCAACTACAACCTTTTCAAAAAAAACCAGAGGAAGGACGCCAATGAAAAGTAAGATACTCCTTTTGCTGCTGCTGGCCGGCCTGTCCGCGGCCTGCGCCGAATCCTTCGTGTCCGTGCCCATCCCTTTCAACGAGGAAAAGGCCGCCGATTTTTCCGCTTCCCAGGATGTATTTTTCATCGATTTCATCTGCGATGTCCCCGAGGCCGGATTCGACGCCGAGGCCGAGATCCGCAGGACATTCGCCGAAGAGATCCCCTTCGCCATCGACAAGAAGATCGTCCTGCTCGAGCCCGACCATTGGGCCATGATCCGCAGTATCCTGCGGCGCTACCGCTTGAACATAGACATCCAATACGAGGACAGCGTTTTTTTCCGTAATATTTTCAAAGCCCATCCGCGGCGCCTTTTCTTCACCGGCAAACTCAAACTGGAAATCAAGAGAATGGGGGTTGTCAAGGAGACCAGGGATGAAATGGGCAACAAGAAAAACGCCTACGAGACGGTGCAGCTGTGGGAAATGGAGATGAAAGTTTTTCTCATCGACGGCGACAAGGCAAAGATCCTCAGACAGGAAACGTACAGTGAGAAATTGGAACCCGGGTCCGAGACCACGGCGCAGTTCAATTTCAACAGCATGTTTGCCAAGATGACGGCCAAGCTGACCGCCGCGCTCCAGCCCCGCAAAGTGCTTCAGGAAAGATATATTTTAGCCAAATAGGATGGCAACATGAAAAAAACAACTATCGCCCTGGTTCTGTTGTTCTGCGCCGCGGTCCTGTTTGCCCAGTATTCCTTTTACTACGGCAAGAACAAGATCGTCCGCCATGCCTTCCCCTGGAAATACGTGGAAACCAAGAATTTCCGCATTTACCACTACATGGACGACCCGGAGTTGCTGGGACGACTGGCCCGGGAAGCTGAAAAGGCCTACGAAAAACTCTCCTTGCTATTGAACGTGACCATCGAGGAGAAAACGCCGATCATCTTCTACAACAAGCAGACCGATATTGAACAAACCAACCTGTATCCGGGCATCATCTCCCCCGGAAGTTTCGAGGGCTTCACTGAACCGATCGGCAAGCGGGTAGTGATCTACGGCAACCGCAGCAGCGAAGACCTGGGACGGCTGATCATCCACGAATTGTCCCATTCTTTTGAAAACGCCATTTTATACAAGAACCGCCCGTCGGGAATGTTCGATTTCAACCGCCCGCCCCTCTGGGTGATGGAAGGGTTCGCCGAATTCATGACCGGCTACTGGGACAGTTTCAGTTTGATGACCGTCATCGACAATGTGCTCAGCGACCGCATTCCCGAGATCCAGGAAGACGGGGACGTCCGCGCCGTTTACGGCAACAACCGCACGCCCTACGATTTCGGCCACCTGATGTTCGAGTTTTTTTATGAAAAGTTCGGCAAGAAGGGGATCCACGACCTGCTGCTCAACCAGCGTCATCCGGTGTTAATCGGCAAGCGCCGGAGCTTTTTGCAGCAATTCAATTTCGTGCCCAAGACCTTCAATTACGAATTCAAAAAATACGCCCGCAGCCGCTTCAAGGTCTTCAGCGGCCGCGAAAACCCCGAAGATTACAGCTTCATCATCGGCCCCGATTTCCCTTTCGCCTATTCCTTTTCCCACCAGGTCTCGCCCGGCGGCGAATTGCTGGCCGTGGTCACGGTCAATTACCGCACCTACAAGATCGACATCATACTGGTTTCACTGAAAGACGGCAAGGTGATCAAGAACGTCACCCCGGGGTTCAAATCCACTTATGACGGCATCGAGTTCAAGTTCGTCCCGGCCGACGGCCGCTCTTTCAGCTGGGACCGCCGCGGCGAAAACATCGCTTTCTTCGTGCGCAAGGAACTCGACTCTTACCTGATCATGCTGAACGCCGTCGACAACCGGGTCTTAAAAGAATTCAAGATCGGCGCCATCCAGAAACCGAGTTCGCCGGTGTTCCATCCCAGCCAGGACCGCCTGCTTTTCACCGGCATCGAGGGCATCCAGTCTTTTCTCTATTCCCTTGACCTGGCCAGCGGCCAGATCCGCAAGCTGACCGACGGCCGGACCTATGTCAAGGCCGTCGACATTTCTTCCGATGGCGAAAAGGTCGTTTATTCGGCCGGCGTCGGGAACTTTGACAAGTTGTACCTGGCGGCAGCTGAAAATCCCGACCTGGCCATGAAGCTGACCAGCGGCGAGTACAATGACATTGCCCCGGCTTTTTCGCTCGATGGCAAGACCGTTTATTACAGTTCCGACGAGCTCGGCGCTTTCAATATCTGCTCTCTGGACCTGGAAAACAAGATCTTGTACCGCCACAGCGACGTGCGCACCGGCAACTTTTTCCCCGTGGAAATCCCCAAAGAAAAAGGCAATTTGGTCATTTCCTCATACCATAAAGGGAGTTTCCTGCTTTTCAAAAAGGACGTGAACACGTATTTGGCCAAGCGGCCGGCCGAGTTTTCACCGATCCAGCCCGTAACCGCCCCGGTGGTTGCGGAAGCGGCCACGCCCTTCACGTTGACTGTGAAAAAATACAAGCCATTTGAAAAACTGCTCATCACCAGCCTGCCGCCGGTCACCGTGGCCGTGGATACCAACGGCGGTTTCTTCGGCTCCTCTTACCTGAACGTGACCGACATGCTGGGCGATCACAATTTCATATTTTACCTGGCTTCTTTTTACGGATACCGCTCCTACCACCTGGCCTATCTCAACCAGCAGCGCCGCCTGCAGCTCTATGCCCATCTGTTCTCCGAAAGCGACGCCTATTATTACCCTTATGTCAGCAATTATTACCTGTCGCTGCGCAGCCGCATCGGTGCCGAGTTTGCCCTGATCTATCCTTTCACGCGTTCCACCCGCGCCGAACTGACCATGGCGGCCTTTCACCAGGAAGAGGATTCGGACCTGTTTTATTACCAGCAGGAGCTTCCCTATGGGCAGTTTTTCAACGGCTTTGCCCTGCCGGTCGAGGCTGCGCTTATTTCCGAGACCACCCGTTTCGCCTATTACGGACCAAACCGGGGGCACACCTTCAGGCTCAGCGTCGGCAAATATTTCAAGCTTTTCTCCAAATCGCTGGATGCCTATTCCCTGGAAGGCGATTTCCGCAAGTACCTGCGCCTCGACAACCATACCCTGCTCGCGTTCCGTTTGAGCGGGTTTTATTCGGGCGGCAAGAACGCCATGCTGTACTGGAGCGGCGGCAACAACACCCTGAGAGCGGCCGAGTTCCGCAGCTTGGTCGGCAACAAGGGGTTCTTTTTCAACGCCGAGTTCCGCTTCGCCCTGGTCCATGCCGCTTTGACCCCCATCGGCGTCCTCGGCCCCGTCCGCGGCGTGTTTTTCTTTGATTTCGGCGGCCTGTGGTTCAACGATCAGGAATACCGGATTTTCGAGCCCTCCGGCTTTCAGCTGAAAGACTCGCTGTCCTCCTATGGCTACGGCATCGAGTTCTTCCTTTTCAGTTATCCCCTTCACTTCGAGTGGGTCTACCGCACCAATTTCAAGGACACCAATTACAGCGGCGTCAATTTCTGGATCGGCTTTGATTTTTAACCGCCGCCGCTTTTAGCGCGGAATTCTGCCCCGGGCCGGATGATTGACTTTGTCCGGAAAAAATGCGAAAATGAAAAGGGCAGAATGAGATGCTGATCAACCATACGTCCAAACAGGTGACCGCCAAAATCGTTTATTACGGCACCGGACTGGGCGGCAAAACCACCAACCTGCAGTATATTTATTCCGTGACCAACCCGCGCACGCGCGGTGAGCTTGTCTGCATGGAAACCGAGATCGAGCGCACCCTTTTTTTTGATCTGCTGCCCATCAACGTCGGTCTGATCAAGGGCTACGAAACCAAGTTCCAACTATACACCGTCCCCGGCCAGGTTTTTTACGACTCCACCCGCAAGCTGGTCTTGAAAGGCGCCGACGGCATCGTTTTCGTGGCCGACTCCCAAGAACTGATGGAACAGGCCAATCAGGAGAGTTTTGGCAACCTGAATGAGAATCTGGGATTCTACAACCATCTGATCAAGGACATTCCCCTGGTTTTTCAATACAACAAAAGGGACCTGAAAAACATTTCGTCTCTGGACAAGCTGAACAGCGATTTGAACGCCTTGAACCGGCCTTACTTTGAGGCCGTGGCCCGCAGCGGCCGCGGGGTCATCGAAACCCTGCGCGAGATCTCGGGCATGACCCTGGTCAGGATCAAGGAAGCGCTGGAGCACGCCACGGTTCCCGCCAAGAACGTGGCCGTGCAGTTCGATGTGAATCGTGGCCACCAGATGCTTAAGATGGAAGATCTGCCTGTGAAAAAGGTCAGCATGGAGCAGATGGCCGCCAGCGAGGCTGGGCAGGAACTGCCGTTAAAAACTGAAACTGCCCCGTCGGCCGCAGTTGAAAAAGCCGCTGGCGAATCCAAGGAGGCACGGCAGGTCGAACCGGTCAACCCATCTTTCGGCGAGTTGCTGAACCGGCTGGAAGATCCTACCCGCATCACAAAAATCGAAAAGATCACCCCTGGCGACGGCCATCTGACCGTTGAGGTCAAGGGCAGCGATGGCCGCACCCTCCGTTCATTCGATATCGCCTTGCATCCTGAAACCAGGAAGGTCAATATCATTCTTGATGTCAAAAGTTAAATTCGTCCTGCTGCTTGCCGTTTTTTCTTTGTTACTGGCCTGCGCTGCTTCCCGGCGCACCCTGGTCCCCGCCGGAGATCCGCTGGCGGCTGCCGGTCCGCCAGCCAGGGCCGAGGCCTATTTTCAGCAGGGCAAGACCTGCCTGGAAAAAGGCGACATGGCGGCAGCCAGGTCCTGCTTCAACCAAACGCTGGACGCGCTCCTCGATGCCCCCGCCAGCGGTCAAAGCGGCGACAGCAAAAATGTCCTGAACGATTATGTGAAGAAAATTGCCGATATCGAGCTGAATTATTTGAAGGACAAAAACAGTCCGGAAAACGGCAAGGAAGAGGCGTTTCTCGACCAGGTCATCTCCACGCCGCTTTTCCTGCCCACGGAAAAGGATGTTTTGGACCTGAAGCAGAAAGTCAGTGAAACCGCCGCGATCTCCTACAGCATCCCGGTGATCGTCAATTCCCAGGTGGTTTCCTTTCTCAAAGCGTTCCAGACCATCCGCCACGACGGCATCCAGCGGGCCCTTGACCGCATGACCGATTTCATCGCTCCCTTCCAAGAAATTTTTCGCCAGCATGAGATCCCGGAAGACCTGGCTTACCTACCGATCATCGAGAGCGGTTTTCGCATCGATGCCACTTCGCGGGCCCGGGCCAAGGGTGCCTGGCAGTTCATGGCCTCGACCGCCCGGCTCTTCGGGCTGCGGGTGGATTGGCAGGTCGATGAGCGGCTGGACCCGTTCAAGGCGGCCGCTGCCGCCGCCCGTTTCCTGAAGGATCTTTACCAGGATTACAATGATTGGTACATCGTTTTGGCCTGCTACAACGGCGGCCCGCGCCGGGTCAAAAAAGCCATGCGCGTCCTGCAAACATCGGATTTTTTCACCATCAACCAGACCCCTCATATCCGCCGCGAAACCAAGAACTATGTGCCGGCTTTTCTGGCCTCACTGATCATTGCCCGCGCTCCCCAGGAATATGGTTTCGCGGTCAATAGCAGCGAAGTGATTTTTGCCGGCAGCAAGACCATGACCGTGCCGTCGCCGGCCTCGTTGTCGCAGATCGCGTCCTTGCTGCAAATCCCCTATGCGGATCTGAAAAAGCTGAACCCGGAATTGCTGCGTGACTTCACTCCCAGCAACTTGAGCGAATACCGGTTGCGCGTCCCGGCTGCCGCCGATGAAACGGTCCTGATCGGCCTGGAAAGAATTCCATCCAGCAAGATCCCGATATACAATTCTTACCGGGTCCGTCCCGGGGATAGCCTCTATTCCATCGCCCGCCGCCATGCCACTTCGGTCAGCCAGATCAAGAGGGTCAACGGCATGAAATCCAATTTGATCCGGCCGGGCATGAACCTGATCATTCCCCGGGGGGACGGATGATCAGCCGGATCAATTCGGCGGTTCTCAACGGCCTGGACGTGGTGGCCACCCAGGTCGAAGTCGGCTTCTCGCGCGGCATCCCGGGCATCGTCATCGTCGGCCTGCCGGACAATGCCGTCAAGGAGAGTCGCGAACGGCTGAAACTTGCGGTCAGCCAGGCCAATTTCGATTATCCCCAGGCCACGAAAATCGTGATCAACCTCTCGCCGGCCGATGTGCGCAAAGAGGGGTCGGCCCTGGACCTGCCCATGGCCGTGGGCATCATCAAGAACCGCTACCGCATGGAAAGCCCGGCCTTTGCCGACCTGCTGTTTTATGGTGAGCTGAACCTCAATGGTGATCTGAACCCGGTCAAGGGCGTGCTGAACATTTCCCTGTTCGCCCGTGAAAAGGGCTTCCGCGGCATCGTCATCCCTTTTGAAAACCGCGTGGAGGCCCAGTTTGTCAAAGACATCGAGGTCTACGCTTTGAAAAACCTCACCCAGGTCATCCAATTGATCGAAAATCCTGCCAATTTCATCCCCTGCCATTCGGAGATAATCCAGGACACCGCCGGGCCTTACGAAAACGATTTTTCCGAGATCAAGGGCCAGTACATGGCCAAGCGGGTAATGGAGATCGCCGCCGCCGGCTTTCACAATGTCCTGATGATCGGCTCCCCGGGATCGGGAAAATCCATGATCTCCAAGGCGCTACCCTCCATCCTGCCCGATATGAGCGATGATGAAATTCTGGAAACATCGCTGACTTACAGCGCTGCCGGCCTCCTGGGCGAGAAGGGCGGTTTGGTCTGCCGCCGGCCCTTTCGTTCGCCGCACCATACAATTTCCGATGTCGGCATCAGCGGCGGCGGCAAATACCCGATGCCCGGTGAGATCTCCCTGGCCCATAACGGCGTGCTCTTCCTCGACGAGATCCCTTATTTCAAGAAATCGGCCCTGGAAGTGCTGCGCCAGCCGCTGGAAGACGGCAAGATAACGGTTTCCCGCTCCCTGACGTCTTCAACCTTCCCGGCCCGCTTCATGCTGGTGGGGGCCATGAATCCCAGCCAGGACGCGGTCGGCTTGGGGGAAGCGGATGGTTACGCTGCCAGCCATTCCCAGAAGCACCGCTACTACGCCAAGCTTTCCAAGCCGTTGCTGGATCGCATCGACCTGCAGATCGAGGTGAAGAAGGTCAAGCTGGAAGAGATCACTTCGCCAGTAACGGCGGAGAGTTCCGCTGACATCAAGAAAAGGGTGGTCAGGGCCCGGGACCTGCAATTGCAGCGTTTTAAGAACTTGAAAAAGAAGATATTCGCCAACGGCCAGATGCGCAACGCCGAGATCAGGAAATTCTGCCCGCTGGACGAAAATGGCGGCCAGCTGCTGCGCCTGGCCGTGGACAAGTTTGACCTGAGCGCCCGCGGTTATTTCAAGGTATTGAAAGTGGCCAGAACCATAGCAGATCTGGATGGGGTGGAAACGATCGCGGCCCAGCACGTGCAGGAAGCTCTGCAATACAGGTCGCTGGACCTGGCCCGTTTTTGACGATATGCTGAACTGGATATAGCCGTGGTCGTTTCCAAGGGAATGCGCATAAACAAAAAAAATTTGCTGCAAATGCTGCTCATGGTCCTGGCCAGCGTGTTTTTTGGCCTGGGCAGTAATTTTTTTGCCCAAAAGCCCTTGCCGCTGTTCCGGAAATTGCGCTCTGCCGCCCCCGCGGTATCCGTTTCCAGTTTTAGTGAAGCCGACGCTGATTTCGTTCGTCAGTTCAGTGCCGACCCGGGGATTGTTTTACTTGACGCGCGGACGGTTGAAAACTTTGATCGCGGGCACATCCCCGGCGCGGTCAGCCTGCCGATTTCGCGTTTTGACGAGTTCTTCCCACGCCACCAGGAGCGATTGCAGGCTGCCCGGATGTTGGTCGTTTACTGCAGCGGCTGGACGTGCTCCGATTCGCATGAACTGGCCTCGCGGCTGTTTCAAAAAGGGCTGAAGGTCCTGTTCCTGTATAAAGGAGGCATGGAAGATTGGCTGGAGAAGGGCAATGCTATGGCGAAATAAAATCACCCGCATCCTGTCATCGCGGCCATTGCAGGTATTGGCCCGGCTGGTCCTGGGCGGGATATTTATCTACGCCGGTTTGGACAAGATCGCCCACCCGCAGGAATTTGCCAGGATCGTTGCCAATTACGGGATATTGCCCGGTTTTCTGGTCACCCTTCCGGCCCTGGTGCTCCCTTGGCTGGAACTGATCGCCGGATTTTGCCTAGTTTCCGGGCTGTGGGTGCGCAGCGCCGCTTTCCTGCTGTCGCTGCTGCTGCTGGTCTTTGTTCTGGCCCTGGGCTTCAATGCCATGCGCGGCGTCAACATGAACTGCGGCTGCTTTTCGACCTCGGCGGCCGATACCGAAAATGCCTATGTCCTCATCTTCCGTGATCTGCTGATCCTGATCCCTGGCCAACTGGTCATCTTTTTCAACCGGGGAAAAGAACACTCTTGATGTAAGGGAGGGTTTCAAACCCTCCCCTACGCGACGCCTTACGGCTCCAGGGTCATGTCCCGTTCCAGCTGTTCGGCCTGTTCCGCCGCGATCATGGCATCATCCATGGATACCTTGCGGGCTTTCACCAGCTCGATCAGGTGCTGGTCAAAGGTCTGCATGCCCACATCGCGGTTGTTGGCCATGTGCTTCATGATCTCATCGGTCTTTTCCGAGTTTTTCAGGCACATCTCGATGGTTTTGTTCACCAGCATGACTTCGCAGGCCGGGATCATGCCGGTTTTATCCAGGTTGGGCAGCAGCTGCTGCGAGATGACGGCCAGCAGGTTCTCTGACAGGCGCTGGCGGACGGAAAACTGCTCTTCGGGCGGGAAATACCCCAGGATGCGGTTCAGGGTGCGCATGACGTCCGGGGTGTGGATGGAGGTCATGACCAGGTGTCCGGTTTCGGCGGCCTTCATGCAGGTGTCGATGGTCAGATGGTCGCGCAGCTCGCCCACCATGATGATGTCGGGATCCTGGCGCATGGCCGCCCGCAGGGCCGTGGCGAAGGATTCGCTGTCCGGGCCGATCTCCCGCTGCGAGATGACCGACAGATTTTTTTCGAAAAGGTACTCGATCGGGTCTTCAATGGTGATGATGTGGGCGCGCCGCTTCTGGTTGATATAGTTGATGATGGCCGCCAGGGTGGTCGATTTGCCGTTGCCGGTGGCTCCGGTGACCAGGATCAGCCCCCTCTTCAATAAAGAGATCTTTTCCAGCACCTTGGGCAGGTTCAGTTCCTCGAAGGTCCGCGCTTTAAAGGGGATCAGCCGCAGCACGGCGGCGTAACGGCCGTTCTGGCGAAAAACGTTCACCCGGAAGCGGGCCACGTTGGCCAGGGCGAAGGAGCCGTCGTAATCCTTGACCTCTTTTCTGAACTTTTCATTGTCCTCGAATTTGGCCAGTGTCCGCCCGATCAAAAGCGTGTCCTCTTCGGTCAAGGGTGGATGCTTGAGGGGAAAGAGCTCCCCGTGATGGCGGAGCAGCGGCGGGACGCCCACCTGAAAATGAATGTCGGACGCTCCCTTCTCGGCGGCAAAACTCAGGATCTGGCTTAAATTGACAATCGGCATGCGCAGCCTCCCAAACGGTCGTTTCGGTACCGGACCAGGATCACGGATTCATTCTAAATGAATGATTTAAAGAATACAAGTGGGCCGGCCGTCCCTGGCGGTCATTTTCTGCTTTTGAAGCGCTGGACGTCGCGGTCCATTTCCCGCTGGATGTCGCGTTCCTTGAGCTTCTGTTTTTTTTCGTATTCCCTTTTGCCGCGCACCAGGGCGATCTCGATCTTAAACAAGCCTTTGTCCGTCAAGTAGACCTGCAGCGGGACGATGCTGAAGCCGCGGGTCTTGACCTTCTGGTCCAGGCGGTGGATCTCCCGCCGGTTGAGTAGCAGCTTGCGCTTTCGTTCCGGTTTGTGGTTGAAGATGCTGGCCTGCTCGTAGGGACTGATGTGGCAGCGCAGCAAAAATGCTTCCCCGCTCTGGATCTCCACGAAAGAATCCTTGAGGCTGATGCGCCCGGCCCGGATCGACTTGACTTCGCTGCCGGCCAGGGCCATGCCTGCCTCGAATTTGTCGAGGATCTCATAGTCGTGGAAGGCCTTTTTATTCTGGGCTATGGTCTTCATGGCCGATGAGGATGATCTCCTCGATTTTTCTTTTGCCCATTTTCTTGGCCACCAGCAGGTGGTTTTTCATTTTGACCCGCGCGTTTTCCTGGGGCATTTTGCCGTATTGGTAAATGAACAGGCCGGAAATGGTCGTGTAATCCTTTTTTTCGGGAAGTTCCATTTCCAGCCGCGAATTGACCTCTTCCACCGGAGTGCTGCCCTTGATCTGGAAGACGTTGCTGCCGAGTTTCCGGATGTTCTTGCTGCCGATATCAAGGTCGCCCAGGATGCCGCGCAAAATGTCGCTCAGGGTGATGATGCCGATAGCGGATCCGTATTCGTCCAGCACCACGGCCAGGTTCAGTTTGTGCTTTTTGAATTCGCTCAGGATGTAATTGAGCGACGAGTATTCGGAAACGAAGATCGGTTTGGCGGCGATCTTTTTCAATTCCAGCTGGCCGAAATCATCTTTGAGCATGGCGGTCAGCAGGAGGTGGGAATCGATGATGCCGGTGATGTTGTCGAGTTTGCCCTTGTAGATCGGGATTTTGGAAAGATTTTTTTCCAGGATGATTTTTTTCAACTCCCTGGTGCCGGCGCTTTCCTTGAGGGCCACGATGCTGACGCGCGGGGTCATGATGGCCTTGATGTCCTTCTGGGAGATGTCGATGATTTCGTTGAGCATTTTCAGGGTTTCGGGGTTGTGCTTGAACAGCTGGGTTTCCATGGAAAGGAAGTGCTTGATCTCTTCCAGGCTGAGTTCCTTTTTGGCCCAGGTTTTTGTCTTCCGCTTGAAAATGAAATTCAGCAGCAGGGCCAAGCCCTTGACCACGGGGTAGAACAGCAGGTTGAAGAATTTAATAGGGTAAACGTAGAGGTACGACAGTTTTTCGGCGTAGCGGTAGCCGTAGGATTTGGGGGTGATCTCGCCGAAGATCAACAGGACCAGGGTGGTCAGCAAGGTGGAGGCGACCAGCAGCGCGCCTTCACTGCCTTTGAAAAACCGGGTGAACAGGTAGGTGGCGATGGAGGCCGCGGCCACGTTGGCCAGGCTGTTGCCGATCAGGATGGTGGAAAGGAATTCCTCGGGCTTTTCCATGAGGCGGGCCAGCAGCACGGCTTTCTTGTCTTTTTTTTTGGCGCGATGGGTCAGTTTGATGCGGCTGACGGTCAGCAGGGAGGTTTCGGCCGAGGAAAAAAAAGCGCTGAACAGGATCAGCAGGAAAAAGAGCAGCAGGGGAAAAATCAGTTCATCGAGATTCATGGCTGAAAACATTGTCACTTTTTAATAATGGCCCGCCCATGGCGGCCTATTTCTTGCTGTAGAGCTGGTAAACGATCTTATAAAGCGATGTGCCGATGCAGTCATTGATCAGCTGGATATCCCGGGTTTCCTTGGGCACTTTCAGGATCTTGGGGGCGAAATTGACCACGCCTTTGACTCCGTGGCTGATCAGTTTGTCCAGGGTCTCCTGGGCTGCTTCTTCCGGAACGGTCAACAGGGCGATCTTGATGTCGGGATTCTCCCGCAGGTAGGCCTCCAGCCCGTCAATGTGCAGGACCGGTTTTTTCTGGCCGGGCTTGCCGATCTCCGTGCCGACCAGTTCTTTCTTGATGTCGAACAGAGCCGTTACCAATATGTTGCGATCTTTGAACAATTTGTAATTGGACAGGGCCTGGCCGATGCGGCCGGCGCCGATGATGATCACCTTGGAGCTGTGGTCGATGGACATGATCTTTTTGAGTTCGCGGAACAGTTTTTTGACCAGGTAACCTTTTTTCTGTTTGCCGATGGAAATGCCCAGGTAAAAAAAATCCTGGCGCACCTGGTTGCAGGAGACACCGGTGACCTCCTCCAGTTTCCTTGAAGATATGTAAGTGTTTTCGGGCAGGTTCAGTTTCAGCAGGGCTTCGTAATAAAATGAAATCCGGCGGATGACTCGCAGGCTGATTTTCTTTTTCATGCGTGCCTCATGAT
>Ga0105152_10000056_pt1 | contig 24559 bp, 28 predicted proteins | sample LakBais05cmmetaG_FD_81534 | JGI IMG/M metagenome (GOLD analysis project Ga0105152, IMG submission 81534) | Lake sediment microbial communities from Lake Baikal, Russia to study Microbial Dark Matter (Phase II) - Lake Baikal sediment 0-5 cm | ecosystem: Environmental > Aquatic > Freshwater >...
CTTTGTATATTTGAAGAAAAACTGAGAAGGTTGGAAAAGTTGTTAGAGCAATATTTAGACTTACCACAAAAATAAACATCTCTAAAGGGTTTCTTCGAAAGCGATCAAATTCAAATATTGATTGTCTTTCTGTGGGGAATAATACTGCCCAGAAACGATTTATTATTAATTAGGAAAAATAAATGACCAAAACCCTCGAATTCCTCTCCACCCCTGGTAAGATGACCTCCCCCGGCAGCCTGGCTAGCCTGTTCGATCCTCTCCCTCGCGATATTGCCTCTCTCGTCCGGGTCGTCCAAGGTCTGATGATCCACGTCTTCTGGATCGAAAAGTACGGCATCCAGCTGGACGCTGCACGCAAGGAGGAGGTCCAACTGCGATATGTCGAAAAAATGCTGGCGCGCATCCTGGAGCTCGACCCGCGCCCACTGACCGAAACCCGCCCGCTTGAGAAACGCCTGGTCGGCAACTGCCGCGATTTCTCGGTCCTGCTGACCGCCATGCTGCGCCATCTAGACATCCCGGCGCGTGCCCGTTGCGGGTTCGCCAGCTACTTTATCCCCGGTCACCATGAAGACCACTGGGTGGTTGAATATTGGAATGCCACATCGAAGCGTTGGGTATTGGTGGATGCCCAACTGGATGAACTGCAATGTAACAAATTATCCATTCCATTCGATCCGCTGGATGTACCGCGCGAACAGTTCCTGACCGGCGGCAAAGCCTGGCAGCTCTGCCGTTCGGGGCAGGCCGACCCGGATACCTTCGGCATTTTCGACATGAAGGGCTTGTGGATGGTGCGCGGGGATTTCATCCGGGATGTGGCTTCCCTCAACAAGGTGGAACTGCTGCCCTGGGATGCCTGGGGGCTCATGGATAAACGCGATGAGGATCTCTCTCCGGATGACCTGAGCTTCCTCGATCAGGTTTCTGATCTAACGGCTGATGACGGGCCCGAGTTTGAGAAGGTACGCCAGTTATATGAGAACGATGAGCGTCTGTGCGTGCCCAAAATAATACGCTGCTTTTCGCAGACTGGGGTTCAGACGGTCGATCTTGGGGGGATCTGAGCGACAGCGCTCCTGATTAAAAACCACCCGGCCGGTGAGATTCACCTGCCGGGCATCATCAGGCGGGAGTACCAACCTGTTATTTGACGTTGATTTTGATCGTCTTGGGACGGGCTCCAGGTGTTTTGGGGATCCTGAGCGTCAGGATGCCGTTCTCGAAGCTGGCTTCAGCACCTTCTGCATCCAGGCTCGCCGGCAGCTCGATGCTGCGGCTGAAGTGACCACGCGGGCGCTCGCGCAAGAGCCAGGTCGCTTTTTCATCCTCGTCCAGCTTGATCTCGCCCTGGATCGAGACGACTGCATCCGCGATCTGAATATCCAGGTCATCGGGTTTGAGACCCGGCAGCATCGCGCTGATTATATAGGCATCCTCACGGGATTCGACGTCCATCGGGATGGGGAAGTCATGCATGTGGTGACCTTGCTGGTGCATGTGGCGCTGCATGCCCGGCTGGAAATGTCCTTCGCTGCAGGGTCCGCCTTCCGCTCCCATCTCCCGCATCATGCGTTCCATCTTGTGATGATGGCGCCTGGGTGGGAAGGGTGAATAATAGTAAAACGTCATGGTTACCTCCAAATTTAATTGACTATAGGATACTTCCCGCGCATCAGATAAATGCAAGCGGCGCGTTGGAATTTTATTAGAATGGACGGGGTGGGGAAGTGAGGCCGTTCGAACGGTTAACCGGAGGATTTGCCGTTCATCTTTTTCAGGTTCTCGTCGCGCTCGAAGGTCATCTTCAAGCCAACCTCGAGCGGGACGAGCGCTTTGTATTTGAGTTTGTGCGCCGCTAATGAGACATCTGCGCACATGCGCGAGACTCCCGGGCTGGCCTGGGTGTTGGTCATGACTTCCGGCTTGGAGCCTGTGACTTTAACCACCAGTTTGGCTAGGTCACGAATGGAGGTTTCCTTGCCGCTGCCGATGTTGATCACCATTTGATCGATACCCGGTGCCGTCGCAGCGGCAGTCATGGCGCTGATCACATCGTCGACATACACATAGTCGCGTGTCTGTGAGCCGTTACCCTGGATGACAAATGTTCCATTATGCATCGCCTGTCGCAGGAAGGTCGGGATGACGGGCGCATGGGTGGCGGGGATGTGTTGACCGGGTCCATAGGCGTTAAACACCCGCAGGCAGACACACTCGATCCCCCACAGTTTCCCGATCGTGCGAACGTAATACTCCGAAGAGAGTTTTGAGACTGCATAGGGGGAATCCGGGTGGGGCGTGGTTGATTCCTTCAGCGGCTGGTGGGTCTGGTTGCCATAGACGGCGCCCGAGGAGATAAAAATGACCCGCTTGACGCCCACGTCGCGCATGGCTTCCATCAGGGTCACGGTTCCGCCTACATTGACCAGATTGTAATCGCATGGGTACAGCATGGATTCCGGAACCGAGACGCGCGCTGCCAGGTGGTAGACGCAATCCACCTCCTGCAGCAGTGTCCAGAGTTTCGGACGGTCGTTGATATCACCACGCGTGAAATGGATATCCGGTGATAGGCGGTCAGGATTGCCGGTGGATAGATCGTCAATAACCCGAATGTTGTGCCCCTGCCGGATGAGAAGATTTGCCAATCCGGAACCCAGGAAACCTGCGCCGCCGGTAATAAGAAAATTCATAGAATACTTACGTTTACCCTTCTTTTTTTTGACAAAGACCAGGTCTCCGGAAGAAACCTGGTCCCCGTTCGAAGTCAAATTATACCACTACGACTTGGATCTACATCTGGATAATCAATGTCAATTTGCAGGGAATTTACACATTAATAAAATCACGTAGTTTTATTGGACCACTTAATAGATTGATTATGATTGGATTTCATTGGGTTGTATAATCGGGACATCATGAAACCCTTCCAGGAAAAACTTTCAGGTTACCTCTGGCATCCATTCCTGTTCGTGCTCTTTGCCCTCCTGTCGCTGCTGGTTGCGAACCTGCAACGGCTGCCTGCTACCCACATCCTGCGGCCATTGATGATCTGTTTTTTCTTCACCACCCTGTTGCTCTGCCTGGCAAGATGGCTGACGAAGGACTGGCATCGTGCCGGTTTGATCACCGGTCTGTTCCTGCTGTTAATTTTCAGTTATGGGCATGTGTATGGGCTGCTGGAAGGTTCTACCCTCTTCGACCTTGATGTCGGGCGGCACAGGGTTTTATTATCTCTCTACGCGCTTCTGTTAATTGGGGGGGGATTTTTGATCTTGAAGATTCGCCGTTCTCCGATCCAGTGGACGATCTGGTTGAATGTCATTACTGCGCTGCTTGTATTGACTCAGATCGGCCAGTTGGCTTTGGCGGGGTATAAATCCCACCAATTAAATGCGCTGGTGCAGGGGGATGGAGAAACCGTGACCAACGAACCGATAGCATTCCCAACCAGCGAACCTGATAACCGTCGTGATATTTACTATATCATTCTGGATACCTACACTCGTCAGGATGCCTTCAAAGCTGTGTTGGATTTTGACAATTCAAGTTTTATCGAAGAGTTACGTTCTCGTGGTTTTACTATTGCTGAGTGCAGCTTGAGTAATTACACCTCAACATCGGCTTCCCTGATCGCCTCGCTGGATATGTTGTATCTGGATGAACTCAACCCAATGCTTGGAACAGGCTATCGCAATCTCAGTTTTCTGGATCCCTACCTTCAGAACAACCGGGTGATTGCTTCACTGGCCCAAGCCGGTTACACCATTGTCGCTTTTGAATCCGGTTACATGCCGACCGAGCTGCCAGGTGTTGATGTGTATCTGACACCCGAAACGGGAAACGTTTTCACCGGCGGGCTGACCCGTTATGAAAGTCTTTTATTGCAATCCAGCGCGGGCATCCTGGTGTATGATTTTTCGAGCCAGCTTCCGGCCGGCATGCGTTATTTTTTGGATGCCACTTATGTGGCTCACCGTCAGCGTATATTATATGAACTGGATAAACTCGGGAGGCTGGAAGAACTCCCCACGACCAAATTTGTTTTTGCGCATATCCTGGCACCGCACACCCCCTTTGTATTCGCAAGGGATGGGCAACCGGTGGAGCGAAACACCCCTTTTACCCTGAACGACGACCCGGAGCTTGGTGATCCTTCCCTGTATCGCCAGCGTTTTATCGATCAAACGATATTCATTAATAGCCAGGTGCTCCAATTGGTTGACCGCATCCTGGCGCAGCCCGGAGATCCCGTCATCATCCTGCAGGGCGACCACGGTGTGCCGAGTTCGGGTATCTGGGCTACAGCCATTCTGTACGCCATTTATCTCCCGGGTGAAGAGGGTACCCTTTACTCCTTAGAGACTCCGGTAAATACATTCCGCCTGGTATTTAACCAATTATTTGACGCTGGTCTACCACTTTCCCCGGACCGATCCTGTCGTTTTAACCGCTCAGATCCTGCCAGCTGTGAAATAATCCCAGATCCGGTTCCTGATTGCCAGCATTAATATTTGATAATAAAAATAGGCATAATATCATAAAGTTTGTACAATTATTATGCTAAAAGGAGGCTAATATGTCAAAAGTTAAAATTTTTGTAGGACTGTCGATCTTAATGCTGGCCACACTGGCATGTGGTCTGACAAATACTGTCAGTAGCGGTGTACAGCAGGTGGCAACGCTGGCAGGCGAAGCTCAGACACTGGCAGGGGATGTTCAGGCACTGGCGACAACCGCTGCGAATGCAATACCTCAGTCAGCAATAGACGACCCGCGTGCCTATTTGATCAATGCGCTTTCACAGCAGATGATGTCTCAGCCGTTTCAGGCCACCATAACCCAGGTCACACCTGACAAAACATTGAATTACACGGTTGAATTCCAGCCGCCGGACCGTTTCCATATGGTCATGCCGGGTGTGGTCGAGGGTATAGCTATCGGAAAGCAGATATATATGAAGCAGGGTGATTCGTGGTTGCAGGTCCCATTGAATGATGACTTTTCCTCCGCTTTTGGTTTATTGGGTCCTGATGCAGCAAAAGCTTTCGACACCATTCAAAACGTGAAGTTTGTCGGAGCTGAGCTGTTGGATGGCAAGCCGACCCTGATCTTCACCTATACCTCGGATGTAACGGTGGCGGGAGTTGCATCTACCAGCACGAACAAACTCTGGCTGGGCGCCACGGATGGGCGTGTATACCAGATCGTGGTCGAGGGAGAGGCAGCCGGCATCAAATCAACCACCACGATCATCTATGAATATGATCCTTCCATCACGGTTGAGGCACCAGTTTAGTGTTGTTTCTATAATATGAAAAAGCCGGACTTGAAAAAGTCCGGCTTGATGTTTAAGCCTTGTGACTGGCACCCTTCTCGAGCGCCGTGTAATTAAGGGGCAGTAACTTATGATGGCGCTCTGGCAGGTGTTCCTTTAGTGCTTTTTTAAGCGCAGCCAATGGGAGTATGTCCAGATTGCCGAGCAGCGCGCCCAGCAACACCATGTTGGTGAGCTTTTTATCACCCAGTTCCTCGGCGATATCATTGGCAGGCACAACCACACTGTGAATATCGCTGCGTTTCACTTCCCGGTTGACCATCGATCCATTCACGATCAAGAACCCACCAGGTTGAATGACCGGTTCGTACTTATCCAGCGAGGGCAGGTTCATGGCAATGACCGCTTTCGGATTGCGCACCAACGGGGAACCGATCTCCTCATCAGCGATGACCACCGTGCAGTTGGCAGTACCACCACGCATTTCAGGTCCGTAGGACGGGATCCAGGTGACCTGCTTGCCCTCATCCATGGCAGCATAGGAGAGGAGCTGCCCGGTGAAGAGTACACCCTGCCCGCCAAATCCGGCTACGATTACTTCTGTTTGCATTGTTTCCTTCCCTCTACACTTTCAATTCAGCTACCGCAGGTGAAACCTTGAAATCACCCAGCGGGTAGTATTCCAGCATGTGTTCCTCAAGCCATTTGAGTGCCTCAACGGGTGAATACCCCCAATTGGTTGGGCAGGTCGACAAAAGCTCGACCAGCGAGAATCCTAGCCCGTGCGCCTGGGTCTCAAAGGCGGTGCGAATGGCTTTCTTGGCCAGGCGGATGTTCTTGGGGTCATGCAGGCTGCGCCGGACGACGTAACTCGATCCGGTGTTGGTTGCCAGCAGTTCCGCTGTGCGGATCGGGTAGCCCGCGGTTTCAACGTCGCGCCCGTTGGGCGAGGATGTTGTTTTCTGGCCGGGCAGGGTGGTGGGAGCCATCTGGCCGCCGGTCATGCCGTAGTTGGCATTGTTGATGAAGATGACGGTGATGTTCTCGCCACGTGCAGAGGCTGCCACAATCTCACCCATGCCGATGGATGCCAGATCACCATCGCCCTGATAGGTGAAGACGATGCGGTCATGCAATACACGTTTGACGCCGGTTGCCATGGCTGGGGCTCTTCCATGTGGTGCCTGGACGAAATCGAAATCGAAGAAGTTATATGCGAAAACCGAGCAGCCTACCGATGCCACACCGATGGTGTGGTCGGTGACGTTCATCTCTTCCAGGACTTCCGCCACCAGGCGGATGCCGGTACCATGAGTGCAGCCGGGACAGAAAGTATTGGGTGTCTCAGTAAAAATGGCAGGTCGGGTATAAACCGGTTGTTGTGTTATGGGATTAACCATTAATATTTCTCCTGTTCTCACCGCGCGGGCTCAAATTGTTTCAACCAGCGTGCGCGCGGGTCCTCTCCCAATTGCATGGGTTCCTTCACCATGCGGCGAATCTCCCCCAGGATCTCATCCGGGAAGGGGGTTATTCCGCCCATACGCCCGTAGAAAGCCACTGGCGTCTGTCCTGCCACTGCCAGACGGACGTCCTCAAGCATCTGACCGGTGTTCATCTCGATCACCAGCATGCCTTTGGCTTTGGCTGCCAGGTCGTGGTAAACCTGGGTTGGGAATGGGCTGAGTGTGATTGGACGGATCAAACCGACCTTGATGCCTTCCGCTCTTGCCGCCCGTACGGCGGATAATGCCACACGTCCTGCGGAGCCGAAGCCGGTCACGATCCACTCAGCGTCATCCATATAGTAAGTCTTGTATCGCACTTCATTTGCAGTAACTTGCAGCCAGCGTTTGATCAGGCGCATGTTCGTCTCTTCCTGCAGCCGAGGTTCCAGGTTGATCGAGGTAAGGACGCGTCGCGGACGGTCCTTGATACCTGCCACTGCCCATTCGGGGATATCGGTTTTGAGTGGTTGCATGGCGGGTAATTCGGCTGGCTCCATCATCTGACCGATATTGCCATCGGTAAGTACGATGGTCACGGCACGGTATTTTTCTGCAAGATCGAAAGCCAGAACGGTTAGATCAATTGACTCCTGGACGCTGGATGGTGCCAGGACAATCGGGTAGTAATCACCGTGACCACCACCATGTACCATCTGGTTGTAATCTGCCTGGGCGGGAGCAATGTTGCCAAGACCGGGTCCACCACGCATGACGTCCACCAATACTATTGGTAATTCGGTGCCGGCGATATAGGAGATGCCCTCCATCATCAGGCTGGTTCCCGGGCTGGAAGTGGAAGTCATCACCCGTGCGCCGGTGCAAGCCGCACCATAAACCATGTTGATAGCGCCCAGCTCGCTTTCAGCCTGGACGAAAACGCGTCCAAGTTCCGGCATGCGTTTCGCCATCCATTCCAGTAGTTCGGTTTGCGGGGTGATGGGGTAACCAAAATAAGCAACGAGTCCTTCTCGTATGGCTGCCTCAGCGACGGCCTCATTCCCTTTGATCAATTGTTTGGCCATCGCTCACTCCTTCACTTCAACTCTGGCAGTCTGGTGTGTCTCACGGTAGACTGTAATGGCGGCATCCGGACAGACCAGAGCGCAAATGGCGCAACCGGTGCAGCCCTCGCGTACCAGCCGGGCCGGGTGGAAACCGCGCGCTGTCATCGTGTTCTCATCCAATGCGATGACTGCCTGGGGACAGGCGGATACGCATAGCTCGCATGCCTTGCAATATTTATCATTTACTTCGATCCATCCCTTTACGGGCATTCAAACCTCCTCAGAAATTTGAAAATAGGACAAAATTAGTAGGATTAATATTCCCATATATTATCACAAGATTGCCATCAGGTGAATAGTCTCAAGCGTCATCGCTCAGATGTACAAATTTACTTAATATCCAATTAACCCGTACCAAATTGGCGATCTCCGGCATCTCCCAAACCCGGAACGATGTACTTGTGTTCGTTGAGGTGGTCATCCACGGCAGCCAGGTGTATCGGTACGTCGGGGTGGTGACTTTGCATCAAGGCAATGCCTTCGGGAGCGCCGATTAATCCGACGAATTTGATGCGCTTCACGCCCCATTTCTTGAGGATATCCACTGTCGTCACGGCTGAGCCGCCGGTCGCCAGCATCGGGTCGAGGATCAAACAGACAGACGCACGCGGTTCGATCGGCAGCTTGTTGTAATACTGCACGGGTTTGAGAGTTTTTTCGTCACGGTAGATGCCGATATGCCAGACCTCGGCCGAAGGCATCAGTTCCCAGACGCCTTCCACCATGCCCAATCCGGCGCGCAAAATGGGAACCAGACCGATCTTTTCCAGCAACTCGTTACCCTGCATGGTTGCCAGCGGGGTTTGGACTTCGACCGGTTTGACCGCCAGGTCGGCAGTGGCTTCATATGTCAGCAGAGCGGCGAGCTCACGAACCAGTTCGCGAAATTTTTTCGGGTTGGTATCAACACTGCGCAGCTTGGCCAATTTGTGTGCCACCAGCGGATGGGTAGACGCGAAAATATTTGTCATATAGAGTCTCCGGATGTTGAACACTCAGCTGATAGAAGCTGAGATAATTATAGTCGCTTATCGCGTTGCGGGCATGAGGGTATAATCAACGCGATGACTGAAAAATCCCCACAGCGTATGATCGATGGTAATTCCCAGAGCGAGGACAAGCTCGATCAGGCACTGCGCCCGGCAAAGCTCGGTGAATTGATCGGTCAACAGCTCATCAAAGAGAATCTGATCATTCTGATCAGCGCGGCCCGCCAGCGCGGCGAGCCACTCGATCATGTACTGTTCTATGGACCGCCAGGATTGGGCAAGACCACCCTGGCACACATCCTGGCAAACGAGATGGGGGTAAGTATCAAGATCACCTCTGGCCCCGCGATCGAACGTGCCGGTGACCTGGCTGCTATCCTCACCAACCTGAGAGCCGGGGATATTTTATTCATTGATGAAATCCACCGTTTGGGCAGGGCGATCGAGGAAGTGCTTTATCCTGCCATGGAGGATTATTCACTCGATATTGTGATTGGAAAGGGACCCTCGGCGCGTTCCATTCGCCTTAAGTTGCCCCATTTCACCGCAGTCGGGGCTACCACCCGCCTGGCATTGGTGACCGCACCACTTCGTTCCCGCTTCGGTGCTACCTACCGGGTGGATTATTATGACCAGGCTGCCATGCAGGAGATTGTCAGTCGCGGTGCCAGTATCCTGGGGGTAATGGCCGAGACAGATGGCATTCAGGAGATCGCCTGTCGGGCGCGCGGAACTCCACGTGTAGCATTGCGTCTGCTGAAACGTGTGCGTGATTACGTCCAGGTGCGTGGCAATGGTCTGATCACACGCTCCGCTGCCACCCAGGCACTTGACCTGTTAAACGTCGATTCGCTGGGGCTGGATGATGTCGACCGGCGCGTTCTCAGCACGGTCATCGAGAAATACGACGGAGGCCCGGTCGGCCTGGCAACCATTGCTGCCTCGATCAGCGAAGAGCCGGATACGATCATGGATGTTGTAGAGCCGTACCTGCTGCAGTTGGGATTTCTTGAACGAACCCCGCAGGGCAGACAGGCAACCCGGCGTGCCTACGAACATTTGGGCTTGACCCCTTCAGAGGAGAACGGCAAACAACCGCGTTTGTTATAGCCCTCATGGATTCGATCATTTGACCCGGAATTTGATCCATATACCACTGTACCGCACATCCCTTTCAGTATAGTAATGAAAACTTCTGACTTTGACTACGATCTTCCGCCTGAGCGTATTGCCCAGACACCACTCGAGCCGCGCCACAGTTCGCGCTTGTTGGTCGTACATCGCAGTGATGGCAGCCTGGATCATACAACTTTCTTGAAGCTAGGTGATTATCTCAACCCCGGGGATTTAATGGTCTTGAATCAGACACGTGTCATTAAGGCACGTATCTATGCACGCAAGAAGACCGGCGGTCTGGTTGAACTGTTATTACTCAACCGGCGTGGCGAGACGAGTTGGGAAGCCCTGGCGGGGGGTAAGGGCTTGAAGGCAGGCAAACGGTTGACCCTTGAAGATGGACCACAGGTTGAGATCACTGCCGAACTGGATGGCTCCCGCAGGCTGGTGTGTTTCAGTGTGCCGATCGAATCTTATCTCGAAGCCCACGGTCATGTACCCTTGCCGCCCTATATCCATACGCAACTGGCGGATCCCGAACGATACCAGACGGTGTATGCGCGTTTGCCGGGTTCGGCTGCCGCCCCGACCGCCGGGCTGCATTTTACCTCCGAATTGATCGATAAGCTTACCCGGCAGGGGATAGGCTTTACTCATCTGACCCTGCATGTCGGGTTGGATACTTTTGCACCGGTCACCGAAGAGGACCCCACCGAGCATCGTATACACTCCGAGTGGTGCGAGCTGGCTGCTGGAACTGCCGAACTGATCAACCACACTCGAAGAGCGGGTGGCAGGGTGGTGGCGGTCGGCACGACCTCCGTTCGCACGCTTGAGAGTGCTGCCATGAAAGCACTACCGGGAGAGACGGTGGCACCATTCAGCGGACCAACTAACTTGTTCATCCTGCCTGGTTTTACCTTCAAGGCAGTGGATGCCATGGTTACCAATTTCCACCTGCCGCGTTCGACCCTGTTAATGCTGGTCAGTGCGTTTGTCGGGCGTGAGAGGTTGCTGGCGATCTATCAGGAAGCCATACAGCAGCAGTATCGCTTTTATTCGTTCGGGGATGCGATGTTGATCATCTAGCCAGGCATGTGTTATTGACAATGCCATCCGAAATAAGAGGATTATCATATCCAATATGATTAATTTGCCTTCTACAAACTTGCATGGTAAGGTCGTTGGTGTATCTTCGTTATTTTTATTGTTGGTGATAGCCTGTAACTTATCCCCCAAGCCGACCCTGATCTTCCCGACAATGCGCCCGACTACGGATGGATCCAACCCTATCGCAACTGGGCAGTCAACCTCCACCGATAAGCCGGCCGGCAAGATCGCATATGTTTGCACGCTGGACCAGGTCCACAATCAGATCTGTGTAATGAATGCAGACGGCAGCGACCAGCGGGTGCTTGTGCCCTGGCCGATGGTGCAAAGCTATTATCCCTCCTTTGCCCTGGATGGGCAAAGCGTGGTGTTTGCTTCCAACCGTGACGGTGAGTTTGAGCTGTACGAGGCAAACCTTTCCGGCGATATCCAAAAGATTCCGACCGTGAATCAGGAAGTGGCATCGCCGGCTATTTCACTGGATGGCAACTGGATCGTTTTCACCATCGTCAGCGATCAAGCCGATAATGCCATCGCGCTGACTCCACGTAAGGGTGGTGTGGTGACCGTTCTTTTTGATCGCGATGGCTGGGACCCTTCATGGTCGCCAGATGGCAGCCACATCCTGTTTGCAGGTAATGTGGAGGGCAGGGTGCAGCTCTTCATCATGGATCGCGACGGCAACAATATCAGCCAGGTAACAGACCTCGCAGGATTGAGGGGTAGGAATGACTGGTCCTCTCAGGGTAATTTACTCTCAACATATATCGGTGAGGTATCGCAATATAACCGCAACATTTATACATTTGGCACCAGCGGGGAGGGATTGAGGATGATCACCAACGGGGGAGATAACGTTGCGCCTTCCTTCTCACCTGATGGTAAGTGGATCGCGTTCATGTCCTACCGGGATCATTTCTGGAATCAGTTTGGTTGTGAGATCTATGTTATGCGCGTGGATGGGTCGGATGTGCGGCGCCTGACTTCCAATGATACCTGCGACTGGCAGCCGCGCTGGGGTAGATGAAAGGTCGTTGACGGATCGATTTCGTAATAACTGCTTTGAAATCGGCCAGTTTATTGCAAATCCTGGGCGCGCTGCTGCAATGCTTTTTCAGCATCTGTTTCAGGGTTAATAACAATACCGTGCGGTAGTGGTTTGTGATCCGGACCTGCATTGATAAATGTGATGAAGCCTTCGAGCACCTCGGTATTTTCTGAGAACATCTGTATGTAAGCAATCATGCTTGATTTGCCTGTCAGGCAGATGCGGCTTTCGAAGCGGACGACGGTACCTTTGGCAACCGGGGATTTGAAAAGCATCCCGTGAATTTTCAGGCAGAGGATATTTTCCGGGCGGGTCAGGGCTGCGGCGGCGACAAAACCTGATTCAACAAACCATTCTGCCGTACGGCCGGCGTACAGGGTTCCGTGGTGATTCAAGTCCTCGCCTTTCACCAGCCGGTGATTGATATAGGTGGTCATTGACATGGGGTGATCTCCTTTGTGGTTGCGGTCAATGTACACCCAAGTGTTGATATGGTCAATATGGTTGCATGATTTCTCCGGACGGAACTCATTTATAATACTCATATCATGGCGAAAATACCGTCTGATAGGTGCAAATCACCATCCTTAAGACGTTGGAGTGGCAACCTTGGGATTATCCTGGGTGTTATCCTCCTGATACAAATAATTCCTTTTTCCGAGGGAGATATGCCTGCCAGCGATCAGAAGCAGGTGTCTGCTGCTCCCATGGTTGGCACCACCCGCCGGCGGGTGATCCTGATGATCGGCGACGGCATGGGTTCCAATCAGCGCCTGGCGGGTCAGTGGAGCAAGGTGGGTCTTTCAGGTTCATTGGCAATGGATAGTCTGCCTATCAGCGGCTGGATCCATACTGCCAATGTCGATGGCGCTGTGACCGACTCGGCCGCCGCTGCCACTGCCATGGCGACCGGGATCAAGACGGAAAATGGTTATCTGGGCGTCGACCAGACTGGTGCGACCCTGAGCTCTATTCTCGACCTGGCGCAGGGTCGGGGGTTGATGACCGGGCTTGTGGTAACCAGCCAGATCACCAATGCCACCCCGGCTGCCTTCGCTTCCCATATCACAGATCGAAACCTGGTACTGGAGATCGCCAGTCAGATGCTGGCTCATAATGTGGATATATTACTGGGCGGAGGCGAGGGAGACTGGTTGCCAACCAGCGTAACTACCTGCAACGGTGGCAGTCCCGGCAAAAGGATTGACGATCTCAACCTGGTCAGTGAAGCACAAGCGGTCGGGTATGAATCCATCTGCACGCAGTCAGAATTTACAGCCCTCTCACCGGGCTATCACCACCTGATCGGTTTCTTCGCTTTTGAAAAGATGATCCGTCCATACAACCCCACCCTGGCAGCCATGATCGATACTGCGCTTGACAGTCTTTCGACCGATCCGGAGGGGTTCTTCCTGATGCTCGAAGGTAGCCAGATCGATACTGCTTCTCACGTCAATGATGGCAGTTGGATGATCGATAATGTAAAGACCTTCGATGACGCTGTTCAGGTGGCGGTGGATTTCGCCAATGCCAACACGGATACGTTGCTGATCGTGGTTGCCGATCACGAGACCGGCGGCATGTCGATCTACCAGGCGGCTGTATGTACCAGCGGTGATGCGGGTCCGTTCAACATCCAGGGCGATGGAACATTCTGTACTCATTTTTCCACAACGGGTCATACAGGCGCAGATGTACCGTTGACTGCCATGGGACCCGATAGCGGGTATTTATCCGGTTTGCACGAGAATACCGAGATATTCACCACAATGTTCCGTTATCTGCACTCCTTTTATTTTGTATATCTGCCTGCTTCAGTAAAACCATGAAGGGCGATAATTAAGAACAGACAATCAGAGAACCTTAATCGAAATGAAATCACGCCAGCCGGATAGAGCTTTAAAATTTGTGCTGATTTTAGCGCTAACCATCGCACTAACGGTGATGGGTTGTTCGCTGATCTGGTGGTTTACGAGCGATCATTCCTATGATATCCTTGGGCGCGATATAAATATCGGAGGCGTTATTCTAATAGCAATTGGTGCCGTCGGGATGGGGGGGCGCAGTGATGCTATACTCAGAAAAAACATCGGTACGGATAATGAGGAGAACCGCAGGATTGGTGCACGGCGCCGGAATTTTATTGATAATACTCAACCGGGCACGCTGGTTATCCTGAATTTTTTCGGCGCAGGGCTACTTTGCCTGTTTATTGGTAATCTGATCCTGTTGGGATTATAGGAAAATTCAAAGATATGATTGATAACATCGATTTCATCTTAAAACGCCGTAGCATTCGTCACTTCGAGGATCGTCCGGTCGAAACCGAAAAGATCACCCTGTTGCTCAAAGCCGGCATGGCTGCCCCCTCGGCAGTCAACAGCCAGCCGTGGGAGTTCGTCGTGGTGACCGAGGAATATCTTCTGAAACAACTGAGAGCTGCCTTGGAATACGGTAAAATGCAGGCGCCGTTGATCATCGCCCCGCTGGGCAGCCCGAAGGTGGCATCGAGCTTCGCCGGCGAGACCTATTGGGTGCAGGATTGCTCTGCGGCAGTGGAGAACATCCTGATCGCAGCTGCCAACCTCGGTCTGGGGGCGGTGTGGGTGGGGGTCTATCCGCGTCCCAGAAAAATGGAAGCAGTACGAAAAATATTGGATATCCCAAACGATGTTCTCCCCTTGTGTCTGCTGCATATCGGTTACCCGGCGGAGGACAAACCGCCGCATACAAAGTATAAAGAGGATCGCATCCACTGGCAGCAATACAAATCGGATAAATCGTATGTCCTGAAACCGTTTTACAAACTGGTGGATAAAGTATTAAAGATGGTGTAAAAAAGGATCAACCATGTCAAAGGAATTCAAGCATTTGCGTTACGCAGCAATGTATTGGATCTGGCGATCGGTGTCATCATTGGCACCGCATTTGGCAAGATCATTTCATCCCTGGTAAGCGATGTGTTGATGCCGCCCATCGGTTTGTTGTTGGGGAACGTCGATTTTTCTAATATTTTCTGGAGTCTGTCGGTTGTGAAATACAGCAGCCTGCCGGATACCCAGGCTGCAAGGGCTGCCACCATTAATATCGGACTTTTTCTGAATATGGTCATCAACTTCATTATCATTGCTATCGTGCTTTTCCTTTTTCTGAAACCGATCAATAAGATGACCAGTCCGAAAGAACAGACTGCAGCACCGCAAGTGAAGAAGTGCCCCTATTGCCTTTCATCCATACCGATAAAGGCAAGCCGCTGCCCTTATTGCACTTCTCGGTTAAAATAGACTCTGATATCATCATTTATTGTTAAATCTGGAGGACTTATGGCAGGTTCACAATTGATCAAGCAGGAATTAAAACGCTCGGGCAGCACCCTGGTTTACTGGCTGAACGGACCTGAGAAGGCTCCACTGGTGGTACTGACGCATGGTGCCACTATCGACCACCGCACCTGGAATCCGCAGTTAAAAGCCCTGGAAAGCGAATACCGCGTTCTGGTGTGGGATGTGCGCGGGCATGGTCAGTCACAACCGATCGGTGATAAATTCAACATCGCAGGAGCGGCGGATGACCTGCTTGCCATTCTGGATAAGATCAAGGTTAAACAGGCCGTCCTGGTCGGGCAGTCGATGGGCGGTAACATATCGCAGGAGCTGGTCTTCAGTCACCCGGAGCGGGTCAGCGCCATGTTTCTGTTAGGCTGCGCCTGTAATACCTGGAAGCTGACCGGCATTGAGAAACTTCAAATAAAATTTGGCGTTGAGCTCATTAAAAATTATCCTTCCGGCATGCTGCGCTCACAGATGGGAAGTCGTGCCTCTATCTATCCAAAAGTGCAGGAATATATTGCTGAGGCGTCCGAAAAAGTCATGAAAGTTGGCAACCTTAATACGATCTGGAATGCGTTATCGCTGTGCTTGCATTACGAAGAGGATTATCGCATTGAATGTCCGTTGATGCTGGCACACGGCGAATATGATAATTTGGGTAATTTCAAGAAGGTGATGCCGTTATGGGTCTGGCGCGACCCGCAGGCACGTTATGTGGTTATCCCGGGTGCCGGACATGCCGCCAACCAGGATAACCCGAAATTTTTCAACCAGCTACTGCTGGATTTCCTGCATTTGAATGCCCCGGTTAAAAAATAATTATCCTTACCGCTGCAACCCCGGTGTTGCATCTGCGTAGACTAGGGAAGAACAGGAGAATATTATGGAACATGAAATGGTCTCAACCTCATTTGAGGTCCCGGGTTACCGTGTAAGAAAGAATCTGGGTTTGGTGCGCGGAGTGACTGTCCGTTCACGGAGTGTACTCGGCAGCTTCGCCGGCGGCGTCCAGACATTATTTGGCGGGAATATCTCGATCTTCACCGAGCTGTGTGAGAAAGCCCGCCAGGAAGCCTATGACCTGATGCTCGAACATGCTGACCAGATGGGTGCCAATGCCATCATCGGCATGCGCTACGACGCCAACGATGTGATGGACGGTGTGACCGAGGTGCTGGCTTACGGCACGGCGGTCGTCATGGAGCGAGTGTAAGTCGTCGCTTGATCTTTGAGATTTGTATCGAAGACACCATGAGAGAGAAATACCAATCCAGCAGGTACCAGCCTGACGATTTTGCCAGGCTGGTAAAGTTTATTGCTGAGATTCGAAAACCGGATAAACTATCCCAGTTTCCCTCATTTACAGAGTTGGAAGAGATGATGGCGTCGCTGGATATTGAAAAACACACCCGCCTATGGTTTGACGACAGCGGGTGGCTGGTCGGATATTCTTTATTGGATACCCGATATAACAATATCTGGTTCGAGGTGGATCCAAAGCTGGACACCCCCCGATTGGAAGAGGAGATGCTTGCTTGGGGGATCCAGAGTTTCAAGCATTGGAAAACAAGCGGAGTCGTTGAGGTTGATGCGACGCTGGATACCAATTGTGACGAGGATGAACAGACGCGTATCGCGCTGTTGAAAGCCCATGGTTTCATCCCCCAGGACTTGATGACCCTTCACCTTGAGCGTTCTCTCGCTGAGCCCATTCCGCCGGTCGAGTTACCATCAGGTTATACCATCCGACCGGTTGCAGGTGAGTGTGAGGTCGATGACGTGTTGGCGCTTTACCACGCCGCTTATGGGACCGATCATATGACGAAGGAAGAACTGCTTTCGATCATGCGGACTTCAAGCTATGAGAGCGAACTGGATCTTGTGGTCATCTCTCCTGATGAGCGGATTGTTGGCCTGTGTACCTGCGGGATGGATAATGGTCTCAATCAAAAACTCCCGCGCAAGGAAGGCTGGACCGAACCGGTACTCGTCCATCCGGATCACCAAAGGATGGGTTTATCACGTGCATTGATCCATCGCGGCTGGCAATTGTTGAAATCCAGGGGCATCGAGGTGGCTGTACTTGGGACGAGCAGCGATAACCGGAAGGCAGTAGCAGCCTTCACGCAGGCAGGATACCGGATTACGGGTCGTAAGCAGTGGTTTTCGCTTCCGGCATAATGGCTATTAGAGACTTTATAGATGATCAATCAGGCTAATGATTTCCATGGTGCCCCATGAACCTGATATTTGGGATTATTTGCAAGGAGGTAGGTTATGTCTGATATGGTATTGATAGTCCGAAATTTTAGAAAGGTATATGAAAAATTTGTCGCGGTCGATGACATCTCCTTTGATGTCCGGCAAGGGGAGATTTTCGGCCTGTTGGGACCCAATGGGGCAGGCAAGACCAGCACGCTGGAGACGCTGGAAGGCATCCGCCGTTCGGATGGCGGGCAGTTGGATATCCTTGGGATTGACCCCACCCGCGAGCCGCGCAAATTGAAAAATATCATCGGCATCCAGCTTCAAACCTCGGGCTTGCCGGGGAATATGACAGTGGGTGAAGCGATGCGCTTTTTCTGCGCCTACCACCGCGTGGCGCCCCGCCTGGATTTGATCGAGCGTTTGGGTCTCGACGAAAAAATCAAAACCCAATACCAGCAGCTGTCTACCGGGCAGCAGCGGCGCCTGGCATTAGCCCTGGCAATCGCTCATAAACCCCAGCTGATCATACTGGATGAGCCGACTGCAGGTCTGGATGTCGGTTCCCGCACTGAGCTGCACGGCATGATGGATGAGCTGCGCAAACAGGGAACTTCCATCCTGTTGGCGACGCATGATATGGCCGAAGCGGAGAAAATGGCAGATCGCGTGGCAATCCTGCTGCACGGCCGGGTGGTGGCCAGCGGCACCCCGCGTGAGCTGACCGCCACCGGATCCGGTCTGACCAAGATCTCAGTCCGGACCGAGGACTCGGTGCTGGAAAAGAAACCCAAAAAATTCCCGGCTGCAACTCAGCACCTGTTCAAGGATGAATACTCGGTCTTTTACAGCAAGGACCCGGGTGAAAGCATATCGGCGCTGCTCAAATATATTGACCGGCAAAAGGACCACCTGATCGACCTGCGGGTGGAACGACCATCGCTCGAGGAACGCTTTCTCGAGATCACCACTCCCGGAGGCAGGAAATGAACGCTTTTATAAATCATTTTGTATTTGAATTCAAGACCGGTTTGCGTAATTCCAATCATTTGATGATGAATTACCTGTTCCCACTGGCTTTCTATGCCATGATGGGGTTGATCATGACCAGGATCAACCCGGGCTTTGCTCAGGTGCTCATTCCCTGCCATGGTCGTGTTTGCCACCATGGCAAGCACTGTCCTGGGGCTTCCCAACCCGCTGGTTGAATTGCGCGAGGCGGGCGTCTTCCGCAGCTATAAAATTAATGGCATTCCGGCAATCTCGATCCTGATCATCCCGGTCGTAACCACCATTTTTCATGCCCTGATTGTCTCGGCCATCATTACACTGACCGCCAAGCCTTTCTTCGGAGGAGTGATGCCGGTGCACATCGTCCCATACATCCTGATCACGCTGCTGATTGCGTTCAATTTTGGTGCGATCGGTGCGCTGATTGGGGTGATCTCGGCCAATTCCCGCGCCACGGTGCTGTGGTCGCAACTGCTTTTCCTGCCCTCCATGTTGATCGGTGGGATGATGGTCCCGATCAGCCTGTTACCGTCAACCGCCCAACCGCTGGCTGCATTGCTGCCCAGTTCGCATGCCATGCAGGCATACCTCGGTCTGGCATATGGGCAGCCGACGACCTTCAACACCACCGTATCCATCTGGGTACTGGTTGCCAGTCTGTTGCTGGGGTTCAGTCTTGCCATTTACCTTTTCAACTGGGATTCGAAGAACCAGACCCGCCGGGGTCATCCATTGATGGCATTACTGATCTTGATCCCGTATATCGCTGCAATACTGCTCGTTTGATACTACCAGAGGCCTGCAACAGGTCTTCGCTTCTTTATTGAGTGGAACTCCTCGACCTTCCGGATGAAGGTGACGACGATAAAACCTGATCGTAATGAGAATGCTTTCATTACCAGGTAAGGGAGGTTCGGGTGAACCTCCTTTTGTTGCGTATAATTAGCAATCAAATCAATGCTTAAACAAATCATCATTGTAATCGTCTGTTTTATTCTGCTCACCACTTGCAGTCGGGTGACGCCCACCGCGGTCATCAGCAATCAACCCTTCCCGACCATCGCATTTCCCACCCGCGAGCCGATCGACACGCCCGAGCCTGTGGATGAGTCCGATGTTAAAACACAGTCGGCTATCAGTCCACTTGAACTGGCAGCAGCCTACACGCTGCCTGCTACTTACCTGGCAGAGCGCCTGGCAGCACCGGTGGCTGCCGATGTGAGCGCCATCGCCCAGAGCCAGACCGGGAAGGTCTACCTGCAACGAGGCGGGATGTTTGGTGGTATCTCCCTGCTGGATGTCGGGTCGGGTGACGTGTCACATATCCTGCCAACAGGCGGCATGGAGATCGGGCAAATATTCAACGGTCCGGGCGAGAGTGTCTTGATGAAAGTCGGCAATGAGTTGTGGCGGTTGAATCCGGACGGCACGCATGAGCTCTGGTCCCAAAGTGTGGTCGGCAGCCCCTTATTCTTTGCAGCCAGCGGAGAGATCTACGCTGTCAGCGATGATCGAACTGCCATCCTGCGCCAGTCACCCGGTGTTTCGTCGCTCGAGGTCGCCGGCGGATTCGAGGAGATCACCGATCTGGTCGTTACACCGGAGGGGGTGCTCTTTGTGGTCGATGGGGCAACCAGTGACGTTATTCGCGTTGATCCCAACGGCAGCCGGCTGTTGCTGGATGCCAGTATCCCTGATGGAGAAGCGACTGATATCGGTCTGGATGGAAGTGGCAATCTTTATCGGAACAGCGCTTCGACCGGTTTTGCAAAAATTGACCCGCAAGGTGGGCAGCCGGAACGATTTGATACCATTTACAGCCCATGTACCAGCCAACCGGGTGACTTTGTCATCACCGAGAATGGCATGGTCATCTTCATCGATTCGACCACCAGCCAGGTGGTGTGGGGTGACCTGGCAACCGGCCAGAACGGAGTGATGGTAACGAACGAGGGGCTGGATTCGGGCACGGTCGACATTGGGCCAGACGGTGCATTGTATGTGGGTGTTTCCACCTGCGGTGGGGCGATGCCGTCCCAGATCGTACGCGTCGGGATGGACGGATCCCGCCAGGTGGCATATGATAGCATCTCCGGGCGGATCACTGCCCTGGCATACGACCTGCGCGGAGGGATCTACCTTGCCACCGCCAGCGCGACTACCGGAAACCGCCTGATGTACTACCCGGCGCCTGCCGACCAGCCATACCTGATCGATACTGCCACCGACTATGAGGTGGTCTCGCTGGATGTGGACCCCAACAGCGGAACTGTTTTTGCCACGTTGTCGACCAGCCAACGCATCTATGAATACGATTGGCAGGGGTTGGTGAAGAAATACTATGCCATCCTGCCGCGCGAACCGCAGGAATATGACCTGGCAATCGCCGGTGACGGGCAGCTCTTTGCTTACATGTCGGAAAAGGGGCGCTACCTGACCGGTCCGGTGGTGGACCGTTATCTGTTGAAATTGATCACCGCTGAAGCAAAAGTAGAGTTGATCCGGTCCTTTCAGTTCAAAGGCTGCTGCCCGACCGGTAGCTTGGTGGCGGAACCGGGGGGCACGCTGTGGTTGCTGGTGATGCCCGAGGGGCAGCTTTGGCGCTATCCACCGGAGAATGAGCCGGAATTGTTCGCCCAGAATTTACCATCCGGAACCAGTGGTCTGGCGGTCAACCTTTATGGCGATATCTTCCTGACCACGCCGGGCGGCATCTACCGTTTTTACAGGAGCGAAGTCCTATGAGTGAAATCCCGAAGGAATTCTTCCAGGCGCTGGATCACGGCTCGCTGGAAAAAGTGCAGAACCTGCTGTTGAAGAACCCGCGTCTACCTGATATGCTTACCGACCAGGGCATCACCACCGTCCTGCTGGCAGCCTATAATAGCCAGTTTGGGATTGCTGCCTACCTGGCGAGCAAAAAGCCAAGCCTGCCGGTGTTCGAGGCGGCTGCTCTGGGGGAAGCGGAGCAGTTGAAGCAGGTGCTGGAAAAGGATCCCTCCCGGGCGAATGCAGTTGGGGCGGATGGCTTCCAGCCGCTCGGACTGGCGTGTTTCTTCAACCATCCGCAGACGGCCAGGCTTCTGGTTGAAAACGGGGCGGATGTGAATACACCCTCGCATAATACCCAGAGCATCACACCGCTGCACTCGGTGGTTGCCGGGCGCAACCTGGAGCTCGCGCGCCTGCTACTCGAGCACGGTGCCAGCGTGGACACTCCCCAGAAGGGCGGATACACCGCGCTGCATGCCGCTGTCCAGAACGAACAATTGGAGATGGTCGAACTGCTGCTGGCCCATGGTGCCAACCTGGATCAGGCGAACGACTCAGGCGTCTCGCCGCGCGACCTGGCAAAACGCAGCCGGAAGCGGGCGCTGAAGGCATTATTGGGGCTGCCGGCGGAATAAGCTCTTGCACACTTTCTCCGATATCATCCTCGCTCACCTGAAACGCTACCCACTGATGGAAGTCCAGGACCTCTACAAACTGGTTTACCAGGCGGCGCTGGGTGCGGAGCATGCCGCCATGACACAGGATGCCGTTCACAACTACCTGATGCAGGAGCTGAGTGGGCTGGTGGAAGGACCTACGGAGCCGCCGGTTGATCCCATCTCACCGGATGGGCGCATCCTGCGCGTGCATCTGCGACCTCTGATCCAGTCAGGAAACGACCCGTTGAAACTCAGCCGGGCTATCTGGGAGAGTGCCCAGGCGTATCATGGGACGGCGGCGGTTCTGACGCAGTACTGGCAAGCGGCGCGGCAACTGGCACAGGTCGGGGATATACCTATCAGTCCAGCAGAACTTGACCGATATTTTTCCGACCGGCAGGGAACGGATTTCCCGCCGGTGCACCACTCGGCGGGTTACCGGAAAGCTTATCGTCCGGCTTACAGAATCATACTAAAGGAATATATTAAAGCCATTATCAATGCCTAAAATTTCCAATGAATGGGCGAACCTGAATGATAGGATAATTACCTGCCGCCAATGCCCGCGCCTGACCGCTTACCGCGAGCAGGTGGCGCGCGATCGGAAGCGTGCCTACCGAGACCGGGAATACTGGGGCAAACCGGTGCCGGGCTTTGGTGATCCCCAGGCGCGCATCCTGGTGGTGGGGCTGGCACCTGGCGCGCATGGCTCCAACCGCACCGGGCGCATGTTCACCGGGGATGCCTCGGGGGTTTTTCTCTACCGCGCGTTGCACTGCGCCGGTTTAGCCAACCAGCCCCATTCGGAGGATCCCTCTGACGGTCTGATCCTTAAGGATGTGTTCATCATGGCGGTCTGCCGCTGCGCACCGCCCGATAACAAACCATCGCGCGAGGAACAGACTAACTGCCAACCATTCCTTCTGGAAGAACTGGCGCTGCTCACCCACCTTGAAGTCATCGTCGCGCTGGGCCGGATCGCGCTGGATGGCATCCTGGCGGCTTATCGATCGCGCGGGGCTGTCGTTCCCAGGATCGATTTTGGTCATAACCGCCTGTTTGAGCTCGGGCAGGGATTGCCGTGGCTGGTCACCTCCTATCATCCCAGCCGCCAGAACACCCAAACCGGGCGGCTGACCGAGGCCGATTTCAATGCGGTTTGGGTACGGGTAAGGGGATTGTTGGACGGACCAAATGAACCTACATAGAAAATCTCTGCGCTTACAGGAGTATGATTACACGGCTCCGGGAGGATATTTCATCACGATCGTGACCTCTGACCGAAAACAACTTTTTGGAAATATCGAAAATAGTGGAATGCATTTGAATGAAATGGGTGAAATTGCGAAAGAGGAATGGTTTCGGACGGAGAAATTGCGACGGATTGTTGAATTATTCGATGAGGAATTTGTGGTCATGCCTGACCACGTTCATGGCATTATTTGGATACACGATTCGAACGTAGGGACGGAGCGTCGCTCCGCCCTCCTGGAAAAATCCACAAGGGTTGAGCAACGCTCAACCCCTACGAAGAAGATGGATTCGCAGTGGGCATTGACCAACAAACCCCCGATACCAAGTTCGCTAGGGGTGATCGTCCGTGCATATAAATCGTCGGTAGCCTATCGCATCAACCAGGTTCGTAATACCCCGGGAAAACCGGTTTGGCAGCGCAATTATTACGAACATGTCATCCGGGATGATGACGACATGGAAGCCATTCACACCTACATCGATGGCAATCCAGCCTGCTGGGAACCGAATGACCATTTTCAATTTTAAAAAAATCACCCCGTCAGTCAGCGTATAATATCCTCACTATCACAACCATTCCAAGGAGCGGAAGATGTACCACGAAATGCGCTGGACGCTCGATAAGATCAAAAAACGCCTGGGCCTGATCACCCCTTCGGTTTATATCCGGCAATCCACCCTGCCTGATTTCCATTACAAGGAACTTGATGGACCACTCAGCCTGTCGCCGACCGGCAAGGACATTGACGATAGCACCTGGCAGGTGATCGAACCCAATGCCTATTGGGGTTCCTGGATGATCGATTTCATCCTGCGCACCTCGTTCACCATTCCAACCGATTGGGATAAAAACCAACCGGTCGCGTTGTATCTGCCGTTGGGTGAGGCGGGTGACTTCAGCCATCCCGAAGCGCTGGTGTACATAGACGGCAAACCTTATGCCGCCTGCGATCGCCACCACCAGGAGGTATTGCTGAAGCCGGATTGGGCAGATGGCAAGCCCCATATGCTGGCGCTGCACGGTTGGACCGGGCTGGGTGGGGCGGAACACGGCGACTTTTTTACAAAATTATTCATGCACCACTGCTCAGTTGTACAGATCCACCCACCCACCCGCGAATTGGTCATCCTCACTCGCGTGGCAGTGGAGACCGTTGGGCAGCTAACTGAAGACGACCCGGCGCGCAGCCGACTTCTGAACGTTCTCAAC